>JAABUX010005589.1_pt1 | contig 15376 bp, 18 predicted proteins | sample 5561851 | NCBI WGS metagenome assembly JAABUX01 (sample SAMN10711883, study PRJNA513361) | rock metagenome | isolation source: Antarctica rocks | place: Antarctica: Victoria Land, Richard Nunatak red sandstone | collected 2016-01-03 | reverse complement strand
GTCGATCGTGCGGACCGCGAAGCTACGCCGTTGACGGCTGCAGTATCCATGACGTATCGTCCTCCCACGCCCAGTAGCTCACTAACTCTTGGAGATTACTGGTACCGTCTCAGCTTGACACGTGGGGAGTTGCGGATCGGTGTGAATGGCGTTGAATGCATCGTGCGTCCCGACGGCTACAATCGGAATCTGCAATTCGTTACCGAGATACTTGATGACGTTGAGGAAATGACGCTGTTTGAGGAGCGGACCCGCGAGCACGTGCTGCACCTCATCGATGATGAGCATTCGCAGGCCGACGGTCGCAAGTAACTGCATCACCTCGTACTGCAGAAGACCGGCCGATCGCGAGGGGCGAAACGGCGCGAACAACCGGGTCAGAATTGCCTGGTAAAACCGGCGTTCGTCAGGAATTGGCGGCGCCTGGATGGCGATGACGGGTACGCCCGAGGGCGTTCCGTGAGCGCCGAGTTCGGGCGGGTGACGCCGAACAAAGCGCGTCTCGAGCGCCGTCTTCCCATTGTTAGTCTCGCCGGCGATGAGCAGGTTCGGCATGCGACGCGTCTTGGGCAAGCGCAGCAGCTCATCAAGTTTCTTGTCGATCTGTTCGGCCCGCGCATAGCGAATCCAATGACCGCCGCGAATCTTGGCAATCCGCTCGTCTTGCATCATCACAATTCTTCGATCTCGTACGGTTCGATGTTGTCACACGACGTCGCCGGCGACGTTGGCGCGAGCTCCGTTTCCGACGGGGGGCTCGGCTCGAGCGCAATGCTCGCCGGGAGCGATCGGCGCCGTGCACGCGCCCGGCGTATCCGTTTGGTTTCGGTAGTCGCTCGTGCTTCGCGTTCGCGTAGCCGCGCGTACACCTCAAAGACTGCGTCTTCGTCGGTCCGCGAAGTGCCCGAATCGTGCAGCCTGCGACGCAATTCACGGAGCTCCCAGATGCTGATGGGAGGATGGGTGGTGTTTCGGTAAGGTATCCTGCAATAGCGCTGCAGTTCGGGATCCCAAAAGTGCACCACGCTGATGTCGCGCGGATCGCGACGGAAGATGAAGGTTCGCTTGCGACTCCCCTCGCTTGCGCCGATGAAGCGCCGCAACACCGCGTCGTAGTACGCAATGCCGTCGATCGCTACGCCGATCGGGCGAATCGTACGCTCGACGAATGGCATAAAGTCGAGCTTGATACGGTCCGCATCTATGGGACGCGCAATCATGCCGATGCCGGCATCGTGCTCGTCACCGAAGACGCCTGCCGTCCACCGTTGCAGCGGCGACGTTCCAATCCCGCGGTGCTGCTTGACGTGATAGACACCGACAATGTATTCGGTGAACCACTGCTCGAGTTCGCCGAGGGTCATGACGGCGGAAGCCTCTGAGTCGTAGCGGCCGCGCTGCGTCGGATTTGAGAACGTTGCGCCGGGCAGCTCGTGAAGCGCCCGAAGCAGCGTCCCAAGAAGCCGCTCGATGTGCCCACCCATATGCGGCTGAGCGATCGGGCGGTATTCGAGAGCAATTCCGTACTGATCGCAAGCGCGGCGTAGCATCTCGCCGTGAAATTCCTTGGCGTTGTCGAGGTGAATGCGGCTCGGGAGACCCCAGCACGGCCACTGTCCGCTGACGCCGCGCGCCGCAAGCCAGGCCTCTTTCGGAAGAACGGCGTGCGCGATGCACAGTCCTGCGGCCACGGCTCCCGGCGGATCGAGCGAAATGTAAAAACCCGTCACCATGCGACTGAAGACGTCTATCGCGAGGGTGATCCACGGGCGCCCGATCGGCAAGCGCTGCTGCTCGTCGACCACGATGATGTCGAGTTTCGTGTGGTCGATTTGAATGAGATCGAGCGGCCTCTGAGCGCCATCGAAGGTGCCGGGGCGCGGAGCAAATCGATCAAGGGCGTCTTTGCGATGAGATCGCCGCGATAGACGCTCACGAATTGGAAGGGCAGTAATCCGAGCGCGAACCGTGTTCGCGTTCGGCGTCGGGAGCTGCGCATCACGACACCGGCGCGCGACCTCCGCCGCCGTGGAGCGGATCGAATGCTGTTGACGGTTGAGGAAATGCTCCTCAATGGTCTCCATGAGGATCTGCTCGACGCTCGGCGCCAGCCGGCTCTTGCCGCGCCCGCCCCCTGGCTTGTACGGAAGCAGCGATGACAGGCGTCCCGATGTGCGATACGTTCGCGCCCAACGGTAAAGCGTCGTCACGTCAACGCCGCCGGTTCGCGCGCGCTCCACGATCGCCGTACGGGGAGGGCGGGCGCCATCGAGCAACGGCGCGATGAGATCGAGACGCCGGCGAGCCTCGCGCCAATCTCGGTCGTCGAGCTCCGATAGGTCGGGCACCGGCGCGCCAACCGGGCAGGAATGAACCGGCCGCAGCTCAGCGATCGACAGGCGCTCAAGATCGTTCGTCTCGACGTTACGAGCTACAACGGCATCGAAGCCGACGACCTGCAAGATGACAAAGCGGCGGTCGCCGTGCTCGACCTCGGCGCCTTCCTTGAGCAAAAGACCTGGACTCATGCGCTCATCGTGCCGGCTTTCCAGGCGACTGATTCCCTACATCTGTGGCATCGAGTCCTAGAAACCTACCTCAGTGCTAAATTCTACCGAATGTTAGTAGCAAAAATCGCTGAAAACGCAGCGCAAATGGGCGCCGCCAGTTGCGCTAACTTCTGAATCTCACACCAGCGGCGATTACCTCGCGGTCTAAGCGTCGACCGAGTCGCACGCCGCGTTCTCGACCGTCGGGCTGTGCCGACTGCGACATCCCGGCCGCGGGAAGGCTTGTCGCGCTTCTATTTGGACAAAGGCGAAGTAGGAGCGGCGACGCGAGCACCTGCATCCTCGAAGACCTCGTTCACGGTGAGGTCAACCGCCGGGCCGCCGCCGCCCGGCACGTTGCGTCCGCTAATCGCGAAAATGCGTCCACCCGCGACGGCAATAGCGAACCCATGGCGCGGTGTCGGCATGCGCTCCTCTGATCGCCAGGTATTAGCTTGGGGATCATACGACTCGTGCGTGCGAAACGTCCCGCCGAAATCGCCGATGTAGCCCTCCCCGCCGAGTGCGTGCATACGTCCGCCGACTGCAACGACCTCGAGCCCGCTACGGGGCGTCGGCAAGGGGGCACGAGGCTCCCATCGGTCGTCTACAATGTCGTAGGCTTCATTGGCGCTAACATTACTCGACGCGCCACCCGAAAACGCTGAGCCGGTGCGGCCGCCAATGGCATAGATCATGCGACCGATAGCGGCCGCGTCGAGATGGTTCCGTGCCGTCAGCATCGGGGAGCGAGCTCGCCACGAGTTGCTCGCGATGTCGTATTCTTCCGTCGCGCTGCTCTCTTCGTTGGCCCAGCTCGCGAGAAGCGCGACGTGCCTGTCGTTGCGCGGCAACATCGCACCGCCGATCGCATAGATCATCTTATGATCAACAACGACTGCCGCAAGTGCTCCCCGAGCAGTCGGCATCGGAGCGAGCGCAGCCCAACGCTGTGTCGCGAGATCGAAACTCCATACGTTGCGCACCGGCATCCATGACGCCGGACCGCTCGCTGGCAGCTTGAAGCCGCCAATGAGGTACACCCGTTGCCCGACGGCGACGAGTGCTGCGTGGTGGACGGGTACGGGATTCGATGGCAAACGCGTCCAGGTTCCAGTCGAAGGACGAAACATGAAGAATAGCCCCTGCGGCACGCTCGTTCCGTCAATCTGGCCGCCGTAGACGGACACGGCGTCATCGAGCGCCGCGCCGATTACTTCGTTTGGAATCGGTTGCGCGGCATGCCACGCCGACGTCTGCGCATTGCCCAACGTGCTTCCAAAGGCCAGCGGAGCAACGCAGCGAGTGCGATCACGCAAGCAAGGTGGCCACGTCGAGAACGCATCACCGTCAGGGTCTCAAGAAGGATTCGATCGCCGCGGTGAGCGCCGGCGGCTGCTCGTCGGGAATCCAGTGGCCACTGTTCGGGATGAGCTGCACCCGGTAGTTCGTCGCAATATATTGCAGATTGCCGGCCAACCGTGTCGCGAGACCGCTCTTCGCGCCGGCAATACCGAGCACAGGCATGGTGAGTTTCGTTTTCTGCAATTGCGTGTTATCGATGACGTCTTGCGCAAAGGCGCGATAGTAATTGACTCCGCCGCGGATGCCGCCGGGCCCGGAGAAGGCCCGGGTATACACGTCCAGATCGCTCTCGGACAGAACGTTTGGGCGATACGCCTGCGAGTTGAAGAACCAGGCTAAAAACTCGCGCTCGTGGCCGCGGTAGAGCATTTCGGGGAGATCCGCGACGGCGTTAAACGCGAAGTGCCAGCTGCGTTCCGCATGCACGAGCTCGTCCCACGGTGGCACGCCCGGTTGCACCGCATCCACGATAACGAGTTTCCGGACCGCCTCCGGATGATGCGCGGCCAGCGAATACACGATCATCCCACCGATATCATGTCCGACGAGATCGAAACGGCTATAGCCGAGCGAACGCGCCAGTTGGTAGATGTCTTCCGCTGCGGTCTTTTTGTCGTACCCGTCGACGGGTTTTGAGGAGTCGCCCATGCCGCGGATATCGGGAACAATCAGCGTGTGCGTTCTCGCAAGTTGCGGCATGACGTGATGCCACTCATACCAGGTGGTGAGCCAGCCATGAACCATGACGAGTGGTGGGCCGTGGCCGCCCACGACGTAATGCAGCGTCACGCCATTGACGTTGGCCTTCGCATCGGCGAACTCTGCGTTCCAGGTCGCCGACCCGACGGCGGGCGGGTCAGACACTGCCGACGCGCCAATCCGCTCGGTCAACAACAGCACGGTGAGTACAGCGACGATCAGCAATCGAATCATCAACGGGTTCCTACGGGCGTGCCGACTTTTGCATCGTCGCGAAATGAGGATCCGCGAACGGATGCGCGTTCGCGCGGACTACGTGGAGGCGAGCGCCGCGTCGCGCTTGGCCTTGGTCGGTTTCAGCGACGGGCAGCTTTCGAGCGACGCGAGGCGCTCGTCGACGGCGTCGAGCAGGCGATGAATTTCATCGAGCCGCTCCTGGATGCTGAGCCGATGTTGCCGCAGGATCACCATGCGACGGCGCGCGGACCCTTCAGCTTGGGCTTGCGTAACGATGTCCTTTGACGGACAACCGTATCCGTCGCGAAGGAACTCGCGCATCGCTTCGAGCGACATTCCGGTCCGACGGAGATCTGCAACGAACCGGAACCAGGTGAGGTGATTTGGCTGGTACTCGCGCACGCCGGCGGCGCTGCGCGGAATTGCCGGCAGCAGACCTTCTTTTTCATAAAAACGGATTGTATGCGCAGTCAGCCCGGTCGCCTCAGCGATATCACGAATCTGCATTGATTGCTGCCTCTCCTGAGTGGCATAGAGCACTCCAATCGCTTCGAGCACCGAGCCGCCCGCCAAAACCGCCTCGGCCTCGAGCATCCCGCAACGAATCAGCTCCAGCGTCGGTCGCCGCGCGGGCCGCAGACGCGGTGTCGACCATCTACGCCTTCACCACGTCGGACAGACGGCGGCGCATGCTCGGCGGCGCGGGGGCGTCGGCGTATCCCATCCGAAAGGAGAAGATCGGTTGCCAGCCCGTCCGATCTGGCGGCAAACCGAGGGCCCCGAGCATGGTCGGCTCGCTGCCCGGTTACGACCTCGTGATCGATTATCTCGATCGCGTGATTCATCGGCTGCATCGCCACGCCGCGCACGGTCCCTTCCAGGTGCAGCCGCTGCCACAAACGGCCTGCGCTGACGAACGGGGCCGCAAGAGACGCCTGAGGGTGCTTCTCCGCGATGCAATGGCCGCGGTGTTCGGCATCAGCTTGACGATCACGTTTCCGGCATCACGAATCCGCATGGATTGTCGCCTCTCCTCGGTGGCATAGATCACTCTAATCGCTTAGAGTCGCTCGAAGTCAAGGCGCTCGGCGTCGGCGTGCCGGGAACTTTTTGCGTTTGCGTCCCGCGAGACGCGCTACCGTCCGCGATACACTCGGCCATGGATCGATCTCTACCACGGGGCGGTATTTGCATGCGCGTCCCGACACATCGAGCGACGACTACCTCGCCCTCTAAAGCGAGTGATCTCAGAAAAGCAACTCTTCGGACTTGCGACGGCGGAAAACGCCTGTGACGGACGACTCAAGAGCTTCGCGAATCGCGGACACGCCAACGCTCGACGTAACCTGATCCCGCACAGAACCGCGATTGCGAAATGTGTTAGTACCGGAAATTCCGTGTATAGCGCGCTAAGTGTTGACGGGCCGCTTGTGTAACTGTTATAAAGGTTACACAAGCGCATTCGACGTGGTATTCCAGAGGAGACAATTGCAATGCCCATGATAAGCGTTCAGCTGGGCGCCGAACCAAACGCTGACCTCTCGCGTTCGGCGGCGCGGATCGTTACTGACTTGACCACGCGCGTACTGCGCAAAGACCCAAACGTCACTGCCGTGGCGGTGCAGTACGTTGCTCCCACGGATTGGTTCATCGCAGGAAAGTCGTTATATGAACGCCGCACTGCGAGCTTCTTTGTTGATACCCGAATCTCCGATGGCACGAACAGCAAGGACGAGAAGGCGGCTTACGTAGCCGCGATCTTTAAGGCGATGAGCGATCTTCTGGGCGGGGTTCATCCGGAAAGCTACGTCCACGCCGACGACGTCCGAGCGGACGCCTACGGTTATGAGGGTGTGACGCAGGAGCGACGCTACATAGAATCGCGGCCGCGGGCTGCTAAAACACTCGCCGCGGTGGACTCATAGCAACGAAAGACGCGACCTTTCTGGCGAATCACGACAGCTTTCCGTTTCATCACGGACGTATTAGCTTAAGTTTTGCCGGCACCGTCGGCAACCGCAGCTCGCACGCGCAAGAACGGCTTGTCGACATCCCTGCTTTCAAGCGCTGGTTAAGGGCAGCGTCGCTCGTTCCAGCAGCCCGGCGCGGGCTTGTCGTGCCTCAAGCTCTATACGACGACGCGCTCTTGCTTCGAGAAGCAATTGCGCGCATAGCTGCCGCGCTTACGATAAATCGCAGGCCGGCAGTCGCCGATATTCAGCATCTCAATGACAGGGCGCAGCGTTGGCAGACCGTTTCTCAGCTTGATCCGGAAACGCTTGCCTTGCAGCAACCAACCCCCGGATTTGAAGTCCAGGCGGCTCTTGGTCAAATCGCGATCGACGCGATCGAACTCTTTTCAGCTCAGGGTCGCGGCTTGCTCCGCCGTTGCGAGCTCGGTTCTTGCGGGGCTGTATTTATAGACTCGGGCCGTGGTCGGCCTCGGAAATGGTGCTCGATGGAGCGCTGTGGAAATCGGGCTAAAGTGCGAGCCTTCCGCGAACGGAAGGGCGGCAGTTAACATGCGCGGTTTGCAAAACGCCGTGCTGATCGTCGTCGCCGTCGCGGCTGGAGCAGCGTTGCCGCTTCAAGCGGCGATCAACGCGCGTTTGCGCGTCGCCGTGGGTGGCCCGGTTCGCGCAGCGCTGCTCTCCTTCGTTTCAGGCGCGATCGTGCTTGGGTTCGCAGCGCTCGCTTTGCGCGAATCGTGGCCCGGCGCGTCGGCGGTCTCGCGCGGACCGGCCTGGATGTGGCTCGGCGGCGCCCTCGGCGCATGCTACGTATCGGCGACGATCGTGCTCGTGCCAAAGCTCGGTCCCGCGGTGGCGTTCGCGCTGGTCGTTGCGGGACAGATGGCGGCGTCGCTTGCGATCGACCAGGTGGGCGGATTCGGGGTGCCGCATCATCCAATCTCGTTTGCACGGGTTGCAGGCGCCGTGTTGCTCGTCTGCGCGGTCGCTTTGATTCGGCGGTGAAGCGCTTTCGAGGCTTGCATTGACGAATCGATGCTCGTCAAGCGGATTGGTCGAAGAGGAGCGAATCGAGCGTGTTAGGTCATGGCTGACCGCTCAAAGCAGCTGAGGGACCCCTTATGGATGATCCGTCGACGCAGACGCGAAGCGGCTTTGCCCGTCCCGTAAGTCTGCCTCGAAACGTTTGATGCGTCTTTTAGTTTAGGACCCACCTATTCGAGCGCTCGCTAAGCGTCTAAGCGCCCGTGGAAAAACGAAGATGACCATCGTTGCCACTGCAATGCGCAAACTACTCGCCCTCGCCTATGGAGTCCTCAAATCCGGCTCCGTCTTCGACAAGAAACACCGTATCTTTTGGTGGGCTTGAGGCGTAAAGGCTCAACCAGGGACCCTTCGCTCGCATCGGTTTTCACCGCTTACGTCGAATCGCACAATGCCATGAAATTTCCGCTATGCCGTCTCTGATTGGGCCTGATGCTACGCCGGGCGAAAATGCCATCGCGCTTGTGGGGTGTCTGGTTGGAGCAGCGCTCGCAACGGCCGAAGCGCGCGAGAAACATAGAGGTCTGGTTCGCACGCTGGTCCTCTCGGCGTTAGCATTCGACCTCGTCAGAGGCGTCGCGGCCAATGCGACGCACGCGGCAGCGAGAGTGTGGCATCGTTCGGAGGTTCCGCCCTTAAAGCAATTCATGTTTGCGGCGGCGCACATTCATCCGTTCGTTGCTACCTGCACTACGGATGCACCGACGAAATGGGCGGCGCATACTTACGGCACGATGACGGTCGCGACGATCGCGACGCTTTTGGCGCCCCAAGGCGCGCCGTCGGCCTGTTAACGGCGGCGCTGGCGATGAATGTCGCTTGGTCGCCTCAAACCATCCCGCGCTGGTTCGTGTCCTCGTACATGCTCAAGATCGAGCGGCGCACACCGGCCTGACATCATAGCTCCTGTTCCCAAGACGGTCCGTTGGCGCATGAAAAAGCCGGATCGGTCCTAGAGTACGGTAATTGAAGCAATAGCGCGACCGCTTGCGGAGCCTGACGCAGCACGATGATGGGAAGTGCTCACGGATGGTGTTGGGGCGTCACTTGACAAGATTGAGACGACCGCATATTAGGCCGGTGGCACGCCCCAGCGTTCGTTCAGCTATCGTTACGACGGCTCGGCGCCTCTTGCACGCGCGGGGCTATGGCGCAACGAGCGTTGACGATCTCACGCGCGCAGCGGGCGTACCCAAAGGCTCGTTCTACAATTACTTTGCCAGTAAGGAGGCGTTGGCCCGTGAAGTGCTGCGCGCGTATTGGGCCGACGCAATCTCAAGCTGGGAAGCCACCCCTGGGACGATGCCTTACGCGCGGCTCGTGGCGCACTTTCATGCACTTACAATTGCGACTGAGCGATTCGGACTAGAGGCGGGCTGCCTAATCGGCAATCTGGGAGCGGAAGTGGGCGGCGGCGATTCGCCGCTGCGTGACGATCTTGCCGACGTGTTTTCTGAGTGGACAGACCGCATCGGCGAGATTGTGCGTGACGGGCAGTCATGCGGCGAGCTACCTTTGGATTGCGATTCAGTAACACTTTCGCGCTATCTCATCGCGGCGTGGGAGGGTGCTGTTTTACGAGCAAAAATCGAGCGCTCGTCTCAATCGCTCCTTGATTTCATTGCACTGCTTCCGCGCATGGCTGGGCTCAACACGAGCCCGAAGGAGACGGCTCATGACCTACACTCTACAAGCCGCGTCGGTCGACGTTCCACCCGTTGACGCGCTAACGTCCGGGCTCGTTGATGATGCGTTCATCTACATCACCGGGCAGCTCGCGTATGACGCTTCATTAGGCGGCGTTGTCGCGGCCGATAACTCCGCTCGCCAAACCGAGGTGATCTTCGACCGGATCGAAGCCTTACTCGCTGCGGAGGGCGCGACATTAGACGATCTGCGGAAGGTCACCATCTACATCGTCGACATCGGGGATCTTATGCCGATGAATGCGGTATACGCGCGGCGGCTGGGCAGGTTGAGGCCAGCACGTTCTACATTGGGAGTCGCCTTTCTGGCGTTGCCCGGTGCGCGCGTCGAGATCGAGGCAGTCGCGCGACGCCCCAGGCGGCGTAATGACTGAATCAAGTCTTCGCGGGCGATCGGTGGCGGTTATCGGTGCGTCGTCTGGCATCGGCCTCGCCGTTGCAAACCGTGCGGCGGCGCTCGGAGCGTTGGTTCGCGCCGGCGCGCGTCGCGACATTCCCGAGAACCTTGCCAACGGCGTGGTCTATCGGACCGTTGATCTTCGCGAGGAACGATCAATCTTCGCCTTCTTCGCCGAGGTCTCGCGAATCGATGACATTGTACTCGCCGCCGCGGACCTTGCTTGGGGAAGCCTTCGCGAACTCGATGCGGCTGCGATCCGCTCGATACTTGAGGTCAAGATCGTCGGCTACTTAATGGCGGTGAAAGCAGCCCTTCCCCATATGACGTCGTCGTCGACCGTCACAATGCTAAGTGGTGTGGCGGCTGTGCGACCAACTGACGGCGGCCTGGCGGTGAGCGCCGCAAACGGCGGTGTTGAGGCGGCGGCGCGCGCGCTGGCCTATGAGCTCGCGCCGATCCGCGTGAACTGCGTGAGTCCAGGAATAACCGACACACCGCTCTGGCCGCAGCATGGTGATGAGCGCCGCGACCAGTTCGCCGCGATCGCCGCCGAACTTCCCACAGGCGCGATTGCGAGCGCGCAGCAACAAGCGGACGCGATCATCCACGTCATGACGAATCGTGCGATCACCGGCACCACGCTTCAAGTCGATTCGGGCGCATGTGTCGCCTGAGTAAGCGGATCGAGACCCCTCGCTCACGGTTGCAACGCGACTACAAAAGACAGCGGCCATCAGTCCCAATTAGGACTGTGTTTGAGGACGTGAAAGTGCCGCTTTTCCGGCGGGATATTAGCCTCGGCGCCGTACGTCTTCATGAGCCAATCCAGCGTCCTGCGAGAAATCGGGTCGCCGCGGTTGCTGGTGAAAAGGATCGGCGATTCGTGATCGCGCTCGCGCAGGTACGCTTTGATTGCTTTGGCTTCGTCTTGCTGCAGAGGATGCTCGCCGGAATAACTGCCCTTGAGCCGGTGTAGCATGATGCGCAGCTTCTTGAAATCGAGGTCGCTCGTCCGCAAGAGCCCGACCTCGCTCGCGCGCAAGCCGTGTCGATAGGCGACCAAGAAGATCGCCTTATTGCGTTTGGTTCGCCGAGCTCGCGGAAGAGGCGTCCGGCTTCCTCCTGGCTCAGAAACTTGATCGTCTCGGGTCTTTGGACGGCGCATGGTTTAGTATGCTCAAAACGCTCTTTCGAGGAAAACCTTAAACGCCGCTACGACGGGGATTCCTTAGCTCACCCCGCGATTTTAGGCTCAAATGGCGGCTGATGCGCGGATATTGGGAGAACCCCTATCCGCGCGAGAGCTGAGAGTTACGAGGAGGTGAGGCGTAACGATGCTGGCGGCCCGGGCAAGGCGATGTCCCGGTGAGTATCGACCAAGCCAAACGCGGGATCTACGCGTAGCACCGAGAGGGTCTTACTTGCAAAATTACCGACGTAGACGTAATCGCCGTTGGGCGAAAACGCGGTGCCTTCTGGAAAAGCACCGACCTCGATCGGCGAACCGGCCGTTACAGCGTTTCCAACAATATGCAGTGGCATCGCTTGGCCGCGTGCATGATGGTACCAGGCATCTTTCGGTGCGTCGTAGCTACCATTTAAATTCGTGGTCACTGCGGTGTCGCCGCGCGGGCTGATCGCGAGCCCTTCGGGCCCATCCCCCACAGTCACGTGTTGTACGACACGGGCCGGCGTCGCTGCGAGATCGATCACGCTTACCATACACGCATTGCCGCTCGAGGCCGCGTTTTTGCCTTGATTATTTACCAACGCTAGACGGCCGTCCGGGGTTATGGCGACATTCCACGGCCATGTGCCGACGGGAAGATCTTGCCCGAGGTCACGCAGGCGACCGTTCTCGATCGCGAGTTGCGCGACGGTGTGCTCCCCATATTTGGTCGCGAGTGCGCGGGTTCCGTCGGGGGAGATTGCCACGGATGTGACGGTGTCGCCCATCAATAGCGTTTGTACGACGCGCACGGTCGTACCGTCGATGGTAAGCACCGTGATCGACTTGGCGTCACGGTTTGCGATAAGCGCAAGATGTCCGGATCGCGCAATCGCAAGGCCTGACGGCTGCGAACCGACGTGCACGGTTGTGACAAGTCGCGGTTTCCCACTTTGTAAATCGACGACGAAAAGTTCGTCGGAGGGCGTCGCTTTCCAGCCTGTTCCGCCCTCGATGGGCGCGGAGTGCAGAGAGCTCGCGATAAGGGCCAGGTGCCCGTCCGCGCTCACCGCAAGGTTTGTCGGTGGCCCGACCACCGAGTTTTCGAGCGGGAGCGACGCGATCTGCCGTGGTCGAGCCGCGTCGCTCACATCGAAGAAAAGAACGCTGTCGTGACCGGGGGCGAGGGCTTGACGGCGACCCATGTCATCGTACGCAAATTTGTTATCGATGCCTACGAGCATTATGGCTGGCGGTGACGCGGCGGGAAGCGGAGCCGGAGCGCTTACTGCGATGAAAACGGTGCCGACGATAAGACCGTGTCAACGCGTCGCACAAAACGCGCCAGAACCGCGCTGGACATGATTGAGCGGCCGAACCTTCGGAGGAGGAACATCGCGTAATCCTGTCGTGTTTTGGGGTGAAAGCGGCCGAGCTTACGCTGCGTACGGCCATGCCAGGCGGTACCGGCATTAGCGCGATCGATTCGTGCATCTTCATTCACGTCAATTGAGGTAAGCACCAAGCGTGCTACCTTCGATTGTCAGGCCGGAACCTTGGCGGCGCGCCCCGCTGCTTCGCCGAGTTCGGCGTTTGTCCACGCCTTATCAGCGACACCCCAAGAGCCGTCGACCGCGTATGTAATGTTGATGAACGTCTTGTCCTTAGGATAGCGGCCGCGAGTGAGGTCGTCGAAAATGCGGTTAACGTCGTAAACGAAGCCCTGACGTTGCTCCTGGGTCCCGAAGGTCACCGACGGCACCTTTAATTCGACGAAGATCGCCTTCTCGGCGCGGCCGCCGGCGTAGATGCGTCCTTCCGGCATGATGTGCACGGAACCCACGACGATGGGGGTCATGAATGCGTTGCCGGTCATACCGTTGCGCGCGAGTAGCGCCTCAGAGAGCCGTGGGACGATCTGCTTCTCGGCGAATTCGTCGAGGATGCCAGCGGTCGCGGTGACTGTGATTGGCATTTGCGGTGCTCCTTCAGATAACGAGCGTTATATGTTCATATTAAAGAGCGATTGTTATGTTGTCAATGGGGCGCGCGATATGATATAACGGTCGTGATGCCACGAGCCTCTGCCGAAGCCAAAAACGAAACTCGCCAGCGCCTGCTCCTTGCCGCGGGCCAGGGATTCCGCACGCACGGGTACGGCGGTGTCGGCGTGGATGGGCTCGCGAAAGACGCTGGAGTGACCTCCGGCGCGTTCTATGCGCATTTCGGCTCAAAAGCGGCAATCTTCCGTGAGGCTCTCGCCGAGGGACTTGGCCAGTTGCGCGATGGTATTGGTATCTTCCGGCGTCGCCACGGTCCGCACTGGCTGCGACGGTTTGCGACCTGGTATCTAAGTGCCGAGCGTCGGGCCAACCTTGCCGGATCCTGCGCGCTGCCGACGCTCTCCCTTGAAGCGGCGCGCGCCGACGATGCAACGCGGCATGCCTATGATGAGCACTTGCGCGCCGTGCTTAAAGAGTTGCAAGCCGGCTTGGGCGGCACGCGACGGGAGGATCACGCTTTGGCGATTCTCGCGCTACTGTGTGGTGGTATGTCGATGGGGCACGCGGTGCACGACCCACGGCTTGGCGCGCGCATCGCGCACGCGGTAATCGACGCCATCACCACGCTTGGCGAGAGACCGCACTCGACGAAAGAGAATCGCATCTGAATGAAATCGTTAGATTTGCGTATCGCACCGCCGCGCGCGCCTCGCGCCGAGCTTGCCGGCATCGTGTTTCTGCCGCGTTCGATCGACAAAGTCTGCGCGGCACTGCCGGGCGGATCGCTCGGCGGCTACGAGATCGAAGGTTTCACGACGCAGATGCTCGCCCATCTCGGCATCTCGTTCGATGAACTCTTCGCCGTGGTGCGAGACGCGTTGACCGAAGACGCAGTTGCAGCGTACTTCGCTGAGCATGCTGACGCGGACGGCGTTGATGCCTGGCACAAATACATTCTCGCACGGAAACCTTTCGATGGCGACCGCGTCGCGGCTGTCTCTGAATTCCCGTACCTCGCTGAACGAACCGACATCGTGTACTCGCTTGATCTTCTCGCCGAGGACGACCGTCGAGCGTTCCCGCCGACGTGACGGTAGTGCTTAACGACTACGCCTTGCCTTGGCCTGGCTCGCGAGCCGGTTCGCTGCCCGAACGCCAGTTCGAGATTCCAAAGCGAAGTGGCGGCTCATCTCACAAGTGCTCGTCTTACCCCCTGCTGTGTAATCGGTGCCTACGGCACCACCCGTACCATTGGCCGCGGTTAGCGAGCCTCTCGTGCGAGTCATGCAAGAGCTCAAGCCAACCGGCACGCATTTAATTGGAAGTTCGTGCGGCGGTTTTGCCGCTATCGCAGACGCCTAATGTCGTCTGGGTTGACGATCGGCGCGTTATTTCCCCATGACGTGCGTTCATGGTCGATGATCGCGGCGATGTCATTATCGCTCAGTTGCGGAAACGCCGGCATCTGGCTCGAATAGGGCTTTCCGGCGATCTGCTTTCCGTGAAGCCCGTGCAAGACGATCCCGATTTGCGTCTTTGGGTCCTTTGCCGTTACGATTGGATCCCCGACGAGTGCCGGGAAGGCTCCCGGAACGCCGGCTCCGCTCGCGCCGTGACACGCCGCACAGTTCGTGGTGAAGAGCTGCTGTCCGGTCGCAGCGTAGTCAAAGCCGGCGACGACGCCGTGTCCACTGACCTTGGTCGGCGCATTCTGGCTCATCGGCGCGTTTGCTGCTGCCAGGGCCCCTGCGCTGTTCCCCTGCCCGAACGCGGCAGGCTGCTGAAATTCCGTCAGGCCGTACCAACCCGCCCACGCGGCAATGAGTGCGCTCATGACCCACGTCCAGACCGGAATCGGCCCGCTGGACTCGGCGCGCACGGGATCGAACGGCTCGTTGGCGCTAAAGGCATTGACGTCGAGCGTAAGCTTGCCGCTGACACGCTCGTTCGCTCGCAATCCCGTGACGGTGATGCCGGGACCGTTTTGGACGACGAACGGAATCGTCCGGTTGCCCGTGACGCCGATCGCATCGCGCGCCGCAATCCGCAATGTATGCGGACCATCTGCGAGCGCCGTTGTGTCAACATCGACGGTCGTGGGTGGACGATAGGTTGCGAACGGCTCCGTCGCATCATCGAGATAGAGACTCACCGACACCGCTTCGTCGCCGAAATCATTATGCGGTATCTCCATCAACGATCGTCCTTGAAGATGATATTTTTCGGATGGTCAGG
>JAABUX010005588.1_pt1 | contig 15378 bp, 15 predicted proteins | sample 5561851 | NCBI WGS metagenome assembly JAABUX01 (sample SAMN10711883, study PRJNA513361) | rock metagenome | isolation source: Antarctica rocks | place: Antarctica: Victoria Land, Richard Nunatak red sandstone | collected 2016-01-03 | reverse complement strand
GCACCCCCAGCCCTTCCCCGAACGGCACCCCCCGGTACAGCCCGGTCAACTCCCAGGCATTGTCCAACTCCAACTCCCGCAACGTCTCGTCGTCCACCGCGTCCTCGACCAGGATCGACACCCCCCGCACCCGCTCCCGCAACACGCCCGGCATCTCCGCCAGCGCCGCCTCGGCCAGTTCCGCGATATCGTCCGCGCTGGGCGGCACGCTATACTCTGGCATCGCCGCATCCCCCGGAGTTCCCCATGCCCGACCCCTTACCTCAATCCGACCGCGACCGCCTAACCGAGACACTCCCCCACTGGACCCTCCTCCCCGACCGCGACGCCCTCGCCCGCGACTGGCGCTTCCCCGACTTCTCCGCCGCCTGGGCCTTCCTCACCCGCGTCGCCCTCCTCGCCGAGCGCCACGACCACCACCCCGAGATCACCAACACCTATAACCGCGTCCGCCTCGTCCTCACCACCCACGACGCCGGCGGCCTCAGCCCCCGCGACATCGCCCTCGCCCGGGCGATCGACGGCCTGGCTTAACTCTCGATACGCCTACTAAGCCAGCCCGCGCCCAGAACCTGTCTCGCCCTGCGATACGATGGTCCATAACCCCCCAATCCACCTCACCTTCCCCGAACGCGCGGCCCGCATCCGCCGCGCGGCCGCCCTCCTCTGCCTCCGCCTCGGCTGGTCCCCCCTCCACGAACTCCCTCTCCCCAACGGCCGCCGCGCCGACATCCTCGCCTTGCTGCCTGATGGCCGCTTCGCCTGCCTCGAAATAAAATCCGGCCTCCGCGACTTCCAAACGGACACGAAATGGCCCGAGTACCGCGATTACGCGGATAGCCTCTACTTCGCCGTCGACGCCGACTTCCCCGCCGCCCTCCTGACCCCCGAATGCGGCCTCATCGTCACCCACGGCGCCGACGCCGAACTGCTGCGCGAGCCCGTTCCCCACGCCCTGCCCCCGGCGCGCCGCCGCGCCCTCCTGCACCGCTTCGCCACCCTCGCCGCCACCCGCCTCGCCACCATCGAGGACCCCGCGGGCGCCGCCGCCCTCCGCGCCGCCCTCCGCCCCGAGTAGCTACCCGGCGCTCCGCAGCACCCCGATCCGCTGCACCGTCGCCGTCGTCGAAAACCCCGGCAGCAGCTCCGCCAGCATCACCCGCCCGCCCCAGCTATGCACGAGCTCCGCCCCCACCACCTCGTCCATCCGGTAATCCGCCCCCTTCACCAGCAAATCCGGCCGCAGCGCCTGCAGCGTTTCCTCCGGCGTGTCCTCCCCATAGATCACCACCAGGTCCACTGCGGCGACGCTCGCCAGCACCGCCGCCCGCGCCGCCTCCGGCTGCACCGGCCGGCTCGCCCCCTTCAGCCGCCGCACGCTCGCATCCGAGTTGAGTCCCACCACCAGCCGGTCGCACCCGGCACGCGCCTGCTCCAACAAATGAATGTGCCCCGGATGCAACAGATCGAAGCACCCATTCGTGAACCCGACCCGGTACCCTTTCCGCCGCCACCGCTCGAGCTGCTCGGCCGCATGCTCGCGCGTGACGATCTTGCGCAGCGTGCTCGCCTGGGGCGACAGCGCCGCCAGCAAATCCGCCTCCCGCGCCACCGCCGTCCCCACCTTGCCCACCACGATCCCCGCGGCCAAGCTCGCGATCCGCACCGCCACGCGCAGATCGAGCCCGCCCGCAAGCCCGGCCGCCAGCGCCGCCACCACCGTATCCCCCGCCCCCGACACGTCGAACACGTCCGCCGCCTCGGAGGGGAAATGCAGCGCCCCCTCGCCATCCACCAAGGTCATCCCTTCCTCGGCCCGCGTCACCAGCACCGCCCCAAACCCGTGCCGCTCCCGCAGCGCCTCGGCCGCCGCGACCAGCGCCGCCTCGCTATCGACCGGCAAGCCCGTCGCCTGCCCCAGCTCCCGCCGGTTGGGCGTCACCACGTCCGCGCCGCGATAGCACGCGTAATCCGCCCCCTTCGGATCGACCACGATCTGCCGCCCCGCCGCATGCGCCGCCGCAATGATCTGCGCCGGCACGTCATGCGCGAGCACGCCCTTGCGATAATCGGACAGCACCGCCACCGACACCGCCGCGAGCGCATCCCTCGCGATCCGCAGCAGCCGCTCCGCCAGCTTCGGGTGGATCGGCCCCGTCTCCTCCCGGTCCGACCGCAGCAATTGCTGTCCGCCGCTCACGTACCGCGTCTTGAGCGTCGTCGCCCGCCCGCCCTGCACGAGCAGCCACGGCTCGACGCCGGGTTGCCCGCCGATCAGCCCGGTGAGATCCGACCCCGCCTGGTCATCCCCCACCACGCTAATGAACGCCACCGCCGACCCCAGCGCCGTCAGGTTCCGCACCACGTTGCCCGCCCCGCCCGGCACCGCGACCTCACGCTCGACCATGATGATCGGCACCGGCGCTTCCGGCGACACGCGCTCCACCGTCCCATACACGTAGCGGTCCAGCATCGCATCGCCTACGACGAGCACGCTGGTCCGGGCGAGGCGGCGCACCGCCGTGGCGAGCGTATCGGGGTCCAGGTGTGTTCGATCCATTGACGAGGGCTAGCCCTCCCCCGCCTGGCTGGCAAGCGGGACGTTGCGACACCCGCTTTTAAGCCCGCCGCGCCTTGACTTGGCGGACGCGCGCGAGCAAATCTCCGCGCCGCACGGCGGGGCTGTAGCTCAGTTGGGAGAGCGCCTCGTTCGCAATGAGGAGGTCAGCGGTTCGATCCCGCTCAGCTCCACCACCGCCGCGCCTCGCGTCACCAAGACGAACGTTCTAGCCCTGCCCGGGCGGATACTCTAATCCTGCCCGCCGCGCCGCCGTGGCGAGCGGCCTGGCCACATCACGATATGCTCCTCGAACGGCCCCGCGACGGCCTCGCTCACCACCCGGGCCCGCACGCTCGCGCCTGACCGGTGTACCCCGTCCGCATCCCCCGAGCGCAGCACATGCCACTCCGGCAGGTCCTTGCCCGCCGCGACCAGCCGATACGCGCAACTCGGCGGCAGCCAGTCGATCTCCGCCAGGTTCTGCCCGCGCAGCGACATGCAATCGGCCACCTCGCGCTGCCGCCCGGCGTAGTCCCGGCACCGGCAGCTATGCTGGTCCAGCAAGCGGCATGCCACGTTGGTGAACGCCAGCACGCCGCTATCCTCGTCGCGCAGCTTATGCAGGCAGCACCGCCCGCAGCCGTCGCAGAGCGACTCCCATTGCGCGTCGCTCATCGCCTCGAGCGGGACGGTCCGCCAGAACGGCGACTCCGTCATGGCCTTAATGCAGCCGTTGCGGGGCCGACAACGGCGCCTGCTGGATCGGCGCCCGCGACTGCGGTGCGTAGCTAGGCGACGGCGCATACTGCGGCGCAGCCTGCGGAGTGACGAATTGCGGTGCGCTGGCCGCGGCCGGCCCAGGGCCGCCATACCGGGTCAGCACTTCGCGCAAATTATCCGCCGCCGGGTTGCTGGCCTGCATGCTGACGACGATCTGTCGGGCCGCCAGCGGCTGCCCGTAATAGGCCTGGTTCCAACCCGTCCGCGAGTTCAGCAGGCTGCCGCTCAGCGAGATGCCGGCATAAAGCCCCCGCGCGCGCGTGAACCCCACGATATCGGCGGTTAGCGCCGCGGTCGTCCCGCCTTCGATACCGCCGCCCAGATCGACGAACGTCGCCGAGGCGTCCGCCCCCAGCTTGAACTGGTTGTCGAGGATCGCCGCGAGCCCACGGTCATTCATGATGAACAGGATCACTTCGGCATCCTGTATCCCGGCCAGGAAGCCGATGCTGCCGCCCGCCAGCCCATAGAACGCCGGCGCCGACCACGAGCCGCCGCCGGCCCGCGCGACGAGCACGCAATTGCCCCCCTGCCCGCCGATCAGGAAACCCGCCTGGAAAATCCGCGGACAGACCAGCACCGCCCGCGCCCTCTTCAGAACCGCCTGCCCCTGCGTCCCGTCCCGGTTGTTGACCATGTCCTGCACGGTCAGGGTCGCCCGATCGACGAGCTGCTGCTGCTCCTGCTGCGCCCACGCCCTGGGCGCCAGCCCCACCGCCAACAGCATCGCAACAACGGCAACACGGATCATGGACGCGCCTCCCCGCTTCATATGGCGCAGCTTACTCCCTCCCGCGCGCCACTAGAACCCCAGCATTTCATTCACCGAGACCACTTTCCAGCCGGCCGGGTGCCGCTCGAGCCGCGTCAGCGACAGGTTTCGCACCGAAAGATGCAGCGCCGCCGCCGCACCCACCCCCATCGCATGCGCGACCGCCGCCCGGATGCTGCCGCCATGGCACACCGCCACCACCGGCCCGTCCTCCGCCAAGTCCGCGACCCGCTCCATCGCCGGCCCCACCCGCTCCAGCACCGCCTCGAAGCTCTCCCCTTCCGGCGGTTCCTCCGCCGCCGCCAACGGCCAGAACGCCGCAGCCGGCATCGCCAAGCGTGGCGGCAGTTCCGCATGCGTGAGGTCGTGCCACGCCCCGAGATCCTGCTCGAGCAGCCCCGGCTCGACCGCGATCGTCCGCACCGGGTAACCCGCGGCAAAAATCCGTTCCGCCGTCCGCCGGGTGCGCGAGAGCGGCGTGCATACCCAGCGCGCCTCCCGCGGCAGCGCCGCCGCTAGCGCCTCGTATTGCGTGGCCTGCGCCACCAGGCTCTCCGGGCAGAGCGCCACGTCCCGCACGCCATAAAGCCGCGCCCGCTCGTTCTCCGCCACGATCGCGTGGCGGACCAGCCAAATCTCGAAAGCCACTATTCCCCCATGCTCACCAAAGCGCCGTTGCGGCGCGCCACCCGGAACTGCCAGGCAAACACCAGCACCGCCCCGGCCATCCACACCACGTTCAGCCCGGCGGCCCACCCCATCTCGTCCCAGCGCACCACGCCGCCGAGCGCCGCCCGCATCCCCTCGAACACATGCGCCGACGGCAACGCCAGCGCTACCGGCCGCACGATTTCTGGCAGCGCCGAGACCGGATAGAACACCGCCGAAAGCGGCGCGAGCCCGAACAGCAGCGACCAGGCCAGCGCCTCAGCCCCAGCGCCGTACCGCAGCAGCAGGCTCACCACCCCGAGCGCCACGCTCCAACCCATGACGATCAGGTTGACCAGGAACAGCACCAGGACTGGCCCCAGCGTCAGAATATTGAACGCATACAGGAAAAAAGCCAGCACGGCCGCCGGCGCCACCCCCGCCAGCATCCGGAACAAGGACATCAGGAACAGCGCCGTCACCATTTCCCATGGGCGAATTGGGCTCACGAAAACGTGTCCAAGGTTGCGTGACCAGATTTCTTCGAGGAAAGTGATCGACACGCCCATCTGGCTCCGCACCGCCACTTCCCACAGCAGCACGCTGCCGATCAGCGCTCCCGCCGCCACCAGCACGCCGCCACCGCCGCGTGACGCCAGGAAGCTGCTCGTGAACCCCCAGATGCAGAGTTGCAGGGTCGGCCAGTAGGCCAGTTCCAGCATTCGCGGCCAGGACCGCCGATATAGCGCAAGATGTCGGTACATCAGTCCCCAGACCCGGCGCGCGCTACCGCTCATGCCGGTACCCGCCGCGCGCGGGCGATATCGAGGAATACCTCTTCCAGGCCCGTCCGCCCATACCGCGCCACCAGTACGCCCGGCGCGCCCTCCGCCACCACCCGCCCCTGCTTCAGCATCAGCACATGCCCGCACAGCCGCTCCACTTCGGCCATGTTATGCGACGCAAGCAGCAGCGTGCAGCCGCTCTCCGCGCGGTACAGCTCGAGCCAGCTTCTTACCTTGTCGCCCGTATCGGGGTCGAGACTCGCCGTCGGCTCGTCCAGCAGCAGCACGTCCGGCCGGTTGATCAGTCCCTTCGCCAGCGCCACCCGCGTCTTCTGCCCAGCCGAAAGCGACCCCGCCGGGCGATGCAGGAACGGTCCCAGCTCCAGCTCCGCCGCCAGCTCTGCGATCCGCGCCTCGAGCCGGCGCACCCCGTAGAGATGGCCATAGACCCGCAGGTTCTCCGCCACGCTAAGCCGCGCCGGCAGCGCCACGTAGGGCGAGCTGAAATTCATCCGCGCGAGCGCCGCGAACCGGTCCCGCGCCATGTCGTGGCCCAGCACGCGCAGGCGGCCTGCGGTCGGGATCAGCAAGCCGAGCAGCATGGCGATCGTCGTCGTCTTGCCCGCGCCGTTCCCCCCCAATAGCCCCAGCGTCGCCCCCTGCCGCACGGTGAAGCTTACGTCATCGACCGCGAGCGTCGTGCCGTATCGCTTCGTCAGCCCCTCGACCACGATTGCATCCATGCCCCCGGCCATAAGCCCCCATCGCCGGACCGCCAAGGGCATAGTTTGATGAAGGTCTCACACCATCGGCAGCGCCGCCCGGCCTTGCACCAGCCCGATCCCGGCCACCCGCGCCCAACGCAGCGCCAGGCTCTCATCGGCCCCGCTCAGCACCAGCCGCGCCAGCCCCAGCGCCTCCTGCGTGGGCAGCCCTGCCTGCGCCAGCTCGGCGGACCAGCTTAGCTGGACGTAATCCACTTCGAACCGCGCCAGCACGAGCACCGAGAGCAGCATAGCTCCCACTTCCCGCAGCAGCAGCCGGTATCCCCGCGCCCGTGCGAAATCGCGTGCGAACGCGAACCCCGCCGGGTCCGAGAGCACGTCCGCCACCGTGAAGCCGAGCACGACGCAGCCGCGCAGCCGCAACGGCAGCGCCTCGTCGAACCGCAGGAACTCCGGCGCAAGCACGCTGCCCACGTTCAGCCGCAGCGCGAACGGACCGGCACGGTCGAGCTCGCCCGGCGCCCGCAACAGCGCCAACAGCCGCCGGTCCAGCGTCCGGGTGAGCCGGCGGTACAGCCAGGCATCCGCCTCCGCGTCCCGTCCTGGCGCCAGCTCCGCGCAAATCCCGGCAACGTCGAGCACCCGCTCTTCCCATGCCAAGGCAAGCCGGGCCGAGGCTCCATCCTCCGGTATGGTGCAAACCGCGATCCGCCGCGCGAACCGGGCCACATCGGTGCCGGCCAGGCTTGCCTCGAGCATGGCCAGGCACCCTGCGTCGAGCGGCGCCGTCCCGGCTGCCTGCAGCGGTTCCGGCGCAGAGGCGACCGAGACCGCACCCTCCGCGGCCGCTGCCAGCAGCGCGCGCCCTTCCTGCGGCAAGTTGAACAATCGCGTAAGCACCGCCAAAGGTGGGGCGCCCCCAGGTGCATCCTGCAGCAAGTACCCGAGCGACGTCATGACCTGGCGCAAGCTCGTCGCCGCCTCTCCGCGCCACGACACCGCAAGGCGTCCCGCAGGCAATTCGTGCAAGCACGCGCGGTCCGCATCGAGCAAGGGATCGAGCGCATCCCGGGCCAGCCGCCGGTGATGCGGCCGCCGCAGCGGCGGTGGCAACTGGTCGAGCCGCAGCAGCAGCGCAGAACGTGCGATGTTCGATGTCTGCGTGTCGCGCACCAGCGCCGCAAGGCTGCTCAGCCCGGCGCTCATCCGGCTTCCCCGCCTGCCAGATCGAGCAGCTTAAGGTTCCGGCACCCCATTCGCCCCGCCCCGCTCGTGGCGCTCGCCCGCTCCGCGCAGAGCCGCATCGTGCATCCCACCTTCTGCCCGGCCTCGCAGCTCGCCAGCCGCCCCGCCGCCCGCACCGCGTCGATATGCCGCCCCTGGAATCGCCGGACGCCTCGCGGCAACCCCCAGCGCAACGCCGCCTCCCCATCCGCCTGCACCAGCATGACCCGGTCCGGCCCCAATTCCCGCATCGCCGCATCCGTCTCCGCGCCGGCGAGCCCATCGGACCAATCCACCTTCACCAAGTCCGCCCCAAGCCGCCCCGGATGGGTCAGCCGCAACGCGTCCCGCCCAACCCCGTCCAGCACCAGCGCCAGCCCCGCCGCCCGCACCGCCATCGCCGCCCGCGCAAAACCCGCCGGATCGGCACACGCCTCCATCAGCAGGATTTCCACCCCGCCGCGCGCTCCCCGCGCCTGCATCGCTGCCGCAAGCCGCGCGAACCCCTGCGAGAACACCCCGGACAAGGTCAGATTGACATGCAGCGCCAGCCCGCTTCCAGTCATCGGTCCCCCCTGCGCCAGGTCCATGCACGCGATCTCGAGCGCCCGCTCATCGAGCCGGCTCGCCAGATGCTGGAACAGATACGGGTCCGCCCCTGGCGCTCCAGCCGCCTGCAACCGCGCCGCGAGCGCCGGCAATCGCGGCAATGCCTCACGAAATAATGGCTGCAACGCCCCATCTGGCAGCACCAGCGCCGCCACCTGCGCCTGCAGCAGGTCGCCGGACCGCGTCTCCCGCAGCATCGCCTCGGCAGCCGCAAGCGCTGGCAGCACCGCCCATTCCTGCCGCGCGGAATCCGCCCGCGCCGGTTCCAGGACCTTTTCGGCAAAGCGCTCCTCGACATACGCAGCGAGCGCCGGGCCGAGCGCCAGCACCTGCACGATCCCCGCCTCGCCTCCGAACAGCCGCCCCAACAGCACCGCCGCCCCGCGCGCCTTGGGCCCGAACAGCACCAGATCCTGGTTCCGCAACGCGAACACCTGCCCGCTCCCCCGCGCCGCCGCATCGTCCAGCACCGCGCGGGCAATCCGCCGATGGTGCGCTTGCCCCCCAGCCGGCCCGAGCCGCGACAGCCGCACGGCCAATGCCTCGATCTCCGCCCCGCGCCGCTCCGCGCGCGCCACCTCGTCAAGCAGCCGCCGCTCGGCGACCGCCTGAACGCTGCTCTCCCGCGCAGGAACGATCTGCAGGAGCCCTTCGGCCCCGCCTCGTCCCTCCACGACCTTCTGTCGTGCACTTTGCATTGCGTCCGCCCGCTCCGCCGATCTATGAGACATCCTACCCCATGATAGTTACCAAACAGTTAGCACCGGGGCGCCTCGCTCCAGGCCGCAGGGCCTACGTGATCGGCGACGTGCACGGCTGCGCCGACCGCCTGTTTGCCCTGCACGAGGCGGTCGCCGCCCATTTCGCCGCACATCCCTGCCCCTCGCCGCTCCTTGTCCATCTCGGCGACCTCGTCGACCGCGGCCCCGACTCCGCCCGCGTCGTCGCCCGCCTCAGCGTCGCCTCGCCCGTCCACCGTGTCCCCATGGTCAACCTCATGGGCAACCACGAGTGGATGATGCTGACGGCCCTCGCCAGCGACGACCCAGGCGCCGCCAACCACTGGATCGACAACGGCGGCGGCGAATCCCTCCGCAGCTGGGGCGTGCGCCCCGGCACCCCTTCCCACCAATGGCCGTCCCTGCTGCCGGTCGACCACCTGCTTTTCCTCCGCGACCTCCGCCCCTACCACCGGCTCGACGGCTACATCTTCGTCCACGCCGGGTTGCGGCCCGGCATCCCCCTCGCCCGCCAGCACTGGTCGGACCTCCTCTGGATTCGTGAAGGCTTCCTTGACTACCCCGGCGCCCTCCTCCCGGACGCCCCCGCCCTCGTCGCCGTCCACGGCCACACGCCGGCCATCGCCCCCGAACTCCGCTCCAACCGCATCGGCATCGACACCGGCGCCGTCCGCGGCGGCAAGCTCACCTGCGCGATCCTCGAGGGCGACCAGATCGCCTTCCTGCAAACCTGACCATGCCCACCCCCGCCATCGCCACCTTCTACGAGCCGCGCACCGCCAGCCTGCAATACGTCGTCGCCGACCCCGCCACCCGCCAATGCGCGATCATCGACCCGGTCCTTGATTTCGATGAGAAATCCGGCGCGACCGCCACCCGCTCCGCCAACGCGATCCTCGCCCACCTCCGCCATGAAAACCTGACCGCGGCCTGGATCCTCGACACCCACCCCCACGCCGACCATTTCTCCGCCGCCGCCTACCTGAGGTCCGTGACCGGCGCCCCCACCGCCATCGGCGCGCGCATCACCGGCGTTCAGTCCCTCTGGAAATCCCTCTATAACCTCGAAGGCTTCCCAACTGACGGCTCCCAATGGGACCGCCTCCTCGCCGACGGCGACACTCTCCCAATCGGCGCCCTCACGCTCGAAACGCTCTTCACCCCCGGCCACACCCTCTGCTCCGTCACCTACCGGATCGCCGACGCCGCCTTCGTCAACGATACCCTCTTCGCCCCCGATTCCGGCACCGCCCGCACCGACTTCCCCGGCGGCGACCCAGCGCAACTCTGGCGCTCCATCCAGCGCATCCTCGCCCTCCCCGACGCGACCCGCCTCTTCACCGGCCACGACTACCGCCCCAATGGCCGCCCTATCCGCCCCGAAAGCACCGTCGCCGAGCAGCGCGCCGCCAATACCCACCTCCTCCAAGCCCGCGCCGAAGCCGACTTCATCCAACTCCGCACCACCCGCGACCGCACCCTCCCGATGCCCAAGCTCATCCTACACGCCCTGCAAGTGAACATCGCCGCCGGCCGCCTCCCTCCGCTCGAAACCAACGGCCGCCGCTACCTGAAGCTTCCCCTCGACGCACTCGGCACGCCGCCCTGGGACTAAGCTCTAATGTGTGAACGACGCCGCGAGTTCGATCTGCTCCAGGCTCCGCCCGCTCGTCTCGCGCAGGAGCCACCAGGCGAAAACGAAGGCGAGCACGGCGACTACGGCGAAAATCACGAAGATCGTCCCGGCCCCGACCGAGAGCAGCACCGGAAAGGTCAGCGCCACCAGGAAGTTCGCTACCCAGTTTAGCGTAGCGGCAGCGCCCATGCCGGCGCCGCGGCCGGATAGGGGCAGCACCTCGGGCAGCAGCACCCAGACGACTGGACCCCAACTCAGCGAGAACGAGACTTTGTAGGCGGCGATGCAGAGAATGGCGATTACGATGATCGCCTCGCCGCGCAGCGCGCCATGGAAAAAGATCGCGCCAAGCACAGCCATGCAGACCGCCATGGCGAGAGCGCCGCCCAGCATCAGCGGCCGGCGCCCCACGCGGTCGATGATCTGCGAGGTGACCAATGTCGTCACCAGCGTCAGCGCACCGAGCCCAACCGCCACCAGGATCGCCGCCGAGTTGGCAAAGCCTGCGGCGCTGAAGATGGTCGGCGCATAATAAATAATCGTATTGATGCCAATCGCCTGCTGTAGCACGGCGAGGCCGCAGGCGAGCAGCAGCGCGCGTCGTCCGCCGGGATCGGCCCAGAGCTGCGCGAGGCCGGCCCGGCGCGTCCGCGACGCCGCGACCATGTCCGCGAGTTCGCGTTCCGCCTCGTCCGGAGTGCGCGTGCGAAGCAGGACGGAACGTGCCTCGTCCCACCGCCCGTGGGCGGCGAGCCAGCGGGGGCTGTCCGGCTGCGTCCACATGCCCACGAACAGCAGGACGGAGGGGATCATCGCCAACCCGGTCATCACGCGCCAGGCGCCGGTCCCGGCGAGGCCGTAATCCACCAGGTAGGCGACAAAGATACCAAAGGAGATCATCAATTGGTTGAGTGTGGTGAGTGCCCCGCGCGCCCGGGTCGGCGCCATCTCGGCGAGATAGATCGGCACCTGTACGGAAGCAACGCCAACGCCGAGCCCGGTCAGGATGCGGAAGCCGATCAGCATGTCCGCGCTGGTCGAGAGGGCGCAGCCGAGCGAGCCCGCACTCAGCAGCGCGCCCGCCAGCATAAGCAGCCGGCGCGGCCCGATCCGGTGCGTCGCGTGGCCGGCGACGCCGGCGCCGATTATCGCGCCGATCAGGATGGCGCTCACCACCACGCCTTGCAGAAGCGGCGTGAGCTCCATGTCGCGGCGGATGAAGAGCAGCGCCCCGCCGATCACGCCGATGTCGTAGCCGAACAGCATGCCGCCTAACGCGCCGAACCCGTAGGCCAAGGCAGCGCCGCGCGGCGGAGCGACCTTGCCGAACGCGGCGCCTATAGGCTCCGAACTCGGCCCCATCGCATCCTCCCATGCCGTGCCCTATCCAGGGCAGCTTTTGCGGATTCGTAACAGGCTGACTGGCCGGATAGAAGGCGGTCCGGCACGCCGCCGCCCAGCGGGTCCAACCTATTCCGGAACTTCCATCCCGGTGCGCACATGCCAGTCGGCGATGGCCTCTTCGGGATATCGGTCGAAGCACTTGTCACGAGGCCCAATGGCGGGCTCCACCCAGTTCGCCCTAAACTCCAGCATCATGTGCGTGTGCTCGGGCGGCACCGGCAGGGCCGTGTCGATGGCCGATGCGAACGGGTGGATCAGTTCCGGCCATTCCGGGCTGAATAGCCACAGCGCCGAGCCGCACTCCCCGCAAAAGGCGCGTTCTGCGCTGCTGGTATGGGCGCGTTTGTCCCCGGGATTGCGAAGTTTCGCGTGATAGCGGCGGACATGGTCCTCGCCTCGCATTTCGAGCATGCGTGCATCGGCGCCGAGGTTGACCGCATAGCCCCCGCCGCCCTGCGTCTTCCGGCAGATCGAGCAATAGCAACGCTGGTACGGCACCGGATGCCGGCTGCGGACGCTGAAACGCACGGCGCCGCAATGGCAGGACCCTTCGAGCAGCATGGGACGGACCTCCTCCCGCTCATAACCCGCCCGCACCCCGCGGGTTTAGCGCCCCATCCAGCACCCGCACCGAATGCACGGCGTCCCGCCCTCCCAGCGACGCGATCTGGTGCCGGCAGGACGTCCCATCCGCCACGATCACCTCATCCGCCCCCGCTGCCCGCACCACTGGCAGCAACCCCGCCTCCGCCATCGCCCGCGACACGTCCTGCGTCTCCGCCTGATACCCAAACGCCCCCGCCATCCCACAGCACGACGAGGCAATCGGCCGCACCTCCAACCCCGGAACTTGGCGCAAGGTGGCGAGTGCGTCTCCAAACGCCCCGAACGCCTTCTGATGGCAATGCCCGTGCACATGCGCCACCCCCGGCCGCGCCGCCAGCGGCAACGCCTTTCCCGCCAAAAACTCCCCGATCAGCACCGCCCGTCCCGCCAGCTCCTCGGTCTCCTCCCCCGGCAACAACGACCGGAACTCGTCCCGCAACGTCAGCAGGCACGACGGCTCCAGCCCCACCACCGGCAACCCCCCCGCCAGCGCCGCCACCATCCGCCGCGCCTCCGCCCGCGCCCGCCCCACCATTCCCGCCGCCAGATACGTCCGCCCGCAACACAAAGCCCGCCCCTTTGGCGCCACCGCCCGAAATCCCGCCGCCGCCAGCACCCGAATTGCCGCCCGCAGGTTCTCCGGCTCGAAATACCGGTTGAACGTATCTGCGAGCAGAAACACGTCGCCTTGCCCGCTCGCCTCCCGATCGCGGAAAAAATCCCGCCGGAACGCCGGCAATCCCCGCCCCGCCGCGAATCCCGCCGCCCGGTGCAGCGCTCCCACCCGTCCCACGGCGTTGGCCGCTCCCGCCACCCGCGCCGCCCACGGCGCATACCGCGGCAACTCCGCCACCAGCCGCGCCCGCATCCCCACCCCGCGCCGGGCCGCCCGCGCCGCCATCGCCTCGATTTTCATCTTCGCCATGTCCACCCCCGTCGGACACTCCCGCCGGCACGCCTTGCACGACACGCACAATGCCAGCGCCGCCGCCACCTCATCGGAGTCCAGCCCACCCCCCAACTGCCCCGTCATCGCCAGTCGCAGCGTGTTCGCCCGCCCCCGCGTCAGATGCTCTTCATCCCGCGTCGCCCGGTAACTCGGGCACATCGCCCCCGCATTGAACGCCCGGCACGTGCCATTATTGTTGCACATCTCGACGGCGCCCAGCATCCCGCCCGGATGCTCCGTCCAATCCAGCGCCCACGCCGCCGGCGCCTCGGCATAGCCCGGCCCATACCGGAACAACTCCCGGCCATCCATCCGCGGCGCCCGCACGACCCGGCCCGGATTGAGCAACCCCGCCGGATCGAACGCGTCCTTCACCGCCTCGAACGCCGCCACGATCCGCTCGCCGAACATCTCCCGATGGAACTCGCTCCTGACGATCCCATCGCCATGCTCGCCGCTATGGCTGCCTTTATACGCCCGCACGAGCGCGAAACACTCCTCCGCCACCGCCCGCATCGTCGTCACATCCGCCGGGTCCTTCATGTTCAGCACCGGCCGCACGTGCAGGCACCCCACCGAAGCATGTGCGTACCAAGTACCCTTCACTCCATGCCGGTCAAAGACTGCGTTCAGCCCTTCCGTGTAGTCCGCCAAGTCCTCCAGCAGCACCGCACAGTCCTCGATGAACGAGACCGGCTTCGCATCCCCTTTCATGCTCATCATGATGTTCAGCCCGGCTTCCCGCACCTCGGCGATACTCGCCTGGAACCCCGGATCGATTGCCCGCACCACTGCCCCCGGATACCCGAGATCCCCCATCGCCTCCTCGAGCGCCACCAACTGCCGCTCCAGCACGGCATCCTCGTCTCCATGAAACTCGACGATCAACAGGCTTTCGGGCCGCCCGATCACCATTCGCTCGATCGTCGGCCGGTACATCGCGATCGCGTGCCCGAGATCGAGCATCGTCCGGTCCACCAGCTCCACCGCCTCCGGGTCGAGCGCCACCAGCCGCGCCGTCGCCTGCATCGCCGCCCGGAACGAGGGAAACTGGCAAATCCCCACCATTTTCCGCGGCTTGATCGGATGCAGCCGCAACTCCAGCGCCGCCGTCATCGCCAGCGTCCCTTCGCTCCCAACCAGCAACCGCGCCGCCTCAAGCGGCTGTCCCGGCAGCAGCGCCTCCAGGTTATACCCCCCCACCCTCCGCCGCACCTTCGGGAACCGCGCCACGATCTCCGCCGCCTCCGCCGCGCCCAGCGCCTGCAGCCGCGTCGTAAGCTTGCCCGCATCCTCGGCAAAACGCTGCCGCGTCCCGTCCGCCAGGATGCCATCCACCGTCAGCACTTGGTCCGCCATCAGCCCGTACCGGATGCTTTTCGACACGCACGAGTTATTTCCTGCCATCCCCCCGAGCGTGCAACGCGAATGCGTCGAGGGGTCGATCGGGAAAAACAACCCGTGCGGCCGCAACGCCGCGTTCAGGTCCCCCAGCACCAGCCCCGGCTCCACCCGGGCCACTTGCCGCCCCGCATCCACGTCCAGCACCCGGCGCAAATATTTACTGTAATCCACCACGATCGCCCGGTTCACCGTCTGCCCGCACTGGCTGCTCCCGCCGCCCCGCGCCAGCACCGGCACCCCATGCTCCCGCGCCACTCCCAGCACCGCCTCCACGTCGGCGACCGTCCGCGGCACCACCACCCCCACCGGCTCGACCTGGTAGATCGACGTGTCGGTCGCGTACCGCCCCCGGTCTCCCCGCCCGAACAGCACCTCCCCCTCGACCTCGCGCCGCAGCCGCTCCGCAAGCCGGACATCCCCCAACGGCACCATTTAAGCCGCCTTCGCCACCCCGGCTTGCCCCTGCAGCACCTCCATCGCCGCCAGCACGCCGCCCGCCCGGTGCGGCACCCCCGCCGCCGCAAGCCCCATCTCCA
>JAABUX010005586.1_pt1 | contig 15383 bp, 12 predicted proteins | sample 5561851 | NCBI WGS metagenome assembly JAABUX01 (sample SAMN10711883, study PRJNA513361) | rock metagenome | isolation source: Antarctica rocks | place: Antarctica: Victoria Land, Richard Nunatak red sandstone | collected 2016-01-03 | reverse complement strand
TGCCGTTCCTGCACCTGGCCATCTCGCTGATCGCGGCGGTCATCTTCACGGGCTACCTGGTCTATGACTTCAACCGCGTGGCAAACGCCCGCGCCGTCTCGCCCGGCGATGTTATCCTGTTGACGGTGTCGATCTACCTCGACATCTTCAACCTGTTCCTCAACCTGTTGGTCATCCTGCAGGAACTGTCTGGCAACAGTCGCGACTAGGCAACAGGATAGCTCACGACCGCGGTCGCGGGGTCAAGGACAGATACCGCGGCGACAGCGGGGCGCGTGACTGTGGTCGCGCGCCCCCTGTCGCCGCTATTCATTGCCTCGTTACCGCGGCTAACGGGCCGTCAGGAAATAAAAGGGGAGAGCGCGCAATTAGTAAACTAACGCCATGTATAGGGCCATTTCGCGGCAGCAACTAGTGGGTCACGCTACAAATAAGCCGGGAATGCTTTGGCAGCCTGTCGAGAGTGATCGGGCTTCCAGGAATGCCGCATTAAATGTAACATGACCCACTGGTACTAGTTGGCGGGTTGCACGTTGGACGCGCGCATACCCTTACCGCGCGGATCGTTCTCGGCTTCGAACGTCACGCGATCACCCTGCTGGATGCGATCAAAGTCCAGGCCGCCCGCGAGCGCCGAGCGATGGAAGAACACATCGGCGCTCCCGTTCTCCGGCTGGATAAAACCGAACCCGCGATCGGTGATTGTTTTGATGGTGCCATTAGCCATAGATACCTCCTCATCAAGCGGCGAGGCATGAAAAAGGCCCGGCATGTTCGGTCAAACATGCCGGGCCATCCGTGATTAGGCCGGAGCACGATGCTCCGCGAACCCTCACTCATGTGCACACTCGATAAAGTCAGTATACCACATCCTGGCGTGTCGATAGAGGCTGATAGACTGGGATCGTAAGCTATGGACGTGGAGAAGGGTGAATGATATGACGGATCGGACCGGGATAGCGCACGATGGGTCTGCCGCGGCCGATGAGGACGATGGCAACCTCACGGTTGCCCTTTTCCACTATGTACCCAGGCCGCGCCAATTTAAAGACGCGCTGCTGTCCGCGTGGAAGCGCCTCGTCCCGGCCCCAACGGTCGGGCTCCGCTTCACGAACTACGATTGCTACTACCACGACGCGGCGCACCGGCCCGATGTCTTCGTCTTCGACAGCCTCTACCTGCGACACTTTGTCCACCGGCAGGACCTGCTGCCCCTTCCCGAGGCGCTGCCCACGGCTTCGGAGGACGTCCAGGACTGGGCGCTCCAGGCCAGCGCGGTGGACGGGACGCGCTACGGCATTCCCTGTCACGGCTGCATGAACATCTTCTTCTACAGGGCCGACGATCGGGACCTTGACCCGGACGGCGCCGGCCCGCTCACGCTCGGCGCGTTGAGACGTATCATAGGGGAGGCCGCCCCCACCGATGAGCCCGCGCCTCCCCCCGGCGAGGGGTTGCTGCTAGACCTGACGGGCCGCACGACCTGTGCCGGGCTGTATCTGGAGTCCTGGCTGGACGTGCATGGGGCCGGCGACCCGTATCCGCCCCTGCCGAGGGTTCCGTTCCACACGTTCGACCCCGCCGCGCTCGCCAACCTGGAGACGCTCCGCGCGATGGCCGGGGACGCGCAGGCGGGGTATCTCGACAAGAAGGCCACGCGCCGCCTGAACTGGTTCTTGCAAGGCCGGGGACAGGCGCTGATCGGGTTCACGGAAATGCTGACCCACGTTCCGGCCCCCTCCCTGCTGAGGTTCCGTCCGTTGCCCCTCTCCGAGGCGACGACGCCATACCAATTTGTCTACGTAAACCTCGCATCCGTCAGCTCGGCCATCAGCCGGGCGAAGCAGGAGCCCGCGCTCAGGCTGCTCGACCTGATGACGAGCACGGATGTGATGGTCCACAGCCTGCGGCCAGACTCGTCCGGGGCGAACCCTCAGAATCCCCAGTTCATCATCCCGGCGCGTCGCACCGTCCTGGACACGTTGACCGCTGAGACGCCCGGCTACCGGGCGATCGCGGACCTCATCGCCGGCGACGCGGGGCGCCCGTGCCGCCCCTTCCAATGGGGGCCGACGTCGGGGCAGGCGACCATGCGGGCCATGGGCGGGAATCTGCGCAAAGACCTCTTGCCCGGCAACAACTTGAAGGTGGGATCGGGATTGGAGTCCGGATCGGAACTGTCCGACTACGATCGGGAGGCGCCGGAGGACGAGAAATGGCTCCCGGCCAACCTGTTCCGGCGCAACTAGCCGGCCCTACTCCAGCGTTCGCTCGAGGACCGCGGCGATGACCTGTTCCCGCGGCATAGCGCGGCCGTCGGCCTGAGCCGCGCCAAAGACGTCGTCGCCCAGGGCGGCGCGTACGCTGACCGCGTGCCGGTCGTGCTGGGCGCGCTCGCGCGGGGGCAACGGCGCCGCGCTGCGCTCGCGCACGGCGGCGGCGGCCCCGAATAGCCGTGCCGCCTGCCGCAGGGCGCCCATCGCGTCGCGTCGCTCCCACTCGTCCGGTGAGGGCGGATTGTCTGGCGAGGATGGATCGTCCGGCGAGGGCGGATCGCCGGCCTCCAGCGCCCGCGCCGCGATGGATCGGGCCATGCCCTCGAGGCAGGTGGCGATGCCCTCCTGGTCGTCCATGGCGAGGAACAAGACGAGGCTTTCCTCATAGAGGGACCTGGCGCCACGATAGTCTCCCCGCGCCTCCGCCACGCCGCCCAGGCTGCTGAGCGAGATGGGGATCGTGCGGGTGTCGCCGATGTCCCGGCGCAGCGCCAGGCCTTCCTGGTGCAAGGTGACGGCCTGCGCGTGGTCCCCGCGCCAGTTGGCCAGCTGGCCAAGGTTGGTGAGCAGGATAGCGACGATGCGCCTGTCGCCCAACGCGCGATGTAAGGCCAGGCTTTCCCGCAGCAGGCCGGTGGCTCGCTCATCGTCGCCCTGGTCCAGGGCCACCAGCCCCAGGTTGCCGATCGCTATGGCGGCGCCCCGCGTGCGACCCATCTCGCGCTGCACGGTCAGGCTTTCCTCGAACAGAGCTCGTGCGCGGGCGTACTCCCCGACCTTGCGCATCACGTTGCCCAGGCTGTTGAGCGCGTCGGCCAGGGCGGGCGTGCGCCCAAGCTCCCGCTGCATGGCCACGCTTTGCGCGCTCAGATCCATGGCCTGCTGGTAGTCGCCCTGCGTCCAGGCCAGGTTCGCCGCGCCGGTGAGGGCCGGTCCCCGGATCGCGGCCGGCGCGGCGTCGCGCGCCAGCGCGGCCTGTAGCCAGCCACGTCCCTCGGTCAGCAGGCCGCGCATGTCCCAGAACCGCCACAGCAGGCCGGCCAGTTGCACGCCCGCGGCGCTGCCCCCTTCCCCGCCCCCTTCGCGCAGGTCCCAGCGCAACGCCGCGCGCAGGTTGTCGTTCTCCGCCTCCAACCGCTCCAGCCACGCCGCCTGCTCGGGTCCCGTCAGCTTCGGCTCCGCCTGCCGCGCCAGCGCCACGCACCAGGCCGCGTGCCGATCCCGCGCGGCATCCTCCTCGTCGGCAGCCCGCAACTTCCCCTGCCCGTACTGCCTGACGACCTCGAGCAGCCGGTACCGCGCGTCCCCGTTCTCATCCCCGTCCCCATTCTCCAGGTGGACCAGGGATTTGTCGACGAGACGCGCCAGGAGGGTCAGCACGTCCTCCTCCTCGATGCCTTCGCCGGCGCAGGCCGCCTCCGCGGCCTCCAGCGTCCACCCGCCGGCGAAGACCGATAGCCGGCGCAGCAGAGTGCGCTCCGGCTCGGCCAGGAGGCCGTAGCTCCAGTCCAGGCTGGCCCGCAGCGTCTGCTGGCGGGGGAGGGCGGTGCGCGGCCCGCCGGCCAGCACCCGGACGCAATCGTCCAGCCGGTCGGCGATATCCCCGACCGGGAGCGCGCCGATCCTGGCCGCGGCCAGCTCGAGGGCCAGGGGGATGCCGTCGAGCCGGGCGCAGATGCGGCTCACCGCGCCGGCGTTGCCAAGCGCGAGGGCGAAGTCGGGCCGTCGCAGGCGCGCCCGGTCCACGAACAGGCGCACCGCCGCGTAGCGGAGCAGGTCTCCCGGCGGGGAGGGGCGCCGGGGATCGGGGACCGCAAGCGAGGGCACGCGATAGGTCGTCTCTCCGGCCACCATCAGGCCCTCGCGGCTAGTGGCGAGCAACCGCGCGCCGGGGCATGCGCGTAGCAGCGCGGCGGCCAGCGCGGCGCACGCCGCGACGAGATGCTCGCAGTTGTCCAGCACCAGCAGCAGGCGCCGGTCCCCGATGTCGTCGATGAGCGTGTCCACGAGCGGGCGTTCTGCCTCTTCGCGCACGCCGAGCGTCGCCGCCACCGTTTGCGCCACCAATGCCGGCTCGGCCAGGGCTGCCAGCTCGACCAGCCACACGCCGTGAGGATAGACCGTCGCCAACTCCGTCGCCACTTGCAGGGCCAGACGCGTCTTGCCCACGCCTCCCGGACCGGTCAGGGTCAGCAGGCGCGCGCCGCCCTCGCCCAGCAGCATCGCCACGGCCGCTACCTCACGCTCGCGTCCGATGAGCGGGGTTGGCTGCTCCGGCAGTGTCCGCCGGGGCGTGGGGGAGGAGGGCGGCGCTGGCTGAGCACGACCCAGGCGCGCCGCGGCTTCGAACCGGGCGCGATCCCCCGCCGTCAGCCCCAGCCCGTCCCCCAGCTTGCGCACCGTGTAGGCCTGGGGGCGCCGGCGCTCGCCGCGCTCCAGCAGCCCGATGGCCTCGGGCGTGAGGCCCGCGCGCTCGGCCAGCTCTTCTTGCGTCAGCCCGGCATCATCGCGGTGACGTCGCAACAAGGCCCCGAACGTGGGAGACGAGTCTCCATTCATCAATCCTGCCCCTTAGCCCCTGAGCCCTGCGCGCCGTCCACCCAGCCCGCGATAGGTGTTCTTACTCGTCCTTCTTATCGTAGCACAATTCTTTCCCTCAGTGGCGCTACTATCCCACATATACACGCTGGTTCAGGCCCATGTCATTCTCGATCCGGGATGCGTAGGGGCGTCTGCAAGACGCCCTGGTCGTCATACGCCCTCGCGGGTGCGGCCAGGGCGTCTTGCAGACGCCCGTACCACGTTGGTGGTCCATGTCGGCTGAGGAACGTGAGCGCGCCGGCAATTGTTCGCGCCAATTTGTTCGTCCGTTTGTTCGTTTTGTTTGTGGTTCGGGAGAGGCGTAGGGCGCAAGATAGAAGGCGTCAGAGCACACCCGGACACGTAGTGGAGAGCAGGAGGGATCAAAGATATGGACGTTCGACAGTGGGAGTATCACCTGAGCTATGAGACCGTCGCGGCGCATCAGGCGTCGATGCGCCGGGAGGCCGGCGCCGAGCGCTCCTATCGCGGCGTCAGGGACGCGCGGGCGTGGCAGGATGGTGCGGGTCGGCGCGCCCCCGGCCTGGCGCTGGCGTCGCTCCGCGCCGCGATCACTCGTATCTTCGCGCGCCCGGTTCGTGAGGAAGTGATCAGCGGACAGGAGGCGTAACGACATGGCGCAACCTATGACCCTCGGCCCTCTCCTGAAGCGCCTGCGCAAGGCGGCGGGGCTGACGCAGGAAAGGCTGGCTGAGCGCGCCGGGTGTAGCGTCGTCTACGTGGGCTTGCTCGAGAACGACCACCGCGTCCCGCACGAGACCATGTTGTTCGCGCTGGCCGCGGCCCTCGATCTTACGCCGGATGAGCGCGCCGCGCTGGCGGACGCTTTGCGGTCCGCGCGGCGCTCGGCCGCGCCGGCGTCCGAGGGCTCCGCATCCCGCTCGCCCGCGTCGTTGCCCCTTTTGCCGACGTGGCTGATCGGGCGCGAGCGCGAGGCGGCCGCGTCGGTTGCCTTGCTGGGGCAGGAGAGCGTGCGGCTGCTCACGCTGACCGGGCCGGGCGGGGTCGGCAAGAGCAGCCTGGCCCTGCGCGTGGCGCACGAGGTGGCCGCGGGCTACGCTGACGGCGTGTACGTCGTCCCGCTGGCCGCCCTGGACGACCCGACGCTCGTCGCCGCGACCGTCGCGGCGACCGTGGGGGCGCCGCAAGAGCGCGGCCGGCCCATCCTGGCGTCCCTCCAGGCGTACCTGGCGCCGCGGCATATGTTGCTGCTGCTCGATAACTTTGAGCGCCTCGCGGGGGCCGCGGGAACCGCGAGCAGCCTGCTGGCCTCCTGCCCGCGTCTGGACATCCTGGCGACCAGCAGGTCGCCCCTGCGCCTGCGCGAGGAGCAGGCGCTGCCCGTCCCGCCGTTGGCGTACCCCGACCCGGCGCGGCTGCCCGACGAGGCCGCCATCGCAGGCTATCCCGCCGTGGCCCTGTTCGTGGAGCGGGCGCGGGCGGTCCGGCCCGACCTTGCGCTGACCGGCGATGCCCTGCCGGCGATCGCGCGCATCTGCGCCCGGCTCGACGGCTTGCCCCTGGCCCTTGAGCTGGCGGCGGCGCGTCTCAAGGCGCTCCCGCTGGGGGCGCTGGAGGCGCGCCTGGAGGAGGATCGTTTTGCCCTGCTCACCGGCGGCGCGCGCGACCTGCCCCCGCGCCAGCGGACGATGCGCGAGGCGCTGGACTGGAGCTACAACCTGCTCGACGAGGGCGAGCGAACCCTGTTCCGCCGGCTCGCCGTCTTTGCCAACGACTTTACGCGGGAGGCGGCCACGGCCGTGTGCCAGGATGGCGACGAGCCCGCGGACGCGCTCGACTGCCTGACGTCGCTGCTGGATAAAAGCTTGCTCACGCTGACAGGCGAGGACGTGGCGCGAGAGGGCGGAGACGAGGAGCCGCGCTTCGCCATGCTGGAGACGGTGCGCGCCTACGCTCTGGAGCGATTGGAGGCGAGCGGAGAGGCGGAGGCGTTGCGGGCGCGGTACGCCGTCTACGTCCTTACGGTGGCCGAGACCGTCGAGCAGGCCCTACGTGGGGCGGGACAGGCCACCGGGCGCCGCCCGCGGGAGGACATGTCCGACGACCCGCGGCCAGCGCCCGGCGCCGCGCTGGTCAGCCCGTGCGAGGCGGTCGACGCGGCGGAGACCGCTCTGCGCACGGCCGCGGCGCTCACGAGGGTCCGTCATGTCCTGGGTGACGAGCGTTTCGTGGCCGCGTGGCGCGCCGGGCAGGCCGCGCCACTGGGGCAGATTGTCGCCACGGCGCTGCGGGACAGGCGACACCAGCCTGCTCCCACCACGCGCGCATAAATGTCCTCCTTCTTCTACCAGATTGGGGCAGAAGCGTCTTATGTACGCCTCTACTCACCTCGCGATGGACAATGACACGCCCCCGACCTAGACATCAATCTGAGCCATCCTCGTCTACGCGGTGCGGTAGGCGACCGGGTCGGTCAGGCCGTTCTCGGCGAAGCCCTTGAGGCGCAGTTGACAGGCGTCGCACTCGCCGCAGGCCGCGCCGTCGGGCGCGGGGTCGTAGCAGGTGACGGTCTGGCCGTAGTCCACGCCCAGCTCCAGGCCCCTGGCAATGATCCGCGCCTTGGTCAGCCGCATCAGCGGGGCATGGATGGTGAGTTGCTGGCGACCCTCCACGCCCGCTTTCGTGGCCAGGTTGGCCATGCGCTCGTAGGCGGCGATGTACTCAGGACGGCAATCAGGATAGCCCGAATAATCGTAGACATTGACGCCGATGAAGATATCGCTTGCGCCAAGGACCTCGGCCCAGGCCAGCGCGTAGGAGAGGAAGATGGTGTTGCGGGCCGGCACGTAGGTGATCGGGATGCCGGCCTCGTCCATGTCCTCCAGCGAACGACCCTTGGGCACGTCGATGTCGTCGGTCAGCGCCGAGCCGCCGAACGTGCGCGGGTCGATGTCGACCACGATGTGCCGGGCGACGCCGTCCCGGGCCGCGATGCGCCGCGCCGCCTCGATCTCGGCCTCGTGGCGCTGGCCGTAGCGGAAGCTCAGGGCGTATGGGGTGTAGCCCTCGGCCCGGGCGATAGCCAGGGTGGTCGTGGAGTCCAGTCCTCCGCTGAGCAACACGACCGCTCTCTTCTCGTCGTTGTCCGTTGCCATGATGCGTCTCATCCCTCACTCACGATGATATAACCGCGCATCTGCCAGCGCGGTCCTCCTCTGGTTGTACCATCACGCGCGGCACGCCGCCCACCACGCGCTCAACCTGCTCCGCCAGGAGACGACAGCGCGCCGCGGCATCAAAGCCCGCCGCCTCAAAGCCGGCTGGGACCTCCCTCTATCAGGGTCTGTGAAAAGTCAGACTGGAGGGGGATGGTCGCCTGCTGGTACGGTAAGGGTGTCGAACCGCCCCTACCATCAGAAGGAGACCATCCCTCATGCAGGATACGCCGGCGCCGTCCTTTTTCGCCGCCCTCAACGCGCAGGAGCGCGCCCCGTTTCACGGATGCGCACGTGCGCACCTTGCCAGCGGCCTTCGCGTCGCTTCCAGACCCACGCAAGCAACACGGACAACGCGACGACCTGCCCTTCTTGCTGACCTGCCTGGCGGCGGCGCTGTTGTGCGATTGCAACTCGCTGGAGGCCGTCGGGCGGTGGACGCGGGATCAGCAGGCCGTGTTGGCGCGGGTGTGCGGGCCGCGTCGCCATCTGACGCCGACGGGGTCGCTCTATCGGCGTCTGCTGCCGCGGCTGTCGGTGGCCCCTGTGGAGCGGGCGCTGGCGAGTTGGGTCCCGCAGACGCGCCCGTTGCGCGATCGCGACCCCCCTCGCCTTCGATGGCAAGACGGTGCGCGGCGCGCGCACGGAGGCGCAAGCCGCTCCCCATCTCCTCTCAGTCTCCACCCACACCACGCACGAGACGCTGGTCCAGGTGCGCGTGGACGACACGACCAACGAGATCCCCGTGGCCCAAGACCTCCTGCCCCCGCTGCCCCTGCGCGGCCGGGTCGTCACCGCCGACGCCTTGCAGACCCAAACCGCCCTGGCTCAGCCTGTCCTGGACCAGGGCGGCCACGACCTGCTCACGGTCAAGGACAACCAGCCGCGCTTGCACACCGAACTGGCGGCCTATTTTACCGATCCGCAGGCCACCAGCCGCACCGCCCACACCGTGGATCGCCACCGGGGCCGCACCGAGACGCGCACGCTCCGCGCCAGCACCCGGCTGAACGCCTATCTGCAGACCTATGTCCCCTTCCCCCTTCCCCCTTCCCCCTTCCCCCGCATCGCCCAGGTGGCCCGCCTCCTCCGCACCGTCCGCACCGCCCGCACCGTCCGCACCGCGAAGAAAACGACCACCGAGACCGTCTATCTGATCACCCGCCTGACGCCCCGCCAGGCCGACCCTGCCCGCCTACTCGCGCTCATCCGCGGCCACGGGAGCGTCGAGAGCCGCCACTGGCTGCGCGCTGTCACCGTCGCGGAGGATCGCTCGCGGCTCCGTAGCGGTCCTGCTCCCCAGATCATGGCCGCGTTCCGCACTCTCGCTCTCACCTTGATCCGCCGCACCGGGACTACCGCCATCGCCGCCTTCCGTCAGCACCTGCCCTCCCGCCCCACCAAGGCCCTGCGCTTGCTTGTTCCCAAGACGCACGTTGCCTGACTTTTCACAGACCCTGGTGGAGACGTATCTACGATTGACACTGGTAGAGCAGGTGGAGTATGCGCGGCGGGCGCGCGAGGAGGAGGGCGGTATGGCGGAGACGATCGAACTAACATGGCTTGAGCAAGTGATGGCCGAGGGCGAGGCGCGTGGCGAGGCGCGCCTCCTGACCCGCCTGTTGCGCACGCGCTTTGGAACGATCCCTGATGATCTGGAGGTGCAACTGTCCAGTCTGGATACGGCGGCAATCGAACGTCTCGCGGATCGTGTACTTCAAGTGAGCAGCCTGGACGAGTTCCTCACCGACCTGTAGCTACCTTATCCTGGTGGAGGATAGGGGATTAGTGCGGCCGAAGCGACAGGTAGCGCACGATCGGCACGCTGAGCGGGGTGAAGACGTACCCTCTGACGTACGGCTTGACCAGCGCCAGGCTTTCGCCGTGCGCGAGGAAGATCGCTGCCGCGTCGCCCACGATTATGCGCTGCGCCCTGTCGTACATCGGCAAACGCGCGGTTACGTCGGGCTCGACGCGGGCCCGCTCCAGCAACACGTCGAGCGCGTGGTTGCTGTAGTGGCCCAGGTTTGCCTGCGCTCCACTATGGAAGAGCGCGTCGGCAAAGTTCTCCGGGTCGGGGTAGTCGGCGCACCATCCGTCGAAGAATAGTCCACCGTGGCGGCCCGCGTGCAACTCGTCGACGTAGCGATCAGGCTCCACGTTCTCGATCTCGATGGAGACTCCCAAGGTGCGCTGCCACATCGCGGCCAACGCGGCGACGCCTGGCGCCTCGTAGCCGCCGAAACCCGACGTCGTCAGCACAATGGGCGGCAAGGCACGGACGGTCTTGTAGCGCGACCGCGCCAGCAGGCGGCGCGCCGCCGTGGGGTCGAAGGTCTGGCCGGCCAGACCCGCATCGTAGCCGGGCAGTGACGGCGGGTACAGTCCGCGCGCCGGAAGGCCGACGCCGTGCAGGACGAGGTCGACGTACCGCTGCCGGTCGACGGCCAGCGCGAAGGCCTGCCGCACCCTGGGATCGTCGAACGGCGGCTGCGTCACGTCGAACGTGACCTTCTCCGTACACATGTCGACGCCCTGCACCAGGTCCCGATGCAACGGGTTCTGGGGGTCGCGCACGCTCTCGGCGTTGTACGAGCCGACGCCAGTCATGTCGATGTCGCCCGTCTCGTACAGGCGAATACCCACCCCGGCGAAGAGTCGGACCAGCACGTAGCGGATGCGCGGAGGGCGCAGGTAAAACCGGTCGAAGCGATCGTAGAGCTTATACTGCCCCGGCTGCCACCGCCGCAGCCGGTAGGGACCACTGCCATTGGGCGTGCGGTACCAGTTGGGACCCGACGCGACGTTGAAATGATCGACTACTGCCGCCGTGGAGTAGGTCAGTTTGCCCAGAAAATAGGGTTTGGGCGCGTCGAGGGTCACGCGCAGCGTGTGGTCGTCGAGCACGCGCAGGCCGCGGATGTGTTGCGCCTTGCCGGCGAACCGATCGCGCACTCCGACGATGTCGCCCAGGTAGGTCAGGACCGTATCGGAGCCTGTCGCGGGGGCGGCGGCGCGCTCCCAGGAGTAGACGACGTCGCGCGCCGTGACCGGGCGACCGTCGTGGAAGCGGGCGTTACGGCGCAGGTGGAACGTGTAGACGGCGCCGCGCGCCCCAACATCCCACGAACGGGCCAGGTCGGGCACGATGTGCAGCTGGGGATCGAACGTGACCAGGCCGCTAAAGACAAACGAGTCGCCGTGGCCCGTGGCCGGATCGTACTCGCGCGGGTCGCTCGACTCGCCGCCCAGCAACACCAACTCCTGGTCGCGCGGAATCGACGAGAGCGATGGCGGCGCGTCCGCGCCCATAACGGGGAGGGGGTGAGCAATCTTCCCACCGGTCACACTTAAGGCGAGCGCCGCGCAGACGGAGAGCAAGACGTACCATCGTGGAGCTCGCGACGATAGGGGAAATCGCGGGGATAATGGACGACGAATTGTCTGCCTGGGCGATTGTTGACGGTTCATGGGCGTGACCTGCTCCTGACGACGGCGTAACCAAAGAGAGAGATGGCGCCCGCGGCGAAAAGGATAATCAGTCCCCACGCGACGCTCAGCGAGGAGTCGGTCTGAGCCACGCCGACCGCGATGGGCGCTGGCGCCGCCGCATCGTTCGACACCGCGGGAGAGGTGGAGGCGTTGTTGACGCCATGATGCGTGCTGGCTGCGCCAACCGGTGCGCCAACCGGGGCATCGCTCAACGGAGGATAGGTCGGGATAGGCGTCGGCAGCGCCGTCGCGGCCGGCGATGACTGCGCCGACGGGCGCGGGGCGGCGTGGACGGAGACGCGCCAGCGATCCTCCAGCCCGTCGAGCCCGAACCCGTAGACATCGCGTAGCGCATCCTCTATCCGCAAGCCCTGCTGTATGTCCTTGAAGAGATGCCGCAACCGCAGCGGCCCGTAGCCGCCGACGAGGTAATTGACCAGGCTATACGACTCCGAGTACGAGAGGTCTGCCGTGCTGCGGATCTCCGAGAAAGCGCCGCTGAGCGTGTGGATGGACAGCAGCGTGTTGCCGGCGATGGCCGCGTCCAGCTGGGATTGCGCGGTGGCGTCGGGGCCGCCCTGGCCATAGACGGCCGTGCCCTCGTTGAGCCACGTGGGTATCGTGCTCAGGCACGAGAAGGCGAGTTGGCCGACGAGGACGTGGGTCAACTCGTGGGCAGTGGCAATCCGGCCCCACGCGGCCTGCGCCGGGCTGATTCCGATGGACACGCTACTGTAGTCGGGGAAAGCCAGACCGCCCGTCCACCCAGGCGCGTAGAGCACCGCGTTGAGCAGGTCGTCCGTGGTGGCGTAGACGTATAGGTCGATGGTCCGATCCGGCGTGACGCCGGTGGCGCGGCCCAGCCGCCGCAGCGACGCCGTGGCCGAGGCAAGTAGGTCGTCGGCGAAAGCCCGATCACCGGTGTACCAGTGCAGCGTCAGGCGGTCGCGGCTGATGCTCGTCCAGGGATGGATGGTGTCCAGCCAGAGGACATGGTGCTCGGGCGATACCACGGAGCGGTTGGCGCTGTCCGTGACCACCCAACGGTACCACACCGTCGTGCCGGGTGGCTCGGCCCCGGACTCGCGCATATCCCAGGTCCAGGAGACGTCGACGCTGGAGCCAGGACGCACCCGCGGATAGGCTTTGGCCGTGACGCGGCCGCAGGTCCGTTTCTCCACTCCATACTCAAGCACGACGCCGCCGACGTCCGCTGGACTGTCGACATGGGCGTTGAACGTCAGCCGGAAGGGGAAGTCTATGGACACGCCGCGGTCGGTCACGATAGGGCGACGGCGTACGGTGCGGTCGGTCACGATAGGGCGGCCATGCGTCCCATGGGCGGCCATCGTGAGCTGGTGGGAAACGCGGGCGATGGGAGCGCCTATGATGAGAAACAGGAACGCGGACAGCGCAACGAGCCTTTGCATTCCACCACCTGCCCTTTCTTCCATCCGTCTTGGTCACAAGCTTGGAGAATCTCCCGCTCAAACAGGCTCCCGCCGCTACTGTCGCGTACCGCCTATTCATGCGCAATAGCCCATCCGTCTACATGGCACACTTCTGTAGCGAACGTACCCGGTACAGGAAAGCAGGCGCCGGAGCGCCAGACGATGTCGTGAAAGGAAAAGTGACCGATGTCCGACGAAACGCTAATGACGCCGGAAGAGTACGACAGGCTAACCAGGTCCGACTGCTTTGTATGCCGGATTGTGGCCGGCAATCCACTGGTCCCCAACCCACACGTCGTCTACGAGGATGGCAGCGTCCTGGCGTTTCTCAATCAGTTCCCGTCGCAGGAGGGCTATACGCTCGTTTGCCCGAAACGCCACGTTGAGCGATACGAGACGGAGCTATCACTGGCAGAGTGGCTGCATTTGCAAAGCGTCGTCCAGCAGATATCGAGCGCGGTATCATCCGCCACGGGCGCCATACGCATGTACATCGCTTCCCTGGGAAGCCCCGAGCGAAATGCACATCTGCATATCCATGTCTGTCCCTGTCCGCCTGGAACTCCTTTTCGAGAACAGCAATTTGCGGCTATGGATCTGAAAGACGGGAAGTACCTGAGCCTGCCGGATGAGAGGATGCGTGACCTCGCCGCTCGTATACGTGAGCGAATCATGCAGCGCCACGGATAGCAGCTCCTCCACAAGCTTTGCAAGAATTACGTGCCCCTGTGCTTGCGCAGGCCCTAAAGGCTTACTTGCAGTGTGCTACTCAACCGACAGCAGTCGGCTCGGGGTTTGCCATGCGACACATGCGGACTGGCCCCCGACCAGCTGCGCTTTACGGACTGGCCCCCGACTGGCTGCGGCCAGTCCCGGTCCAGCCGGCTGCGGCCGGTCCCGGTCCAGCCGGGCAGCCGCAGGCGTGAGCATTAGAGCGAGGTCAACACATCGACGTCGATATCGTAGTGGCACTCCTCGCCGGGCTGTAAGATGGGTAGCGTGCCGCGCTTGATGGCCTCAGCGCGGCCCTCAATGGTGGGACAGTTAGCCGGCTCCAGGCCAAGCACGTAGGCGCCCTGGCCCAGCATGCGCCACTCGGCTAGATAGGGCAGTTGCGCCTTGGGAAAGCGCAGCCGCAGCCCCAGCCCTCCCGCCAGCCGTTCGTTGACCAGCGTGGCCGTGGTGTAACCCGCGTCGTCGGGGCGCAGGTCGAGGATGAAGACCTGCTCGGCAAGGCCGGGTTGCGGCGCCGTGAAGCGGTCGTAGACCGCCAACCCCTTCTGGGCCTCGGCGTCGCGCGGATGGACGTCCTGCGGGTCGACCATCAGGCGCGCGCCGTCGTCGAGCAGAGGAAAGCCGGGGTTCATGTGGAAGAGGATCATATGCCCCTCCGGTCGATAGCCCTCGTTGCGCACCGTGTTGAGGATGCGCAGGCCCGTGCCGCCAAGCGGCGCCTCGATGCGCCGGCGCAAGGTCAGGTCTTCGCCGAAGAGGCAGCTCTCGCGCACCACGCCCTCGATCCAGAAGGTACACTCGTCGCCCTGCCACGTCGTCCCCCAGGACACCTCGCTAGCAGGCAGGTTGCCGATGCGCCCATGCATGGGGAACGTCTCGCCGTCCGCCTCGACCGGCGGGCCAAAGTTGCGCAGGCCGCAGGTGGTCAGCAAGCCCCCGAAGAACGAGCGCAGGAAGCCGTTGCCCGCCGGCTCGTAGAACTGTGGGGCCACCACGCCGGCGTTATTATACCAGCACAAGGGTATCCCGTTGTAGCTGACATGCGGGATGTCGAGGCAGCGGTCAGCAGCCACGGTAAAGGCCAGCCCGCCGCCGGTGGTGACGTGGAAAGCGCGCGTCCCCTCAACATGGCCGCCGGTCAGGACGCAGGGCTCGATCCCCGCGATCTGCTCCAGACGCCCCACGCGTTCCATCAATTCATCGCGCGTATACTGCCGGCCGAAGAGCCGCGCCATCGTTGCCTCCTTCTCTCACTACTCACCCACCATCAGTGGCGTCGATGGGTTAGGATACCACGTCCCGCGATACCCAGCCCGAGAGGTTCTCGGCCCCTGGGAAGTAGACAAGCTCCAAACGTTCATAGGTTTGATCCTATAGAGCCAACAGGCTATATTTCAAGTTATGGAGTGGGAAGTTCTTTATACAGATGCTTTTGGCCTATGGTGGGAGACACTTACCCATGACCAACAGGACGCGCTCGGTGATCGCATCGATCTCCTACAACGAAGCGGCCCCAGCCTTGGTATGTAGATTGTAGGTAGAAAGTCAGCACAATTCTAGGTTAAAATGCGGCGCCATGCGGGGTCCTTCGCGAGACGTAGCGCGCGCTGTTCCACGGCGAGAATGGGACAGCCGCACGCAGGGCGAGGCGC
>JAABUX010005583.1_pt1 | contig 15393 bp, 14 predicted proteins | sample 5561851 | NCBI WGS metagenome assembly JAABUX01 (sample SAMN10711883, study PRJNA513361) | rock metagenome | isolation source: Antarctica rocks | place: Antarctica: Victoria Land, Richard Nunatak red sandstone | collected 2016-01-03 | reverse complement strand
GACCTCCTCGAGCTCCCCGATCGCCTCGTCCACCTCCTGCGCGCGCTCCTCGTCCTCACCCTCGCCGCCGGCACCTTCTTCTACATCGCCATCTCCCTCCACTGGCCCCTGCTGCTCGACTCGCCCGTTATGCACTACGTCCGCTTCCTCATGGACCACGGCTTCGAGCCCTACCAGACCATCACCGACAACAACATGCCCGGCGCCTATCTCGCCGAGGGCTGGGCCATGCACCTCTTCGGAACCTCCGACCTCGCCTGGCGCTTCTACGACCTCTTCCTCCTCGCCGTCCTCACCCTCGCCGCGGTCATCATCGCCCGCCCGTACGACTGGCGTGCCGGCCTCTATGCCGGCGGCCTCTTCGTCCTCCTCCACGGCAGCGAAGGCCCCAACCTCGCCGCCGAACGCGAGCAGGTCATGACCGCGCTCCTGCTCGCCGCCTACGCCTTCCTGTTCACCGCCCTCCGCCGCCGGCAGCCCGCCCACCTCCTGTTCTTCGGCCTCCTGGCCGGCCTCGCCGCCTCCATCAAACCCACCATGCTGCCCCTCGGCGCGCTCACCTTCCTCTTGGCGCTCCTCGTCCTCCGCCGCCGGGAGCTCGCCGTCTCGCGCTACCTCCTTTGGGGACTCCTCGGCTTCTCCCTCGCCTTCTCCCTCGACATCGGCTTCCTCCTCGTCCACCACGCCGTTCGCCCCTTCCTCTTCGTCATCGGCACCATCACGCCGGCCTACGTTTCGCTCCGCCACCCCGGCTGGCGGATGCTCCTGTCGCACGCCGTCCCCACCAACCTCCTGCTCGTCTTGCCCTTCGGCCTCCTCGCCCTGGCCCTCCATCGCCGCTGGAACTGGGAGCGCTGGGCGCTTCTGCTGGGCGCCGCCGCCGGCGCGGCCTCCTTCTTCGTCCAGCAGAAAGGCTTTCTCCACCACCGCTACACCCTGCTCGTCTTCCTGCTTCTGCTGCTCGGCCTGGAGCTCCTTGCCGCGCTCCGCACCCACGGCGTCGCTCGCTGGGCCGGCGCCGCCGGCATCCTCGTCACGCTGCTCGTCAGCGTCCCCCACTACCTCGTCACCATGCACCGCATGAGCAACCACAGCCAGCTCACCGAGACCCTCGAAGTCGATCTCCGCCATCTGGCCGCCGGCAGCCCCAGCCGCGGCAGCGATCCACTCGCCGGGCTCCAACACCAGGTCCAGTGCTTCGATCTCGTCATGGGCTGCCTCAACTCCCTCTACCACCTCGGCCTAGTCGAAAACACCGGCTACACCGGCGACCTGCTCCTCTTCTCCCCCTCCCCCAACCTCGCCTCTACCTACTACCGCGACATGTTCTGGCGCGAGCAGCGGAAGCTTCCCGCCGACGTCTTCGTCATCACCAACCAGTGGTTCGGGCAGACCAACACCTTCAGCAAGATGGAGACCTGGCCGGCCTTCGTCCAATACCTCGCCGCCAACTACACCCTGGCCGTCTCCCGGCAGTTCCCGCAGGAGGGCATCGGACACGGGCAAGCCGTCCCATCCGGCGACCCCCCCTCCTACCGCATCTACCTCCGCAACGGCAGCCAGCTCCTCGCCCGGCAGTCGGTCCCCTCCAAAAGCTGACCTGGACCTCGCCTCCATGCCCAAAAAGACCGCGCCCCGCCCATCCGCCCTCACCGGAGAAAACGCCCGTCCGGTGCGTTTATCCGGGACCCTCCGGTTTTATAATCGAACCTGATCGGAGCCACCATGGCAGAAAACAACGGAAGCAACGGCGCGAACGGAAACAACCTCAACATCGCAAACGGTCCCCGCATCGGCAGTGAGTCCCCCCTGGGTGAAGGCAGCAAAGGCCCCAAGGAGAAGGATCCCGGCGCCACCCACATCAACCCCCAGCTCACCACCAACCAGGGTCGTCCCGTCGGCGATAACCAGAACTCCGTCACCGCCGGCCGCCGCGGTCCCATCACCCTCGACGACTTCCAGCACTTCGAAAAGATGGCCCAGTTCAACCGCGAGCGCACCCCCGAGCGCGTCGTCCACGCCAAGGGCTCCGGCGCCCACGGCCACTTCCTCGTCACCCACGACATCTCCCAGTACACCAAGGCGAAGCTGTTCTCGCAGATCGGTAACACCTGCCCCATGTTCGCCCGCTTCTCCACCGTCGGCGGCGAAAAAGGCTCGGCCGATACCGTCCGCGATCCGCGTGGCTTTTCGCTGAAGTTCTACACCGAGGAAGGGAACTGGGACATGGTCGGCAACAACACGCCGGTCTTCTTTGTCCGCGATGCCATCAAGTTCTCCGACTTCATTCACACCCAGAAGCGCGAGCCCGGCTCCAACCTCAAGTCCGCCACCATGATGTGGGACTTCTGGTCTCTCTCGCCCGAGTCGCTGCACCAGGTCACCATCCTCTTCTCCGACCGCGGCATCCCCGACGGCTACCGTCACATGCACGGCTACAGCTCGCACACCTTCTCCATGATCAACGCGGGGGACGAGCTCCACTACGTCAAGTACCACTTCCAGACCAACCAGGGCATCAAAAACCTGCCCGTCGAAACCGCCGAGAAGCTCGCCGGCGCCGACCCCGACTACGCCCAGCGCGATCTCCTCCATGCCATCGATCGGCACGACTTCCCCTCCTGGCGTCTCCAGATCCAGGTCATGCGCGAGGCCGATGTCGATAACTTCAAGTACGATCCCTTCGACCTCACCAAGGTCTGGTCGCACAAGGACTTTCCGCTGATCGACGTTGGCGTCTTCACCCTCGATCGCAAACCGTCCAACTACCACGCCGAGGTCGAGCAGGCCGCCTTCAATCCCTCGAACATCCTTCCCGGCATGGGCTACTCGCCCGACAAGATGCTGCAGGGACGTCTGCTCTCCTACCCCGACGCGCACCGCTATCGCATCGGCACCAACTACGACCTGCTTCCGATCAACGCCGCCAAGTGCAACGTCGCCACCTACAACCGCGACGGCTCCATGCGCTTCGACGGCAACTTCGGCGATCTGCCCAACTACGAGCCCAACAGCTTCGGTGGCCCCAAGGAGAACCCGCAGTTCCGGGATCGCCCCTACAAGGTTCCGTCCGAGAACGGCCACACCGTCATCGCGCGCTACGACCACCGCGAAAACAACGACGACTACACCCAGGCCGGCGATCTCTACCGCCTCTTCCCCGAGGACGAAAAGGAACGCACCGCCAAGAACATTGCCCAGTCCCTCGGGCAGACACCGATCCGCATCCAGAAGCTCCAGCTCAGCCACTTCAAAAAGGCCGATCCGGACTTCGCCGCGCGGATCACCCGCCTTCTGCCCAACAACGAGCACCCCGAGTACCTCCACGCCCCCGACGCCGCAGAACTCACGGCCGCCGGTCGCATCCCGGAGAAGTAAATCGCACGCTACTTCTGCTCTAGCCTCCGCTTCGCGTCGTTGACCATGTCAACTTCGTGAAGCGGAGGACCTGCTTCTCGCCTTTGCCCTGCTGGAGCTTGTCATCCTTCGCGAAGCGGAGGACCTGCTTTTGCAGTCCCTTCCGTCAAGCTCGGCAATGGCGTACTTCACCCCACGTCTCCGGTATCATGGAAATAGACATAAAAACATTGAGAAGGCTCCGGTTCACTCCCGGAGCCTTCTGCTTTGGATTGAAGACTTTAGCCGTAAGCTCCGAGGAAGGAAGACTTTGCCTAGTACCCCCTACGTATCTCGTTTCTTTCGAAGACTTTACAATGCAGGTACGGGGGGGAGGGTACCCCTGCCTCACCCGGCGGCTCACCCCCCTGACCGCGGATCCATCCGGTCCCGCAGCGCATCGCCCACGAAGTTGAACGCCAGCACCAGCAGCATCACCGCCATCGCCGGAAAGAACACCAGGTGCGGCGAGTCGAACAGGTGCGACCGGGCGTCGTTCAGCATCGCCCCCCAGCTCGCCGATGGCGGAGGGATCCCAAGCCCGAGAAAGCTCAGCGTCGCCTCCGCCAGCACCGCCCCCGCCATGCCCGTCGAAGCCTGCACAATCAGCGGCGGCAGGATGTTCGGCAGGATCGACCGCATCATCAACCGGAGGTCCGACGCCCCCAGGGACCGCGCCGCCTCCACAAACTCCCGCTCCTTCACCGCCATCGTCTGCGCCCGCACCAGCCGCGCAAACCCCACCCACCCCGACAGCGCCAGCGCCAGAATCACATTTCGCAACCCCGGCCCCATAAACGCGACAAACGCAATCGCCAGCAAAATGCCCGGAAGCGCCAGGAACGCGTTCGTGAGATAGACGTTCAGCACCACGTCCGCGACACCTCCATAGAACCCGGCAGCATAGCCCGCGATCAGCCCCAGCAGGAGCGACGCCGCCACCACACTCACCGCCACCACCAGCGAGATGCGCGCACCGAAGAGCACCCGTGAGAGGATGTCCCGGCCCAGCTCATCCGTACCGAACACATGCGCTCCCGTCGGCGGCAGCAGGCGGCCGGACAAGTCAACCTGCGCAGGATCGTAGGGCGCGATCCATGGCGCCAGCACACCCCCGAGGAGAAACACCGCCAGCAGCACCGCACCCGCAGCCGCCAACGGCTGACGTCCCACCCACTCCCGCGCCCTCGTCCACCGCAAGCTCATCCACCTCCCATCATGGCACGGCACACACCCCGCGTGACATCATGGAGCAGTCCCGAGCCTGGAGCAGTCACGAGCTCCATCTTCCCGAGCCCCCGTCTCCCCCGTTGAAAGGACCTTCGCTGCGCATCCTCCTCTACGGTCTCAACTCCTCGCCGGAGCTCACCGGAATCGGCAAGTACACCGGCGAGATGGCGTCCTGGCTGGCCCGCCGCGGCCACATCGTGCACGTCGTCACGGCTCCCCCGTACTACCCCGCCTGGAAGATCCACCCAGACTTCGCCAACGCCTATCGCACAGAGCATCCCGAGCCGAACCTAGTCGTTCACCGCTGTCCCCTGTATGTTCCAGCAAAACCATCCGGTCTCACGCGTATGCTGCACCTCGCCTCGTTCGCGGCCTCGAGCGCCCTCGTTGTCCTGCGCGAGGCCACCTTCGAGCCCGACCTCGTCCTCTCCGTGGAGCCCACCTTCTTCACCGCACCTGCAGCCCTTCTCGCCGCCTCCGTAGCCCGTGCCCTCTCCTGGCTGCACATCCAAGACTTCGAGATCGACGCCGCGTTTGAGCTCGGTCTGCTTCCCGCGAAGGGCGCTGTCCACAGCCTGGCGCTCGCGCTGGAGACATTCTTCACCTCGCGGTTCGATCGCGTGTCCAGCATCTCGCACAGGATGGTGGAACGGGCGGCAGGGAAGGGCGTCCCTGCCTCGCGGACCACGCTCTTTCCCAACTGGGTCGACCTCGATGCGATCCAGCCGCAGACCTCTGAGACTCCCAACCGCTTTCGTGAAGAGCTTCGACTCCGAGGCAAGACCGTCGTCCTCTACTCCGGCAACATGGGCAACAAGCAAGGGCTGGAGGTGCTCGCGCCACTCGCCGCCTCCTTTGCACCCGGATCGCCCACCGCCGATCCGAAGCTTCACTTCCTCTTCTGTGGCGACGGAGCCTTCCGCCCTAAGCTCGAAGAGCAGGTCGGCGAGCTCGGGAACGTGAGCCTGCTTGCCCTCCAGCCGCTCGACCGCCTCAACGATCTCCTGAATGCGGCCGACATCCACCTGCTTCCGCAGCGCGCCGGCGCCGCCGATCTCGTCATGCCTTCGAAGCTCACCGGCATGCTCTCGAGCGGGCGCCCCGTGATCGCGACCGCAGGTCCCGGAACACGGCTGGCCGAGGTCATTGGCGGCCATGATCCCGACTCTAGCCTGGGCCTAGTAACGACACCCGAAGACCTCCTCGCCCTCCATGCAGCCCTCGCCCAGCTCGCGTCTTCTCCCACGCTGCGGAGCAGGCTCGGTCGCAATGCTCGCCGGTATGCCATCCAACATCTCGGCAAGCAGGAGGTCCTTCTTCGCTTCGAGCGCGAGGTGACAGACCTGGTAAGCCCCAAATCCGGTAAGCGAATCGAAAGTGCGGCGTCGATTCACCCCAGCTCGGGTAAAATCGCGATGACCTACAAGGGAGAACCCTGTCTTGAAGAAAGCTTTGATCACTGGCGTGACCGGCCAGGATGGCGCCTATCTCGCCGCATTCCTGCTCGGCAAAGGGTATGAGGTGCATGGCATCAAGCGGCGTACCTCACTGTTCAATACCTCGCGCATCGACAGTATTTACGAGGATCCGCACAGCCCGCACCGGCACTTCATCCTGCACTACGGCGACATGACCGACTCCTCGTCGCTGATCCACATCGTGCAGAAGGTGCAGCCCGACGAGATCTATAATCTGGCCGCCCAGTCTCACGTCCAGGTCTCGTTTGAAGAACCCGAGTACACCGCGAACTCGGACGCTCTCGGTGTGCTGCGTCTCCTTGAGGCGATCCGCATCCTGGGTCTAGAGAAAAAGACGAGGTTCTACCAGGCTTCGACCTCCGAACTGTACGGCCTCGTGCAGGAGATTCCGCAGAAGGAGACCACGCCCTTCTACCCACGCTCGCCCTACGCCGTCGCGAAGATGTACGGGTACTGGATCGTCGTCAACTACAGGGAGGCGTACGGAATGTATGCCTGCAACGGAATCCTCTTCAATCACGAGTCTCCGCTGCGTGGGGAGACCTTCGTCACGCGCAAGATCACCCGAGGCCTTTCCCGTATCAAGGTGGGCCTGCAGAAGGAGCTCTTCCTGGGGAATCTCGATGCCCGACGAGACTGGGGACACGCCCGCGATTACATCGAGATGCAGTGGCTCATGCTCCAGCAGGAGAAGCCGCAGGACTTCGTCATTGCCACCGGCGAGCAGTACAGCGTACGCGACTTCGTCAAGCGCTGCGCCGAACTGCTCGAACTCGACCTCACGTGGCAAGGAACAGGCGTCGAGGAAAACGCGACCGATAAGCAGGGCAACGTCATCGTCGCCGTAGACCCGCGCTACTTCCGGCCGACCGAGGTCGAGACGCTGCTCGGCGATGCGTCCAAGGCCAAGCGTGAGCTCGGTTGGACGCCGCGGATCAGCTTCGACGATCTCGTCAAGGAGATGGTGGCGTCCGATCTGAAGTCCGCTCAGCGCGACGCCCTCGTTCGTGAACATGGGTTCGACGCGTACAACGTACGCGAAACCTAGCAAGCCCAGGATCGAAAGACTCTCATGTACATGCCTCTTGAAGCTCGGATCTACATCGCCGGCCACCGCGGTCTGGTCGGATCCGCGATCCATCGCTATCTGACCGGCCTCGGCTACTCCCATCTGCTCACGCGAACGCGCGCGGAGCTTGACCTGCTTGACGCATCGGCTGTCGCGCGGTTCTTCGCGGAAGGGAAGCCCGAGTACGTGATTCTGGCCGCGGCAAAGGTCGGCGGCATCCTGGCCAACGACACCTACCCCGCTGACTTCATCCGCGACAATCTTCTGATCCAGACCAACGTGATTGAGTCCTCCCGGCTCGCAAAGGTGGATCGACTCCTGTTTCTGGGCTCCTCCTGCATCTACCCCAAGTTCGCTCCGCAACCCATGCCGGAGTCCTGCCTGCTCACCGGCCCACTCGAGCCGACGAACCGCGCCTATGCCATCGCCAAGATCGCCGGCATCGAGATGTGCTGGAGCTACAACCGCCAGTACGGGACCAAGTACCTGGCCGCCATGCCGACCAACCTCTACGGCCCCGGCGATAACTTCGATCTGGCGAACTCGCATGTGCTTCCTGCACTCATTCGCAAGACGGCCGAAGCTCTCCGCACCGGGGCCAGCGAAGTCACCGTCTGGGGAACGGGGACACCACGCCGGGAGCTGCTCTACTCGGATGATCTGGCGCAGGCCTGTGTTCACCTGCTTAACCTCGATCAAACCGCCTTTGACTCGCTCCTCACCGACCGCGAGCCGCCGCTCATCAATATCGGCACCGGCGAGGATGTCACGATCAGTGAACTCGCCGCGACGGTCGGTCGCGTTCTCGGCTTTCGCGGAAAGTTCTCCTTCGACACCAGCAAACCGGATGGCGCCCCGCGCAAGCTGATGGACGTCACGCGCCTGCACAGCCTGGGCTGGCATCACGTTACTACTCTGGAGCAGGGTATCGCGAAGACATGGGCGGCCGTCCGCTCTCAGCTATCCTGAATCGCAACGCCTTCTTGCTGCACCTGATTTTTTCTCCCGTCTTGGCCTCCTCTCGTGCTTCTGCCCGTCGGGCAGAACTCTCCTGTAGATCGAGAGGACCAAGCTCGTGCCATCCCTTCGCAACCACCTCTTCATCAGGCTCAAAACTGAAAGTTGTATTAACTCGCACCATGGCGGGTCCCTACACTCACGACATATCGCAGCCCGTTCTCAGAGCAGCGAATCGTCAGTTTTGGGGTCAACGCCCATGCAGCGCTTTGTTTCACTTCTTCCTTCTGTTGTTCTGGCCCTCTTCGCCTCCATCACTGTTTCACCGGCGCACGCCGTCACCCGCGGAACCCTCGGCAGCCCCAACGTGGCGGAGCAACTCCTGCTTACCCAGGCAAACCAGGATCGCGCCGAGCACAGCCTCTCTCCCCTGAAAAGAGATCCTCTCCTCGCCCAGGCTGCTCTCTACCATGCCTACCAGATGGCCGAGCACGCGGACATCTCCCACGGCTTCCCCGGCGAGCCCGACCTCTCCGCCCGAGGCGCCAGCGCCGGTGTGCGCTTCTCGCTCATCACCGAGAACGTCGCCGAAGCCGGCGAACCGACCATCATCCACGACATGTGGATGCACTCGGAAGGTCACCGTGCGAATCTCCTCGATCCCGACGTCAACGTGGTCGGCATCGCGGTCGTCACGCGGGAACACCAGGTCTACGCTGTCGAAGACTTTGCCTCGACGGTCGATTCCCTGTCGGTCAACGAGCAGGAGTCCGTCGTCGCCGATCTCCTCTCCACCACCGGCCTCCTCATCGCAAACTCCGCTCCAGACGCTCTGGTCAACGCGCGCCGAACCTGCAGCATGTCCAGCGGATATGCCGGTGTACGCCAGCCGTGGTTCATCATGCGCTACACCGCATCGCGTCTCGATCAGCTTCCGCCGCAGATCAAGAGCCGCCTCACCAGCGGCAAATACCACCAGGCCGTCGTCGGCGCCTGCGCCTCCACGGAACCGAGCGCTTTCACCTCGTACAGCATAGCGATCCTGCTCTTTCCATAGCTGCCCCCGATCTGGGAGGTCTCGGTCGGCCGTTCGTTCTCAACCTGACTCCTCGGCCTCGGTCTGCCGGCGCAACCTGGCTCCCAACCGATCGCTCAGCATTTTGACCGGCACAGTGCCATTTGCTATAACTAACCCAGCGAGCACCTCCCGCCCGCGCTTTATTCCTGAGTAGCTCAATGGCAGAGCATTCGGCTGTTAACCGAAGGGTTGTAGGTTCGAGTCCTACCTCAGGAGCCATTCTTCTCAAGAAGATAAGGCACCGGAAGCGTTAGAGGAAATCGCAAGTCTAGGCACTGTGCCCAATTTTGTGCCCACACTCCATCAGAATGCTTGCTGTACCCCATGGCAACGCAGCTGTCCGGCGCTCCTCCATCAGCCTTTTGGAACCCACCAGGCTTCCGTTCGGACGGGGCACTGGGCCACGCTTGACCGAGTCGTTCTCCTGCTTCAATCTCCATCGCGACCAGAGCAGCGGTGCGCAGTAACAGAGATGGGAGTGGACCATGGCACCTTTCAGGAGGGGTGAGGTCTGGTGGTACGAATTTTACTTCACAGGACGGCTGATTCGGAAGTCGTCCAAATCGACATTGAAGACGGTCGCGAGAGAAGCCGAACAGCAGCGCAGACGGGAGCTTGAGGCTGACTACCACGATCTGAAGGAGCAGCGGCGGCAACGCGTCTGTCGACTCCAAGACCTTGTTGAGGAATACCTGGTTGGCTACAGGTTGCGCTACCGCTCGGTACTTTTCGTCGAGTACGCGCTGGGCCACGTCTGCCGGCTGTTGGGAAAGGTCTTGCAGTTGACATCACGGAGGGCAGCGTCCTCCGTTACCTCACACGCTTACTGCGGTGTACCTCATTTGGGACCCGGAGAAGCATCGGCGCCTAATGACAGCTACCGGCGGCCCCATGAAGAAGAGCGGGGAGAAGAAGCCGGGCTTCTCACTGTCCTTGCGCAGGTGCATCGAGCATTTCAAGAAGGAGTACACCGATGTCTTGGCAGAGTTTGAGTCGATCGTCAATGGCGTGGAAATCTTCGCTGGAGCGCGCCGCGATGGGGCCGGAGCGAATGACCCACGATGAACTCTTTCTGGAGATCAAGCGGGCTCTCAACCCGCAGGCAGCCGACCCGACGATTCTTCGTGACAGCGATCTCACTCAGCGGTATGTATCGCCGCGCGAACAGGCTCGACAGTCTCGATTCTTGGCGACGCGGAGAACTACATCAACATCGACCGGATGCTGTGGAGCTTCGAACGCCTCCGGACGGCACCTATCCAGGGATCCTGGGCAGTCTGTTAACTGTGGGCTTCCCAGTCGTTCTTTCGACCCAGGTGACCATCCCGGATCAGCGGCGGTGCTCGACAAGTACAAAGCGGCTCAAGAAGATGCAGGCCGCGCAGATCGATTCGAAGGGCAATCAGCGCGTCGACATGGAGGCCCAGGTTGATTGAGAGCGGCTTCATTGATGCGTTCCAGGGTTCCATCCAGCATAATCTGCATCGCCGCAGCCGAACCTCAGGAGCTCTTTTTAAGACCAGGTAGATTTGCTCACGAGCAAAGTGGCGAACTGTTGATCTGATGGGGTGAGGCCCGGCAATACGAGCACTCCCGAACCGCTGGCCGACTGTTGCGGTGCTGCGGGAACAATGGCGAACTGAGGGAGTAGAACCGGCGTAACTGGATCGTTTTCTTCTGCAAAGACTCCCGCAAGCAGCTCGCTCACCTCACTCGACTGCTGGCGCATACGAATCAAGCGCGACGAGTCGAGAAATCGTTCAGAAGAACGGTTCGCCGGAGACGAATGCGCCTCAGGGCGGTGAGAGCCGCCAGACTCCGAAGCGCTATGCAGGTCGGCGTAAAGCGTCTGCGCCTCCAGAGCCAATGTCCGGTAAACCCGCTCAAGCAGCTTGACCTCCTCTGGTGAGACGACGCTATCAGAAGCTGCCATTTTTGTGAGAGCCAACGCCACCTAGTTGCGATCTCCAATAGTTAAAGCTTCGAGCCGGGCTTTTAGACTAGGCAGAGTCGGAGGCTGCTGAACCGTCAGCCGATAGACGGCACGAAGCCTGGCCTGCGAGTTCAACAGCAAGCCTGCCCATTGTCGAATCAGCCCATCGACGGCGGCAGCCTCTTCATCGCTCGCGTACCCATCAGCGAGCCGACGATGGCGGCCAGGGTCACGGCCACAGTTGCAGCCTTCACCGACGCAGATGCCGCGTCCTCCGCTGCCTCCAGTAGCGGAAAGAGAACCACACAATCCGTAGACTTTGGCTTGCGCGCTCCCGCAAGTACGTCCGGCTCGAATCCTATGCCAACCTTCTGCAGGTATCTTGCGAACTCCATCACGCGGGTGGAACCGATCTCCCCAATACCTCCGAATGCCGTAAAGATCGTTTGGCAGGTTGTGGCAATATAGGCTCCACGAGCGTGGAACGAAGTTGCTGCAGCGCCGCATGAGCCTCGCTCGACCAGATGAATGCTGGAACGCAGACGTAGTCTGTGCGGCACGCTACCACAGCACGCAACGGCTCCACCGGCGCCAGCTCCGAAGCCTGCTTGCGAAGTAGATCAGCCTCCGCTTGCTCACCCTGCGCCGTTCGCAGCACCTGCTCCGCGGCCGTTAGGCGCTTGCACGCAGCGAACAGAGCATCCACGTCAGCAAGCCTTTGCTGTAACCCAGCAGCTCTGCTGACTTGGCCACGAGCTCCGCGCGAATGCCGATTAGCTCCGCAGCCAAGGTCTCCCGCTCCACCGGCGCGAGCAGACCCATGATGGTAAGCTGCCGTTCCAGCTCTACGACCTCCGCTTCCAGCGTTTTTATCCCTCGCGTACTCGCCGGGAGATGCGCTCATATATTTCGGTCCGGTAATCTTTTCGAGTAGGTCGCCCCGTTCCCGCTCGGGCGCAAGCAGAAAGCTGTCAAACTCACTCTGCGCCAGCAGCACGGTGCGGCAAAACTGTTCAAAGGTCAAACCGGTCTTCGCGTGGACTGCGTCCTGTACCTCCGTTTTGCTGGTGGCAATCGTGGCTAGGCTTCCGCGTTGATCGTATGCAGCGACCGCGTAGCGTTCTGGATCACTCCGTCGGCCCTGTTGCGAGAGCGCCGCCCCTCCCAGCGAGCACGATAGCGCTGTCCGTCCTGACCTAGAAAGTTCGCCTCTGCATAGCCTCGACCGGCCCCGCGCCGCAATCGTGCTGCCGTCCAGAATGCGCACCCTGCCACTGGGGTTGGGTGAGGAGTCACTTGCTGCTCCGCAAAGCGCGGATAGCGGCCGTAGAGCGCGAGGCATAACGCGTCGAGGGTAGTCGACTTGCCCGAACCTGTCTCGCCCGTGATGGCAAACAGCCCGGTGCCGGCCAGCGGTTCAGCTTCGAAATCCAACGTAAACGGCTGGCCGAGAGAGGCGAGATTCTCTCCGCGAATGGCAAGACTTAGCATTTATTCCTGCGCCTTGTTATAGGCACGGTGAAGGTTTCGAGATGCGCACTCGTGGCCTGTCGTGCCGGTGGCTCGTTGAAATGCAAGTAGAAACATCTCTTCGGGCTCACGCTGACTGAGTGACTGCTGCGGCGTGACTGTACTGGTCAGGTGCGCAATCATCCCCGGCAACGGGTCTGGCCTCGCCTCTATGATGCGCACAGCATATCCCGCGGCAATTTGTTTCTACCTGCTCACGAAAGCCGGCGCCCAGCCCTACGCACGATAGCCGTATTTGTAGAAAGGGCCGCAGATGAAGGGGTAGGTCCGCGGGCACTGCAAGCGTAGGAAGGTGATGGCAAGCTCGCTCAGACGGATCTCTGCGCCAGCAGCGGGAACCCGCAAAAGGGAACAGGACTCGAAATTTCGATGTGCTCCGTAGCTACCACACGTCGTCGATGGTGATTATCGTAACGCCGTGCTTGAAGGCTGCTCGGTTGCTGATAGCAGGATCAGCGAACCACTATACCGAATCGTCTCCGCCCCAGCCGGCTGTTCCTTGTGTATATGACCGAGCGCGACGTACGCGGAGCCGGCAGGGAAGGCGTCATGCGGCACGGCATGCTGTCCGCCTACCAGGATACGGCGTTCAGCACCTTCGGACTCCGCTCCGCCGCGCACATGGCGATGCCCGGCGGTCAGGAATGGCAGACCTGCAAGGCGGGGAGCAAGCGTCTCAGCAAGCTCTTGGTAGAGCTCGCGCACGGCGCGCACCACATTCGTTTCGTCAGGCTCAAGTTCCAGCCGCGAGAGCGGGCAGGCAAGCCGCCGTGGGATACGAGACGGCAATCACGTGCAAGTATGCCTCGCCGCGCGCGTCGCGCAGCGTGAACAAGTGGCGGTCGCAGTCGAGTCGGTCCAGTGTGCGGTGCACATTGCCGACAACGTGGACCTTGAATGCGGAGAGCAGTGGATACGGAGCTTCAAGCCGGCCTGCCGCGTTAGGATTGCTCGCGACGACTACGGTGTTCAGTGCCGGACTCTCGGCATGGAGGCGCGCCAGTGTGCGATAGAACATATGTTGGACTTCGCCCGATGGATGCTGGCTGTCGAACACATCTCCTGCAATGACGAGCGTGCCGATCTCCCGCTCAACGATAATTTGTATAAGCGAGTCCAAGGCGCACTGTTGCTCGTACGCGCGGCTGTAGCCTCGAATGGTCTGGCCTAAGTGCCAGTCAGCAGTATGAAGATGCGTAACATCGTTCGGTCTCACCTTTCACTATGTCAGAGCCGTCTGCTCGCAGGCTTGGCTGGTCCTATGACGGCGATTGCCTGGCAAGCCATGCACGCGAGAACAGGACATCATCGGACCCGCGCTGTCTCCGCCTGAGCGCGTCTAGACATGGAGGTTCGGGCCGTTCCCATCTTCCATGCATGGGCTGTAGGCTGCGGTTCGTGGCGCATTGTGCCTATTCTTACATCGGAGCGAGCACGTGTTCTGCCCAATAAGGGGGATCGTGGTCAGAGTCGGGCCACCTGCAAAAAGACAACAAGGGGGCGGGTCTGCCTCAATCGTTACAGCGGAATCATCGTGCGAATGTAGACGTCCGTTTCGGCTTGCGAGTTCCGATCAGGCCAGCATCTTCAAACCATGCTTCTGCACGATCATGAGGAGCTTGATTGCCATGCCGCTCGGCCGTTTCACCCCGGTCTCCCATTTCTCGACGGTCGATTTACTGGTGTTGAGGTAACGGGCGAACACTGGCTGGCTGACCTCCTGGCTCTCTCGAATCCTTTCCACCGCGGCTGCCTTCGACGTTTTCGACTCGAAGTCTGGTCCGTAGACTCGTCGCGGGCTCTTCTTTTATCTGGTCCTGCAGGTGCGGTTCGCTCGCTCCGCGCGACCCCTCGCCTGGCTCGAGTTTCGCGCACAGGATTTAATGTCAGCTCTGCCAGGGCGCGGCCGAACTGCGTGATGCCTTGTCCGCTCCTCGCTTCACGGTTCCATGCGAAGGACTGAGTGCTTATCCGAGTAGAACGCAACAGGGCAGCCGTTGGCGTCCAGATAACCCTCCAGCGCTTCGAAGTAAGAAGCCGTGCTTTCGCTTGCAACGAAGCGCATCTGCATCAGCTTGCTGGTCGCATCATCGATGAAGACTAGCAACGTGCAAGGCTCGCCACGAACTTCGAACCAGCGGTGCTAGCTACCGTCGAGCAGCCCTAGGCTGTATCGACATATTCACTTTTCTAACTGCTGCGGATTTGGTGCAGTGGAGAGATGGGGAGTTTCGATATAAGTTGACGGAGGCGCGGTGGCGTCGGATCGACCCTTTGCTGCCCGGGCGAGCTGGCACCGTGGGTCGTCCTGCGGAAGACAACCGGCGGTTCATCAACAGTGTGCTTTGGGTGATTCGTTCGGGCATGCGTTGGACGGACCTGCCGGAGCGCTATGGCAAGTACAAGAGCGTGCACACGCGATTCATGCGCTGGGCGCGGGCCGGCGTATGGGAGCGCATCTTCGCCGACCTGGTCGCAGACCAGAAGAACCAGTACCTGATGATCGATTCGACCATCGTGCGGGCACACCAGCAGGCGGCCACGGGCCGCAAAAAAGGGGGCTCCGGCGACCCGGCTCTGGGGCGTTCCAGAGGCGGACTGAGTACCAAGATCCATCTGCTGGCCGACGAGGCCGGGTTGCCGGTCGCCTTCCGCATCACGGCGGGCCAGACCGCCGAATATGCCCAGGCGATCAGTCTGCTCGAAGGTCGACAGGCCGATG
>JAABUX010005582.1_pt1 | contig 15394 bp, 22 predicted proteins | sample 5561851 | NCBI WGS metagenome assembly JAABUX01 (sample SAMN10711883, study PRJNA513361) | rock metagenome | isolation source: Antarctica rocks | place: Antarctica: Victoria Land, Richard Nunatak red sandstone | collected 2016-01-03 | reverse complement strand
CCCATGGAGCACCTGGGCGGGCCGCAGCGCGCGCTCGCGCGCCGCCTGCAGCGCGAGGCCGCGCTCGCCTGGTGGTGCCCCGGCCACCCCGGCTGGAGCCTGTGGTCGCCTGACGCCGGCATGCCCTTTGTGCACACGGTGCAGGCGCGTTTCCCTGAAGCTCGGCTGTGACGCCCTACTTTGAGTTTTGTCCCAAGCATACTGTCTGCCCGGGGAAGCAAGGCCCGCTTGTGTTGCGGCCTTAGGGCTAAACTGGGGATCCAGTCGCATAAATATAGACCAACTTACCCAAAGTCACCAAGTTTTGATATGTGCTGTGCCTTGGAGAGATAGACTCGACTTCCGACTGAAAGGTTTGGACTGCGGCGCCATAGGCCGCCTTACCCGCGCCTCTGACGGCGGACAGGATAGCACCCATTCCACACCTGACCAGCCCATTGCCGGAAGTCATGGGCGGTCCTGTGTCCGAGGTGGCCGCTCCGACTCGCAAGGGCGCCCGCACTCCCCGACAGCCCGTGCGATTTGGTGCGCCCCTTGCCTTGCACCTGGAGTTGACCCCTGAAAAATGATGCTGCGCTCCTATCACACTGGTGCTCGGGCATGTCATTTGGCACAAAAGTGCGCCGCTGATTGCTTTATATGTGCTTGTGCTTTGTGCATAATGTGCTGCTCCCTCCGACATGCATGGATGCTCCATTCTTTGGCAGCTGGTGCGAATTGATGTGTCTCCTGCTCTGGCAGCCTCTAGATTGCTGCTCGTTACTGCTCAACTGTGTCCGTTGTTAGCGCGCAGGTAACAATGCGTCATGTCATCCTCGCATACCCAGCAACAGCATTATTGCTCTTTGTTCAATAGGGGCTACCTGACACATTTTTGTTAAACGACTATACATTCATACTGTTCGGCTGCGCGCAGTGCAACCTGCGGATCCATGCGGGCAGGGCGCGCCCGCGGCAGCTGCGCCTTTGGCAGAGGCCAGGCCGGCTGCAAACCCTACTCCCGGACCCAGCACCGCAGAGCGCACGGCCCCTGGCGGGGGGGCCAAGCGCGTGTTTGACGTGCCGGTGTCGTGGGCGCCTGTCGGGCGCCCTGATCCGACCCCCGGCGCAGCTGCTGCTGTGCCGGCGCCGGGCGGCAGCGCGCATGGGCAGCTGGCCGTCCAGGGCATGACCCCAAAGGAACTGATGGCGCGCTATGCGGCCATGCGCCTGCTGCCTCAATCGGTGACGAGCGTGCTGGCAGGTAATTCAACCGGGGTTCGTTCATCGAGACAAAGGGCTCAGTGTGGCAAAAAATGCCAAGCGCCGCAGACGAACTGTTGGCACCGGCTGCGGCCATGAGCCTGCTGCTGTTCTCGGCGATGAGCGTGCTGGCAGACAAGTCCGTATGAGGACGAGAGCACAATCGGGTTTCTGAAGTCTGGCGCTCAGTAGAGAATTTGGCTATCAAGAAGTTACACCAGACACGCACACAGCTCTTGCAACTTGTTGGTCACATGCCATGTGTGCAGATTTGCCGACTTGAGAGCATGCTGCTGTGCACATAGGCAACCTGGCACCATGTGCTAAAACTGCTGCCGGCCTTGTACACAGGAGTGCGCTGCTGCGCTGTAGGGAAGCTGGCAACATGCGCTGCCACCGCCTCCGCCCGTAACATCCATAGGGCCCAGCTGGCCAGCTGGGCCTCTGAGCGGCTAGGCTCGATCACACGGGGTTGCGCTGCTGCTGACGCCGCCCCCTCACACACCGTAGCGGCCACTGGGCATGAGCGCGGCTGTGCCTGAATCCCATGTGGTTGCGCTGACACGGGAGTGGGCTGCCGCGCGTGTAGGGAACTTGCAGTATGCGCTGCCGCCGCCGTCGCCCTTCACGTACGCGGGCGGCCAGCCGGCGACGGATACGGCCATGGATCCCCCGCAGCAGGCGCCAAGGGAGCCTGTGCGCGCCCTGGCTACCCACTGTTATCGGCGCTGACCACATTTAGACGGCAGGCGCGGGGGATGAGTGCGTCTCTGTGTGTGTGTCATGTAATTGATGCCATACGCTGGAGTTAATAGACGCAAGCGGGCAGCCAGGCGGCAATGAATGCGGCCATTCAGCCGACGCAGCCGCCGCGAGCACCTGTGCGCGTCTTGGCCAATCCCGAGTGTCCAAGGCCCTTTTGTCTACCCTACCAGTCAGAGACCCGCTGTGCCACTGATGGGATACGTTGTTTGGTTTGCCAGCGAGCGGACTGACGCAAGTGCTGGGGCGCAGGCTCTGGAATCAGGGAGCAGCGACGGCCACGAGCGCCAGCCGAAGCGGCCGGCAGTGCAGTCTCTGGAGGAGCTCTCACTGCCTGAAGGTGTGCTGATGCCTGTGCTTACAGAATGACACTCTGTTGACGACTGCCGTCAGAATCACAAGGGTGCTCAGCAGATTACTTGCCCATCTGTTCGAGTGCCGTCAAACGCGCAGCAATGCTTGTGATTGCAAAGTGGACAAACACTCTGGGCATCTTGGACCCTCTTACGGCTTCTGCAATGGCTGGCCATTCTCACCATGGCCTGCGAGCGGCACGCAGCCCTGACGTCGCTGGAGGGCCTGCCGCGCTTCGACCTGAGCCTGACCGGCAACAGCATCCCGGCGCACGGGCTGAGTAACGACCCCGCCGAGCCGCCGATCATGCCGTACGATGGCCTGATCAGCACACAGAATTCCCCTCGCGGGCCGGACGAGCCTGCTGGGGCGTTGCATCAGCTGCGCATGGGCCCGGCCGGCGGGGAGCACGCGGTGGGTGGGCGGGACGCGCCTGGCGCTCCGGCGGCCGGCGACGATGGCGGCGTTCGCGACATGCTGACGCCCGCGACGTCCAAGGCCGGGTCGCTCGGCAGGCGAGTGTCCCGTCTAGAACTGTGGACCGCAGAGAGGGATGGCAGCCCCGAGCACACTGACCCCGGCGGCACCAGGGACGGTGAATCTGGCAGATGCGGTATGCAATGACAAGCCAGTCCGCAAGCCTTATCACAGGTCCTGGGCCTGGTTGTGCAGGGACAGCATCAACTCGGCGCTGTCCAACGGTACGCTGGCAATCGCCCAGGCTGCGCAGCAAGGAGTGGATGCCACTGAACAGCTGCAATGACGCTTTTGTCTGAGCCTGCCTCATTGCGTGCAAGGGCGGAGGTGTGTCCAGGCAGCTGAACCTTGTGAGCACGCTGCTGGTGATCGCGAGCGCGCTGCGGGACGGGCTGCGCAGCTCAAGGACCTGCTGCTGCCATATCTAAACGCACTGCGCAGCCAAGGCGACATGCTGCTAAACAAACAACTATCTTAGTGCTGCTGCTATGCGTTCAACACTGAGCCGAACCCTATCACAACGCGCAGGGGCGGCAACATGGGCGCGCCGCCGCCCGACTACAGCGCGCTGCCGGTCGTCCCGAGCGCGCTGGACAGGGTGCGCAGCGAGGACCTGCTGCTGCCGTACCCGAGCAACCTGCGCAGCCAGGACGGGACGATGCCTTGGCTGGGCAACGTGGGCGCTCTGCGCAGTCAGGGCATGCTGGCGGCCGCGCACAGCTATGCCGACGGCGCATCTCCCAAGGCCGGCGCGAACGGCGCGCCGTCGAAGCTCGCCTCCGGGGGTACGAGTCCGCAAGTTTGAATCTCTCGGCATCCTGCGTGGCTTAGTTTATTCTCACTAAGCAATAAAGTCCCGCTGTTGGTTTTCACCCAGAGCCGGCATCCACTCCCATGTTGGTACTAAAAGGATAGGCAGGACTTTGCCGACGGCGTGTTTCCCAGGGCTGGCGCTGGGGGCATACCCTAAAGGAAATAACACCTCTCAATTAGGAGAAAGGGATCAGCAAAAGCCACCAGGTTATTAAAGGTCGGTAGGGATGACATTCCGATACCTGTTTGATTGGAACATTGGGTGGTGCCCTGTGCTCAAATGGGAGAGGGAGGTAGCAGCTAGCTAGGGCAGGCACATACAGGTCTAGTGATTGACCAAACAACCTTCCAATCCCACCTCAACAGTTTGCTACTTCGGAGCAGAAATGCCATTCCTGCCCTACATAGGTCGTAGCGAACTCTTCACGGATGCATGCAGGGATGCATACTGGTGGTGCTATGCAGGGCTGAGCTACGGGCATGACCTGTGCTCGCATCGCTTAACAACCAATGCCACATGGCAAAACACATTCAATGTCAATATATACATATGTGCAAGTTCAGATAGATGAGAGGTCGTTGAAGCACATTTCATGCCATGCAGGGCTGAGCTATGGGCATGTGCTGTGCACGCACGGGTCGGGGCTCAGCATGCCACGGCGCAGCACCGGGCTGCAGAGCATGCAGTCCATCGAGGAGGCGCTGCCCAGCGAGGGCGTGGGCGGGTGGAAGCACTGAATGAGCCAGACGCCGCCGCGGCCCTCCCTTCCCTTGCAGCCAGATCCACTGTGTTTGAAGTGGCTTCTAAGCTGTTTTTGTATGCACGCCGCGCCGGAGCACTAGGCTGGATGGCACGCTGATCATCCAGAAGGCACATGCCAGTGTGGGTGTGGGTGGTGGATACACTGACTTAGCGCACTTTCTTTGCTTTGAAACATCAGCTAGGGTATTTTTCCCAATTTGTCTGATGTCCTCTTGCCTTCAAAAGCTGCTGCTTGGGATTGACATGTCATGATGAGACGCTGGATTGCTGAACGGGAGCACTGTAAAATGTTATGTGCATGGATCCATCCATATCAAGTGAATGGAAGCGCTGAGGATGCTACTCAACTGTCATCTAGAAGCCAGTTCCGGTCTAGCCCGAAGCATGGTCTACCATATGGGCTGAAGGTGCCCAGGCGCCTTGCCGGGTTACAGTAGCTGCAATCCATCAAGGAGGCGCTGCCCAGCAAGGGTGTGCGCGGGTGTATACAGTGATGCCAGTGAGGGCTCGTGACACTGGGTGAATGAATTAGCATATTAGGCCAGTCGCCGCCTCGACAGGAGGTATTCCTTGCAAAGTCCGAAGTTATTTCATACCACCACAGGCAAGCAGTCTGCTCCGTGCCCCCTTCCCTTTTTCACTACCGAACAACCGTAATACATTTAAATAGACCCAGATCAGAAGTGTAGCTACGGATGCGAAGGCCCTTGATCTCTACCTGAGCGTATGTTCATGCGAGCAACCCTAGCTAGCAGAGCATCTTGCGCGACGCGCAACAGGACAGCAGTGATCTGCTGGCGATCAATGTACCCTTCCCCCAAATAATGTCTGACAACAGGGATCAGCAAGCAGGGCCGTTCCCAATCCCAGATATTGCGGATGGCCGCTATGAAACCAAGCGGGTCCTAGGCGCCGGCAGCTATGGCACTGTGGTGCTGGCCGCTGACCGGGAACACAAAGGCGAGCTGGTTGCAATCAAGTACCTGGAGTGCAATGGCCTGCGCCAGCCGGGCAATGAGCGCCTGGCACACCGCGAGATTGTTAACCACAGTTCACTGGCGCATCCGCACGTGCGCTTCTGCGCCTCAGAACCCACACTTGTATTCACTGCCAGACGCTCCAAAACCTTCCAGTAACTCGACCATCATTCGCTCGGCGTACCCACAAGTAGGACCTCATATCCCCACAGTCTTTGCTGCTGGCAGGCTGAACTCTCAACTAACACTGCGTGTGGAGTTGCCAACAGGTGATTGGCTTCAAGAGGTAAGCATGCCATGCTGCAGCATTATGCACATAGTTGCATGGCTTGCTATGCGCGTTGGCTCTACTGTGGTCACGAGCCTGTCCCTACAGCTTGCTGAGTCAAGGTTTCGTGCAGGTGTATCCTTACAGGTGCCCCCGGACGCCAATCGCGGGCCCCTGACTATTGCCAGCTTACCTGTGCCTTCTCCTGCCATGTGCTAATAAAACTTGATAAAGACACGTAGTCAACACGGCGAGCTTGAACAGACAGCAACGTATGCACAGCAAGCTTCTCTGACAGCTTTCCACTGTCTGACATGTGCCCTCTGCCACGGTCCCAGAGCACCATTTCGGCATAGTCATGGAGTACGCGTCAAAGGGCCAGCTGTTTGAATACGTGAGGGAAAGGTGCGCATTGCTGCTATTGCATGTGCTGTGGCGAGCGAAGCGTGCAGGCTGCTGACGGGGCGCACCTGTTTCTCGCAGCCGCCGGCTGAGTGAGGATGAGGCGCGCTGGTTCTATAAACAGGTGCGCGAATTCGCCAAGGCATCCCTGTCGGTGGCAGTTTCAAGAAGTTAAACGTGTTTTGTCAGTTGTTGTAGGCACAGTATGTTTGTAGTGGCACTCCCGAGTTGGTGCCAGAGCTTCCCTGTTAGTGCTGCTTCTGTTGCCAGGAAGCAGCCACTGACGGTATGTCAACTTTCTTGCCAGTGCTTTCCCTGCCAATGTTTTTCTCTGCAGTACAACCGCAACAGGCATGCTCTTCTGACGGGAGTTATCCGCGCTCAGCTCATCCTGGCGAACAGCATATCGTGTCTCACAGAGGCGTCTGTTTTTGGCTTGACAGTGACTGTGCATCTGCAGAGTACCCAGCTGATACAAGCTGCGACAGGGCGCACTGTGCATGCAAATACTGAGGCACCACAAGATGAGCTTAAAAATGCAGTATGGGTGATTTGTGTGGCCTGATCGAACAAATGTCGCTTAAAACAAAAGTTTCGTAGGGAGTGAAACAGGTTTATTCCCTAGGGCCGGTTTCCTTTCAAGCGCAAATCCCTTTCGCAAGATTGTGGCCTCCTTCATTTTGAGCCACATTCACATGATCTTGTGCAATGGTCCTATACACAGTGAACTGCACACAACGTAATCCGTCACAGCTGGTGAGGGCTGCTGCTCATACTGTGACCAGCACATACTATTTCGCATGGCTCACGCTGCAGAAGAGCAGGCAGCTCCAGTGCCAATCCCACATCTTGCAGCGGGGCGCTACCGGACTGTGATGCGTGCGGGAGAGCCTGAGGTGTTGGGGAGAGGCAGCTATGGCACTGTTGTACTCGCTTTTGACCTGGTGGATGGCGAGTTGGTGGCAATCAAGTACCTGAAAATAGCCACTCTGGACAGAAACCCGCGCCTCCAGGAGCTGGCAGAGCGTGAGGTTGCAAACCACAGCGAGTTGACTCACCCGCATGTGTGTGGCGGTCACCTTGCTGCTTAGCTTTTGAAACAACCTCAGGACGCTTGGCTAGAGTCCTGAGCGTGACATTCCTGTGCAGGTGGTTGGCCTAAAGAGGTGAGGCGTGCCTGCCTCACCCGAAGTAGCACCTTTAGCAAGCCAGAGTCTCCTATTCAGCCATTGACATGCCTGTACGCAGGTGCGTTTTAACAGGTGCGCTGTCCTGGACGCTTCCCCAGCCTCTTCCACGTTGCCGAGCAAACGCCTGACTGGGCTTAAATTTCGTCCACGAATAGTCCCCGCAAACCACTGAGTGGCTGCTGCTGTTTTTTCAGAGCACCACATTGGCCTGGTCATGGACTTTGCACCTCTCGGCCAGCTTCGCAGACATGTAAAGTGGGGGTGCGCCCTTGGCGAGCGGGGTTACACGGCTTTACTACTGCTGTATGCTCTCGGAAAAATGCCTTGAACCAGATAGCACACAGACGTCACTCCCGAGTGTGTGCCTCATGCAGGGGCAGGCTCACGGAGAAGAACGCGCGCTGGTTTTTCAAGCAGGCAAGTGCTGTGACTGCATTCCAGTTTGCTGCACTTTCCTGCTAGTCATGGTTGACCGTGCTACCATCGCTAATTAGCATTTCCTACCGTGAGTGCTGTGTTCCCTGTCAAGGCAAAGCTTTTGCCAGGCGCTTGCAGTGCTGCATCACTGGTGATACTCCACTGCTCTGGCTTGTCCCATCATGTCATTTGGTTGTCTGACTGGTATGGCTTGCCTACAGCTGATCCTGGCGATTGACTACTGCCATCGAAAGGGAATTGCAAACCGCGACATCAAGTTAGACAACACGTTGCTGGCGCCTAACCCGCAGTCGGACGACTTGCCGTTACTGAAACTCTGCGGTGCCTTTCAGTGCTCTTGTGTGCTTCGTGACGTGCCGTAATAGCCAAAAAACATCTCGCTAACCACTTGCCTGGCTGGCGCTCAGACTTCGGCTTGTCAATAAATGACAACCACGGCCTTGCACAAACGCTGAGCGTGGGCACTCCCCGCTATGCTGGTGAGGGACGCATGACATGCCTCTGGCCTTGTTGCTTGTACATGTCTCTGCAATTCTGCTTCTGCTTATGCCTGCAGGAAGACATAGCTGCTTTTGAGCACACCATGGCATTGCGCAGCGCCTGAACTGCGTTCCAAGGCGCACGGCGCGCCGGAGCTCAACGAGCAGGGAAAGCTGATCCAGGGCTATGACCCGCGGAAGGCCGATGGTGCGTTCCGCAACAAGCCAGCCACCTTCTGAGACTTTTCTTCGCTTTTCTGTGCGTGGCTGTTGTCAGGTGCCAGTTGCAGACATTTATGTTGTGCCAGCCATGCCAGCCAGGGTTGATTGACTAGGCCCTACCCTACCTTACAGAATAATGCGTTAGCTACGGCAAGTGTCATCTCGCCCTCTGGGTCTTCCTTGCCTTGAACGGAAGCAGCATATCATTCAGGGCAGGAGTTTTGTTGGAATTGTGGTTACTGCAAAAACACATGATGAAAGGGATGTACGCTACCAAGTGAGTCGTCTTGGTATTGCTTTCCAGTGTACAGCAGCGGCGTGATGCTCTACAGCATGCTGGTCGGCGCTCTGCCGGTGCGGCAAGACGCTCAGTACCACTCCGTACCTGCACGCGGAATGTGATGTAGAACTGTGTGCTGGTCTGGAGGACCTCACGATTTTGCAATATGTGCAAAGCATGTTTGGAACCTTGAGTGCCTTGCTAGCCTTACTTATGGGCTGCAATAGCTGGTCAATTGTACTAAAGCTGTGCAATAAGAATTTTTCTGAGTTGTTGTTTCTGCATTCTTTGCGTGCGGGCAGTTTGACCACCCGTCTGATGCAATGTACGACTCGAGGACACGCGAGATGCGCGTGCGGCAGCGAGCGGCCACAGGCGCGCCCTGCCAAGCCTTCCCCGCTTGCAGAATGCGCCACCGCAGGAATACACGACATTCTGTAGGCTGTGTCCCGGTGGAGATTGCAAAGCAAGGTTTGCTTGCGCTCAATCTCCCTGCTGTCCTCGGACTTTCCACCAGAATCTTATGTTAATTGGTATCCAGGATAATTCTATGTGCCCTTTGCAGTGAAGTGACGTCAAGCTGCATGTATGCAGATCTCAAGCATACCTGCTTGCATACTATGCTGCAGATAGACACCCGGCCGCCTGCAGGCTCGGCTCTGCCGTAGAGGGCGCAGTTTGCTAGAGCCTGCGCAGTGACACGACGCCGAGCTTGTCTGTGTTTGGCGCAGCCCCGTCAGGCACGTACCTCCTCCCGCGCGAGCTGGGCCTGACGTCTGGGGTGAAGGACCTCCTAGCGAAGCTGCTGCGCATTGACCCTGCGCAGCGAATACCCATGGCAGACATTGCGGTAGGCCGCTGCTCACCTTTAAGCTGCCAACCATCAGCAGGTTGGGGTCGGGGGTTATATTAGCCCTTACCTTGGGCTCTGACCTCCATGTCGCATCGAGCATGCACAACTTATACACCAATCACGTCACACCCTCTGGAGAATAATAGCAACGACATCGTCACTTACAGCTATCTGTGTATAGCTTGTGTGCTCAAGACTAAAACTTGTGATGGCCTGCTGCTACAGGCGCGCCCGTGCCTGAGCAAGAAAACGCTGCTGCTGGACTGAGCTTGTAGGAGTGTTACCTGCATTACTCAGTTTTGACATTCTAGCTCTGAGACTGGGAACGCTGTGCTGCTGCTGCAGGCGCATCCATGGCTGAACCAGGACCTGCCGCCGCTGGACCTGAGTTTCAACGACTACTACCTGCACTTGGACACCATTCCGCCCATGATCGCTCGCCGTGACAGGGTCCAGCGCGAGGCGCGCGCGCTGCTGGCCCAAGTGTTTGGCCCTGAGCACGGGGCGGGAGCATTGGCACATGCGCCGGACTCGTTAGACAACATGCCCGTGTGGAACGAACACCACTGCAATCACCTTGAGATGTAAATGGTGCAGGCAGTTGAGAGGACAGTGGGTTTATTTGGTTGCGGCAGGGCGGATTTGCAAGAGTTTTGCTCTGTCTTTGAGCATGGGCCAGCAATGCTGGCACATGCGCCGGACTCTGTGATGAACACGCGCAATGACCAGGGCGGCCACCATATGGTGTGAGTGGTATAGGTGTGTATGCGTTCACTGGGCTGCTTCGGGGTGCAGCAGGGCGATGTTGCTCAGTGACGTTGCTTTACTGTTTAGATGCAATCTTGACCCCGGCTTGGCGGAGACCGGTTTGTACATGTACATGCACAGAGCAACAGTGTGTTAGATGACGTGTGGACCGTACTGCTGGTGAGTGGAGCACCAAGTTACTTTTGCTTTTGCGCGGCTTGCCTTGCTTTTGATCAGTAGTTGACGTGCATTCTCTGTTGCAATTGGCTTTTGCAGCTTGCTTGGTTTACAACCTACACCACCAGGGCTGCACTATTATCAGAACCAGAGGTTGCTTACGTGTTGCATGGAGCGTAGTTTGGGAATATCTGTCTAATTATGTTGTGCACTTCTTGTGCAACCTGCGAAATGCAATGCTGCTTGTTAGCCTCTGCTTGCATGGGCTTGTAATGAGGGTGGCATATGAAATGACAGCGAGCTACAGGTAATGCACGCCTCGACAGGAGTAAGCTTTGCTTGTCTTTGGCAGTGGCATCGCTTGCTTGTGTTTGACCTTTGTAGCCTGTGACCTGTCCTAATATAGCTCGTAGTATCGACCTATAAAGCTCTGGCCAATGGCGCTGGCTTATTCACCAATTGGTGAATAAGTTGCAACTGACAGATATCAGTCACAGCAGGCCCAGCTAGGCTAATTACGATACACAAAAATGTTGATGGGAGTACTGTGTTAGGTTACACTTAAATTGGGACCTATCATAGCAGGCCATCACATGATCATGTATTAGGCCACCAAGACAGCAGGCAAGTCCCACATAGCTTTGCGATTGCCACCAGGCAAAACAGCGTTTTGCAAGGATAGCATGCAGTTTAAGGCATGCAAAATATGAGGCATCCATGGTTGAATCAGGCCCGTCACACAGGTTCAGGCATTAACAGTCCTGCAAGAATGGCCGAGGACAGTCCCAATGTCCTAGGCCATGTGAGGTTGAAGTTACCTCAGCCCTCAGGGTTAAGACCCAGGTTCCACGCAAGTGCAGATGGCAGCTTCTTGGTGTATTGGCATGCGCTACTGCTGTACTTGACCTTGCGCAAACATTGTTGTGCGCTAGCCTGTGTTGAGACATTCCTGGTGGTGAAGTTGAAGGGCAGATTTTGCTAGGATGAGGTATCCGCCTGTTACGCTACCGCCTGAGCTCAGCCAAGTTCCCAGAAACATCATAGAGGTGAGTACGTGACCGGTATCACTTTTAGGCCGAATTGGTCTTGCCTGCCGGTAAACTTGCAGGAATTAAGGGCTGATGTTCCCTGTATGAGTGTGAATGCTCCGTCTCGGACGGTGTAACATACAGCTGCATCCAGGAACAAGCTCTTGGAGGTGTGTCAGTACACTTGAGCGATTTGTTATCATTACTATGCGGTGTGCAGAGCTATGTCCGGGCACGTGCACTTGCTGTGGCTGGGTCGTCTACGGTGGCCGACCGACTGGATGTACCTTCAGAGGCAGTGGTGGAGGCTTTTGCCTTTGCCTTCGGCAGCATGAGCACTCAAAGTTCAGACAATGCCAGCCAGCCTGAGCTGGAGCTCATGTTCCAGCATGAATGCTTGTGCGCGCCCCCTGCTGCAAGTCAGTGCGCCATGCACGTCCACTCTTTACAAGCACGCTTGATATTGAGGGACTGTCTGACGGTTTTTTGCCTTAACATATGTCCGGCAGGTCTCACGCCCAAGCCACCTTGTCTCAGCAGCTTGGTTGACTTGGGTATGACCAAGCTCATACCAAGACGCTTTAATGGCCGGTGAAAGGAACCTGTCACCTCCAGGAATATGGCCTGCCTGGACGCGGCGTGCCGCCTGTGCCTGCAGAACCCACAGCGCCGGTGCAGCGACAGCTGTTTTGCGCCCAAGTACCTGATGTTTGACCCGCTCAAGGCCAAATGTGGCGCCAGCATTCGCCTGGACGTCGTCAGCAGCGTGAGCGGCACACCAGCGCCGCAAGTGCTCATTGGCGACACGCGCCTCGAGGCGCGGTCCCCTGTAAGTGTCTCCCACGAGTAGATGGTAACTCACCATGCCTGAAGGTGCTGCCAGTAGCGCTAGTAGTGCACATTACAAACGTCCATAGGGGACGTGCATCTCAAGGCATGGCATCGACCTGACTACTTATACCTACATCTTATCATCTGCTAGATCTGGACAGGCGTGCCTCTTGCGTTGCTGTCCACAGAGGTGATGCAGCGCACTTTACGAGCATGCCAGCAGTCTGAGCAGAGTGGGGGTGGCAGGCGCGCCTCTTGAAAAAGACGCAGTACGCAAAGCTGCAGTGCTTGAAAGCCTGCCAGCTGCTGATCTCTTGAGAGTGGGGTTCGCAGGTGTGCCTGTTGGACGGAACGCAGTACGCAAGGTTGCAGGAGGCCGGGCGCGAGAAGTACGCGGAGGACGTTGAGGGCTGCATCGTGCAGCTCAACAAGCAGGTGCGGGGCGCAGAAAAGGCCTGGCGGCCTTTGAGGTCAGAAGGTTGAGCTTACAATAAGCGGAATGAGGACCACACGGGAGGCCGTGCGCAAGGACAAAAGGTGAAGCTTTGGACATGGAAAGCTGTGCTGTGCTGCGACACGCTGCTCAACAAGCAGGGTCGAGGTGCAGACAGAGGCCTCACGCCTGCTTGATGTCACTGTGTTCTGCCGTGCCGACATGAAGGCGGGAGCTTTGAACGTGCAGGCTGTGCTTCGACGGGATGCTTTTGCACGAGCTGCAGGTGAAAGGTTCAGGCAGAGGCACGCGAGGAGCTGCTCACACCAACCCTGTGTCCTGCGCGGGGCGCAGAACAAGCCGCTGCTCTGCGCAGCAAAGTCGGCGGGGCGGGGTGCGGGCGCGGTGCTGGGCGAGGGCGGCCGCGCGCTCTTCGACCTGGCGCGCGGCCAGGCGTACCTGCCGGACCTCTGCGTGACAGGTGCGACCTCAGGTCCCCAGATGTGCTCCAGTGGTCTTGTCTTCTCGCGTTTGCACCATGCAGAACCTGGGGGAGCTGACGATCTGGCGCAAAGCCGCAGACCCCGCCAACAGGGGCGTTTGGACGTTGCCGGGGATGCGGCTCCATGGAAACTTCTGTATTATATGTACCATAGGGTCGTTTGGATTTTTCCTGGGTTGATCACAGAGAGCTGGCAGGCCTTGAACAAGTGCCCAGAGCTGGTTGTCGGATCTCTTCACTCTCCATGCCGGTTCCTTCCCGCTCCCCTGTCATTGACGGTCCAAGAATGTAAGCGTGTAAATCAAGGAACTCACCGGCGCCACCGAGGCATTCAGAGGTGGAAGTGGCTGATGTTGTGTATGGGGTTATGGGCGCAGACAGCACGGAGGCGCTGCTGGCGGGCAAGAACAAGCACATCAGGATGCTCGTGCGCGCCATCAACCACGACGGCAGCCCCGCCACCCACATCCGGTTTGCGGTGTCTGAGGGGTTTGTGGTGCGCAGCCCATCTATCGTTCATTGCACAGAAGCAACACTTGGCATGCTGTGCATAAAAGTGGGAATGCCATCCCGTCGTCCGTCCGACCGGCAGGCTAAACGGGCCGGGCAAATGGCAGGCCAAATGGGCAACGGCTGAGCGACGCTGTTGGAGTAGCGGGTCCAAGATTTTGAGCACAAGCTGCAAGGCCTTTCATGAAACATATTCAATATACTGGAACCCTTATTCTGTTCTCAAAAGGGAACACTTGCCGAGCCTAGGCGACACACAGGTGGCCACGCCGCGTGTGCGGCTGGCGGCCAAGGCGGCCATTCCGCACGTGGAAGACCATGTGAGCAAGCTGGACGCGGTGGGCAAGGAGACGCGCAACAAGCTGGAGGACATCAGCGCCGCGGCCGCCTGCATGGGCGTCTTCGGCGTCACCGTGCCCCACAACAGCGTCACTACGGGCGCGTGCACCTGTTTCACAGCTTCACGGCTTGCTTGACTGCGGCACGCCTGCGCTTCGCTCCTGCAAGCCTGTGTAGTGCCTCAGCAACGCAGATTGGCAGTTAACCCCGGTGAGAGGGCTGCTCGGGGCCGCTCGGTAAAATCTCCAAGCATGCAGACAATGGTGCATATGCATTCTGATGACGGCTACGCTGCTGGCAGTCAAACAGGTCCGCGCGCTGGTGCTGGCCGCCGAAGAGGACCAGACGCTGTGCAAGTTGCTGAAGGAGGTGTGTTCCACAATGACACCAATCACGGCTGTGCGCAGTCGGGCAGTTCCGCTCGCTGGTACTGGCGGCCGATGAGGACCAGAGCCTGTGCGAGATGCTGAAGAAGGTGCTAAGGCTCACCAAGGTGTCGCCCAGCAGCCTGCCCTCTCACACCCCAGGCATAGACGTACAGTCTGAGGATGCTGGGGCCAGGCGCTGCACGGGCAGAGGATGCTCAGGCTGACCAGCGTAACACGCAGTCGCCCTCCCTGTTTTCAAACCTCCCAACCTAGCATATGCACCTGCCCTCCACCCTGGATGCCTGAAATCGGTAAAAACACGTCTGTCCTGGATTCCTTCAGAACGGTAGAGGACATGAACCTTGCGCTTTTATGGCGTCAGCTGTGCGTGTTGCCGCCAAGGACAGCTGCCACCGCAGCCTGCCTCATTGACTTCCACGTCAACTACCCCGTCGCATCGGCTACGCACACACCGTACAGTGCGACAAGGCATCCAATCACAACCCTTCCTGACCCTGGGGTTAGCAGGGCTGGGACGTGGCGCGCGAGCATGCGCTGACGGCGGTGGAGAATGACGACCAGACGCGCGTTTGGTACACCGACAGCCCCGAGCTGCAGGGCGGCGTGCTGTTCAAGTGCGCGCAGGGAGCGGTCGACCTGGAAAATCCTGTGGGTGCGTGCCCCCCTGCCCTGTGCTCGGGGCTCAAAGCACACTCGTGTGCGGCCGATGAAGAAAACGGGTAGCTCATAAGCGCCCTGATATGTGCTGGCGCCAGGCCTGCTGTAGGTCAGCCTGATTGCCACAGCTAGGCCAGGGTAGGGTAGGGTAGGGTATTGGGCAACTGGGCACCTGGGCATTGGCTCTGGAAGTGTCTGCATAATGTGGTCTACTGGTGCGCAGGCCTGCTGGAGCTGCCGAGCGGCGGCGCGGCGGCCAGG
>JAABUX010005581.1_pt1 | contig 15394 bp, 17 predicted proteins | sample 5561851 | NCBI WGS metagenome assembly JAABUX01 (sample SAMN10711883, study PRJNA513361) | rock metagenome | isolation source: Antarctica rocks | place: Antarctica: Victoria Land, Richard Nunatak red sandstone | collected 2016-01-03 | reverse complement strand
GGACGCCGAGCAGCCCCAGCGCGAGCGCGCCCCCCGTGAAGAGCACCGGATGCGTGCGGCCGAGCTGCTCCGTGTCGTCGAGGAGCCCCGGCACGTCCCGGCCGCGCAGGTAGCCCGAGCCACGCTCAGCCTGTTGCGCCGTGCGGTCGGCCAGCGTGGCGATGGTTCCTTGGTCCTGCTCTCGGAGCTGCTGCCCCGTCTGGCGCAGTGCGTGGGCGGTTGTGTAGAGGCTGTCGGCGATCTGCTCCCGCCCGTCCTCCAGCCGCGAGGTCGTCTGCTGCTTGGCCTGATCGACGGCCTGGCCCATTTTATCCCCGGCCTGATCGGCTACCTGGCTCACCTTCTCCGACATCGTCTTGTGCTCTTGCGATACCATGATAAACGTCCTTTCCTCCACTATGCGCCATCGTTCTGTCGTCGTGTAAGGCCTGTGGTGTCAGGACGCCCGTGCGGAGGGCGTCCTGACGCGCCTGATGGGTCGCCCGTCCTAGTGAGCGGCGCGGCCCAGCGGCTGCATACCGCGCGCCGCGTGGCGCGTGCCGAGCGTCCCGCCCAGGGCGGCGGCCCCGCAGCCGAGGAGCAGCCCGATGAGCGTACCCCAGGCCGTATTGCGCGCCGTGTCCGCCGCCTGTTGCGCCTGTGCCGACGTGATGGACTTGGCCGCCCCGGTGGCGGTGGTGCTGAGTTGGCCCAGGTTGATGCCAAGTCCGCCGGCGATGTGGTTCGCGTTGCCGATGAGCGCGCCCAAACCCTGGCTAGCCAGCCAGAGCAGGAGGGGCAGCGCCAACAGGAAGACGAGCGCGCCGTTGAGGGCGGCCCAGCCGCGCTCGTGCACCGCCGCCGTCCGGCCGGCCACGTAGCCGCCGATCAGGAAGGCGATGATCGCGCTAATCCCGGCCCAGATCGCCGAGTACGACCCCGCGTTCTGGTTGCCCGTGCCCTGAGCGGCCTGCCCCGCGTTCACGGTCGAGGCGCCGATGGCGAGCCCCAAGAGGCTCAACACCAGCAGCGTGAAGAACGCGCTGAGTAAGCCAGCCCAGATCGGACCCCAGCGCACGCGGTCGGCCGGCAGGGTCATCACCTGCGACACGTCGCGCACGCTGGTCTCGCGTACGGGCTGGCCGGTGGTCACCGTCACGGGGGCCTCGGGTCGTTGGTCGCCGCGTCCAACGCGGCCCTGCTTGTCCACTGTGCTTGCCATGGGATGTCTCCTTCGTCTCCTACGCTGTCTCCGTGTGGCCGGAGGCCACAACTCCTCGTTCAGTCCCGATTAAGATATATCACGACCTATCGCGATATAACGCAACAAGCGTGCCAAGGGGTGCGCTCACCCCCACCGACGCTGCGGCGCGGGCCGGGCGGCGCCGCTTAGGCCCGCGTCCGCAGCTGCCCGAGCGCCTGGGTCAGGCGCGCCCACTCCTGGTCCGTAAGCGCCATCTGGTCCGCCGTGTACAGGAACTCCTGGGCACTCCGGCTGACGCTGACCATGCGGCGCACGGCCGAGGGGATCTTCCCGGTTAGCGCGAGCAAGTCCGCGGGCGGGCTGTCCAGCGCGTGGGCGATAGCCACGATGGTATCGGCTGCGGGGGGCGGCACGCGCCCATTCTCGATTTTGCTGATATAGGTCATGTCGAGGTTGGTGCGCTCCGCGAGGGCACGCTGACTGAGCCCTACAGCCCGGCGGCGGCGGCGGAGCGCCACGCCAAACTCCGTGTCCAGGGCCATCGTATGCTGCCTCTCCTCCTGTCGCCTACCGTATGGTTGAGTTGTCACTCAACTCTAGTATCATCACACACCGTGTGTTAGGTGTCAACGCTCACCGCCTGCGTTGGATGCGCAGGGGCACAGGGCGCCGCTATCGACGGAGCCGCAGTGCCACAGGCGCAGGAGAACGACAGTTCCCAGGGGGAGAAAGAAAGGGACACCCTGTGTCCCGTCACCGCGTGTGTCCGCGATCACTCACATCTGCTGACGATCATGCGGCGCGCATCCCCGTGACGCTGGTGAGATCGTCACTTTGACGCGTGCCCCTTTCTCCCTCTGCGACCGAAGGGTGCCTTCCGACGAGCGCCAGAGCGCGGGTGAACGCGCGGGTAACAGTGTGCGCAGGGTGGGCACAGTGCAGCGGCCCACGTCGCCAACCATGGATCAAGATTGCTACATCTGAATGGCGGGAACGCGCGTTCCCGTACGATGGACAGCGACCCCGGCACATGGGGCCGCCCTTTTCTTTCTGCTCGATTGGGAGGCGCACGCGGGGGGCGGGACGCTGAAAGACGCCCAGAAAGGGTGAGCAGTCGAGGCGGGAGGATGGGCGCGACGCACACGGCGGTGAAACCCATTAGCCCACACGCTGCGTCTACGCCACGGTGACGTCGGGGCAGAGGTACACGTCCTGGATGGCGGTGAGCAGGCGCACGCCCTCGTCCATCGGGCGGTGGCGCGGCCGCCCGTCGTCGTCGCCCCGCTCACGGGGGCCTGGGAGGGGATCGCCGCCGGCACCGCCTGCACGATCCGCTCCCCGTCCTGATCGGCTGCCGCGATCGCCGCGCCGCCCACGCCCTACGTCGTCGGGTCTGATTCGTGCGCGCCTTGTCGTCGGCGCGCGTCCCCATCACGCGGCTGTCCGCCGGCCGGCGCACCACGATAGGCCCCGTCGCATCCAGTGTCACCGACCGGCCGCTTGCATGTCACCACCCACCGGGGCGGAGCCTCGCAGAGCGAGACCAAGCGGACGTTGCTGACCCCCGACGAGGTGATGAACATCGGGGAGGAGGAGGTGCTGGTCGAGATGCCGCATCGCCCGCCCGCACGCCTCGCCCAGTGCCGCTACGACGCCGATGAGGTCCGGGATCGCGCGCTGGCGCGGGGGGAGAGTTGGATACCCCCGCTCGGCCCGGAGCGTCCGGACGGCCCCTTGGAGCCACCAGAGTTCGACGACGCGCGCGACGAGGACGACGAGCCGGCCAGTTCGGAGGACGACGCGTCCGGCCACGCGCCCTCCGGGGGCTAGGGCGGCGACGAGGAGCCGGCGGGCGCGAGCGCCGGCGTGATGGAGGAGCCCGACCCGTTTGGTGACGATCTTCTCGTGGGGGCCATCACGCTCGACCACTAAACAGGGCCGTTAGACGCGCCACGCGGGCCGTACAGGGGCGCAGGGTTGTGAGATATAAGACAACTTGCGCCCCTTCTCTCTGCCGCTCCTGCGGCGTCACAGCGCCTCACACCTAGCCCCGGCTGTGCTCGTCGAGATCGCCAGGCCACCGTCCCGCGTGCGTGCGCCGCACGAGCAGCGCCAGCACCAGCGCGACGATCACCCCGTCGACGGGCCAGGTGACCCCGGAGAGGGCGATGACGCCTTGCAGCGCGTCATACCCGAGGTTGGCGCGCAGCACCTGGTCGGCTGGGACGACGTGCAGCAGCGCCTCGTCGAAGGCGAACCAGCGGCGTGTCGTCCCGTCGTAGCCGGAGACGGTGAGCCGGTAGGTCCCCGCGTGGGCGTAGCGGTGGACCACCGCGTGCCCGAGGCTTGCACCTCCGTCACCGAAGGCCCAGCGATACGGGGCCAGACGGACGGCCGGGGGCAAGGTACGCGCGAGGTCGGCCGGCGCCTCCGCCAGCCGCACGGGCGCGCCGGACGCGATGGCTTGGGCGATGGTGAATGGCGCCCAGGAAGTGGTCCCGTGCGGCGCGGATGTCGTGAGCATGGCCGGGACGCCATCAGCCAACAGCGAGGCCACGTTGTCGATGGCGCAGGCGGCCGCCGCCCCTGGCATCAGGGCCAGGAGGAGGGCCGTTAGCGCGGTGAGGCCAGACGGCCAACGCGCGGGCACGCCGCGTTTCATCGACACTCTCCTCACGCGCGGCTGTCGCCGACGCCGGCTCAACGTCCACCACGCGGGATGCGCCCATCCCCTAGCGCGCACCGGAGCGCCCCTGGGCAAGGACCTGCCGCGCCAGGACAAGCCCGGCCACCAGCACCAGCACACCGACCCCGATCCACACCACCTCGTAGGGGATGTCGGCGCGGCAGGAGAGGATCGAGTTATGCGGGTCCATGGGCGAGCGGCAGACGTGCTCATTGACCAGATGCAAGTGCAGGATGACGTGCTGCACGACGCCGTCGTAAGCGTTGAAACCGCCCGCCCCCAGCAGGATGCCGCCGACGATCGCGCGTGAGTGGAGCGGCGTCCAGCTCACCCGATCGCGCCACAACCGCCAGGCCCCCCACAACAGCACGAGCGTGCTGCCGACGTGGAACAGCCCGTCGGAGAGGATGCGTCCGCGCTCGTCGGTCGCCCAATAGAAGTTGTGCCACTGCAAGAGTTGATGGAAAACCGATTCGTCGATGAAACCGGCGATGCCAATGCCCACGAGAAACCCTGTGAAGACGGCGCCCCCGCGCCGCCGCGTCTCCCGCGTGCCCTCGTCCGGTGTCATCGCGCCGCCGCGCCCGGCTGTCAAGGCCATGTTCCTTTCCCTTTCGCTTCGCTCTGCCGATGCGACGCTGGTGTGCCGGGACAGATTGGATCGAGGCAAACGCGCGGCCCGGCGACCGCGACCGGCAGGTGGGCGCGCGAATGGCCCTATGATACCACAGGGGGTCGCGCGTCGATGCGCGCGGGGCTACCCGGCAGCGCGGCTCATCGCCACCTTCCATACAGGCTAACCACGGCTGTGCTCGTCGCGACTGCCGTGACCCCAGCCCCGGCCGGGGGCCGCTCGCGCACGATGGCCTCGACGCGCGGGTACGCCTCCGTCACCTGCTCCCACAACGTGTTGTCGCCCGCGTCGTTGTCGAAGCCGCACCGCACGATCACCTCCCCACACCTACCAGGCCGTGCGACCGTCGCTACGTGGCTACTCGTTGGCGTCGTATGCTATGGGGAAGGGGGGTGCGCCCTGCATATCCCCTGATCGCAGAGGGGGAGAGAACCGATGCCCACGCGCACCTTGCCCACGCGCGACGTGACGCTCGCCGATGGGCGGCGCCTGTACTACCACGCGGAGGAGAGCCGCCGCCTCGCGGAGAGGGGCACAGCCACCTCCGTCCACACCACCAAGCGCGGCCCCAATGGCGTGTTGCGCGTCGTCGTCACGGTCGACGATGACCCCGACGAGCGCGGTGAGCACTATCATCTCTCCGCCAGCTACCCCGACTATACGCCGACGCCCGATGAGATGCTCGCCGTGCTCGCCGCCCTGCTCCCCGGCGGCGGCCAGTACGGGGCTATGACCCCCGAGAGCCACCCCACGCAGGCGTTGCACGGCCACGTCGTCCACCTGGTCGAGGAGCCTCCCACCTACCTGGCCGGGCGCGCGGAGGATCCCCCCACGCCCGCTGAGGTGTACATCGACTCCGGCGCGCGGCCGGGAGCCCACGCCCGGCGCGGCCCCACGCCCCAACACACCGACCACGCCACGCTCGTGCGCGCCGTCCGTGAGGAGTTGGGCCTCATCCCGCCCTTCACCACGGTCGCGTTCCGCGCGGCCCTGGACCGCCTGCGCGGGCGGCGCGGCCTGGCCCCCGGCGCCCTGCCGCCCTACGACTGCACCTGCAAGGACGAGGCGGGCCAGCGCTACGTGATCCCCGTCCCTGCGTATGCCGCCGTTGTGGAGCGTGAGCACGCCACGGCGCATGGCTTGGCGCACCTCATCGCCAAGCACGCGCCGCTCGCCGCTGGCATCTACACCTCCGACCAAGAGCGCGAGGCCGAGGGCATCACCGACGCGCTGTGTACCCTCATGGTCTGTGGTGTCGACCAGGAGGGCACGGGCCGCACAGCCGCGGACGACCCTGTACCCTAAAAGCGGCGTCGTGCGGCCCTGCGCGCCCGGTCACCGCTAGCCCTCGTGGGAACGCCGCCGCAGCCCTCCTGGAAGCGCCACAGCGCCGCCCGGCGTGGTGCGACGAGCCCATCCAGGGGCCTCAGATCGTGGTGCTATTTTAGTACGACGGGGGCTCCAACGGGCCTCGGATCGTGGTACCATCGGGCCGCGAAACGTGGTACCATCCGTCGCTCTAGTACCAAAAGCATGGAGCTACACTAGAGCCCCGTTTCACACGGGAAAATGGGGCTTTGGTCCGACGATGGAGCTACTCTTTACCCTGGGCGAGGAGCTACCCCTAGCTCTAGTACCAGCGACGCCGTAGTACCAGCGCCGTGCTAGACACCCGCGCGCACGGTTGGCACGGGCGGCCCCGCGCGTAGCGACGGGGCCGCGGGTACGGGCCGGGCGTCCGCGTGAGAGGAGTGCTCGCGGACGGTGACGGTGGCGAGGCCGCCCGTCGTCGCCCTGCTCATCGGGTCCTGATATGAGACCGTCGCCGGCAACGCCAACGCAACCCGCTCGCCGTCCTGATTGATCGCCACGCCGTGAGGAGGCGTACCTCGGTACACTGAATAGCACATGGCTCGTATCGTTTTGACCACATATGGATCGAGCGGCGATCTCCATCCGATGATCGCGGTTGGCCTCGGCTTGCGGGCGCGTGGCCACGACGTGCGTGTGGCGGTCGAGGGGCTGCACCGGGCTACGGTGGAGGCGACTGGGCTCGCCGTCTATCCCCTCCCCGGCGACACCGCCGCGCTTCTGGCTGCCGATACCCGCACGCTCCTCACCGCGGCGACGCCCGCCCACTTCCTGCGGCACTTGCTGCGCGAGTACCTGCTCCCGCTCCTGCCCGCTACCGTCGATGCGCTGCGCGCCGCCTGCGCCGACGCCGACGTGCTTGTATCCTCCACCTTACAACTGGCCGCCCCTATCGTGGCCGACCTCCTCGGTATTCGCTGGGCGAGCGTCGCATTCTCCCCCTTGAGCGTGCCGTCGCGGTTTATCGCGCCTGCCTCGGTTCCGCTCCCTATCCCCGGTCGGCTCCAGCCGATGGTCAATCGCGCCGCGTGGTTCATCGGCGCTGCCGTCTTCCGGGAGATCGGTGACAAGCCCATCAACGCGGTGCGCGACGCCTACGGCCTGGTGCCGCGCCACGATCTCCTGCTCACAGGCGCGACCTCCCGGACTCTGACGGCCGTGGCGACCTCGCCCGCCTTTATCCCGCCCCCGCCCGACTGGCCGGCTTCGGCCCGCATGACCGGCTTCCTGTTCTGGGATACGCCCGACGACTGGCAGGAGCCTGCCGAGATGACCGCCTTCCTTGCTGAGCCCACGCCCGTCGTCGCTGTCTCCTCGGGGTCGATGGGACCCGTCGCCGGCGACGTATTCGCGTCCATCTACGCGACGAGTGTCGCCGCGATCCGCCGGGTCGGGGCGCGCGCCGTCGTCGTCGGCGCCGCGCCAGGCAACCTGCCAACGCCCCTCCCGCCCGACGTTTACGCGCTGCCCTACGCACCGTTCTCGGGGCTCTATCCGCGCTGCGCGGCGGTTATCCACCATGGCGGCATCGGGACGACTGCCCAGGCCTTGCGCGCCGGCGTTCCCGCTCTCGTTGTACCCTGGGGCGTCGATCAATCTTTCGATGGGGCGCAGGTCGCGCGTCTGGGCGCGGGGGAATGGTTGCCGCGCCGGCGCTACACTGTCGCGCGCGCGGCTGAGGTCCTGACCGCTCTGCTGTACCGCCCCCTCTACCGGGAGCGAACTGAGGCTATCGCCAAGCGGATAGCGCAAGAGAATGGCGTGATGACGCTCTGCCTGGCGATCGAGGACCTCTTGATGCGTCGGGCACGGAGCGGCGTGCTCGTAGAACTGCAGCGTTGATATACTTATCATCATGAGTGCCATCCCGCGCGACCCATCCCGCGAAGGTCCCCTGGGCAGCTACGATGTCGTCGTCGCTGGCGGTGGACCGGCTGGCCTCGCCGCCGCCAAGGCCACCGCCGACCGTGGTCTGTCCGTCCTACTCGCCGAGAAGCACCAAGCTTTTGGCATCCCGACGCGCACGAGCGGCGGCTCATTTATCGCCGATCTCCAGAGGCTCGGCATCCCCGCGACCTGTACCATCCCATCACGCACGCCCGCTTGATCGGCCCGACACGCGAGACGACGGTGACGGCCACGAAACCCTATGGCTGTGTGCTGGACGTGCGGGCTCTGTACCAGTGGCTCGCGGCGGAAGCGGGGCAAGCCGGGGTAGACCTACGCCTACGCACCGCGGCGCAGGACATCCTACGCGACCACGCCGGCCGCGTCCGAGGCGTGAAACTGCGCGATCACACCGGCCAGATCACGGAGGTCGGCTGCCGCCTCGTCGTCGACGCGACAGGTTTCGCCTCGACCTTGAGCGTCAAGGGCGGCATGTCTCGGGGGTTTAAGCGCGCCGGCGTGGGCGCCGAATACGACCTGTACGCCCCGAACTGGCCCGAGGATACGTACGCGCTGATGGTCGGTAACGGGATCGCGCCGGCGGGCTATGCATGGGTGTTCCCCTACGGGAACCACCGCGTCCGCGCCGGGATCGGCGTGCTCCGACCTGACGTCCCGGCCGATCCCATGGCCTACCTCGATCTCCTTGTCAACGGCGGTTACGCCCCGACGGCTGCCGGGCTCCGGGGCGCCATCCCCATTGAGCTGCACGACGGCGTCATCCCGGCCGAGGGGCTGAGAGAGCATCTGGTCGCGGACGGGATAATCGTAGCGGGCGACGCGGGCGGCCAGTCCAGTGCGCTCGTCGGTGAGGGCATCCGCTTCGCCCTGTGGGCGGGCCGACTAGCGGGCGCTGTTGCGGCCGATGCGCTCACCACGGGCGACGTCTCGGTGGCCGCGCTCCGCGTCTATGAGCGGCGCTGGGGGCGTCAATGGGCGAGGAAGCTGCGCTACGCCTACACCATCAATAAGCTGATGACGACGTTCACGGATGAGGATTGGGACGACGGCATTCAACTCGTGGCTGATTGCGCGCCATCGGACTACGTACGCCTGATCCAGACAGACCTTCCTTACCGCCGCCGTGGCGCTCAGGGCGGTCGTGCGGCGCCCACAAGTGCTCAGGCCGGTGGCGCGGCTCGCACGGCGGCGTTGGCCGGCACGGGGTGAGCGGGCAGCTGTGTAGCATTCCCGCACCCTACGACCGCTCCGCTCGTCGGACGCTGTGGGCGGCCTCGCGGATGAGACCGGCGACCATACCCCTGTCTCGATCGAGCCGACCCCGCCTCGTCACGACATCGGCTGGGATATATGTGGGCTCAAGGACGGTCCCAATAACCGTGGCGGTGGCGCACCACCGCGTGACCTTCGTGTCCGGTGGAGACGGGCGCGCGCGCCGGGTACGCCACCCAAGGACCCAGGGCGGTAGAGTCACGCGGATGGACGGCCTACCCTTCACAGCGCCGGGACCGAAGAGGGCGAGGATCTGGGATGCGCGCTGCGTGACCTCTGTCTGGAAAGGCGAGAGGCGTCGCGTCTGTCCGAGAGCCCAGGCATGCACGGCCAGTTCTACGTCATCGGGCGCGTCTAACTGAAGCAGATAATCCTCGATCAGCTCACAGCACACCATGAGGTTCATCTCCGCTTGCGCGTGCCGCTTGGCAAGCGTTTGATACCACAAGCGTGTCCATCGTCCCACGTTGTCATTGTGCGCGCTCACAGGCAATCCAGCGGCGCGCTGCACCGATTGTGGGGCCTTACTCTTGGGTGGAGCGGGGACAGGAGATGCCACGCCGAAGTAGGAAGCCAGCAGGGCGGCAGCGGCAATATGGTCCTCCGTCGGTCGGGGTAAGGGGTCCGTGAGCCACGCGGGGAGCGACACATGGGCGAGGATGAGCAGGACGACGTGCCCGATGTCGGAGACCGGGGCGCTCCCTGTCGCGATGTCATGGGCCGCTTCGGCGGCGATACTGCGCTCGGCGAGCGCCCGATCCTCGGGGAGCGCGTCGTCCCAGGCGGCAGCGACGAGCGCGCCATGCCTCCAGCTGATGCGGCGAGCGGCTTGCAGTGCGATGAGAATATGTCTACCAACCATGCGTGGCGTCTGGCTGCGGCGCGCATGGCGCCGCGCCAGTTGGGCCAGCGAATGCGTCGCCTCTGGCGCGTGGCGCCACACGAGGCGATCGGACAGCACCACGAGGAGGAACGTCAGTTGGTCCCATTGCCGATTCAGGTGGCGCGTCCGACGCCACAGGTCACCGACGACCCACAGATCGGCCCCGACAACACTCCACGCGGCGCAGCCTGTCGCCAAGACCACCGCGACCAGGCGCATGAGGTGGAGCACCGGGACAACCGCTGTCGCGCCATAACCCAGGTGCGCGGCCAGCGCCTGCGCAGCTATCAGGGTACCGTAAAGAACCCCAGCTATACAGATATAGCCTAAGGTTTTGGTGTTCCCGTTCGCCGATTTATCCTGTAGTTGCACGCGCGCGGCCAGCCCACTCGCGGAGGCGATAGAGATCCCAAGCCATAGATTCCAGGCCAGTACGGCCGGGGGGGCGCCGTGATAACCGTCGTAGAGCAGGTGACTCGTCGCCGAGCCGACGTCGAGGTGGACGAAAACCCACAGCGCGATGTATAGCGATACGGTCCCAGCGGCCAGCGCCGGTGTCGCGCGTATCCACCGTGGCCAACGCTCGTTCAGCAGGCTGTGGAACGTGACCTGCAAGCCAAGGCTGAGCGTAGTCGCACAGGCCCACACGAGCACGCCCAGGCCCGCTATCCCCGTCGTGCGATCGAGCCACAGACAGGTTTGGGGCGGCCACAGGGCGAAGAACACGCCGGTCAGCGCATAGGAGACCGCGAGGACACGACGCCCCGGCCCAGGAGGCGCCTGCGCGAATAAGCCCAACTCGAGCGCGACGACCATCGTCCCTAAGAAGAGACTGAGTGCTTGCTCCCCGTCCATTTAGACCCGCCGTGGTAGGTTGCCGATCAGAGCACGGTGCGTGTCGGTGAGGTGGGCCAATGCCACCGCACGCTCCCCCTCGGGATCACCGTAGGTAAATAGGCGTCCCATCGTCACGGCGAACGCGCTCGCCCACACTTCGGGTGGCGTGATCGATATGACACGGGGGCGCGCGCGGCCCTCAGGCGGCACATCACCGTGTATGATGTGCCCGACCTCGTGCGCGATGATGAGATCGGCTTGGCCGTCGCTTACGTCGTCGCGCACGTCGATAACCCAATGATTCGGTCCCGCGATGCGGACAAACCCTGAGTATGTAGGCAACTCGGCCATCGACACGCGGCGCACCTCGATGATCCAGCCTCGGCGCGCGCACAGGGCTACGACGAGCGCCTCGCCGGCTTGGCCCTCGGGTGTAGCGGTGAGTCCCAAATTCCTGTAGACGTCATACGCCTCATCGATGGCCGCAGTGCGCAGGCTTACCACGTCGGGGCCGTTCCAGTCGGCCACTGTGTCTGCGTCCAACACCGTGTCTTTCATAAGTGTCATACCTCTTCCTGTTCCTGAGGGGTCGCCGTGGCTGCGGTGGCATCCAGGGGCGCTACGTCACTTTGTCGGTGCCGCCTCCGTAGCGGCGCCGAGTATTTCCAAAAGTTCAGCAGCGCCTCATAATCCTCCGGCCCCATATCAGACGCACGCGCCGCAAACTGCCGTGTCCAGGGGTTTTCCAAGGCGTGACGCAACGCGGGCTCGAGTTCGGCCGATGCGTCAACAAGAGGCCCGTCGGGATCTAGCGCCGTAAAGTACCGCGTGTCAACGCCAAAGAAAGTGGACAGGAGGGCTAGCTTATCGCTACGGGGGTGCGCCACGCCGCCGTTGCGCAACATGGAGAGATAGGGAACCGACAACTCACCGCCCGTCCCCGCCGACACCTCAGCCAGTGTGTATTCGCGTCCCCCCGGCGCGCGTCGTTCATCGAAGAGCCGGTTGAGCCGGTCCGCGAACCGTCGCGCCGCAACCGAGAGCCGGGCCTGGTCTTTCTTCATACCTACCTTGACGCATGCATCGTCGTGCTATAAGCTCAGGGGCAGAAGTTAAATCTTATTAAGTTAAATAGTTAATGAGATTTAGCTTGCATTAACTTGACTGTTCTGCCATTTATGGTAGCGGAACAGGTCGTTGACAGCAACTATAGCGGGGAGGGGAGGTGCTAGACCATTTGAATGGGGGGTACGCAAAAGCCTTGGTGCGGCACGTTGTGCACACGCCAGGCTACAGCTCGTCGAGGTTCGCCTCGTATGGTCCACCTGCGGCGCACGGTCGGTCGAGGCCGCGGATCGCCGCACGGGCGAGCGCCTGCTGCTCCTCTCGGACGACCAGTTCGACCGCCACCTCATGATGGGGGCGGGACAACCTGACGCAGGGGAGATCATCACAGCCCCGACGACAGCCCACACAGCCCACACACACGAGCGCGCGGCCGCCACATCCAATAGCTAGCCGCGCGCCCAGGCCGACATTCGACACGAACATCAGGCCCGGTCTCTAACCGGGCAAGTTTCACGCCAGTTGGGAGACAGATCATCATGCTGCACGAGACACTCGTCGTCGCCACAGCGGCGCATTTCGCCCTGACGCACCCCGCGGTCCTCGCCGCCGTCCAGCCCATCCTCGCGGCCGGCACCGACCCCTTCGCCGGGCTGGCCCAGGCCCTCCTCGATGTCGCCAACACCATCAAGATCCCCTTCGCCGCCATCGCCTTCATCATCGCCGGCGCGATGCAAGCTTTACATAACCCGCGCGCCACCGGTGCCTGGATCACCGCGACCCTTGCCAGCGTGTTCATGTTCGGGGCCACCGGCGCCGCCTCCTACCTCCAGGCCAATATCCACTAGTCGTTGCTCGATCGTGCGGTGGGGGGAGGCCGGGCGCCCGGATGCCGCATGCCCACCCCCTCCCCTCGCCCTTGTCTTGCCTATCACCGGGAGCAGTCTCATGGCCCACGCCACCCAGCCCACGCCGCCCGCCGTAGCGCCCACGCCCACGCGCGCCCGCGCCCTCGTCGGCACGGCCCTCCGCGTGACGTACCCCTACCTGCTCGGTGGCGGCGTCGGCTACCTGGCGCTCACCGTCGCCAGCCGCGACATCGCCCTGATGGGCGCCGGCGCGCTCTTCGTCCTCTATGGCGCCGCCTTGAGCAAGGCGTTGCAAGGGCAGGGACCAGCCAGCGCGCACGAGAGGGGGACCGATGGCGCGCCATAGTCAGACGGCCCTTTACATCAACGACCCCGTGAAGATCGTCGCCGGCGTCTTCACCGTCCGGCAGGCCGTCTACGTCGCCGGGATCGTGCTCCTCACCTACGGACTCATCAACGCGACGAGCCGCCTCCCCTACGGCCAGTCGGGGCGCGGTCAACTCCACCTCCTGCTCATCGTGGGCGTCCCCGCGCTGCTGGGCCTCCTCGTCGTGACCTTCGCCGGCAGCGGCACCGTCGAGCCCTACGCGCGCCAGATCGCTGGCTACCTGTGGCGCACCGCCCTGGCCCTCCCGCGCCGTCTGGCCTATCGCGCCGCCCGGCTCGTGTCCCGCCCGCGCGCGGCCTGCGTCTACGGCCCGGTCCTCGTCGCCGATGAAGCGAGCGTCGCCCCCGTCGCGGAGGCCGTGCCCCTGACCACGCCGATCCGCGCCGTCCGCCCTGTCCCCACGCCCTACGTCGCGCCGGTGCTCCTGACGACGCCGGTGGCGCAGACCCAGCGCGTGCGGCTCCTGGCGTGGCTGACCGCCCATCCGTGCGTGACGGACGAGCAGATCGCCGAGGGCGCCGGCCTGAACCCCTCCGCCGCGCGCCCGCGCCGCCGCGAACTGGTCGAGGCCGGGGTGGTCCACAAGGTGGACATGGACGGTCGCACCCGCGCCGGCCGTCGCGCCGCGCGGTGGGCCGTCGTGGGGACGCCGGGGGAGGCGGTGGCCCATGGGTAGGGTGGCACCCGCGCCCGCGGAGCGCCGCGCCCGCTGGGCGCTGGTCCGGCCGGTCCGCGCGCCACGCGCGGGCGCGCGAGCAGAGACACCGGGGCGTCCCGCGCGGCCGGAGCGTGTCACGATCGCGGATGACGGGACGCGCACCGAGAAGGGCAAGGACGCGTGCATCTGGCTCGAGGTGGACGGCGTGCAACTGTTCAGTCTGCCTGGCGAGCTGCTCGACGCGTTCACCGACGGCGCGGCCGGCGCCTTCACGCCCCCGGTCCCCTACAAGATCCAGTTCACCGTACTCTCCACGCCGACCTCCGCCGAGACCGCCGTGGCCCGCGCCTTCGCCGACGTGGACCCGCCCACGGCCGCGCTCCGGGACCTGGCGGGGCGCCTGCGCGCCTGGTGGGAGGACTACCTGAGCGGCGAGTACGTCCCGACGCATCGCTTCCTGCTGGCGATCGCCGGGCCGGCCCGCGCGCCGCAGGGGACCACCCTGGCCCGCGTGGTGGGCGAGGTCGAGCGCACCCTGCACCGCCTCGGCGTCGCCTCCCGCCGCCTCGACGGCCCCGCCGTGCGCGCCCTCGTGGACGCGTTCCCCGACCCGCTCGCCGATCCTGCCCACCGAGAACTCCTCGACGCGGTGTACCTGCCGGGACAGGGCGCGCGCTCCTGGGCCTGCACGTTCTATATCCGCGTCCCCGCCATCGTCACGCAGCCCGGCTGGCCCGCCCCCCTGCTCGCCTTCCCCGCGCCCCTACGCGTTTCTTTCTCTGTCACCGGGTTGGACCAGGACAAGGAGCGCACGACGGCCAAGAAGCGCGGGCGCTCCCTGGGCGACCTGGTGGTGGGCGCGGGCGTGCAGGGCCGCGAGGCCGACGGCGACATCGGCGGCGCCCGCGCCGAAGCGCGCGCGCAGGCGCAGCAGATGCGCACCGGCGGCCTGGCCGTGGTCCGGGCCGGCATCTACGTCACCGTGTTCGCCCCCGACAAGGACAGCCTCGCCGTGCGCGCCGATGCGCTGTGGGGCCTCCTGACCAGCATGGGCGCGATGGACACGCAAGCCGCGCGCGCGCGGGGCGTGCAGGGGCCGCTCTTACGGGCGACCCGCCCCCTGGGCCATAACGACGCCCCGCGCTACACGACGTACAAGATGTACGCCGAGACCGTGGGCAACGCCTGGCCGGCCATCGTGCGCGCGCCTGGCACCGCCGACGGCGTGCTCATCGGCCGCGCCGCCGACGACGGGGCGCTCGTCTACGTCAACCTCGCCGATCGCGCTTTCAAGAACCGCCTCATCGACGTGTTCGGCGGCTCGGGCCAGGGCAAATCGTTCTTCGTGCAGAAGTTCATCCTGCCCTTCCAACTGCGCGACGGCTGGATCACCGCCGTCGATACGGTGGGCGGCTACGAGACCCTGTGCGCCATCGCCGGGGGGCAGACCGTGCGCCTGGGTGGGCCGCGCACCGCCGCCATCAACATCTGGGACGGCCCCTGCGCCACCGAGGAGGAGCGCGCCGCCCGCCTGTACTTCGTCGGCAAGGCCCACGAGGTCCTCCTGGCCGAGAGCGGCAAGGCCATCACCGGCCGCGTGCGCTCCGTGATCGACGCGGGCGTGGCCGCCGTCTACGCCG
>JAABUX010005578.1_pt1 | contig 15402 bp, 12 predicted proteins | sample 5561851 | NCBI WGS metagenome assembly JAABUX01 (sample SAMN10711883, study PRJNA513361) | rock metagenome | isolation source: Antarctica rocks | place: Antarctica: Victoria Land, Richard Nunatak red sandstone | collected 2016-01-03 | reverse complement strand
CGGGCGCAATCAATTGCTACGGGCGCAATCAATTGCTACGGGCGCAATCAATTGCGCCCCTACAGGAGCATTTCTATGACCGCATTATTTTGTTAAAAAGCATTATCGCGCCCGCCTACCTGTACAACCATAGGTATATCGCACACATAACAGGAGAAAACCCGATGGCATCTTGGGCTGATGAAATTACTGAGATCATAGAAAGAAACATTGCGGGCTTTGATGCAGATGAGACCTCAACTGCAAGCGTCGGAACCGTTATCGCGGTACAAGACGGTATCACCCGTATCTACGGCCTGCAAGATGTGAAATATCTTGAGCTGGTAGAATTTACTCGCACAGGACTCTTTGGTCTGGCCTTCAACCTCGAAGAGGAAGCGGTCAGTTGCCCCGTCCTGGGTGACTATACACAAATTCAAGAAGATGACGAGGTGCGCACCACCGGACGTGTGGTTCAGGTACCCGTTGGTGATGCTCTGCTCGGTCGCGTCGTCAATCCTTTGGGCCAACCACTTGACGACCGTGGCCCCATTAATACCGATAAGTTCCGTCCAGTCGAGCGTGTTGCCCCCGGCGTTATCACCCGCCAGAGCGTGAACACTCCCGTACAAACAGGTATCAAAGCTATCGACAGCATGATTCCCATCGGGCGTGGTCAGCGCGAACTGATCATCGGCGACCGTCAGACGGGTAAAAGTGCTATCGCCATTGACACAATTATTAATCAGAGGGGCAAAGATCTTTTCTGCATCTATGTCGCTATCGGCCAGAAGAACTCGACGATTGCCCGTACTCACGCTATCCTGGAAGAGCACGGCGCAATGGAGTACACAATCATAGTCGTCGCAAGTGCTTCCGATCCCGCCCCCTTGAAGTATATCGCCCCCTACTCAGGTTGTGCAATGGGTGAAGAGTTCATGGAGACCGGGCGTGATGCGCTTATCATCTACGATGACCTGTCCAAGCATGCCGATGCTTATCGCAACATTTCGCTAATTATTCGCCGTCCTCCTGGACGCGAAGCCTATCCTGGTGACGTGTTCTACCTGCACTCTCGCTTGCTTGAGCGTGCTGCACGTCTGAATAAGGACTATGGTGGTGGTTCGCTCACAGCACTTCCGCTCATCGAGACGAGGGCAAACGACATCTCGGCCTACATCCCGACAAACGTCATCTCGATCACCGACGGACAGATGTTCCTTGAGACGGACCTGTTCAACGCAGGTATCCGGCCCGCCATCAACGTCGGTAACTCGGTCTCCCGCGTGGGTACGAATGCTCAGTCACCTGCTATGAAGCAGGTAGCGGGTACGCTGCGTCTCGACCTTGCACAGTTCCGTGAACTCGCGGCCTTCGCGCAGTTCGCCTCCGACCTCGACAAGGCGACCAAGAGCCGCATTGACCGTGGGCAACGCCTCACCGAGGTGCTCAAGCAGGGTCAATATCAGCCAATGTCCGTCGAGCACCAGGTTTTGATTATCTACGCAGCCACCAAGGGCTACCTGGATGATGTTGAACTGGAAAATGTCGCCGCATGGGAGGCAGGCTTCCACAGCTACATGGACTCGAACCATCCCGAGATCATACAAGAGATTGTCGATCAGTCAGTCAAGCAGAAGAATAAGATGTCCAAAGAGCTGTTGGACAAGCTGAACGCTGCTATCGATGAGTACAAGAAGACCGCCGCTCCACGCAGTGATGACAATTCGCAACAGGTGGCACAGACGGCACAGAAGATTGCTGGCGCTAATGCACAGCCAGAGGCAAACGCGGGCAACCCTGCCACAGCAGGTACGTCCTCTAGCCAGACGAACGAAGCGCGTTAGTTAGGAGGCAACCTGATGCCATCACTCCGAGATATTCGGCGGCGTATCGGCTCCGTTAAAAACACCACGCAGATCACAAAGGCCATGCAAATGGTGGCGAGCAGCAAGATGCGCCGCTCACAGGAGCGCGTACAACAGGCACGCCCCTTCTCCGAGCAGATACGCGAACTTGTCTCGCGCCTCGCTAGCGCGTCTGGTGAAGATATCGGTGAAGGTGTAGATCTTCTCAGGCAGCGCCCTGTGCGTAATGTCGGCTTCATCGTACTCACGCCTGATCGCGGACTATGCGGAGCATTGCCGAGCAACATCAATCGTAAGGCGATGACCTCCGCAGCCGAAGTGCAGAACACAGCAGCAAATGACGGCACGCGCCCAAAGACCGAGTTTGTGGCCGTTGGACGCAGGGGCCGCGACTTCATTGTACGCTCTCAACTGCCATTGATGGCCGAGTTCACCAACTATGGTGACAGGCCCTCATTGGCCGACGCGAGAGCCATTGCGCAGGTTGCTACTGACTCCTTCTTGAAAGGCGAGGTGGACGCGGTTTACCTGGTTTATGCACAGTTCGTCAACACTGTAACACAGAGACCGATTACTGTGCCGCTTCTGCCGGTGCAACCACCGTCAAAAGAAGAAGACAACGAGCAAAACAGGCGGGTCGATTACATCTATGAGCCAGACCCCCGGACGCTGTTTGAGGCCCTCTTGCCGCGCTATGTGGATGTACAGGTGTATCAAGCACTTCTCGAAACCATCGCCAGCTTCTATTCTGCTCAAATGGTGGCGATGAAGAATGCTACCGATAATGGACAGGAACTTGTTCAAGACCTCACTCTGACATACAACAAGGCACGTCAGGCAGCAATCACTACACAAATTCTTGAGGTGGTTGCGGGTTCAACACAATAAAAAAACTTTCACCCTCTAGGGAAACGGACCCGTAGGACACCCGTAAGGGAACGCCCCTACGGGTCCAAAAAGGAAATAAACAAATGGCAATAAGCACAATGACCAAAGGAACAGTCGTAGAGGTGCTGGGAGCCGTCGTAGACATAGAGTTTCCAGCAGATCAACTGCCCGAAATCTATAATGCAGTCATCACGCGCCCTTCCGGTGCAGAGCAAGACCTCACTCTTGAGGTTGAGCAGCTTCTGGGCAATAACTGGGTGCGCTGCGTAGCCATGGGACCAACCGATGGTTTGCAGCGCGGAACAGATGCCTACGACACAGGTAAATCAATCTCAGTGCCTGTCGGCGAAGAGACGTTGGGGCGCATCTTCAACGTTCTTGGACAGCCCGTCGATAACAAACCTGATATCCCCAATGCACCGCGTCTTCCCATTCACAGGCCGCCTCCTGACCTGGAAGAGCAGTCAAGTACGATTGAGCCTTTTGAGACAGGTTTGAAGGTAATCGACCTGATCTGCCCCTTTATGAGAGGTGGAAAGGTTGGTGCTTTCGGTGGTGCAGGCGTTGGTAAGACCGTTATCATTCAGGAGCTTATCAACAACATTGCGAAGGCGCACGGTGGCTATAGTGTATTCGCAGGTGTAGGTGAGCGTACTCGTGAGGGTAACGACCTGTATCACGAGATGCGGGAAGCGGGCGTGCTCGACCGCCTCGCAATGGTGTTCGGACAGATGAACGAGCCTCCCGGCTCACGTCTGCGCGTCGCTTTGAGCGGCTTGACGATGGCGGAATACTTCCGCGACGACGAGGGCAAGGACGTGCTACTCTTCATCGACAACATCTTCCGCTTCACGCAGGCCGGTTCTGAAGTATCGGCACTGCTGGGCCGTATGCCTTCCGCAGTAGGATACCAACCAAACCTCGCGGAAGAGATGGGTGACTTGCAGGAGCGTATCACTTCAACCAAGAAGGGATCGATTACCTCCATGCAGGCCGTCTACGTGCCCGCGGACGACTACACCGATCCTGCCCCTGCCACGACCTTTGCTCACCTCGACTCGACGATTGTGTTGGAGCGTGCTATCGCGTCACAGGGCATCTACCCTGCCATTGATCCACTGGCCTCGACCAGCCGCATCCTCGACCCACAGATCGTGGGTGAAGAGCACTACAATACCGCCCGTGCCGTACAGCGCGTCTTGCAGCGCTACAAGGACCTCCAGGACATCATCGCCATTCTGGGCGTCGATGAACTCTCTGACGAGGATAAGCTGACCGTCGCTCGTGCGCGTAAGATGCAGCGTTTCTGTTCGCAGCCAATGACAGTGGCGGAGGCATTTACCGGCGTGGAAGGCAGATACGTCACGTTGAAGGAGACCATCCAGGGCTTCCAGGAAATCCTCAACGGCAAGATGGATCATGTGCGTGAGGACCTCTTCTTCATGGCTGGCAACATCGACGACGTGAAGCAGAAGTACGAAGCCGATAAACAGGAGGGGTAAGCCATGGCGACACGCGACACGTTACATGTCGAGGTAGTGACCGCCGAGCGTGAACTCTATAGTGGCGAAGCTAGCGTCGTAAGCGCTCCTGGCTCGGAAGGACGCCTCGGCATCCTACCGCGCCACGCTGCCATGCTTGCTCTACTCAAAGAGGGAGAGCTTCGTATCGAGCTTGACGGGCAGGATGAACCCATCTTCGTCTCCGGCGGCTTCCTCGAAGTCTCTGACAACAGAGTAATCGTTCTAGCCGACACAGCGGAACACGCTGAGGAGATCGATGAGGCCCGCGCCCAGGAAGCTCGTCGTCGTGCCGAGGAGCGCTTGTCTCAGGCCGACTCAAATGAAGACCGCGCCCAGTTACAAGCAGCCCTCGCACGGGCCATCACCCGCCTGCACGTCGCTGAAATCGCTCGACGCGGCGGTCGCCGCCGCATCAACATCCCAGGCTCCGATCAGCAATAGTAGGGGCACGATTTATCGCGCCCTGGGCCTGGAATGTTCCGTAGGGGCACGATTTATCGCGCCCTGGAATGTTCCGTAGGGGCACGATTTATCGCGCCCTGGGCCTGGGGTGTGGGGAAGCGTTGTCCATATTCTAGTCGCGCCCCACTGCCCTACCCCGTGGGAGCGATAAATCGGGTCCCTACTAAAGCTTCCACTACCTCTACTCGTTTGTGGAGCCAATATGCTCAGCACAGCATAAAATATCTAGGGCACCTGGATAAGGCGCTCTAGATATTTTATAATCAGTTTATCTGCAGTATTAGAAGCTTCCGCCACCGCCTCCACCAAAGTCTCCTCCTCCTCCTCCACCGCCGAAGTCCCCGCCACTGCCACCGCCGAAGTCTCCTCCTCCTCCACTGGAATCTCCACCAAAGGAGCCACCCGCGCCTCCACCAAAGTCTCCTCCTCCTCCTCCACCGCCGAAGTCGTTATTGTTATTGTCGTTACCATATCCCTGCTCGCCATGAGACCCTTGCTCGCCCTGCTCCTTGCCAAGTTCATAACCAACAAGTCCACCAGCTGCAGCACCTAAACCGCCAGCCGCCAACGGATTTATTCCACCTCCCTGATTATAACCAGGACCATAGTTAGGCGGATAACCCTGATTGTAGGGTTGATTGTAGGGTTGCTGACCATACATAGGATTAGGGTTGACGGGAGCACGCCTGATACCACCAAAGCCCCCTGCACGGCGGCGCACAAAGACGAAAACCGCGAGTCCAGCGAGTATCAATAGGCCAATACAGCACAACGGTGCAAAAGTTAAACCACCAGCGAAGCCATGACTGGTAACAGGGTTCTGGTTATTAGGATTGTTACCTGTGGAGGATGCAGAACCATTTGATGATATCGCGGTTTGTAGTGACTGGAGGGCCGCGACAGTTGCACCTGTATAATCGCCGTTGCCAAAGCTACTCTTGAATGCATTTATTGCATCAGTGTACTGGCTCTCTCTCACTGGCACATTTGAACCACCCGTAATATAGAGGTACTTGTGTTGCGTATCAATCGCCATCACAATATTTGACTTGTTCAGATGCCCACGAGCGCGCTGCTGAAAATCTGAATTCGTGCCATTGAACGTATTCGTCGTAAAAATGTCTACCGGATAACCCATTGCCGCTGCTGCGCTCTGCACCCGAGACTTGTCAAGCACTCTAGCATCATCAGAGATATTCACTGTAGCAGCTAGCGCACTCGTCGTAGCAAAGACCAGCAGACAAAAGGTAGCCAATATCGCAAGCAGACTCTTGAATCCACCACTGCGCCATTGCCCGGTGGACTGCAAATCGGTATTCTTCATATCGTTCCTTTTCTTCTTTCAAACATCCTTATCAGAGCCAAGAAAAGGTCTCTCATCACTTCCATCTTCTTAACCACCCTTGACCCTGCTCTCTTCTAATAATAAACGTAGACAAGCACTTTTTACCAAACGTCCCTGCTTTTTTGCCAGCGATCATCTAAGCTATTTACTGTCACTACTAGAGTTTTTTCTTGCATCCTGTGGTACATCACGAACAGAACGGCTAAAATCACCTGTGGTATCTTCTATATCTTCCTCGCGAGTATTTCTGGTTGGGTCTCGCGGAATACTTTTCTCTCCCGCGACCTCATTAGTTGCCCGGCGTTTATTGACATTCCGAGTCATTCCCACACCAGCGATAATAAGAACAATGATGGCGAGTGCAATTAACAGACCGCCATAGATCCAAAATGCTGTTCCCATGAGTCTCCTCTTCCTGACACGCCTACGTCTATACGTAGGAAAGACACATTATGTTACACTCAAGAACACGACTCATGGCCTTCATTGGATACAATCAGTAACCTCTTGCGGTCCTACAATCCCTTTCTTGCTTCGCCACGCTCGTGTTACAATGAGGGCGAGACATGCCATATTTTAATCATTACTGTGATGGAGATAATCATGAGTACATCGTCTTCGAGGCGACCACGCCCGTTTGTCCTAATTATCATGGACGGTTGGGGTATCAACCCACGAAAGGAGGGTAACGCAATTGCCCTCGCACGCACTCCCACCATCGACGAACTAGCTCGCAAATGGCCCCATACGGCAGTTAGAACCTCCGGTGAGTCCGTTGGCCTACCAGAAGGACAGATGGGAAACTCTGAAGTTGGACACCAAAATATTGGTGCGGGCAAGCGTGTGCTACAAGATTATACGCGTGTAAGCGAATCAATCCAGGACGGCACCTTTTTCAAGAACCCTGCGTTCCTCAAAGCAATAGATCACGTCAAAAAGCATCAATCACAACTCCATATTTGTGGTCTGCTCGGCAATGGCGGCGTACACGCTCACGAGTCACATCTCGAAGCCCTACTGAGATTAGCACAGATGCACGATATAGAGCGCGTCTATATTCATGCCTTTACCGATGGACGCGACAGCTCACCTACGGGTGGTATTGAGTTCATGCAGCACTTAGAGGCGCGAGCGCGTGAAATCGGTGGTGAGCATGCCGCCAAGGTCGCGACAGTCAGCGGGCGCTATTATGCTATGGACCGCGACAACCGCTGGGACCGCACTGCATTGACCTACAATGCCATGACTCGTGGTGAGGGCGAACGCGCCAGTTCCGCGCTGGCGGCAATTCAGCAATCCTATGACAAAAAAGTAACCGACGAGTTCATTCTACCCACCGTCATTATGGAGAACGATCAGCCCGTTGCCATTGTCAAGGCGGGTGATACCCTCATCCACTACAACTTCCGTCCCGACCGAGCCCGCCAGCTTAGCAAGGCTTTTGTACTACCAGAGCTTCCCCCCCAGGCTGAGGGCAAATTTAACCGGGGACCGCGCATTCCAGACCTACAATACGTGATGATGACCGAATATGAAGAGGGACTCGACGCCGAGGTTGCCTACCGCGCCGACGAGGTAGATATGCCACTGGCACGAGTAGTCTCCGATGCGGACATGCGCCAGTTCCATACCGCCGAGACCGAGAAGTATGCGCACGTCACCTACTTCATCAATGGTCGCCGCGAGACGCCTTTTCCAGGTGAAGACCGCGTATTGGTGCCATCGCCCAAAGTCCCAACTTACGACCTGCAACCGGAGATGAACGCGGCAGGTATCACCGATACAGCAATTGAACACATTCGTAGCCAGGACTACGACCTCGTTATCATGAACTACGCCAACGCCGACATGGTCGGTCATACGGGCGCCATTGAGGCCGCTATTAAGGGCGTCGAAGCAGTCGATACCGGTGTTGGGCGTGTCGTTGAGGCAACACTGGCGGTAGGTGGAGGCTTGCTCATCACAGCCGATCATGGCAACGCAGAGCAGCTCATCGAGTACGACACAGGTAAACCATTTACGGCCCACACCACCAACCCCGTCCCACTTTACCTCGTCGTACCACAACTCGCACAGGCGAAGCTGCGCACAGACGGTATCCTGGCTGATGTCGCCCCCACGATTTTACAGATAATGGGCATCCCACATCCCAAAGACATGACAGGACATTCGCTGCTCATGTAGAGACCAATTTATCGTGTCCTCGCGCTGCTTCTCATGTGCGACGAGGACGCGATAAACTAGACCTCACATTGAGTGTGATATTTTCATTATTTTATCAATGGGCCGCAGGCTCATCACAGCGGCAACCACAAACCCGGCCAGCACAACACCGAATGTCACATCGTAATAGATAAACCAGTTATCGTGGGTCGCAAACTGTTTCAGACCTGGAACATAGCTCAGTATAGCGGTGCAAGTGAAATACCAAACCATGGTGATCGCCAACCCCCTGGCACTGAAACCCTTCTTCGTCCATATCGGCACCGCCAGCATCGCTATCCAGGGCAGGAGCGCGGTCGCGTACCAGGGGAATATATGAGCGTAGACCGTTAGCACCATGCCAGTCAGGATCAACACTGCCGCCTCCACGCTCATACGGCCACGTATGCGCTGTACCAGCACAACAAGCAGAGTTGTACTCACTAAAACCACATCAACCACCTGTACTATTACTTTCATTATTGTTGAACTTATATGAAGATAATCTCCCCACGTAAAAAGTTCGTTCTGTATCACACCTATATGTGAATCACGCTGACTACTCACAGCGAGCAAAGGACTTCCATCAAGAATTTGCCCATGACCGAGCAGAAAAAAGGGAAGGTAGCCCAACACAATAGTGACAGCACAAGCAGCAAGCAAACCCCAGTCGCGACGGCGCACAAGCAGCAGTAAGAGAATAATGGGATAAAGCTTTGTCAATGCAGCCAATCCAATAAATACTCCCGTGAGCAGGCGTACCCAGCGTCTGGAACTCACCGCAAATAGTACAGCCAGCACGGTACAGGTAATAGTGATTGCATCAACATGTCCCTGAATGGCAAACTCGACGATGGGAAGCGGACACCAGGCATAGATAATGGCATAGCGAGGATCACGTCCCTTATATGCAAGCAGCAAAGCTATCGCAGCACATGTCACCAGATCACATAAGATGAACAAGCTCTTGAGTCCTATGAGATTCGTTGGCGTCAGCAGGTAACCCAGCACATAAAATAACTCTGCCCCTGGCGGATATTTCGTTGGTAGTTCACGATAAGGGCAATTTGAGAACACAATATCACGAAGCGAAATTAATGCTTTATCAAAGGGCGCGTACTCATACGGACTAAAGCCATGCACAATAAGCTTCGCATCCCAGATATAACGCCATGCATCACGCGACAGCCCCAACGGTAAATGGAGGAGCATCACTCGAAAGATAACAGCACCGACGAAGATTATCCCTAATTCGAGCCAGTGCCGGCGACCAGCCAATGGGTTGGTCATCATCACCCAAATACAAGTCCCAAAATAGACCAGGAAGCATGCTCCCCACACCAGCATGAAGAGCCCGATATGCCCATCAAGCACTGGCGCGACAACAGAGAGCAGTACGTAGAGCGCAAAAGAGATAATTAGGAAAGCAAGCAGGGTCAATAGATGTGGCCGTGAATGTTTCATGAGAAACTGTTCTTTCCTTGGTATGTGAACTATCAGCTTTTGAAGTGAACAAGCTTTGCGCCATTGTCGAAATACACTACGATCTTTTTGTTATAGTGGTAACTGATATGCGGGTTCTGACAAATATTGGGAATGCGCGAAATGACTCGTAGGGGTCTCATTCATTACACCCACGTTGCCACAGCACCAGCGTGGAGTAAATGTCAAACGCAGGATGTAATGAATGAGACCCCCACAGTTTGTTTGGTAACATAATATTCAGAACGGGCATAACAAGTTATCCACATATTGTTACGTAATATGTGGATAACTTTCGATGGATGTGGATAAGCAATGTGTTATGCGGGCTACCCGATCCGTTGGGCAAGGACGGTTGGAACCACAAGCAATGAACCATCGTCAAGATGAAGACGAACCGCACGGCTTCTAATGCCAGACGAAAAAACCTGCTCATAAGTGAAAAAATAATCTACTATGCCTATCGCTCCCTCATGCTCGCCACCACACACACGTACCTGCGCCCCAAGAGTAAGCGTAAGGTCGGGTTGCACTGGACGCCAGTTCCGCTGTGTCTCTTGTGGAGATAACGAAATTACTAGTTCAGGAAAAGTACCTCGTCGTACAGAGGTTACACCCGATAATAAGACTATAGATCCTTGATATTGACTCAACACGTTCAACACAGGAAGTGCCATAGATGCTGTACCCAGGCCCTCTGTCAATAAAAGAGTCATCGCTGGTAGATATGCCTGTGCCTGCTCAACATCCATACGATCAATGAGTTGAATCAGGTCGGTACGGAGAAATCCCTCAAGATCACCGACACGTATACTGCCAGCAACGATACCAGTTACGCCAGCATTTATGGCTTGACGCAGCATTGTGAAGTTTAGCGGGCCAGGCACCACCAGAATAGCCCCTGCTGGCAATTGGCGGCTCATGGTCTCACCTTGCACGATGCTCAGTACACCTACAACCTGATTGCCAGCACCAAGAGCACCACGTACGACAGCTGCACGACCTTCGATAACTACGCCACCACGCCATGTGATATCAACGACCCGCCCATACATTCCAGCAGGAACTATCTCATCTTGAGACGGCTCTTCGGGGACAGCCCTTTGTTCCATACGAAGCACTGGTCGATCAGGTGATACCTCCTCACCAAGATAGACCAGGGGAACGCCTCGCGCAATAGACCCACTCTTGTACCCACCAGGCCAACGCTCCTTCCTCACTATCGTCTGCGCGATCACAGACCACCCAGGCTGATAGGTCATGGCAACCATCTCTCCTATACGCACTTTTTCACATTTTATGCGCCCATGGCTTGCATCCACTGCAGGAGATGTGCCTGACGCTCTGTCTCGTCAGAAGGCATTACCAGCGGTCGTCCACGCGCATCTATAATCAGTCCAACCAGGCCACCGTCGATCTCCTCCGCTGCACGAGCACGCTCCCCAGGTCCCAACCCAACATCGACAGTGGGGGCAGGAAACAACGTAAGCAAAGCCTGCTCATTCATCTGTAGAGGAACAACCTCAATGGTGCCAGCCATCACATCCACCTGCTGCTGACGCCCATTATTGTACTCTACTCCCACCCGTAACGCGACCTGATCCGGCTGTATCTGCCCATAGGGCACAACACATGTACCTAGACGGTGCGTTACAGCGTCATTCTCATTGACCTGCACAGCCGTAATCGGGGCAACCGTCGCCACGGCTCCAAGTTGCGAAATAAGCATAGTCTTATCCAGCACTAACGAGGTTACACCACGCGGCTGAAGTGCATCAAGCAACATCAGCGCCGCCTGCCCATATTTAGGAGCGTGTGATAGGACGCCACCCGTCGCCAAAATCAGGTCGGCATCAGCTAACTCTACCGCATTCCTTTTTGCCATTTCAACGGTTAGAGTTATTGCTTCGCGCGCGAACGCCTGAACGATCTGTAGCTCGCGGGTACTGGTGGGAATCACCTGTGCGTGCAGCATATGGTTCAAGACAAACTGACGCAGTTCCTCTTCCGAGATGGAAAATGGTAGCCAGCGTGCGATGCGCTGAATTCCTGCCACTTGCAGAATTGCTCCAATACCAGGACCCACACCAATTCCTGCGTTCACCTTTGGAATAAATTCGCCCTGCTCACCGGCCAACATTACCGTAGTGGTTGCACCACCGACATCAACCGCCGTCACATTCATCGCATAATGTTGTGCCAGGAAACGAACAAGGCTACTCAACGAAGTCGCAGTAGCGACAGGCGCGGCACTCGACCACGATTGCAAGTGTTCATATCCAGGAACGCGCTGAATTACATTTCGCTCGTGTAGTGCTCCAACGGCAACACTGATAGATCCCAATTGCGCCTGCGATACCAGAGAATCAACACGTGTGACATCCGCAACTCCATAAAGCATGCGCCGTACTGCATCCACATACTGAGGTGCACCCGCATAAAGGACAGAACATTGCATCGCGGCAGCGTCTTCAGGAGGAACAGCAGTTGAGGCTTGGGCTCCATACAGCTCGTTACGTTCCTTTGCGGCGCTTACCAAAAGCTGGCATGCCTCTTGCAGTGGAATAGGACCTCCTGGTCCATCGGCCATTCCCACGATCAACGCGGCATGAGGCTGTAACTCTCGAATACGTCCCAGTTGCCGCTCCCACTCCATAGCGACACGTTCTTGCGTCCATCCACCCATACTCTGAGATGCTCCACCAACCCCTACCGGGACAGGCGCGGCAGAGGTGGCAGACACATACGAAGGAGACGGTATCGAATGCGTCTCTGCATATAGGCCCGAAACGGCCTGCTCCGCGAGATTATCAAGCGTAGCATCTACCGCGCCCAGCACCACAAGTCGGATAGGACCGCCCGCACTGATGGTCGCAACAAAGGCATCAACGCCATCACCGTTCTCTAACTCGGGTGAAACCAATTGACCCTGCGTGAGAAATTGACGTCCCGTAGTCCGCTCGATGCCATTGATGGCCTGCGCAATACCCAGCGTGATATCCCCTTGAGGAGGGAGAGCCGTGGATGGGGCCTCTCCCCGCGCCATTAAACGATACTGACCTTCAACGAGGCCAAAGAGAGAAACTTTGGTAAAGACAGTCCCGCAATCCGCAACCAGCAACGAATTAGCCGATGCGGGATTGTGATTCTGCATCGGTACACCTTGCTCACCCTGCATATCCTGCCCCTGTCCACCCTCGGGATAGGGTTGTGTATACATCTCCAATATCCTTTTTCTCTATGACTGCCGGAAGAAGAAGTTGCGTATAGCCTCGAAGAGCCCACCTTTTTTCGCAGGTTTCTCATTGCCCTGCTGTCCAGATATCTGAGATACACTTGGCGCGTTAAAAGTTCCCTGCCCCGGTTGACGCACCATAGGCGAGCCGCTCATTGCGTAGTTCCCTTGACTCCCCAGATTGCTAGTCTGATAGCTGTTGTTATACCCCATTTGTGGATCCTGCATGTACCCTTGCGGTTGTTGCAATGCCTGCCCTAACTGTCCTGTGGAGTTCTTAGGTGTGTTTTGTGTCAGTGCAGCCTGATTTGGCATGCTGTTAGTCATCGGCTGCCCATTCGGATACATAGGATATCCCTGTTGTCCCCCCTGCGCGGGGAATTGCGGTGAGTTCGAGGCCACACCTAACATTGAGGCAAAAACGTTTGCGGCGACTTCGCTGCCCTCGTTTGGCCCAACCTCTCCTCGTGGACGACTCGGAACTCGCACATTCTCTACGCGAACTTGAGGACCATATCCACCTGGACCAGCATATCCCTGTTGATTACCTGTTTGTCCCATCGGCCCCTGTTGCTGTTGCGTATTTCCTGCGGAACGGAGCCACTCAGGAAGAGCATTCACGTCAACAAGAGATGACATCGATAGCCCACTAGATGGACTTTGTGCATTCCCGCCTGGAGTAGGATACGACATTGGCTGCTGCTGTGGCTGCCAGGATGGTGTGGACGGCTGTTCTGGTGCTTGCCATCCCTGCGGCTGTGGCTGCAGGGGGGGCATAGCTCCTCGTTGTTCTTGCCCGCCGCGCTCGCTTTCTTTCATCCAGGATGGAAGAGCATTCACATCGAGAAGTGAGGAGGCAGATAGGCCCGATTGTCCGATTGCTCCAGGTTGCCCATTATAACCAATTGGAACCGAGGGGGCAGGTGGAGTGAAGCCTTGCCCGTTCTGCTGTTGCATCCACTCAGGTAATGACTGTTGGTCGATGAGGTCTCCCGCTGCAAAGCCTTGAAGTGGTTGCGATGGCTGCTGTTGTGGAATCGGAGCCGAGAGTTGTCCAGGAGGCTGCATCGTCTTCATCCAATCGGGCACAAACTCTGGCTGTACCAGGTTGGATGCCGCAATGCTATGCTGTGGCATAGCTGGCTTCTCTGGCTGCATCCATGATGGGAGCGACTGCTCATCGATAAGCGAGTTCGCAGCAATTCCCCTACCTTGCGCATAACCTTCATCGGTGTTCGGCGCGGAAAACGAAGATGGACGTAGAGCCGCTTGCCGACCAGAGAATTTGTCTCCTAGATCGGCACGATCTGGCTGCATCCAACTTGGCAGCTTATCTCCATCAACGAGATCAGCAGCGGAGAAACTCGATGGACTCGTGGGTGGCGTTGCCGATCTCTCACCAGCACGTAGCGATTCCAACCAGGCTGGTAACTCCGGTTGATCCTGAGCATTCATTCTTGGGCCAAATCCATTCTCATTTCTGCCAACAGGCGCAGACAGTGGCGCACCACACCTCTGACAATTCGTCACATCACTAGGGTTCGCATTCCCACAGCGGTTACACGTAATCACTTTTGCTCCTCGCTTTCGCCAGTCCTCGACTCATGGCAGGCTATTCCTCACGGACTACTTGAACCGAGTTCGTTAGTAGTCTGGATAGCAGGCAGTGTACCATCCTTTTTTCAGCTTGACAACAATGATAACTTACACGATAAAACATGTTGATATGATACAATACGCACAATGCAATTCACCCAAAAGTACCATTCGTAGAAGACTACAGGAGATATTCATGCACGACTCGGGCCAAGACACTCACAACCGCCCGCCCGCCAGGAAGCTACCCTCAATGGTACGCCTCACACTTCCACTTCCCCCCAGCATCAACGAACAATATGCCACCGTTGATGGACACCGCGTGAGCACCGTTGTTGCCCGTCGCTTCAAGCAACAAGTACAGGACGCCTTGCGCTCCCTCGAACGACAGGGAGTATTGCACGACGATCTACGCCATCACTTCCAGCAAAGTTACCTGGCACTCTTCCTCGACTTCTACTTCACCACACCCCTCAAAAGAGACCTCGATGGTGGTCTTAAAATCACGCAAGACGCGCTCTGCGATGGCTTGGGACTCAACGACAACCGGGTGGTAGACATTCACCTCTCCAAACACATCGACCCCCTACATCCTCATCTCTACGTTGAGGTAGAGGCACTTACCGATTGGCAATTTGATAAAGAGTACGTTCTTCTTAGTTAAACGTAGAGCCTTGCATCTATGACACACCTTCTTTAAGATAAAACTGTTCACATCCGAATTCTGTAACAAAATAAAGCACATTTCTTATGAGGTTCTAACATATGCCTATCTCTCCAATAACAACATTAACCCGCGTAGGGGCGCGATTGATAGCGCCC
>JAABUX010005577.1_pt1 | contig 15405 bp, 16 predicted proteins | sample 5561851 | NCBI WGS metagenome assembly JAABUX01 (sample SAMN10711883, study PRJNA513361) | rock metagenome | isolation source: Antarctica rocks | place: Antarctica: Victoria Land, Richard Nunatak red sandstone | collected 2016-01-03 | reverse complement strand
CCTGCCTTCGTCCCACCTCACTCGTCACTAACCACTCATCACTAACCACTCGTCAGCGGCCGCCCTGGCCGGTCAGGGCGATGCCCTGCACGATCCAGCGCTGCGCGATCAGGTAGACGATCAGCACCGGGACCAGCGAGAGCGAGGCGCCGGCCATCAGCAGGTTCCACTGCACGGTGAACTGGCCCTCGAACTCGGCGATGCCCAGCGGCAAGGTCTTGAGGCTCTCGCTATCCACCACTACCAGGGGCCACAGGAAGTTGTTCCAGGAGTTCAGGAAGGCGAAGATGACCAGCGCGGCCACGGCGGGACGCGCCAGGGGCATGATGATGCGCGCGTAGATGGTGAAATGCCCCGCGCCGTCGAGCACGGCGGCCTCCTCCAGGTCGACCGGAATGGTCAGGAAGAACTGGCGCAGCAAAAAGGTGCTGAAGACGCTGGAGACGAACGGCGCGATCAGTCCCTGATAGGTGTTGTGCCAGCCCAGCAGGCGGATCAGGATATAGTTGGGGATCAGCGTGACCTGGAAGGGGATGATCAGCGTGGCCAGATAGGCGGCGAAGAGCAGCGAGCGCCCCGGAAAGCGCAGCCGCGCGAAGGCGTAGGCGGCCAGCGAGGCCGTGAGCAGCTGGCCCACCGCCGTGACCACGGCCACCACGAGGCTGTTGACGAAGAACTGGCCCACGCGCGACGTTTGCCACACCTGCGCGTAGTTGTCCCACACGAACGGGCTGGGCACGAACTGCGGTGTCAGCTGGCCGATCTGCGCGTTGGTCTCCAGCGAACTGACCAACATATAGACGAACGGCAGCACCACCACGGCCGCGCCCGCTAGCAGCAACAGCAGGATCAGCGCGCGGACGGCCAACCGGCGTCCCGAGATGCGGCGCCCGGAGCGCCCGAAACGCCCCATGATGCCCTTGCGTCGCGGAAATGGGGCCAACGGTGGCGGCAGGCGCTCAGCCATAATGTACCCAGCGGCGCTGCGCCACGAACTGGACCGAGGTCACGGCCAGCACGAGCAGGAACAACACCCAGGCTACCGCCGAGGCTAGCCCCAGGTTGGGCTCGGTTGAGACGAAGGCCTTCTGGTAGAGGTAGCCCACCAGCGTGTTGGTGGCGTTGTTGGGCCCGAATTGCCCGTTGGTGACCACGTAGGCCTGGTCGAACACCTGGAAGGAGTTGATGGTGGTGACCACGGCGACGAAGAACGTGGTCGGGCTGAGCAGCGGGAAGACGACGTAGCGGAAGCGGCTCCAGACGCCCGCGCCGTCGACCTGCGCCGCGTCCAGCAGGGAGCGGTCGACCCCCTGCAAGCCGGCAAGGAACAGCACGATGCTAAAGCCGATCTGCCGCCAGACGCCGAAGATCATCAGCGCGGGCAGCGCCCAGGTGGTGCTGTTGAGCCAGGCCGGCGGGTCCTGCACGCCAATGGCGTAGAGCAGGCTGTCGATCAGGCCGGCGCGTGGGTCGTAGATCCATTGGAACACCAGCGCCGAGGCCACCAGCGTGGTGATGTAGGGAGCGAAGTAGGCGGTGCGTAACAGCAGCGCGCCCGGCAATTTAGTGTTGAGGCCCAGAGCGACCAGCAGGGCCAGGGCGGTCGAGACGGGAACCACGCCCAGGGTGTAGAGGACCGTGTTGCCCAGTACCTGGCGGAAGGTGTCGTCGTTCAGCAGGTCGGTATAGTTGCCCAGCCCGGCCCAGGTGGGCGTCGACACCAGGTCCCAATGCAGGACGCTGAGGCCGCCGGTCGAGAGCACCCCGGCCAGGGTAAAGACGACGAACGGGATCAGGTCGGGCAGCAGGAACAAGAGCGCCACCCGCCCGTCGCCGCGCCGGTAGGCGCCCGGCCGCGGCGCCAGGCGGCGCGCCACCCTTTGCCGCAAGCTGACCCGCGCGTCGGCGGCCATGTAGGATATCCTCTCGAATGGACAGGCCTGCGACTGCGGTCGCATGGCAAACGGACGCCGACTGCGGTCGGGTGTGGTCGGGAGGGATGTCTTGCCTATACCCTCCCAACTCTCGTTCTGACACCGCAGTGTCCGTGGTTTGCCATGCGACCGCAGTCGCAGGCCCTCCTGACACCGCAGTGTCCGTGGTTTGCCATGCGACCGCAGTCGCAGGCCCGCAGGCCCTCGCTCCTAGTGCTCGGACTGCAACACCCTGGTCGCGGCGGCCGCGGCTTTGGGTAGCAGTTGCGCAGCCGACCCCTCGCCGATCCAGAGCGGTTGCAGCGCCGTATCGGCGGCCGTGTAAACGTCGAAGAAGGTCGGGAATGACGGCAGCCGGTGCCCGGACTCGCTCTGCTGCTGGAAGACCCGGTTGTAGGGCTTGCTCGTCCAGAAGGCCGAATTGAGCGTGCCCGCGTCGATAGGCGTCACGTCGTTGCCCTGGCTGAAGGTAAGCGTGGCTACGGGACCGGTCATGAAGTCCCACAACTGGTACGTCGCGGCGGGAGACTTGGTGTACGTGGACATGCAGTAGCCGGCGCCACCGGTGGCGTTGACGACGGGGCGGCCGGCAAAGTGCGGCATGCCTACCACGGACCAGTCCAGCCCCGCCGTCTTGGCAAAGGTCGGGACCAGGGCGTGGTTGCCAAAGGCCATGGCCAGTTGGCCGCCAGCGAAGAGCGAGGCGATGGTGGCCGAGCTTTGCATCTGCGTGGCCGGAGGCGTGACATGGTCCTTGTTGGTGAGGTCGGCGATGAACTGCAGGGCCCGCGCCGCCTGTGACGTGTTAAAGGTCACTTTAGTGGGCCTGGCGTCGTTGTCGAACAGCTCCACGCCCTTCTCCCACAGCCACAACCGCCACAAACCGGTCTCATAGGCGAAGCCGTACTGGCTGATGCGCGCGCCGCTGCCCTTGGTCAACCGCTTGGCCGTGGCCCGCAGGTCGTCCCAACTCCAGCCGTCCTTGGGGTAGGGGACGCCGGCGGCGCGGAACAGGGCGCGGTTGTAGAAAATGACCCTGGTATCGTTGTCGCGCGGCACGCCGTAGAGGCCGCCGTTCCACTCGAACAGGAACAGTTCGCCGGGAGTATAGGCGGAGAGGCTCTTGCCGTGCTGCCGGGACAGCGCCCGGATGTCTTGCAGCGCGCCCTTGGAGGCGTAGGTCGGAACGTAGGTCAGGAACATCACGTCGGGGATGCTCCGAGACACCAGGTCGGCGTTGAGCTTGACGAAATAGTCGGCGAACGAGGTGTACTGTGGCTGCACCACGATGCTGGGGTAGCGCTGCATGAAGACCTTCAGCACCTGGTTGATGGTGACTTGCTCGTCCAGGCTGCCCCACGAGCCAAACGTCAGTTGGGTCGGCGTCGTGGCGGCAAAGGTCTCGGCCGGCCCCTCCATCGCCCCGAGCGCGGCGGCGACAGTGGGCACGCCAGCGCCAAGCGCCAATGCGCGCCGAATGAAGGTCAGCCTGCCCATCCCGGACGCCAGCGCCTCGCACGCCAGATCGTCCAGTTTACCTTCCGATTGCTTGTCCATCGCTTTCCTCTCCTCTATCCTCATATGCGCCCATGCGCCCATGCGCCCATGCGCCCATGCGCCCATGCGCCCATGCGCCCATGCGCCCATGCGCCAGGCCGCCGCGTCCTGGCGACCACGGATGGCGGCACGGAGTGAGACCCTATGCAACCGCGGCCCACTCACCCTACAAAACGGCCCATAATGGGTAAGTATCGCACATGCCGAGACGCGCCCCAAACGAATGATAGCGGACCAACACCTCCGCCAAGCGACGTAACCGTCGAATGGTCATGAGGCGATGTATCACGAGACGCTGACGCAGTTCTGGGCGCGCATCGTCGCCCACATGACACGTGAGCGGCCCGATATCGCCGAGTTCGACGCGTTCATCACGTCGTTCCCGCGGGCGCTCGACACGCGGCTGCCAGCGCCGGCGGCGGCGCCACGACACGATACAGAGCGCCGCTGCCAGGGCGGCGTGGGTTGAACCTGGTCTACTCGCTCTACCGGACTGAGACGCCTCGTGTCGAGTTGAAGGCCGCGCTGGCCATGTCACGCTGAAATATGACACGCTGCTGGCAACTAGCCCCTGCTACGCTGGGCCATGACGGGCGTGATGCGTGCGCATGGACGATGCCCGGTGGGAGGTTCGGCGATGCCCCTAGCGTTCCTCGGGCCGTATCGAGACATTTTCCAGTATCGGTCTTTCCGGGTCTTCTGGCTCGGCTTCACCTTCTCGGTCCTGGGCGACGCCATGACCGGGGTGGCCTTGACATGGCTGGTGTACCAGGCCACCCACTCGGCGCGCGCCGTCGGCCTGCTCTTGCTGGCGTCCACGGGACCCGTCCTCATCGGCGGCTTGCTGGTGGGGCCGCTCCTGGATCGCTTCGACCGGCGCGCCGTGATGATCGCGGACAGCGTCGTGCGGGGGCTCGCGGTGGCGACGATCCCGCTCCTCCACGCCCTCGGCCATCTACCGCTCTGGCCGGTGTACGCCGTGGCGGCCGTGTACGGCTGCCTCAAGATGATCACGCTGGCCGGCGGGCCGGCGCTGGTCCCCGCGCTGGTCCCCGCCGCGCGCCTGGACACGGCCAACGCCCTGGAAACACTCGGCTTCACGCTCGGCGGCGTGATCGGGCCACCCGTGGCCGGCCTCTTGATCGCCCGGATCGGGGCGCCGAACGTGGTGCTCATCGACGCTCTCTCCTATGGCGCCTTCGCCCTCGCCCTGACGCGCGTGCATCTCGGCGTCGAGCGCGACGCGCCGCCGCCGACGACGCCGCCGCCGCCACCGACGACGCGGGCGTACGGGATGGGGGATGCCGTGGCCCTCCTGCGTCGCAGCCCGGCCCTCTTCGCGACGACCCTCATGTTCATGACCTTCAACCTCGGCGAGGGCGCGCTGTCGGTCTGGCTGCCCCTCTTCTCGGCCCAGGTGGCGCCGGGAGGCGCGGCGGTCTATGGCGCGTTGCTGGGCGTCCTCGCCGTCGGCGAGACGGTGGGGTCCCTCGCGGCGGGCGCCGTGATGGCGCCCCGGCGCCTCTCGCCGGGCGCGCTGATCTGCCTCGCGCAGGGGCTATCCGGGCTTGCCCTACTTCCCCTCCTGCTTGGACGCAACCTCCCCTCGGCCGTGGTCAGCCTCGCCCTGCTCGGGGCGTGCAGCGCGCCCCTAACCATTTGGGCGCAGACACTCCGCATGCGGATCATCCCCCCGGACCTGCGCGGGCGCGCCTTCGCCCTCCTGCGGACGTTGATGCAGGGGACCGTGCCGCTCGCCGGGGCCGCCACGGGCCTGCTGCTGCCGGTCGTGGGTATCCCCGCCATGATCGGACTCTCGGCCCTCCTGATCGGCCTGCCGGGACCGCTGGGCTATCAGGTCAGGGGCCTCCGGCGGGCGAATGCCAGAGAGGATGGCACGATGGAGCCCGCTACCCCGGGCACACCTGTCGGGTCAGTGCCTGCGGGAGACGGGTGATGACAGGGCAAGGTGGATACAGGCGTACCGTGTCGCGGTCGTGGCCGATCAGGCGGTCCGCCCAGAGCAGCGCGTGGAAGTACTGGGACCAGGCTTCGGCCTGGACCGCCGGCTCGAAGCGCCGCATGCCGATGCTAGGGTAGATTGAATTGAAGAGGGCGAGGGCGCGCACGCGCGCTGATGGTGGACTACAACCAAAGCCCCCGCCAAGGCGACAATCCATTGGTATACGCGCGTCCAGGACGCGTCGCGGACAGATAGATAGGGAGGGTTCAATCGATGCGATCCATGCTCAAGCGTCCGACGGTGTATCTCTTGCTTGTCCTAATCGCGATCGGCGCGACGACCGGCCCGGCTCCCGCGGCCAATGTCTGCGCGACGGCAGCCACGTCCACAGTCCCGATCATAGCGCGCTACAGCAGCGCAACGTACGGCTACGCGTTGCCGCTCCCCACGGGCTGGACTCGCATCCCCGCCGTACGTTGGCTCCCGCTCGGCCCGGCGGCTGACCTCACGGCGATGACCCCCGACCACACCGCTGCCATCGGTGTGCTGGTCTCCCCACTCGGCAATCGCGTCGCATCGGACGCCTATCTCCAGAGCGTGGCCGACCGCTTCATCGCGCAAGAGGACGAGATACTGTCGGACAAGATCTACGAGCGACGGGCGGTCATCAACGGCGTCTCCTATCGCGTGGCGCTCGCCACGCTGGACCACGGCGGCGAACTCCAGGCTAGCAGTTGGATGCTCGTCCTGGTCACGGCCCGGCATCACCGCCTTTACGCCTTCGCCGGCCTGGCGTACGACCGCGAGGTCCATTTCCCCGTGCCCAACGCCTCGGGGTCGGACACACCGCCGCCCACGCCCACCGACACGCCGATCGTGCTCCCCTTCGCCGCCTCCGCGTACGGCCGGCTGGCACAGGCACAAGCGACCGTGCCCCTGGCCGCGGCGACTCCGGCCTCTCAGGAGGACGGGAGAGCCTCTGCCCCACGGCCAGCGTCACTCTCCGTACCGTCCGTGGGCGCGAGGGCCGCGCTGTCCGCGGCGCCTGCGAGGGCGGCGAACACTCATCGTGGCGCGGCGATAGTGCGGACGGTGGGACACGAGGATCCGGCGCGTTGCCCGGAGGCGCCGCGCGACATCTTCCCTCCCGTCGTCGACAAGAATTGCGCGTTGCACAGCGTGCAGGTGACGATCGAGCGTAGCTTCGCCAGCATCACCATCGACCCCCGCGCGGCCGACGACGCGCGCCCCGCGCCGTCCGTCGGGCTGGACAACTTCACGCCACAGCACGACGCCGCCGACAGCTTCGCCATCGACTACCCCGCGCGCTGGACGCCCTGGCCGGCCACGGGCGGCGCCTTCGCGGTCCGGGCGCCAGACCGCAAGGCTTTCGTAGCCGTGGACGTGCGGCCCGCCGGGGCGGCGCCCTACGCGCAGTCCACCCTGCGGACCATCGCCGACCGCGCGCTGGAGCAACTCGGCCACGTAATAGCGCCGGTCGCGCACGCGGCGCGGCGGATCGGGGGGCAGCTGTGGGTCGTGGCCACGCCCAATAACATCCTGTTCGATGATCAGCGTACCCCCGCGTCGGCCAATGCCGAGGTCGCCGTGACGGTCGCGCGCGGCCGGATCTACCTCCTCCTGACCTGGGACTATATCACCGGCCCCGGCAACGATGACCGCGACATCGCGCCGCGTTTCTTCGCGCCGTTCTATCCGCTGGCCCGCGCGGCCGCCCTGGACTACTTCGCGACCAATCGCTGGGCGGCCCAACTGGAGGACATCAGCGCCAACTCACTCACCCTCGACCCCCGCGCGCCGGTCGAGCGGCGGCCAGCGCCGGCCGTGGGTGTCGACGGCTTCACGCGCCACGTCAGCACGGCCAACGGCTACGACATGAGCTACGCCGCGCAATGGAAGCCCATGGCCGGCGCGGGGGCGGGCGTCGACCTGGACGTGGGCACGAGCAACGGGTCGGTGCGCCTTGGGGTCGAGGTACGGCCCGCGACCGGGGCGGACGCCGACCCGCGCGCCGTGGCCGACCGCGAGATGGCGCCGTACCTGAAGGGCGGGCTGATCAACCAGCCGAGCACATACAACACAGTCCGCCTCAATGGCCAGACCTGGCTGGTGACGCACAACGAACGGGCGGAGACCGAGATGTTCGACGAGCATGGTTTCGGGCACTACGTCCAACGCGACGTGACGATCCTGGTCGCCGTTAAGGGCGGCCGCCTCTACGTCGCGGCCGGCTGGGTGCGGCGGGACATCGACTTCACGACGGACCAGAATATCGACCTTGTCCGGTCCAGCCTCAGCACCGTCACGCTCCTGTAGCCGCACCGGAGTATCACGCTCGCTTCAAGAGGGCGCGCGCTACGAGATGCAGTTCGGCCCGCGCGGTGGGCGGGCATTGCACGCGGTGCTGATTGGCGTCATGATGGCGTCCCAGGAGGCGTGCGAGAGTAAGGTAGGAATAGGAGGTGGAACAGTGTTCGAGGGCTTCACACTGGACCGCGTCGACACCGGAGGGGCAATCCTCTCCGTGCGCCATGGCGGCTCTGGTCCCCCGTCTGGTCCCCCGGTGCTGCTGCACACGAATGGTGGCAGGGCACGGTGAACCAGGAGGACGGATGGATCTCTCGTTCCACCCCGCGACGGCCGATCGCTGGCCTGATCTCGAGGCGCTGTTCGGGCCGCGCGGGGCGTGCGGCGGGTGCTGGTGCATGTGGTGGCGGCTCCCGCGTTCGGTCTACGAGCGGCAAAAAGGACAGCCGAACAAGGACGCCTTGCGCGCCCTCGTCGCGGCTGGCGACCCACCGGGCCTGCTCGCCTACGCCGATGGCGCGCCCATCGCCTGGTGCGCCGTCGCGCCGCGCGCCGCCTATCCGGCGCTGGAGCGATCGCGGGTACTCAAACGCGTGGACGACCGCCCGGTGTGGTCGGTGACCTGCTTCTTCGTGGCCCGACCCTTCAGGCGCAACGGCGTGAGCGTGCGCCTGCTTGAGGCCGCGACCGCCTACGCCACCGAACAGGGAGCGATGATCGTGGAAGGCTATCCCGTCGACCCGCGGACACCCCGTTTGCCCGACGCGTTCGCCTGGACGGGGACGGTCTCCGCCTTCCGGCGGGCGGGCTTCGTGGAGGCGCTGCGCCGGTCGGACGCGCGGCCCATCATGCGGTACGTCACCACACCGCGCCATGCAACCTCCGCCTCGGCGCCATCGCACGCGCCATCGCCTCGATCACCTCGCCAACGCTCGTCGCACGGATTAGGGTGTTCTTGGCTGTTCCCAGGGCCGCTTGGACGGTTTATACTGCCTCCAGGGGACCGCTGATAGGGCACGACCGCTGGCCTGGGAAGGGAGGGATGCGCGTGCTCACGTATGGTGAAAGAAGGCGTTGTGTCTGATCGCTTCGGCCGCACCCTGGGCATCCTGCTCTTCCTCCAGAGCAAACGATCGATCTCGGCCGCCGCGTTGGCGCGGCGCTTCGAGGTCTCGACGCGGACCATCCACCGCGACCTCAAGACGCTGGAGGCCGCGGGCGTGCCCCTCTACGCGGAGCGCGGCCGCGACGGCGGGTTCCGGCTGGTGGAAGGGTATGTGCTGCCCCCGCTGATGTTCTCGCGCGGAGAAGCGATCGCGGTGTTACTCGGGCTGACCCTCCTCCGTCGCCTGCAGGCCCGGCCCTTCCCCGCCGAACTGGACACGGTCGAGCGCAAACTCCTGGCCGCTGTTCCCCCCGGGGCGCGCGCCACGATGGAGCGCGCGGAAGCGATTATCGGCGTCGAGGCGCTGCCCGACGACATTTTCCATCCCGAACTCGACCCGCGACCTTCGCCGACGGCCCCGACGGGAGAGTCGGCCGCCGGGCAGGAGAGCGTGACAATCAGCGTGTTCCTGCAAGCGATCCTCGACGATACCCCCGTGCGCCTGCACTACCGTTCGCCGTACAGGGCGGAGGCGGAAGACGTCACCATCGTTCCCCTCGGCCTGTTGTGGGATCGCGACCGCTGGTACCTGGCCGGACGCCAGGACGGCGATCCGCGCGCCAGAAGCCTCTGGCGCGCGGATCGGGTCACGCGGATCAAGCCGCTGCCGCCGCGGACAACGGGTCAAGCCAATCAGCCCACGTTCGACATACGCGGATTATTGGGACGCCAGTGGTTGCGCGTGACCATGGACGACTGGCGTCGACAATGCCCGGTCACGATCCATCTCTCGCGGGCGCAAGCCACACGCTTGCAGCGCGATTGGTATTACCACCATGCGCGGTTCGAGCGCGTCGACGAGGACACGGTTGCCATGACCTTCGGCGAGGATGACCACGCGAAGGTGATGGAACTGCTGCGCTGGCTGGGGCCAGGCGCGGAACTGGTGGAGCCGGCGGAGTGGCGAGAAATAATGAGAGCGGACTTGAGCCAGATGTTGGCCGTCTACGGCCGTGGGACCGACCAGCCGTGACCGACCAGCCGTGACCGACCAGCCGTGACCGACCAGCCGTGACCGACCAGCCGTGACCGACCAGCCGTGACCGACCAGCCGGGGCGGAACCCACCCCAAGGACATCTCGCGGGTCCTCGTCGGGAGGTTGTCGCGCGCTATTCCGCGCATAGCAGGGCAAGGTGTCACGCTATGCGCCCATCAATGCGCGCCAAGCGCGGAACAAGCGCCCGGGCGTCGAGGTCATGATTGCACGGCCACGTCCGGTATCCCGAACAGCGTAGGGTAGCGCTGATAGAATTCGTCTTTCAACAGGCCGAACACATGCATGTCCTGCCGTGCGCCGTTGTGTACCTCATGTTGGCGCAGGACGCCTTCGCGCTGGAAGCCCACCCGTTCCATCAGCCGCTGTGAGCGGACGTTGAACCCGTAGACCTCCGCGTAGAGGCGCTCGAGATTGAGCGCCGCGAACGCGTAGTCCGCCAGGATGCGCAGCGCGGCGCTTCCAACGCCCCGGCCCCAGATTGTCTTGTCTCCGAGCACGATGGCGACGGCGGCGCGGCGTTCGATGCGATCGATGAGCGCAAGCTGCACGGACCCGACCAGGCGTCCCTCACTCTCGACCCCGAGCACGATGAGATCGTCCTCGGGCTCCCTAATCCGCTGTTCGTGCTTCGCGTGAAAGGCGGCGCGCGAGCGCAGGCGCCCCCACCCCGCGAACATGTTCAACTCACTATCGGTGGACCAGCCATATAACGTGTCGATGTCCGCTACATCAAGCGGACGTAGCGCGACACCACCAAGCGCGAACATGACTCCCTCCTCGCAGGGACATAGCCGTCGTCTTGTTGCCTGTATCCTGGGTGTGGGCGACCATCGTCTACGCCGAGGCGCGGCGCGCGGCCATCTCCTGCACCGTGGACCAGGTCAACCCGCCGTCATCGGACGCCACATACCGCCAGCGGAAGCGCCTGGCCTCGATATCCGAGAAGATCCACCGCTCCAGACGGCCCTCCCCGAACTGGCCTTCGAGCACGATCTCGTCCCCGACCTGCCGCGCGATGAACGGCTTGACAACGCCCTTAGCCGGCCCGATCCACGTGGACCGCCACGCATCGATGACCGGGTCGAAAATGCGGACGGTGGCTCCGTAGTCGCCGCTTCCCGGTGTGCCCCGCAACGAGCGGCGCGGGGCAATCCATACGTCCATGACGGCCCGCCCCTCTAACGCCCACCCGAAGTGCCATTCGCCGGCCGCCTCCGCTTTCGTCCCATCCAGGCCGTAATTCGTGACATCGATGTCCCAGGCGCCGACGAACTGGCCGAAGAGCATGAGGCGGTCCGCCAGGTCCGGGTGCGGACCAGACGCGCGCAGGGCGTCGATCATCGACTCAGTCTCCATCCCGTCTTCCTTCCTTCCTTTGTCCGGCGGCCACGCGGCTCGGACAGTGTTTACCCGCCTGTCAGCAGCGCGGACACGATCTCCACGGCGCTCAGACCACGCCTCATATTGCCTTGTCCGAGGCGACGTGACACCCTCATCATAGGCAATGATATATGCCAGCTTGCACGTCATGTTTCACCGCGCGGATCGGCTCGGGGAGAAACATGACGCGTGCCGACGAGCCGTTTGCGCCACCAGGCATCCCGCGTCCGCGCCGCAGTCCGTTGCGCCAGGTGAGCGGGGACAGACGCGCGGGTCGTCATGCGGTCGGAGCAGTCCTTGTTGCGATTGAGAGCGCCGACTTGATTCGTTTGGTCGACGCTTGGGCGCGACATGTCAGAGGCCGACTGTGTTCATCAGCACGACCCGCCAACCGTCGGGGTCCTCGACGGTGACCCCGCGTTCGCGCCAGTAGGGGTTCTCCGGCGGGACGGGCGGATACCCAAGTACCGTGAGGCGCTCGACCAGCGCGGCGACCGCCGCGGCGTCCGGCATGTAGAGCACCAGCAGGTTGTCGGCGCTGGGCGCGTGGCCGGGGCTGCCGCGCTCGTGCCGGGTAAACTCCAGGTGGTAAGCCACCCCGGGCAGCCCGAGCATGACGCCGTCGTAGCCGGCGTGCCCGCGGAATGACGCGATGATTGGCAACCCGAGACCGTCGTGATAGAAACACACCACCTCATCCAGGCGATCGGTCGGCCGCGCGATCCGTACCTGCGCCACCGGCAGCCCGACCGGCCACCCCTCCAAGGATACGTCGTCCATGCCCTATCCTCCTTTTCTCCTTGGTCATCGTACTCCGACGGCATCTCCCGTGCGGCGCGCGACGTTGGCCTCGGCGTCGGGGTTGTTGCGATGTCCCCACTGGGGCTCGTCGAACGCCTGCCGCACATCGATGATAATCAGCGCCGCGTCCTTGACCGAAGAGGACATATCCACCTCTATCTCCCGTGCTCTAACGGGGCCGTCAAAGAGTGGGGTATCCCAGGGGTGCGTATCCCAATGAAGGCCATGACCGGTAGGCCGAGGACCGTGTGGCTCCGCCGGACAGAACGGCCGGCGCTAGACGGGTGGCCCTGCCTCGGTGAGTAGCCGTACCCCGAGTATCCCCATAATTGTGCCGGCCGTTCGATCGATCCAGGTCTTTGATCGAAGGTAGGCGGTCCGTGGGCGGCCAGCCGACAGGGCGAACGCGACAACAGTGTACCAACCCACCTCGACCACAAAGATCAGCGGCAACAGCGCCGCGGGGCCCCACAGCGGCAGTTGTGCCGGCAGGAACGCCGCGAAGATGCTGCCATAGACGACGGCCGTCTTCGGGTTGCTGAGTTGTGTCGCGAACGCGAGCGCAAAGGACGTACCGAGACGCGTCGTGTCCCGGCCAACCGTCTCGGGGACAGCGAGTGGATGGACGGCTCCTCGCCAGAGGCGCAGCGCCAGGTACAGGAGATACAGGCCGCCAATCAGCCTGAAGCCAGCATACAGCCAGGCCACATGGGCCATGACCGCACGCAGGCCAAGAAGCGCCAGGCCGCCGAAGATGACGCCGCCAGCCCCCATGCCGAGGGCCGCCGCGAGCCCATCGCGCCGGGACACCGCAATCGAGGTGCGGGCGACGAGGACAAAGCTGGGGCCGGGGCTGATGGCCCCCAAGAGCAACGCGCCAAGGATACCGAATAGCGCCGCCATCGTTTCCACAATGCACATCCTCCCTGTGACTGCAGCCTGGCGCACGATCGCACACGTCAACGACATGGTACACGCTGAGAGGCAATCTTCCCCGCCGGAGTTTCGTGGCTGCGCCAACCCGGACATTCCCCGCCGCAACGGATGGGATGCGTCACCCAGTGCGCCATACGACCTTTGTACCGCGTCCAATCGCGCGTCTAGCCCGTCTTGAGACCTCGACGTATGCCGCCCCCTCACCATACACGGCAATACATGTCACCTTGCACGTCATATTTAGATGACGGAAAACACGCTCTATCACCGCGACCGGATGCCGGGTATCCCGCCCTCCCCGGGCGAGAGGTCGGTAGACGGCTCTTGTAATAGGGCATGACCACGATCACGACCACGCGGAGCAAGATCTTGCCGAAACCACGCAAGGATATGGGCGACATGCGATTGATCGTCGCTATACCATTCGATGTCGATCGTCGAGATGAGTAGCAACGCATGGACCCTCGGATATGGTCACGGGTCCGCGTCACCTTCCTGGGTGATATCCTTTGGTCCGCGCTGTCGCCGCGGCCGCCTCCCAGTCGTACGGGACAGCCACAGGCGTCACGCTGACGCTCCCCTCTCATTTCTGGGTGCGCGGCGTGTTTAGACGCTGCTGGCTAGCGCCCATCGCTCGCCACGCCGCCGCAGGGTCGTCGCGGTCGAGCAAGCAAGCGCCATACACGAAAAGTCCTCGTCGGAGGCGAGCGACACGCGGGCGGACTGGGCGTAGCCGGGCGTCGGGTACGGACAGACCGTCCACGGCAAGGCGCCCTCCGCCGTCCCGCGCGCTAGGTTCCGCCAGGGGTCCATCATACCTTCCGTCGCCCTCAGTCGCCCGTCGGCACGACCCCGGCCCCTTCGATCATGAGGATTGTCGCGCGCTCTGGGGCCCGTGTCCGATGCGCCACACCGCGCGGAACGGCGAACCCCTGCCGCGGCGCAAGCTCCACCGTGCGATCGTCCAGGTCGATCAGGAAACGCCCTTCCACGACGTAGAAGAACTCGTCCTCCTCGTCATGCTTGTGCCAGTGGAACTCTCCCTGCATCACGCCGAGGCGCACCACGCACCCATTCACGTGGCAAAGCGTTTGGTTGTACCACTGGTCCGTGACCTCGGCCGCGACGCCGGGCACGTCGATGAGAGTCAGGAAGCCGAACATGGTGTCCAGGTTGATGGCGTACGGTATGTGATCCGTCATTATGTCCTCTCTTGCTTAGTGCAACGCGTGGCGCTGACGCCACGCGCGCAACACCGGCTATCGGATCGTTACCCACTGTAGGTCTCTCCCCCTTCAGCGATGCATCTCCATGGGGCATCGATCGTTCACCGGTTGCCGGGCTTCGTCGCCGACCGCGACATCGTTGTCACCGCTCGATACTCTCACCATACTCATCATACGCGCCGATACATGCCAGCTTGCGCGTCATGTTTTGCCGCGACGACCGCCACCTATCGGTTCGTCCGCACCCTCCCGCAGACGCGGCGCCTCCCACCTCCTGGCGACCGAGCGCGCCCGCCAGCCCTATCGCCAGGGCCAGGGCGATGCGGTCGCGGCGTTGTTTCTACGACCCCCGCGCTTGCCACTCGTCGCGCAGCAGTTCGAAGAGATAGATGTCGTGCCACGTGCCACCGCGGTAATAGTAGTGGCGCTTCGTCCCGATCCGGCGATACCCGGATGTCTCCAAAGCTCGTTGCATGGGCGCGTTCTCCGTGAAGGTCTCGCTCTCGAGGCGTTCTAGCCCCAGTTCCTCGAACGCGAAGGCGGTCCGGAGACGGACGACCTCGCTCGCGTAGCCCTTACCGCGCGCCGCGCGGTCACCGATCACGAGGCCGCTCGTGGCGGATGATACATGCCAGCTCGTGCGTCATACTTTTACGGGAGAGAACGACATCCGGGCTGGGGATGCTGCTTAACATCTGGTCGGTCTGATTGATCGGGCCACCTTCCCTCACAAAATACGACACGCAAGCTGACATGTATCGTCGCGTATAGTGACGTGAGGAGAGTCATAACGAGGACGCGCGGTCCAGGCGCCGCCGGGACGGCAAGAGTCGAGCAGTGGGGTCAAAAGGAACGCCGCGGTCGTCACACGACCACGATTGAAAGGCGACACGGTATGTCCGATGTAGAACTGGAGATCGTCCCCGCCGGCGAGGCGCGTCCCCTGCTGGCGGCCGTGCTTGATCGCGCCTTTGAGGGCTATAACGTACCGGTACACTTCTCCCCGGATGTCCTTGATGCGATGGTCGAGCGCGATGGCGTTGTCCTCGACCGCTCGTACATTGCCTACCGGGAGGGCGTGCCCGTCGGCGTCGCCCTCGTCGCCATACGCCCGTCC
>JAABUX010005576.1_pt1 | contig 15407 bp, 12 predicted proteins | sample 5561851 | NCBI WGS metagenome assembly JAABUX01 (sample SAMN10711883, study PRJNA513361) | rock metagenome | isolation source: Antarctica rocks | place: Antarctica: Victoria Land, Richard Nunatak red sandstone | collected 2016-01-03 | reverse complement strand
TTCACCATGTGGGTGACCTCCTGAGCGGGGCCGCGGCTGCCGTATACAGCCACTTTTTCCCTGCTTAGGGGGTCATTTTAGGTCCCGTTCCGGACGGAACCACCCAGAATCACGGTGGATCGAGGCTCAGTTCGACGATTGATTCTCGGCCCGGTAGGTCAATGGCACCTCAGCCGGCGATGAGAATGAGTTCACCGTCGGCTCGGCTTTCCGCGCAGGCGAGCTCGCATCCGCATGGAGCTCGCATCGGGCATCAACGTGGTCGGTGAGAAGTCACCCGTATAAGCTGGTTCTCAGGCGGAGCTTTATGGGACCTTAGTCGCGCCGGTCAAGATCGCACGTAATGGCTCAGAGCGGTCCAAGCCCACCCGCTCGGGCGCGTGCCGAAATCCGCCGGAAACGGGTCTGGATGCGCCAGCGCCTGGTCCTCGGCTCGTCATTGGTGCTTGCCGGCGTGATCCTGGCGCTCGTCGAGTCCGGTAGCGGGAGCTCCGGTCGCCTCTCTGCGTCGAGCGCCAGGCGTGCACGTAGAACGACGGCTCGTGGTGTCCCCGATTGGCGCCCTACCCGCGCCGGTTCAGGACGCCGCCGTGGCTGGACTCGGCGGGCAGCGGCTGGTGCTCATTGGCGGCCTGGATGCGGCTCGGCGCTCGACAGGGGCGATCACGCTGTTGAGCGGGGGTGCGACCAAGAGCGGCGGCGTGCTGCCGGCGGTGCAGCATGACGCCCAGGCGGCCGCTCTGGACGGAGCGGTCTACCTGTTCGGCGGCGGCGACGCTGCCTCGTATGACCACATCCTCCGGTATGAACCAGCCCGTGCCACAGTGAGCAAGGCTGGCACGCTGCCGCAGCGCTCGTCCGATGTTGCGGTGACTGTGCTCGGCGGCACGGCATATGTCGTCGGCGGTTACGACGGCGCGCGGGCACTCGACACGATTGTCGCATGGCGCCCCGGCGCCCCAGCGCGCGTAGTCGCCCATCTGCCCGCCGGATTGCGATATGCCGCGGTCGCCGCGGTCGGCAATCGTTTGGTCATCGCCGGAGGCACCACGTCCTCGGGCACGAGCGACACGATCTCGAGCTTTGACCCAAGGACAGCGGCGGTCGAGCAGATCGGCCGGTTGCCGGCGCCGATCACGCATGCCTCCGCCGCCACCGTGGGGGGCTTGGTGTACGTGGTGGGAGGCCGCCAGAGTCCGAGCGGGTCGCCGACTGACGCGATCCTGTCGATTGACCCAGCGAGCGGGGTGGCGCACCGCGCCGGCCGGCTCCCGCAGCCGCTGTCGGACGCGGCAGTCCTTGCCGTGGATGGGCGGATCATCGTTGCGGGCGGCGAGAGGGCGAGCGCGCCTGCCCGAGCGATCGTGGCAGTCACGGTGCAGCAGCGACGAGTGGAGGCGCGCGTGCCGGCGACCTCGAGGGTTGCCGCGCTCGATCAGTCCCTGGTCGCGCGAGGGTTCGGCACTACCCTCGCAGCCAATCCCTCGTCGATACCCGCCTACGACGCGGCAGCGCGGAGGAACGGTCTCCCTGGCTACCTGCTGATAGCGGACCGCGGCAACAACCGAGTGCTCGTCGTCAACCCTCGGGACAACGTAGTGTGGCGCTACCCAACGGCCGCTGACCTGGCGGCGGGACGAAGGCTACGCTTCAACGACGACACGTTCGTGGCACCAGGTGGCCAAACGCTGATCGCCAACGAGGAGGACAACGCCGCGATCGTCTCGATTGGGATCGGCGATCACAGGCTTCGCGTGCTCTTTGGTCAACCCGGCGTCAGCGGCGGCGGTGCCAGCCACCTGAACTACCCGGACGACGCCTACGCTTTCGCGGACGGCAGCTTTACCGTCGCCGACGCCTACAACTGCCGGATACTGTTCGTCAGTGGGGGCGAGATCGTCCGTCAATACGGCCGTTCCGGCGTCTGCCGGCACGATCCGCCCGGTTACTTAGGGGCCGTCAACGGAGACACGCCCACCCCGGGCGGCGGCGTACTGGTCAGCGAGATACCGGGGCACTGGGTTGACTCGATCGCGGCCGATGGCACCCTCCGCTACGCCGTCAGGGCTCCGGCCAGCTACCCTTCGGACCCGCAGCCCCTTCCGCACGACCACGTGCTGCTGGCCGACTACGCCAGTCCGGGGCACGTGCTGGTGATGGATCGCTTCGGCCACGTCTTGTGGCGCTACGGACCAGCGTCTGGCGCCGGGCGGCTGGACCATCCTTCGCTGGCGCTGGAGCTCCCTAACGGCGACATCGCCGTCAACGACGACTATCGCGACCGCGTCGTCGTCATCAACCCGCTCACTGCACGAATCGTCTGGCAATACGGCCATACCGACAAAGCAGGGACCGCTTCGGGTTACCTGAACACCCCTGACGGGATGGACTTCATCCCGGCTGGGCGCAACGGTCAACTCGACTGGACGGCCGTCGTGCACCCGTGATGCGCCGCGGGCCTGCTCACGCTGGTGCCGGCCTGGTGAGGACCGACCGACGAACGGGACCGACACCGAACGGCCTCAACGGTTCCGGCGCGCGACGGCGATGCCACCTTCATGATCGAGTGCCTGCACCGTGATCTCGGCGAAGCCCACATCCTCCAGCGCGCGACGCCACCAATCGGCCCCGGCGGGATGCTCTCCGCGCCCAGCCACATGCCGGATAGCGTTCTTCAGCAATCGCAGGGCGCCCGCCGGTCCGCGCCTGAGCATCCTGCCCACGAAGCGTGTGATCAGCGCTCGGTCGCGGGCGCCGCTAAGACCCACGTGGAACATCATGTCGCCGATCACCAGACGCCCGCCCGGGCGCAGCACGCGGCGTACTTCGTCCAGCGCCTGGCGCTTACCGGCATCGCTCAGGTGATGAAAGCAGTAGTTGGAGAGCACCACATCGACAGATTCGTCATCCAGCGGAAGATCATTCGCCATACCGAGCACCACGTCTACGTTGGCGATCAGAAGGCGCGCAAGCTTGTCTTCGAGGTGGCGGCACATCGCGGGTGAGACGTCCAGTGCGCAAACATGGCGAGCCCTAGGCGCAGCCGCGAGTGCGAGCAGCCCGGTTCCGGCACCGATGTCGAGGACTTGGTCGTTGCGGTTCAGCCGTCCCAGCGCGATGATCTGCGCGCGCAGGCTCGAGAAGCCGGGCGTGCTCGCGAGCTGCTCCAGCTCGGCGACGCGATCGTCCCAGTTCTTGGACCGGCGCGCCGAGAGTCGAGACCGGCGACTCGTTGGGCCCGGAGAGGACCCCGTAAACGCAGGGCTTGCCACGCACTCCGGCACCGTGATGGTCAGGAAGGCGATGAGATCTCCTTTGAGCACATACGTAAGCTCCATTGGAGACCCATCGCGTGTCTGAGATCTAAAGCGCCGATGAGATTCCGCTCATCCCTCGAGTAATCCTGAACTTCCTTGCCTGCTCCGATGCGCCCCCAACCTCCCTCTGCTCCGAGCACCGGCGACTGGCGACGGCGACGGCGCTCCCCCGGCGAGCGGGCACGTCGCGGACGCGCTCTGCGACGGAGGCGGTTGGTCGCGCTCGCGATCGTTGCGGGGCTTGGAGGGGTGCTCGTCGCGGTGATCGCGCCCGTTGGTTCGAGATCCCGAACGAGCGTGCGGCACTCCGGTCCAGCAGCGGCGTCGCGCCGTGGCCTCCCGACCGGTAGCCGTGCGGGTGAACGAGCTCGGTCGCACGGCTTCTCGGCGCCAAGGATGCGGCCACGACCATCCACGCCGTTCGCCGTGGGACTGCTTGTCCTGCGGCTCGTGGACAGCACGCGGTCGACACGGCTGCCGGACGGCAAAGTGCTCCCACGCACGCTGATGACATATGTGAGCTATCCAGCGCTCGGTTCGGCTGGTGGCGGCTACGTTCGCCCCGCGCGCCCCGCCCGCGCGGGGGCCCCCTTTCCGCTGATCGTCTTTGGACATGGCTTCGACGAAACTCCGTCGATGTACGGATCTCTAATCCGATCCTGGTCGCGTGCGGGTTACGTCGTGGCCGCACCCGTGTTCCCGCTGGCTAGTGCGGACGCCCCCGGGGGACCGCACGAGTCCGACCTGCCAAATCAGCCTGCGGACATGCGCGTGGTCATCTCGCGCATGCTGGCCGCCAGCGATGCATCATCCGGTCCGCTCAGCGGTCTGATCGATCGCCGACGGATCGCCCTCGCGGGGCATTCTGACGGCGGTGATACCGCCCTGTCCGTCGCCTACGATCCCCGGTTCCTCGACCGGCGTGTGGGCGCCGCGGTGATCCTGTCCGGTGCCGAGATCCCCAGTGTCCAGGGCTTTCAGATTCGCTCCGGGCCGCCGCTGCTGGCGACCCAGGGCACCGCTGACACGATCAACCCACCGAGCGCCACGAGCGCCTTCTACGACAGCGCCTCGGTTCCGAAGTACCTGCTCGAGCTCTTGGGCGCATCCCATTTGCCCCCCTACTCATCCCAGGAGCCACAACTGGGTGTGGTCGAGCGGGTCACGGTCGCCTTCCTCGATCACTACCTGAAGCACGCACCCGGAGCCTTGCAGCGGCTGCTCGCGGCCGGAAGGGTGCCGAGGGTTGCGACACTCGAGGCCGGTCCGTGAGCGCATGCCGGCCGTGAAACCAGGTCCTTGCAGCCGCGACTTGTTCGCTGTTCTGGTGCGCTGAGGAGCTTGCTGCGTGCGAAGGTGGGGTGTGCCTGAAGGCGTGACTGCGTTTGCTCCCGGACGGATCAACCTGATTGGCGAGCACACCGATTACAACGAGGGGCTCGCGCTTGCGTTTGCGATCGGGGCCGGGGTCACCGTGCGGGCCAGCCCGAGAGAGGGGCGTCGGATCGAAACGATCGCCACCGACCTCGGCGAGCGGGACAGCTTTGACCTGGACGAGCCCCGGCCCGCGCTGGCTCTGGATGAGCCCCGGCCCGCGCCGGACTGGCGTGCGTTCATCCGTGGTGTGGCCGGCGAGCTCCGGCGAGCCGGTCTGCCGATACGGGGCGCGGTCCTCGAGATCAGCGCCACCGTGCCGAGAGGCGCGGGGTTGTCCTCCTCGGCGGCGCTGGAGGTGGCCCTTTGCCTGGCGCTGCTGGCGTGCAGCGGCACGCCAGCGCCCGCGCGCATCGAGCTGGCGCGGATCTGCTCGCGCGTGGAGAACGATTGGGTGGGCGCCCGGACGGGGCTGTTGGACCAGCTCGCGTCGCTCTACGGCGAGGCGGGGCGCGCGCTGCTGATCGACTTCCGCGGCGTGAATGTACGCACCGTCCCGCTGGCGCTCGGGGGTGCGCGGCTGGCGATGCTCGACTCGGGCGAGCGGCGCGAGAATGCGGCGTCCGCATACAACCGGCGCCGCGCCGAGTGCTCGCGGGCTTGCCGGGACCTGGGACTCGCGAGCCTGCGCGATCTCGAGCCAGCGATGGTGGCCCGCCTGCCCTCGCCCCTGAAGGAGCGTGCGTGTCACGTTCTCACCGAGAACCGGCGCGTGGCGCAAGCCGTGGCCGCATTGCAGCGCCAGGACCCCGATCAGCTCGGAGCGTTGCTCGACGCCTCTCACGTGAGCCTGCGGGATTTCTACGAAATCTCGACGCCGAGGGTGCAAGCCGCGGTAGCGCGGATGCATAGCGCGGGGGCGCTCGGGGCGCGGATCGTGGGTGGGGGCTTTGGCGGGCACGTGCTCGGGCTGCTGCCGGGCGACGCACCGACGCCTGAGGGTGCCGTCGAGGTCTGGCCCGGGCCGGGGGCGCGTGTACGAGTAGTGTGACCATCCTCATATGACCGATGCGAGCTGGACACTCTCGAAATGGCGCAGGACACTTTCGGCGACGCGCGCTGAGGCCGTCGACACGCCGTGCGAGGCCTGAATGATGCGAGCTGACGCGCTCGAGGCAGCGCAGGAGAAGATGCGGGGCGCCGGCCAGCCCGAGGAGGCGGTCGCCAATTTCCTCAGCGCCCACGAGCGACTGCTGGGGGGCACGCCGGTAACGATTGCCAGCAGCGAACTGGAGCCCGCCCGCGATGTGCCCTCGCTCGAGGACCTGCCGGAGATCGGCGACGGGGACGCCAAAGCTGCGCTCGAGCGCGTCGCACTGGTCAAGCTGAACGGCGGCCTCGCGACGAGCATGGGGTTGCGCTACCCGAAATCGCTTGTGCAGGCGCGTGACGGCCGCTCCTTCCTGGAGATCATCGTCGGACAGGCGCTGGCGCTCCGCCGGCGCTACGGCATCCGCCTGCCGCTGGTGCTGATGGACAGCGAGGCGACGCAGGCGGATACGTTGCGGGCGCTGGGAGACCATCCCGAGCTGGCCCCCGGGTTGGCGCCCGACTTCATGCAGAGCATGGTGCCCAAGCTCGATGCGGAGGATCTCGGCCCGGTTAGCTGGCCGCCCGAGCAGGAGCTCGAGTGGTGCCCACCGGGCCACGGTGACGTCTACGGGGCCCTGCGGCGCGCAGGGGTGCTGAGCACCCTACTCGAGCAGGGCTTCGAATACGTGATGATCTCCAACTCCGACAACCTGGGCGCGACCGCGGATCCACGCATCGCCGGCTTCCTCGTCCGCGAGCAGGTTCCATTTCTGATGGAGGTGGTGCAAGGCACCGAGGCCGAGCGCAAGGGTGGGCACATCGCGCGCCGGCGCGACGACGGGCAGCTCGTGCTGCGTGAGATCGCGCAGGCCCCGCCCGAGGACCAGGAGTCCTTTCGCGATTTCCGCCGCTGGCGCTACTACAACACGAACAACCTCTGGGTCGGTTTGCGCGCGCTCGCCGACGCGCTCGGTCGCCGCGACGGCGTACTCGAGTTGCCGCTGATCGTCAACCGCAAGACGGTCGATCCGCGTGATCCCAATTCCGTTGCGGTGCTGCAGCTAGAGAGTGCGATGGGGGCGGCGATCGAGATCTTCAGCGACGCAGAAGTGCTGTGCGTGTCGCGTAGCCGCTTCGTCCCGGTCAAGACGACCGATGATCTGCTGGTGCTGCGCTCCGATGTGTACACGGTCTCCGCCGGCCAGCTCGTCGAGCCTCTCCCCGAGCGCGCAAGCGAGCTGCCTTACGTCGAGCTCGACAAGCGCTTCTATGGAATGCTCGACGAGTTCGAAGCTCGCTTCCCCGGCGGGCCGCCCTCGCTGCGCGAAGCGAAGCGGTTGGTGGTCGAGGGCGACGTGACTTTTGGGTCAGGGGTGAAGGTTCGTGGCTCGGCGCGCGTGCGCGCCGAGCGGCCGCTGCGGATCGCGCCCGGGACTGTGCTCGGCGAGGAGCGCTGAGTACGCCCGGGGGCTCAGCGCTTGGGGCCGCCGGCCCCGCCGGCCCCGGCGATCTCGTCGCGAACCGCTGGCAACGAGGCTGACTTCGGCACCGGGGTTGTCTGGGTGGCGCTCGCCGCTGCGGTGGAGAAGCTCCTCGCCGAGGAGATCCGCGCAGATGCGCCGTTGCCCCAGTGCACCTGTACGGGCGCGTAACGGAGCAATAGCGTCCAGGTCGCATGGTCGATCAAGCCGCTCGCGTGCAGGCCCCGCGCGCTCTGAAAGCGGCGCACCGCAGTCAGGGTCTGCGGACCGAACGCGCCGTCGATACTGACCCTCTGCCCGGCGCTCACCAGGTGCTCTTGGGCCCACACGACGAGGTCGCCCTGCGCGCCATGGCCGAGTTGCGCGTCAGACATGTCGGCGGCGAAGCGCGTGGGCAGCCCGGCCGGCCTGGAGATCGCGGTCCAGCCGGCATGCGTGGCCTCCTGCCAGTCCCACCAGCTCACTCCGGGTGCCCCATAGGGTCTGGAGAGCTGGCGAAAGCGGACGATCTGGCTCGGAGGCGGGTTGTTGTAGATCTGGCCGAGTGGTGAGATGGGGCGTTGATAGAGGCGGTTGAAGACGTAGGTGTGCGCGTACACCGCGTCGACGCTGGTGCCGATGTCGACCCAGTACATCTGCGGGACGTTGTACTGGGCGCCGCCCGGCCCCAGGAACACCGAGTAAGGGAACGCGGGGTGGTAGTCCATGTAGGGAAATCCGGCCAGTGCCACCGGGAAGCTCGCGCCGATCAGCTTTCGCAACTGCGAGATGTAGGTCTGCGCCTGCACGTACTTGCCCTCGTACTCGGTCTCGGCGTCGATCAGCAGGCAGTCGGCGCCGTCCTTGACCGCGGCCGCCCCCACCCGCGCTTCGGCGCCCGGGTAGGTGCCGTACACGTACTGCCAGGCGCACACCCGTAGCCCGTTAGCGTGGAGCGTCGAGACGAGGCGGGGGGTGAACTGCGACCAAGTGCTCGAGCCATCGCCGCTCTTGATCATCAATGTGGTGACCCCGTAGCGGTGGGCTGTCGCGATGATCGACGCGAGGTTGCCGCTGTTGGACTGCGAGAGCACCCAGATCCACGTCGCGCGGCCGCTGAAGGGATTGACGGCAGCATTGTGCGGCGCGGAGGGGGCCTTGTGCGGCGGGGAGGGGGCCTTGTGCGGCGGGGAGGGGGCCTTGTGCGGCGGGGAGGGGGCCTTGTGCGGCGGGGAGGGGGCCTTGTGCGGCGCGCGACCGGCCTCTTGCAACGGCGAGCCGCCGCTGGCATTGCTTGCGCGGACTCTGCTAGGGGCAGCCTGTGCAGGCACGATGCCCGACCCCATCCCGGCGAGGAGCAGCGCGAGCGGCCCGAGCAGGAGTGTGCGCAGCCGCAGGCGCGCGCGGGACGTCGTCATACGGCGAGTCACCGTAGCGTAAACCCGCTGGTTCCCCGCAAGTTGCGGTAGTTGCGGTGCAGGGCGCGCCGATGCTGCGCTTGCAGCACCCCGAGTGCGGGGGCGCCGATGCTGCGCTCATCCTGAGCGGAGCGTCACTGTACGGTCCTCACTTGATGAAGAGGATCTCCGAGTACTTGGGCAGCGGCCAGAAGTCGTCAGCGACCACTTTCTCGAGCTTGTCGGCGGCGGCGCGGACGGCCTCCATCGCTCTGAGCACCTCGTCGCGCATGTACTTGGCGTACTCCATGAGGTCCTCGTCGGGCTGGTTCTCGGCCAGGTTTACCGACTGAAGCTCCTTGATCGAGTCCACGAGCTCGGCGATCAGGGTCTCGGTCTCGGTCGCGAGCCCCGGCAACTGCGCCCCGCGCAGCAGCGCGAGGTGCTGCGCGCAGGCGGGCAGCAGCATCGTCGCAGCGATCGCGGCCGCCGTCTCTGACTCGATGTTGATCTTCGTCACGTACTGCTCCAGGAACACCTCGTAACGAGACTCGAGCTCGCGCTGGGAGAGGACGCCGTAGTTGGAGAACAGCGCCTCAGTCTCGTCGGATATGAGATAGCCAAGCGCGTCTGGGGTGCTGCGCAGATTCAGCAGCCCTCGTCGCTGCGCTTCGGCATGCCACTCCTCGCTGTAGTTGTCGCCACCGAAGATGATGCGCTTGTTGGCGGCGTAGCTGCGCCGGAGCACCGGGCGCAGCGCGTCCTCCAGCGACGCGCCGTCTCGGCGCGCGTTCTCGAGCTCCTCTGAAAGCGAGTCGATCGCCTGCGCGACGATCGTGTTGAGGACCGTGTTCGGGAGCGAGAGCGACATGCTCGAGCCGAGCGCGCGGAACTCGAACTTGTTGCCGGTGAACGCGAATGGGCTTGTGCGGTTGCGGTCACCGCCGTGCATCGGCAACGGCGGCAGCGCGGGCGTCCCCAGGCCGAGGAACGATCCAGGCTCGGACTCGCCCGCCTCGCCGCGCTCGATTGCCCCGAACACCTTCTCGAGCTCGGCGCCGAGAAAGATCGAGATGATCGCCGGGGGCGCCTCGTTGGCCCCGAGGCGGTGGTCCTGGCCGGGCGAGGCGATCGACGCGCGCAGCAGGCCCTGGTGCTCGTTGACAGCTTGGATCACCGCCGCACAGAAGAACAAGAACTGCAGGTTCTCGTGCATCGTATCGCCAGGTTCGAGCAGGTTCTCGCCCGTGTCGGTGGACATCGACCAGTTGTTGTGCTTGCCCGACCCGTTGACGCCGGCGAAGGGCTTCTCGTGCAGCAGGCAGATCAGGCCGTAGCGGCGGGCCACGTTCTGCATGATCTGCATCGTGAGCTGTTGGTGGTCGCTCCCCACGTTTGAGTTCTCGAACAGCGGCGCGAGCTCGTACTGGTTGGGGGCCACCTCGTTGTGACGCGTCTTAACCGGTACGCCGAGCTTGCCGAGCTCGCGCTCGGCATCGAGCATGTAGGCGAGGATCCGCTCCGGGATCGAGCCGAAGTAGTGGTCGTCGAGCTCGTGGCCCTTGGGGGGCTTGGCGCCGAACAGCGTGCGCCCGGTGGTGATCAGGTCGGGGCGCTCGAAGTAGTACTGCTCGTCGATCAGGAAGTACTCCTGCTCGGGCCCCACGGTGGTGAACACGCGCTGGGCGGTGGACTCGCCGAACAGCGCCAGCGCTCGCATCGCCGACTTTGACAGCGCGTCCATCGAGCGCAGCAGCGGGATCTTGTGGTCGAGCGCCTCGCCCGTCCAGGACGCGAACGCGGTGGGGATCGCCAGCAGCGCGCCGTTGGGGTTCTCGAGAATGAATGCCGGGCTGGTGGGGTCCCAAGCGGTGTAGCCACGGGCCTCGAAGGTGGCGCGGATGCCGCCGGTGGGAAAGCTCGACGCGTCGGGCTCACCCTGGATCAGCTCCTTGCCGGAGAAGTTCGCGAGCGCCGTGCCCTCGCCGGTGGGGCTGTAGAAGCTGTCGTGCTTCTCGGCGGTCGAGCCGGTCAGCGGCTGAAACCAGTGCGTGTAGTGGGTGGCGCCCTGCTCGAGCGCCCACTCCTTCATCCCGAGCGCGACCGCGTCCGCGAGCGAGGGGTCGAGCGCTTCGCCGTGGGCCAGCGAGTACTGCAGCCGGCGAAATACGTCCCTCGGAAGCCGCTGGCGCTGGATGGCGGGACTGAAGACGTTGGCGCCGAAGAGCTGGTTGTCAGATGCGGTCAGGTCTGGGGCTCCGAGGCCGGCGCCGTCGGCGCTCCATCGCGCGGCGAGGACGTTCTGCTGGCGGATGCGAGGCATGCGTATGGTAATTCCTTCCTTGCGTGCTCCGGCGGCGGGCACGGTGACGGGATCATCTCGCCGGGAGGTGAGCGCGGAAGGGTAGGGGATACTCTGGCGTGCGGTCACTGTCCCGATGGCCAAAGGCGAGCAGCCTAGATGCGCCGCAATGGCGGAGGGGCCGGCGGCGGAGGGGACCGGGCGAACGCGCAAGTCGGCGCTGTTAGCTGGGCGCTGGGACGCTCCGTGCCGGATCTACTCAAGATCCCTGCGAGCGCCAGACCAGTCGCCCCCCTGGCTGGTCTTCCGACCACGGCGATCGAGCATGGTCAAACGGGCCGGCCTTCTGAGCACGGGCGAACGAGGCGGTTCTCGGGGCACGGTCAAATAAGGTCGGGCTCGGAGCACGGTCAAGCGGGGCGAGCCGAGCATGGTCAAACGGGGCGGCTCTCGGGCTGTGGTCAAATGGGCCGCTCTTCGGGTCCCTGGGAGCGGGCGCAATGCGATCCGCATCGACGCGCTGCACCGTGCGTGGTGGATCGCTGTAGAGCTGTCGGCGAACGTGATCCTCGATGCGATCGTCGCTGGCGATCGGCGGACGGCCGCTGTGCTGGTCAGCCCAGCGCGTGCGCGCGGCCAGTCTCTCAACCGCGAGCGACAAGCCGTCGACGGCGAAGGCCCTGCTCGGGTTGGCGATGCTATTCACGAGAGAACCGAGCGAAGATGACAGGAAACGAACGCCATAGCATACACCGTCGCAGCTCTCGTCTGGGCAGCCTGTCCCTCGGGGCGCAGACCGTTCGCCACCCACCCGCGGGAGGGTGGCGGCGCTGGAATCGCGTAGGGCCTTTGCGGCTCAGGCGCGCATGGCTCAGGCGTGCATGGCTCAGGCGTGCATGGCTCAGGCGTGCAGGAGAGCGTCCCGGGACGCGCGCGAGCGAAGCTGAGCTGCGAGCAGTCGTCGCTGGCGCTCGGTGAGCGCTCCGAGCGGCTTCATCTCGTTGATGAGCGTCTTTGCCAGGAACTTCCTGCACCTCGAGCTTCCCCAGCGCCGCTGACTCATCAAGAGCTCCGCCACCGGCCAGCTACTCGCCTCCGCGGGGCACGCGAGGATAACGTCCGCAGCCGAGACGAGACCGTCGCCGATCCTTCGCTTGAGCTCCGCGCGCGCCAGCCTCACCTCGTTGGCACGCTCCAGGGCCCGCAGTCGTTGGGGATCGTGAGTGATCGTCTGGCGGTCTACAGGGATCGTCTGGCGGTCTACAGGGATCGTCTGGGGGTCAACAGGGATCGTCGCGCTCAGCGCCATTTCGTTGTCTCTCTCCACGCATCGGCCCGCGTGAGCGGGCGCATTTTGCCGGCACAAATCCACGCAGACGCGCTCGCGATGATCGCGCCCCGTCAGACCGTGCCGCTCTCTCAGTCCCTTCGGCTGGTCGTCCGCCGGCGCCCCGTCACTCCTGCACTCGGTGACCCGTTGCGCTGCGCGTCCGGCCCGCGTCCGAGACATGCAACCTACGCGATCGGGCCGGTTACAGCAATGTCACATTTGCCTATCGGGGCGCTCAGAGCGGTATTTTTGTTTGTCCCCCGGGGCTCATCCGGCAGTGCACGAGCAGCACGGGCTCCCGTCAGCCCCCTGAGAGGGGGCCGTGCTCGGTCTCGAACGACCGCTTGGCCTGCGAGAACGCCTCCAGTGCGCGGTCGAGCGTGCCGTGATCGTGGGTGGCCATGACACTCGTTCTCAGCAGCGCGCCCGAGGGGGGGACGCCGGGATGGATCGCCACGTTCACGAACACGCCGGCGTCGTAGAGCGCCTTCCAGAGAAAGACCGCCTTCCAGTCGTCGCCGACGATTACCGGCACCACGGGTGTCACAATCTCGCTTCCGTCCGCGCTGATGGTTGGGTCTATGACCTCGAAGCCCAGCTTGCTCAGTCCGCTGTGGAGATAGCGCGCGTTCTCGAGCACGCGCGCAAACAGCTCCCGCCCCTCCTCCGAGCGGCAGAGCCGCACCGCTGCCAGCGCGGCTCCCACCGCGGCCGGCACCGCCGAGGCAGTGAAGAGGAACGGCCGCGACGCGATGCGCAGAAAGTCGATTACGTCCGCCGGGCCGGCGATCACCCCGCCACATGAGGCCAGCGACTTGGAGAACGTCGCCATCCGCAGATCGACGCGATCCTCGATCTCCATCAACTCGCAGGCGCCGGCGCCCCGCGCGCCCAGCACGCCCAGCGCGTGCGCCTCGTCAACCATCAGGCGCGCGCCGAAGCGTCCGCACAGATCCGCGATTTGCGGTAACGGGGCGACGTCGCCCTCCATCGAGAAGACTCCGTCTACGACCACCAGGATCCCGCCGCCGTCGACGAGCGCCTTCTCGAGCGCGCGCTCCAGCCGGTCGATGCGGTTGTGGCGAAACGCACGCAGCTTTGCGCGGGACAACACGCAGCCGTCGAGGATCGAGGCGTGATCGCCGGAGTCCGCGATCACCGTGTCGCCAGGCGCGAGAATCGTGCCGAGCGCGCCGACGTTCGCCTGATGCCCAGTGGTGAAGACGAGCGCCGCCTCGGTCTGCAGCCACTGCGCGAGCTCGTGCTCGAGCTCGATGTGTAAGCCAATCGTGCCGTTCAACAGTCGCGAGCCGGTAAGGCCGGTCCCGTAGCGGTGGAGCGCGTCGAGTGCGCCCTGCTTGACTCGCTCGTCGCCGGTCAGCCCTAGGTAGTTGTTGGAGCCCAGCATGATGCGGGGCTTGCCCTCCATTTCCACGAGGGGCAGCGTGGGGCCCTCCAGCACCCGGAAGAAGGGCAGCGCACCGAGCTCGCGGGCGGCCTTGAGCTGGTCCAGGCGCTCAAACTCGCGCGCCTTGGCGAAGACATCGGTTGAGGTCGGCATGCAGCCGCTTCATCGTAACGACCGGCCAGTACGGATTCAGAAGATCTTTGAAGTTGAGCACGCTCGCTGTCACCATTACGAAAATGCGCGACGAAACCGAGATCTCTGACGAGGCTGACCATGTTGGCGGGCAGGGGACCGAAGCCGGGGAAGAGGCTGGAGGCGGGAAGGCCGCTGAAGCCGGGGAGGAGGCTGGAGGCGGCGAGGCCACTGAAGAGATCGTCGATGGACTGCCGCTGGCGGTCCTGGCGGGGGTGCGCCCGGTTGTACGGGCGCCACCGGCTGTCCTACCGGGCGTTCAGGCCGCCGCGGTGGCGGCTACGGGCTTTCTCGCCGGCGCGGCGACTGTCGCGCTCCTCAAGCGCCATGGCATGCGCGGGCTCGCGCGCGCCCAGCAAACCCTACCCCTTGACTCCAGCGACTTGCTCCCGGTCCGGGGCAGCCGCAGGTTCATAGTCGACGTCCACGTGATCGCCAAGCCGGGCGAGTGAATTGGCCTTGCGCGTGGGCGGGTTAGGCGGATGAGCGGGGAGCGATTGAATGGCCGGGCCCGGATGGGCGGGGGCGAGACGCGCGCCGCCGGAGATGAAGACTTCGAGCTGCGGCTCGAAGTCCGGCCGCGGTGGCTGTTCCGCCTTCCCCGGCGCGGCGGCCTCGACGGCTTGACGGCGGTTCGCGGTGGGGTGCTCCATCGACTGCTTCACCTCGAGGGCCGGCCCGTGGTCGTTCGCGCGGCGCAGCTCAGCCCTGACCGCGTGCTGTTCGGCGCCCGGGCGCGGGACCGCGAGGCTGCGCAGTGGGGGATCGGGCGCATGCGCCTGGCGCTCGGGATCGACCAGGACTTGCGGCCTTTCTACGAGCGCTTCCGCTTCGATCCGCTGATCGGCGCCGCGGTGCGGGCCGATCCCGGGCGGCGCGTGGCGGGCAAGCCCGATCCCTTCGAGGCATTGACGTCGGCGATCTGCGAGCAGCTAATCGAGTTCGAGCGCGCCGCGGCGATCCAGCGGGCGTTGATTGCGGCGCTCGGTCCTCGATGCGCCCGCACCGGACTGCGCGACGCGCCGCCAGCCGAGGTTCTTGCCCGTCAAGCCCCGGCGCTGCTGGCATCGATTGATCTATCCCCTGGGCGAGCTGCTGCGCTCGTGCATGTCGCGCGGGAGGTTGCGGCCGGGCGAATCGACCTCGATGGCTTCGCGCACGAACGGGCCTGGAGGCGCCTGCGCGCCATCAGGGGGATCGGGCGCTGGACGGTCCAGATGCTCGCCCTCACCGGTCAAGGACGGCTCGATCAGCTCCCGGCCGGCGACCTCGCGTACTTGAAGCTGGTCGGCCGGCTGCGCACCGGTGACCCTTGCGCGCGTGCCACCGAGGAGGAGGTCGACTCGTTCTTTGCGCCGTACGCACCTTGGTCAGGTCTCGCTGGTCTATTCGCCCTACGGGGGCGCGCCAGCGGCGCCGCGGCGCGGCTGGCGGCCTGAGGCCAAGGCCGAGGTTTGAGCGGGCCGCGGACTGCGGTCCGACCGGTCGAGGGCTGCGGTCCGGGCCGGACGGGCTGAGGTCCGGGTGCCAGGACT
>JAABUX010005574.1_pt1 | contig 15411 bp, 31 predicted proteins | sample 5561851 | NCBI WGS metagenome assembly JAABUX01 (sample SAMN10711883, study PRJNA513361) | rock metagenome | isolation source: Antarctica rocks | place: Antarctica: Victoria Land, Richard Nunatak red sandstone | collected 2016-01-03 | reverse complement strand
GCCGCATAGAACGCCGCTACCTCTGCCTCAGATGGCCGTAGCGCGTTCATCACCGTAAAGAACACGCCGCTAGGTGGTGGCCCGCTATCGTCGTACTGTGGCGCGATCTGCCAGTAGGCCCATGTCGCCTCTTCCCGCGTCAAGGTCACCCTATCCATGGCCGCCTCCTTAAAAGGCGTACGCATCGTCTGCTCCTTTGTCGGCGAGGCTGTCAAGCTCGCCCGCGCCAGGCCGGTACGTCTCGCCGGGATGCGGCCGGCCCGTTGCGCGCTCTACCACGCTATGCCGCCTTCTTGTGGCTGCGGCGCGGGCGTTGATACTCCCTCTCGCAGGGGCGGCACCAGGACTGTACCCGCTTTCTGCCTCCCGTCTGAAATATGCGAAACTCGCCCCTGTCCTTCACTGTGTGACAGTGGGCACAATACCGCTCATCGCCGGCCATAGGGACAAGGACACAATACTTGCGCCCATTGACGTACTCTCTTGAGTCCCCCCTCCGCTGTCGTTGCCCCTCCGCTCTCAGGCGGCAATTTTCGACTACCCACCCCCCAGGCACATACGTACTGCGCCGCGCTCTGTAGTCATCCCCGCGCGCCGCTGCCCGCGCCGCTGCCTCATCGCGTGTCATGCCTACCCCTCCCTTTCGTGATCTACCACGTTAGCCCCTGCATCATGTCGCCTATTTCCAGCGCGTTCGCTTCACACTCCAAGCCGAGCGCTAGCGCCTCGATCTCCTGCCCAATGAGCATGTTAGAGTTGAGGTCATAGTTGAGCACGGCGTGTAGTTGCTTGTGTGCCGCCACGCGCAGCACATAGGCGGCATAGCGCCGCGCTACCACCGGCGACGACTTCGGCCCGTTTCCTGACATCGCGTACCCTCCCTATGCGGGCAACACGTCCCCGCGCGGCGTCACCATGTCTCGCCGCCACGGATGCGGCTCCCCGGTAGCCTGCTGCCGCGCGTGGCCGGTGGGGAACAGCGTCGCGCGCTCTTTGAGCGGCGTGGGCTGCACGGCACGCGCCCGCTCCACCACCTCAGACACGGGATCGCGGAGCAGCTCGCCCCCGTACCACACCACGATCAACTCCCCCACCGTCAGCACGCCCACCTTGCGATACAACGTCGTAATGTAATCCTTGACCGTGTAGTACTTAAGTCCCAACACGCGGGCCACGTCTTTATAGCTCGCCGCGTGCGCCAATAGCTCCCACACCTCATACTCCCGAGGCGTCACGCGGTACCTTGTCGGATACTGCATCAGCGCACCCGCCGCCAGCGGAACTGACCGCCGCCAAACATCACCACGAGCCGCTTACGTCGCATAACATGCTTCATGGGAACACCTCCATACACAAAACCCCGCCCCCGTGCGGGAGCGGGGCGACGTGGAGCCTTGCCGGGATCAAACCGGCTTGCCGTCTACGGCGTAGCCCCTACGTACCAGATTGTACCATGTTGTACCGTCGCGTGGGGACGCTCGCCTATAGCCCCCCCCCCCTATCAGTCGATGCTATTTACACGGCAAACACAGGAATCTTCCCTAGTGTTATCGTGCCCCCCACGTTGACATAGCAGGTAACGAACGCCATAACGTTTCCCGGAACCAACCCGTTCCCGCCCGCCGATGCGCTGCCGGCCGTCATGGCCGGGTCAAGACGCAACGCGCCATTGATGGGGTCTAGCAGCGGCACCCCGCCCAGGGTGTTCGTCGGCAATTCCGCAATCGGCACTTGACGCGCGCTGTTGAGCGTCGCAAGCCCATTAGCCGCGCCGGCGCCGGGAGCGGTACTGTACACAGAGGCATACTCCGCCGGTGTCACAATACGCTGCGAGCCGGCCGGGTCGGTGGCGATATAGTAGCCCACAGGAACAAGCACCTCAACGCCATTAGTGAGAATGGTTGTGTTAGGCTGCGCGACTTGCACCACGTCATCTGTCTGTATGCGTAAGAGCGCGGTCATGCGTGCCCCTCCCTTTCATGTCTCGCCTAGTAGAACGGCACCCACTGCGCCGTCGTGCCGATGTAGACCTGTACGTACCCGGCCGGCGTCGCGGGCAGCGCGGCCGCCGCGCCCGCGCCCGGGGCGGCTGTCTGGTTGGGCGCGTCCATCTGGATCGGGTTGGCAAACTCCGCGCGGCCACTGTCCGAGCGCAGTATCAGCGCCGTCGTGTGGGGGAACCCCGCCCCGTTAGCAAAAAACCTCATGCCCGCGTTGCCGTACTCCGGCCCCACGTTGTCAATCTCCCAGTTAGGGCTACCAGCCGGGTGCGCAAACACGACACGGGAACTATCCCCGTTCGGCCCCACGCCGAAGTAAACCGCCAGGTCCTTGACTCCCTCCTGTACCGTGCCCGCGATACGTCCACCCAACTGCGCCCCCGCCTGGAACACAGGGGCGCCGCCTACCGCGACATCGAGCACCGGCCCGGTGGTGCCGGCCGGCGCGTTGACCGCCAGGGACGTCGGGACCGTCGCTGGCCCGCTGGAGATACGTAAACTCATTAGACGTGCCCCTCCCGTAGCCACTCCAACACCTCACACACCGCGAGGAACCCGCCCACGAGGCCGGTAAGCACTAACACGACGTGGAGCGGCGTCCACCCCTCCACCTTGCTCTTAACGCTGCCTGGCGTTGCCATTAGATGCCCCCCTCTACAACGATCCCGCCCGCCGGCGCATCGTTAAGTGTGGCCGCTCCCGACAAGAACAGGTGCAGCCGGCGCACATAGGTATCCTCCGAGAGCGTCGCACCCGCCGCGATCAGCAAGCTACCGGCCGTCGCTATCTCGTCAAGCTCCCGCGTAACCGTCGCGGCCGTGTTGTTCTGCACGGTGTAGCTGCGCACGCGGCGCCCAAAGTCGATCACATTATCACCGGCCTTTAGCGCCGCCGTGCCCGGCTTGATGCGCCGCGTCGGCGAGAGCACCGGGTAGAGCGGCTCCCGTACCACGTCCTGCCGTAGCTCTAGCGCCAGGTCATCGCCGGCAATGGCCGGCGCACCGTGGACGGTAACGGTAGCCGTCGTGGCTGTGTCCTTTTCCGTGACTGTTGTAGACATAATGGGTTATTCCTCCGTCCCGTAAACGTTGAGGTCAAACGCGATGCTGGCCCCGTTCCGGTAGTTGAAAATAAGCGGGTTATTGGCGGCCTGCGAGAGATAGCCATTGAAGGGGAAAACCACGTTTGTCATGCCGCCGCCGCCCGCGCAATCAAGGATAAAGAACACGGCCGTCCCATCCTGAATGTAGAACGTCCCGGAGGCTGCCCCCGTTGCGGCCGATAGGCCCATCAGCCGGAACCGCTTCCCGCGCGTTGGCGTCCATGCAGTGTAGGTAGGATTCGCCGTTATGCTTGCCGGTATGAAGGTGGTTGGCGTGCGCTGCGGCTCAAACGATCCGCTAGCCGGGTTGTAGAGCACGGTGGAGAGCGGCCGGTAGATGCGCTGCGCGTCGAGCGGCACGTCGGCTGAGGTGACGACGATAAAGCCGCCGCCGCTATCCGCGACAAACTCATCAGGGAACGGGGCGAACTGCGGCACCGCCAGGCCACCGGGCACGATCCCCGCCGCGCCGGGGATAGACAGGTCGATTAACGCCAGATTGTCAAGCGCCACACCGGCCGTTATAGGTAAGACGCTATGCGGGTCGAGCACGAGCCCGAACGACGAGCCCGCCGCGCCGAACTGGCACCAAAAAGTATGCGCGCCGTGATTGTCAAGCACGACAGATACGGCCGGCCCTAGCCCTATCGCTAGCCCGGTGCGTCCGGCGTCGAGCACCTCCTGGTACGCGATGTACCGGGAGTCGCCCGACGCCGTGACACCTAAAGGCCGCGCCTCGTCGAGGCCGAAGCGGGGCTGTTGATTCATGCTAGCTGTACCGCGCCGGCTCATGGATGAGCACAAGCTGGCCCCAGTACTGCCCCTCGAAGTCAGACCACGACTTGCCGCGCTCATTCCCAAACCACGGGTCATTGTAGCGTACCCCGTTGGCGGCGTAGCCCCGGAACACCATCCAATGCCCGTAGCCGGGGCTGATCCACTCACCCAGGGCGATCACGAGATGGCCCTGGCTAATCTCCGCCTCAATGGTATCTCGCGCGTGCGGGTACGGGCGCGGGTCACTCTCCGCGTTCAGGTGGCAGTGGGGACCGCTCAGGTAGCGCGCCAGTTGGCCGGCATTGGTGTTGCCGTAGGCGCTGTTGGGCGAGCCTTGGATGTAGGCCCGTATCACTTCCTCCGGCACCTCGACGCCGCGCGTGCTGTAGAGGACCATCGCGCAGCATTGCTCACCGCAATCCGATGCGTGCGCCTGGTCGATGTAGCCGCCAGGATTGTCGTTGACGTTCTGGCCGAACTGCGGCGCGGGTAGATCGGGGTGATTAGCCATGACCGCGCCGGCTCCCGCGATAACGCCCGCCGCCGCCGCCGCCGCGTGCTCTGGCTGCGCCTCAGTGGCGCCCGCCGCCGCGTGCTCTGGCTGCGCCTCGGACGGATGGAGCCACGGATAGGTGACGCCGCCGGGGTTGTTCGGGTCTACGGCGTGCTCGATCGCCTCCACCACCGGCGCGGGCAAGACTTTATCCGCTTGCGCTTCCACCGCCGCCTCTGCCGCGTGCTCCACGACCGGTGCGGCATCCGTCGCGGCCTTGTCGATGGCCGGCTCTAGCAGCTGGGCAGCCTCTACCAGTAGGTCGTGTTCTTCAGTGCCGGCCGGGATGAGGGAAAGTACCTTTGACATTAAGCTGTTGATAACCGTTGCTTCTACGCTCACGATATGACTCCTATGCGACGGCCGCGAGAGCGGCCGGCGATACTACACCTGTTTTGTGTCCTAGTTGCGCTAGGAGGATGAGCAGCACGCCGATGAGCGCTAACGTTAGCGCGCCCACGAGCAGCAGGTGCGCGATGCCGTTAAGCGGATTGAGCGCCGCCAGCGCGCCGCCCGCCGCGCTGGCTATCGTCCCCCCTGGGTCTGTCACAATGTTGTGCGCCGGCGTGGGCGCGCTTGGTGCGGCCCCGTACTTCTTCAATCCTTGCAGAAAGCTCACCGGGTCGCGTGTATAGGTCTGCTGCCATGTCTCGGCCGCTTGCGGCGAGGCATAGACGCCGAGCTCGATATGCTCCGCACTGCTAAAATAGCCCTTCGGCGTGGCTGAGAGCGGCGCGACGGTGCCTACCACGGTACCCGCCGCCACGTTCTGGCCGGACTTGAATGGCTTGGCGAGGATGTGGGTGATGCTGATAGCCTCACCGCTCGCCAGTTGAAACACGGACTGGTAGCCATTCGTCCACACGAACTTAGCGCCGGCCGGGAGCTTCACCGGCGTCCCGGCCGGCATGTATATATCCGTCCCTTGCTCAGTCTCGCCGCCATGCACGCTACCATACGTCCATGACTGGCCCGTATTGCCAGGAAAGAACGTATCGTAGACCTGTTGCGCGGTTGGTAGGGCCATGGCTACATCGCTCCGTAGTGGCTTGGGTTGTTTGGCCCCGCGAGGCCGAACAGGTCAGAGAGCCGCCCGGTTGACGCGGGCGCGTCGGGATGCACCATGTACCCGCCGCCGCCGCCGCCCGCAGGTTGCGGGATCGGCGTCGGCGCGGCCTGCCCCTGGTCGATGGCTGACTGTGAGCCGATGAACTGCCGCCCCTGATTGACCCACGTTGCGAAGTTTTGCGAGTTGCCCACGTTGGCCCCCGGCGTGCCGTTCACGACGCCGAAGCTGTAGCCGCTCTGTACCCAATTCTGGTACGCGGTGTTCTGCGGGTCACGCTGCGCCAGTTGGTCAAGCGTGGCTGTCCCCGCCGCGAATGAACGCGGCGTTTGTATGTCGTTGAACAGCGACATAAACGACGGCGTCGCCGGCGCGGCCGGCCCGCTCGGTGCGGGAGGGTTGTACTGACTCGGCAAGCTGGTAGGCGTCGTGGCCGTAGGCGCCATCGCGCCGTTGCCACTGGACACCGGCGCGGCCGTCACGCCGCTGGTATAGCTCGCCGCGCCGCTGTGCGCCGCCGCCGTGCGACGATGCAGCAGCGCGAGTAGCAGCGCGCCCGCGACGCACACGCCCCACACCCACAACGGCACGCGCTTCACGTCGGCCATAATGCCGCCTGAGTGGTCCATGCTACGGCCCCCCTAGCTTGCCCATCATCGCCGCCGTCATGGCCGCCTGGTACGCGAGCACTTCCGACCCCTGCGGGCTGTCAGGGATACCGCCGCTCTGGTTGGGGGCGAGCATCCTATCCGTGGTGATGTACGCTACCGACTGACGCGGGAGGTTGGACGAGCTGACGCCGCGCTGATGCTCCCGCTGGTTCGGCTTGCCGCTGTTGACGCGCCGCGCGCCCGCGATCCCGGCCGCATACACGGCCGGGTCGCGGAGTAGCGCTGTGTCGAGCGGCCCCGCGTAGGGCTGCGCCGCCACGCCGTTAGCCATTAGCCCCGCCCCTCGAACGCTTTAGTGACGCCGATAATGGTATCAGCGCCCGCACCCGCCGCCGCGTTCGATTGCGCCGGCTTGTCTACGATCATGACGAGCGCGCCGAACCCAACGGCCGCGACGAACAGGGTAGCGAAAATGCGCCCCACGTCCATACTAGTTACCTCCCTGGAATACCCGGTTGACGCGGCCGAAGTCGCCGGTCACGCCCTTAGCGATGACATCCGCGTGCGCTGCCCGTTGGCCCTGGAGCATGATATACACAAGCGAAACGATGAGAATACCGCTGATCGTCGTAGCAATAACGCCTTGCATTAGCGCCCCCTCCCTAGGATGTACTTGTTGTAGATCACGAGCGCCGCGATCACCACGGCGATACTCAGGATCACGGACCACAATAGATGTCGGTTCACAATGCTTTAACTCCTTGCCTGACTGGTTGAGATGGAGCGGCCGGCTTGGCAGTGCCGGCCGCTGAGAGGGTCACGTTGAAGTACTTGACAGCGGCCAGCCCGCCGCCGTAGATGAGCAGGTAGAGGATGGCAACGACGAGCACGCCAAGCGCCACCGGGTAGAGCGCGGTATCGGACACCGCGAGCACGACAAGGGACGCCGCTCCGAAGCCTAGCGCGCCCTTGGTGAGGCTTTGCGCGTCTGCCCCCATCGTGGCATCGGCCGGCGAAGGTGGCCCCCACAGCGCGCCCCAGGCGCGCGGGAGCTTGCCCTTGCCGAACAGCAGCAGCGCCAGCACGACGAGCAGCAACACGAAAACGCCCGCTTGACGGTTACTCGGCTGCACCGCTGGCAACCCGCGCGTTTGAGACGCGGGACGCGGCGCGGCCGGGGCTGGCTTGTCGGTGGCCGGCTTGTCAGTGGTCGACGTGTCGGTGGTCGACGTGTCGGTAGCCGGCTTGTCGGTGGTGGCAACGTCGGTCCTCATGACGCTAACTCATGCAGCACGGCCGGGAGCGTGCCGCGCACCACCCCCGCGAGCCCGGCCGCGATGACGAGCGCCACCACGAGCAGCAGGACGGTACTCATTGTGCCCCCGGCTCGCCGTTAGCCTCACCCGGCCCGCCTTGTGTCTCACGCACATCATGGGATGCGTTTCCCGCCGCCGCCGCCGCCACCGTAGACGATTTGCCCGCTAGCGCGGCGTCGAGCGCGGCCCGCACCGCCGCCTGTATCCGCGCGTCCATGCCGCCGTTAAGCTGCCTGGTATGCGCGTGTAGCTGAGCCCACTGCGCTTGTGTGTCGTTGACGACTTTTAAGAGCATGGGCACCACGATACCGGCCAGCGTGAGCAAGCCGATGCTAAACGCGGTCACGGTAGCCCAGTTGATATTACCCATCGTCATGCGCCTACTTTAGACTCAAGTGTGCGACGTGCGAGAGCATCACGACGCTAATAGCGAGTAACACCACGAGCCAGAACACCGCCTGATGATGTGGCGCGCTCGCCGCCGCTTGGTGGCCGTAGTTGGCGAGCACGTTCACGCGCCCCGCCGAGGTGTCGCCGGGGTTGGGATCACCTTTGAGGGATGCGGCCGGCGCGCTCCCAGCCATGCTCCCGGTCACGTCCTGCACCATCGGCGGCCCCATGAGTTGCCCCACGGTAAACGCAAAGCTCGCCGGCTGGCCTACTGTGTTGGCTTGTGCCGCAGACATGTTAGCCCACCTTGACGCCGATGAGGCGCTCCTCGACGACGATCACATGATCAACGCCCGTTAGCCCACTGACGAGACAACGGATGTTCGTTAGATCGTCGGTGTCGATAAAGTCGGTGTACGAGCCGTCCTCATAGAAGTCGAAGCCGAGCATCCCCTGTGGGACGGGCAGGTCGCGGGTGTCCGACAGGTCTTTCAGCATCTCGAACACGTACTGGTCGATCTTGTGCACCGTGTTGCCCCACAGGAATTGCAGCAGCGCCAGCGGCGTCGTGCTCACGTCCACGAGGTTATTGTTCACGTCGAAGCAGAGGATACCCACGGTCATGAGCTTGCCCGCGCTGTCGAACCGGATGGTGGCCGCGCCACCGTTGAACGCGACGCGTTGCTCACTGCGCGTGATGACGAACGACTGCGCCAGCGCCAGCGGGCGGTCCGCGATGTTGTCGGGCACGTCGTAGGCTTCGGCGCTTAGATAAAACGTGGCCGGCCCACTCGCCACGGCGTTACCAGTGACTTGCACCGGCGCATCCGTTGCGGTCGAGTACAACGGGTTGAGCAGCACGCCGATGTTGATGTTGCTGGTCACGTTCTGGTTGGTGATGAGACCAACCTCGACGGTTTTCTCGGCAACGACGGCCACGGAGTTGTTCGCCTGCGGGATGCTCACATCTTTGAATGTGATTTCCTCTGTGAGCGGTAGGTCGAACGCGAGCGTGAGCGTCGGATTGTTCCCCGCCACGGCGATAGCGTTGTTATAGTTGGCGACGGCCGCGCCACCGTTGTACGCGCCCTGCGTGGGGTTCGTCATGTTGTAGCGGTTGTTAAAGGCGGTTGTGCGCTTCTTGCGGCCGTTGCCGACGTACTGGAGCCAGTACAGGCTATAGCCGGTCACGTCGTACAGCGCGGCAATGCCCTGCATTTTGAAGAAAAAGTTAGCCAGCGAACGGAACGGTGGCAACTGCGCGCTACCCTGCGGGGCTATCGCGCCCGTTCCAATGGTGCCGGTGAACGTCGTCGGCGGTAGCCACAACTTCAAGCGACGGATATAGCCGCTTGTCTGTAGCTTGTTGAGTTGGACGCGCGCTTGATTAGCGCCCCAAAGATTGACAACGGCGCTCTGGTCGAGCAGCTTGCGGACGTTTGTCACGCCCTGATCTCCCCATGGCATGTATGCTGATCCCTTTCGTTAGCGATTTATAGTGAATGAGCAGGTGAACGGTTAGCCGGCCGCGACAGCCTTGGTGAGGCCGTTGTTCGGGAGGCGCGCTAGGACGATGGCGAACAGGCCACGGAACGCGATCATAAAGAGCGTGATAGCCAGCGCCACGAACAGCCAGTACGTGATTTCATCGAACGTCTTAATAGTGGATCACCCCCCTTCAAGCGGGTTTAGGTTGCTACTCTTTATTGAGCGAGAAGTAGTACGCGCGGCCGGTGGCCTGGTCGATCATCCACCAAAAGCGCGGGGGGACCGCGTCCATGAAGCGGCGCGCGTCTTGGAGCGCCACCGACTCCACCACACGCTTCCGGTGATCGAGCTTGCGGAGATGGCCCACGTACAGCCGGTCTGACTCGCTCATGAAGGTGCCGTCTACCCACGTGGGCGTTTGGTGAATGAGCATGGCGCCCATGCCTAGCTGTCTGCCAAGCTGGAGGACTTGCCGTACCTCCACGTCCGCGCGGGCGTGTCCAATAAAGTGCATGGACTCTAAGAACACAACGAGGCAAGGATGGACAACATCAGGATGAGCGAGTCGGTAGCGCAGGAACGCGAGCGCCTTGCTAACCGACTGGATAACGAACACCGTTTCATCACGCCACTTGAACCCATCCGGCTCATTGATAAGCCGCCCGTTGCACACGATGCCCTCCCGGCCCTTGCGGATCACCGGGAGCGTCCCGAGAGGGAACACGCGCCGGCCATACTCTTTCTTGCGTTCGGGAAATAACTCTGGTTTCGGGTCGATGATCCATAGGAGGTGCGTCGGGTGTAGCCGGTGGTATTCCTCCACGAGGTCATCCACGAGCGTAGACTTGCCGCTGCCGGTAGCGCCCAAAATGAACGATCTAGTCCGGGGGAGCGGCGCCAGGTGCGCCAGCGTTAGCCCCTGCGGCGTCGAGGGCTGCGCTGTCGCGGTCGAGTTTGTCAAGCTCACCCCTCAGCACCGCCATAATCATCTCCACTCGCATCGGCTCCAGCGTGGACAGATGACCGATGAGCGGCTCCCAGAATGTCCTCAATAGTGCGACTTCCGGCACCTGCTCCGCTAGCTGCGGATCGTCCACTATCAGCCGCTTCACCTGATCCAGCCGGCGCAGCAGCAGGTCTAGCCGGTTGCGCGGGGGTAGCGTTAGGTCCGGTGGCTCCGGTGAGTTTCCGAGCAGCATCGGGAGCAGCGCGCTTAGCGGCCCGAGTAAGAGATTGACTTTCAACGTAGACCCTTCCGACATACGAGAGGGACGCGCCGGCCGCTGCCAGCGCGTCGGTTGTGTCCGGCGAAACCTCGGACAGTTGCGGCACGCGCCGTAGCGCGATGCGCTCTAGCGGGAGCAGGATTTCGTTTAACTCTTTCTGTGTGGGCGCGTAGGGCGCGGGCATAAAGGCCGCGCCGAACCCAAGCGAACCCATGAGCATCGCGTGGATTTTCTTTTGCGCGGCGGGGTCGACGGCCCCGCTCCCCTTGGACGCCGCCGCCTCGGCAATCTTGCCGGTCGTGGTGCTGCTATGACTGCCGGCGCTCACACTGGACGCCACGCGCTCCGCTTTGTTGGCCGCGCGCGTGCGATTGCCTTGCGCCCGTAGGACAGGGTCGTGCGCGCTACAGAACGCGCCGCCTAGCACCGTGGGGCGCGTGCAGGGCGCGCCGTCCGGCTTCTTGGCCGTGCAGGTGTCCATGACTAGCTATAGTCCTCTCGCACGTCGTCAATGACCACGGCGAGGTCAAGCAGGCAACCGCCTACGTAGTCGAGGCCGAACAGGATACCAACGAGTAGGGCCAATAGCAGCCCTTTGTACAGTGTCATTAGTGTCTATGCCTCCCGCGCCGCGACGTGCGCGGCTTCTCCCCTTCCGGCTCAGCGTCCGGCGTGGGTGGTACGTCGATAATGGCCGCGCCGGCGTCCGGCTCTGGCTCCGCAACGACTTCGGGCGCGGCCGGGGGAGCGGCCGGCGTCAACTGCGCCAGCACCGCATCGACCTTGCCGCTTATCTCGCCTAGCGCCTGCTGGGTGGCCGCGTGGGGATCGGCTACCGGCTCGCTCGCCACGACGGGCGCGACGATGGCCGCGCCGGTGCTGCCGGCGTGCGCCGCCGCTAGCTCAGCCTGATGCGCCGCGTTGCTCGCCGCGTCGATAGCAACATCGGCCGCGTTGCTCGCGACGTTGGCCGCGTGCTCTGCTGTCTCGCTCATTGACTCCACAACCCCCTACTCGTCCTATGGGTGGTTGCACATTTGCCACGTAGTACTAGCAAGCGCCGCTCATCGTATGTAATGAGCGGCCCCATGCCCGTACCAGACGTACCATTGCGTACCACCTTGTACCTGGTCTATACTACATGAGTGTAGAGGGAGGCAAGTATTCAGGTGCACCTTGAGTGGATTTGGTACTCGTTTATTCAAGAGGGAGCGACTTATGCACAATGGTACACTAGTAACGTCCATTACACGGGAAGTGTTAGCCTACTTCTCGGCGTCCGACGAAGTGAGCGACACTATCACGCTGGACATGATCCGGGACCGGGATCGGGCCCGGGACGCGCACACCTGGCGCGTGACACGAGCGCGTAAGGCGCTGGCCGTCGCGCTTCTTGAAAATGGAGGTATGACGACAACTGGGGTAGCCGACTATATTGAGCGCGACCTACATACCGTCTGGTGGTACAAGCGCGATCTGGAGATGCTGCTAGTCATGGGGGGGCATGACGCCGCAGAATGGGCGCGCGATCTACGCAACATTACAGGCCGACTGCTGAAGTATGGGGGGTATGAGAGTGCCACGAGCGAAGGGGACGACGGTGAGACGGAGGCGGCAGGACCATATGCCGGTGCGCCACGCCATCAGGGCCGATTTGAGCGAAGAAGTATACCAAGGACTTCTACCAATTTCGGAAAATCTGGGGTGGAGCTTAAATCGACTGGTTCGGGAGACGATGTACCAAGCGTGGCAAGACTTCGACAATGGGGCAGAAAACAACGTCATCACGCGAGCGATACCGAGCCTGGTACGTGATAACACGCACTAGGCATAGCACCCTACCTCGCACCTAGACACAGAAAAGGGCCAGCGCGGCGAACGCTGGCCCGGTTGCAACACTCCACACACTATTTCACCGTCTATGGAGGATTACATCATGCAGGATACCACCCCTACCGCTACCATCGAGCGGCCAGCGGCCCTACTTGGCTGGTACACCGGCGATAACGGCCGCGCGCTCTACAGCCCCGATGGCGCGCATGTCTGCAACCATGACAACGCCCGCGCGCTCTGCCTCAAACTCAACACCGTGCGCCTCTTCCGTCTACGCGAACAGCGCGAGGCCCGCGAGGCCGGCGAGGTGGCGTCATGACCGCCCTGAGCGTCGAGCTGCGCGCGGCCGTCGCCGCCCATGCGCCCTACACGTCTACCTACTCACCCGCCACCCTGCGCGCGCTCGCCGCGCAGGAGGGAGGGAACGCGCAGCTAGCCAAGCGTCTAGGCGTCACACCCCGCACCGTGCAGAGGTGGACGACAGAGAAGGGGACACAGAAGCGCGCGGCCGTGCGCTCCACGCCCGCGCTCCGCGATGCGGTAGCCGATCTCGTCACGACGAGCAGGGTACGCGCGGGAGCGCGCGCCTTGCGCGGCCAGCGCGTCACCGTCGAGGCGTGCCCCATTATGGTCGTGACCTATGACCAAACGCGCGCCCGCCCGCGCTCACCGGGCGATCAGGAGCTAGACGCTGACATGATGGACGCCGTACTGGACAAGCTCGAAGAGGGCGACATGGAAGGGGCCACGGAAGCGTTTACGGATGCGTGGCTAGGGAAGTACGGTATGGACGTTGACAGCGAGATTACAGACGTGCGCGGCTCACTGCGCTTTAGCTAGGAGGGATGGAACGATGAGAACGGTACTATGCACAGCGGCCGGAACACTGCTAGCGATGGCATTACGCGGCCGGTATGCACAATGGCGACGTAACCGGGACTTTAGGGACGCCTGCCGCGCGATAGCTGCATCCGGGCACAAGAAAGGGGGAGGGATAGATGATACCAACCGGAGGCGCGGTTAAAGTGCTCTGCGGCCTATTCGTGGCCCTATTCGTGGGTCTGCTACTCATCGGCCCCCACTGGGACGACATCGGTATCAACCTCGGCCCTAGCTGCGCCGTGGGCGTGTCCGGCTCGGCTGCCGTCGTGAGCGTCCACGGATGGGACGCCTCGGCGGCGTGCGCGGCCATGACCCACGCTAACACCTACACGTACAGCGGCCCCACGCCGAGTCAGCCTATCGTCTGCCAGTACACGATCAGCGGGGAGCGGTACACGGTGCAGGATGATGGCTTGCTGAAAGCGGTAGGGGCGAGCGTGTGCGCCAACCTACAGAAAGAACAACAATGACGATTGAAGAGTACCTTACCTTGCAGCGCACGTTCCGCGACTACTGCATCAACCAGGATGACCCTGTTGTCCTTCTGTCCGCTCAGGCGGTAGCCGCCACGATCCGCACCTATGATGAGATGCGCCGCGCGTCCGAGCCAACTCCCGCGCCGGTTGAGGCGACACTAGACGCCGTAGACGTCGCCGTGCAGCGCATGGCGCAGTGGATAGACTCATTCCGGCGTACCCATCCGCTCATCGGCGTGCAGCAAGACGCAGACACGGTGGCGGTCCTACGTGGCTGGTTAGCGCTACCGAGCGGCGAGCGCCAACGCATCTACGACAAGGGCAAGGGGAGTATCAACGCTAATTAGCACGAGTGGTACACGATGGTACGAAGAGTGATATACTAGGGGACACCCGCCATGGTGTCTATCGACTTTATTTTAGACGCAGAAACGGGGCCGGCGTTAGTTTGGCAGCTAACCGGCCCCGTTTCTATAGCGCAACTAGGAGATTGCTATGCACAGTGTAACACACGACGCCGCCAACGTCACAGCTTCCGCGTACGAGACAGACGACTACCAGGTAACGCCGGCCCTGCCAACGGCCCCGCTTGCCGCCCTCCACTTCCCCCGCGTCGCGCAGATCGCTACCCCCGGCGTCACCTACGGCGTGACGACCGATGACTGCACCGTCGAGGCGCTGACCGCGCTCGCCGTGGCCCGCGCCACCGGCCAGTACGCGGGGGTGCGGCAATGAGCGCGCAGCTATCGTTTGGCCCGCCGCTCGCCACATTTGAGCGCATCACGCTTGATGAGCTTAACGGCTGCCTTGTCGCCTGGGAGCATAAAATGGGCGAGCTGCACCGCCCGTTCGCCTGCGAGTGCTACGGCCTACGCCACAACGGGCAGATCGTCGGCGTGATAGCGACGGCCGGCCTGATTAGTGAGCGCGTCGGCGGTCTCACACGCGTCGAGGCTATAGAGGTAGCGCGGCTGTGCGCGGCGCGTACCAATCTATGCCGCGTGGTCCTCCGCTTGTGGCGCGAAATGGTTTTCCCCACGATGAGCTACCGCTATGCCGTCAGCTACCAGGATGAGGGGTTGCACACCGGGCATACGTACCGCTTTGATGGCTGGCACGCGATCGCGCGCAGCCGCAGCGGCCCGGATCGACGCACCGGGCGTCAGGGCCGCAATAAAACGATTTGGGCATGGGAGAAAGTGTCATGAGCACCGTTTACAATCGCGGCCAATTCACGGCCCTTACCGTCGCCGCCGCCGCGCATCCCGACATGTCCCCCGGCCCGCTCCGCTCGCTGGAACGGATCACCCGCACGGCCAGCTACAAGACAGGCCGCGCTCACATCTTCATAGCCACCGTCGCGGCCGGCATCAAGCGCACGACGCGCACGGTAGCGCGGCACCTACGCCAGCTACAAGCGATAGGCGCGCTCTGGATTGAGCGGCACACCGGCCGCGCCAGCGTCTACCGTGTCGCACGCTCAGAACGCGAGATGAGCCGCTACGCCGCGCTCTATGCGTCACAGCGGGCGACAATGGAGCACGCTACAGCCCCCTGTGAGGCTGTGAGTGGCCCTGAGAGCCACGCGCAGCCCATCGCAGCCCCCCAAGGCCCACGGCAAGGCCCGCCGCCCGTTTATGAGGCTGTGGAGCACGCGCCTTTTAATGGCCCTCAGAATGTCCTATCAGATG
>JAABUX010005572.1_pt1 | contig 15413 bp, 12 predicted proteins | sample 5561851 | NCBI WGS metagenome assembly JAABUX01 (sample SAMN10711883, study PRJNA513361) | rock metagenome | isolation source: Antarctica rocks | place: Antarctica: Victoria Land, Richard Nunatak red sandstone | collected 2016-01-03 | reverse complement strand
TACATCGAAGGCTTTTACAACTCTCACCGCCTCCACTCCACGCTCGGCTATCTCAGCCCTGCCGAGAGGGAGCGCGCCGCAGCTTAACCCGTCCACTCAACCGGGGGAGGATCATCTCGCCAGCGTACATGGCCTACGGGAACGAGGCATGGGGCGGTCCCTTGCAGGTCCATCGATATCTGAGTGACGCCAACGTGGATTGGGGCCAGCAACTCAAGGCGGTCAAGCTCTACCTGGACAAAAACCACATCACAAACTGCTGGTTCGCCTACTTCCCGGACGGCGCGGTGGAGCCTTCCGACTATGGAGTTCACTGCCATCGACTGCCGACCGCCAACAACATAAGCTGGATGAGCCTTCCAATGGAGGTGCCCCCGGTGATCGACGGCACCGTCCTGATCAGCGATAGCGATCTCGAAGGCATCGAGTTCGGGGATGGATCCTTGAATCCCTACGACCAGTTCCGCGGCATGGAGCCCGTCACCGTCATCCAGGATGGAATCGATGTGTATCAGGGGCGCTTCGCGATCCCATTGGCCTCGGCTCTGGTAGACGTTCGCAAATCGGGAGAGCTGGCCAAGGCTGGACAGAGCAAGAGCGCGCTCGACGCAGCCGAGGGAGCCGTGAAGTTAGCTCCAGGCTCCGCGATCACACAGCTCAACCTTGCAGGTCTTCTTGCCTCGCAGGGACAGTGGAGGGACGCGCTGAACCACTATCAGGCCGCTGACGTGCTGGTACGGACAGTGAGGCCGGATCTGCAGGAGGATCTGTTGCCGAAGATTACGGCCGGGCTTGCGGCAGCTCACAATCATTTTTAAAACGCGGATGCTCCCAATAACTCAGCGTTCTTTCAGCTCGAAGTGATCCTTCTCCTGCCATTCGATCTTGGCCGCCGCGGGGTCTTTCAGACGGAACATCGTGGCTTTGATCCGGTCCTTCTCGAGTTCGAGACGAATGTAGTGGAAATTGGGGAAGTCCGGATCCCGGTAGAGGTCCCGCGGGCTCCGGTCCACCTCGTAGGGATGGGCGCCGCCGCCACCGGAAACCAGGTAAGTGACTCCGCCGACCTGCGCTCGCTCGTAGTTGTGGATGTGCCCGGCGGTGACCAGCAGTTGCGCATGCATCCTGGGCTGCACGCCGGTCAGGTAGTCGCGGAGCGCAATCTCGTTGGGGCGGGGGTTATGGTCGACCTCAAAGCGCGTTTGTACGTCCGCGACCGGCGGATGATGCAAGCCGATCAGCACGAAGTCCACCGTCTTCGGCAGCTGCTTGAGTTGCGCATCGAGCCACCCGCGTTGAGCGCTGCCATTCCCCAAATCCGACAGGGTGTCGAGCTGAATCAGGTACATGCGCGAGCCGAGGGCGACCGAGTACCAACGCTTGCCGCGCAGCTCGGGGAACGCAGTCCACCAGTTCTCCTGCCCCTGCTCGGCGCCGCCCGACAGCTCGTGGTTTCCCAACGCCGGGTAGACGCGGAGACCCGCGGCCCGCCACGGCGCGCTCTCCGTTTTGTAGTTCGCGTAGTCCGCCGCGTCGCTGCCCTTGTAGGGCACGTCGCCGGTCAGCTGCAGCGCCGAGGGCTTTTCTTCCGCGATGCGGTCCACCAGTTCCTTGCGCGCGAGCGGGTTGGCCACCGTGGTATTCGAGGGATCATGGAACCGCATATCCCCGTACGCGATCACGGTGGGGTGCTTGCCCAGCGCGGCATCCGCTACGGTAAAGGTCGGCCCCGGACCAGTAAACGGACCTGTGCCTTGCGCGTGGACTCCCGCGAATGGAGCCCCCATCGCCAGCATGAACGCAACATTTCGTAGAGAGATCATGCCCGGAGTATAGGCAATTCGCGCGACAATCATGTCAACAGAATCGGATTTCCATCGAGTGCATCCCACTGTCGTCCCCGGCGCACTCACGTTCCCTGCATAAGCAGGCTGCGACGGACAGAAAGGGTTTACAAACATGCACTGGACACACGCCTGGCCTGCGGTGCTGGCGGCTTTTTTGGCATCGCTTGTGGAGTTTGTCGAGGCGCTAACGGTCGTGCTCGCCGTAGGCAGCGTACGCGGCTGGAGCGGCGCGATCAGCGGCAGCGTGGCCGCGCTCGCGGTGCTGCTGGTGCTGATCGCCGGGCTCGGACGGGCACTTGAGCGCGTTCCGCTCGATGCCGTTCAGATGGTTGTCGGCGCGCTGACGCTGCTGTTCGGCCTGCGCTGGCTGCGTAAGGCGATCCTGCGCTCCGCCGGCCAGATTCCTCTACACGACGAAGCGGCGGCTTACTCGAAAAATACCGCCGCGATGCGGAAGCTTGGAAGTGCGCGCGCCTGGGACCGCATCGCTTTCGTAGCCGGCTTTCAGATCACCATGCTGGAGGGAACCGAGGTTGTCTTTATCGTGCTCGCAACGTCGGCGGGTGGGGCCGGGCTGTTGCTGCCGGCCAGCTTCGGAGCATTGGCGGCGCTGGTTCTGGTGGTTGCCCTCGGTTTTGCATTGCGGCGTCCGCTGGCCAATATCCCGGAGAACACATTGAAGTTTGCCGTAGGGGTGCTGCTGTCGGCGTTCGGCACTTTCTGGGTAGCGGAAGGCTTCGGCGTCCGCTGGCCAGGGGGCGACTGGGCGATTCCTGCGCTTGTCGTCGGCTATCTCGCGGTGGCGCTGGCGACCGTTCCTCTGTGCCGTACGAGTGTCGATAAACAAACGGCGATTGGAGCGAACGAGTGAAGTGGCCACGGACAGTACTTCGTGAAATCTTTGGTTTATTTGTGGACGACGGCAGCTTTGCGCTGGGTATCCTGGTCTGGCTCATAATCGCGGGCTGGGTAATCCGGCACTTCAGTTATGCAGTGCGTTGGAATGGAGTGATTCTTTTTGGGGGTCTCGCTCTTCTCCTGGTCGGCAGTGCAATCCGCTTTGCCATGCGCACCCGCGCTCGGCCCTCGAAGTAAGCCCAGAACCGGGAATCACCAGAGACCTCGGTCAGTCGTCCTTCCTGTTTGCTCGTGGGATCCGGTCGTTATTCTTCCTGGCTGGAAGGGCATGAGCCGCGTTTATCGAAATACATCAGGTTTTCACGCATGATCACGTGCGGTTGTAGCAGGACGTTTTCAGCCACGCCATTCCTCTTACAAAGGATGTTGTAGAGCATCCGTAATGCGAGTTCGCTCTGCACGCGAGGACGTTGATACAAGGTGGCGGTAACCGCCCCTGATCGCAGATGAGGAAGCAACCGGGGAAAGACATCCGTGGTGATCAGTGCAACCTTGCCCAGGAGCCCTTGTACTTTGAGACCTCGTATCACCGCCATGGAGTTCGCGGTGCTGACGTAGTAGCCGATCAGGTCGGGATGCGCAGTGATCAACGCGCTCGTTTGCTGAAACGCCTCTTTCTGCAAGCCGCGGGTCTCCACGGGGGGAAGAAGACGCAAGTGAGGATAATAGGTCTTCATAATCTGTGCGAACGCCTTGATTTTGTGCTTATGCTCCCACGCGTGAAGATCGCCTGTCTCAACCGCCACCTTTCCCGGACGCCCCTGGAGTGTCTTTCCCATCAGCCCGGCGGCTAACGCACCGCTCATTCCCGGATCGATCGACACGCCGGGGACGTGCCCGGAGGAAGGTCCGCCGGTGACGACGGCAACGACGGCTGTCGCGGACTGCGCGCTGCCCTCCAATAATGCGGGCAGCTTCTGCGGCTCGCTAAAGGCGGAAATAATGCCATCGGCGCCCGCATCCAGCGCGGCGCGAAATGCCGCGCGCTCGCCCACGCCGAAACGGGGGAAAGAGCGATACTCCAGCTGGATCAGAGAGTTCGCGTAGGTTCGATGTTCAGCGTCGATTCCACACCGCACCTCATCGTAGAAAACCTTCGTTGTCGTCGGCAGGATGACCGAGATCCTCAATCGACGTCCGGAAGCCAGAATGCTCGCCGATAAGTTGGGGTGATAGCGCATCGACTCGGCTGCCCGTAAAACTCGTGCTTTGGTCGCTTCACCGATGCGGCCTCTGTTGTTGAGGGCTCGATCGACTGTTCCGACGGAGACCCCAACAGATCTGGCTATGTCGCTCATCCTCACCATGCGCCTGCGGTCCTCTTTACGCGAATGGTAACCGGTTATCGCCGATAAGCCTATGGGGCCGCAATCCGGATTTCGCTATCACCCGAGAGGGCTCATGAATCACTGTCCGCTCTGGTTCCGCATGCTCACAATCGTGTATCGACGGTTCTTTGGAGTATCCCAAAATTGCCCTTGACAGCTCACGGGTACGCAAAGTAGTGTCCGATTGCGTAAACGCACACGCACCGCGAGTGGAGTTCCAGATTAGATAGAAACGGTGCCCAGAGTTTTCCAATTCTGTTCAAAACGCAGTCATCGTTGGACTTTTGATGAGCATGGCCCTGGGTTCCGAAGAACAGCTGCACGCGAGGATGGCGATTCAACCCTGAACTACACAGAACTGAAACTTTATGGAGGTACGTCAAATGGCCAAAAAACATAAAAGCCGGGCCGCACGGCATGCCGCGCTGAATCTTTCACTTACCATGGGTGGACTCTTTCTGCTGAATGTTAGTCTGCAGCCCACTGCCTCTGCCCAAACAACCAGCGGCACGATTTCCGGCAGCATCTCCGACCAGAGCGGTGCGTCTGTAGGCAATGCGACTGTGACCATCAAGCAGACAGAGCGTAACTTTACGCAGGCAGCCACTACCGATCGCCAGGGTCACTTTGTTTTTCAACAACTGCCTCCCGGCCAATACACCGTGGAAGCAAATGCCACGGGCTTTCGAAGTTACAACCAGCAGAACATCGTTCTGGAAGCCGGCGCCAACATCAATCTTGGAACGGTGGCACTTCCGGTAGGCTCCGAGAACCAGGTCGTCGAGGTAAAGGCACAAGGCCTCCAGTTGGAGACCGCGAATCCACAGCGCTCGGAGACCCTGAATAACCAGCAGATGGAAAACATCGCGGTCAATGGGCGCAGCTATCTTGCCCTGGTTCAACTCGTTCCCGGCGTCGCCACAACGCCCAATGTTGAAACCGCCAGTCACAGTGGACTCAACGGAATTTCTGTAAACGGCAACCGGAATACGACCAACAATCTCACCATCGATGGAATCGGAAACGTCGATACCGGGGACAATGGCGACCAGCTTGTCACCATCAGCCTGGACAATGTTCAGGAGTTTACACTGGTCACCAATAATTTCCAGCCGGAATATGGGCGCTCCTCCGGGTCGCAGATCGTTGTCGTCACCAAGAGCGGATCGTCACAGTATCATGGCGAAGGATACATCTTTCATCGCAACGACTCTCTGAATGCAAATAACTGGTTCAACAACCGCCAAGGCTCTCCTCGTAATAAGTTTCGGTACAATGATCCGGGATATAACATCGGCGGCCCGATCCAGATACCCAAAGTGTTCACCAGGCTGAAGGACAAGGCGTTTTTCTATTTTGGCGAGGAGTTTCAGGAACAGCTCAATCCTCAGAACTTGAAGGATGTTCGCGTGCCCACCGCACTTGAGCGCGCGGGGGATTTTTCCCAAAGCCTTGATAACAGCGGCAACCTGTTTCCTTACATCCGGGACTACACAACCGGAAAGCCGTGCAGTGCCAAAAACACAACAGGCTGTTTTCAGTATGGCGGAGTCGTGGGCAGGGTAGACCCGGCTCGCCTGTCGCAAGTCGGACTCGCGGTGCTGAACGCATATCCTTTGCCCAATGCGAATTCAGGTAACTACAATTTCGTTTCAGGGATCTCCGACCAGTATCCGCGAAGAGAAGATGTCGTTCGCATTGACTTCAATCCCAACGACAAACTGCGCATGTTCTACCGATGGCTGAACAACAAGGATTCGATCTCTAGTTCCTATGGTTCTTTCGTGCTGGGATCGAATGTGCCTACAACTCCGATTCAGGACAGCCGCCCGGGGTCCGGCATGGCGTTTGGTGTGACGTACATCATCAATGACACGACAGTCAACGAGGTGCTTGCTGGGTACGGAAAAAATCACATCAAGATCAATCCAACGACCAATCGGCTGTCACGAACCGCACTGGGTCTGCAAGGCCTTCCAGTGCTTTACCCCACAGCGATTCAACAGGACATCATTCCGGATTTCAACTTCGGCGGGCGCTTAGCGAACACCAGTTCACTCACAGGGGGTAGTCCTCCGTTTAACAATGGCAATGCGAGCATCGAAGCTATCGATAACCTGAGCAAGGTGTGGGGACAACACTCGGCCAAGTTCGGGTTCTACTTCCAGCGCAGCCGCAAGGATCAGACAAACTTCGGCCCGGTGGATGGCTCCTATAGCTTTTCCGATGACCCCAGCAATCCCTACGACAGTCAGCAGGGCTTCTCAAACGCGGCACTGGGCATTTACGACAGCTTTACGCAGGAAAGTAAATATGTAAATGGACAATTCCGCTACTCGAATATCGAGTGGTATGGGCAGGACTCGTGGAAGGCAACCAAGCAGTTAACCCTCAGCTACGGAATGCGCTTCTACTGGATGCAGCCGCAATATGATGTCAACGGTCAGGAATCAGGCTTTGATCCAGCTAAATTCAATCCTGCAAACGCCCCCCGGTTGTACCAGAGAGGACTGAATGGGCAGGCGGTCGATCCAGGAACAGGCGCGACCCTTCCGAGCTATGCGATCGGCGCTCTTGTCCCTAACACGGGCAACCCTTTGAACGGCATTGCGATCTCCGGCCAGGGGATTAATAAATACCTGCAGCAGGATCGTGGAATCCAGTATGGACCGCGCGTTGGATTTGCTTATGCGGCAAATCCAAAAACAGTATTCCGCGGAGGAGGCGGCATTTTTTATGACAGAACGCAGGGCAATAACGTCTTTGGTTTCGACACGAATGTGCCGTCTGTTTACACTCCAACGCTTCACTACGGCTTGATCAGCGATTTGAATCCGGCTACAGCTTTGCTTGGACCGAGCAACGTGGGTTCACGCCAGTATGCCGGCAAGCTGCCGACTACCTATGACATTGATATGGAAGTTCAGCAAGAATTGCCATACCAGTTCCTTTCGGACATCGCTTACGTGCGAACCAGTTCCAGCCAGTTGCTGCAGCAAGTCAATTTGAATGCGATTCCGTATGGCGCTACATTTCTCCCGCAAAACCAGGATCCAGTCAAGGTACAACAGAATCCAGGTGCGGCCATCGGGGCTAACGCCAAGGATGAAAACTTTCTGCGTCCCTACTCAGCCTATGGCGATATAGCGCAATTCCAGAATGGGAGTTCATCGAATTACAACTCGCTTCAGATCGCCTTGAATCGGCGCTACGCCAGGGGACTCTTCCTTGGTGTGGCTTATACATGGTCGAAGGCGCTAGGCGTCACATCCAATGATGGCGATTACGCCCGCATTGATGGACGTACACGGCAGTTGAACTACGGACCTCTTGCGTTTGACCGCCGGAATACCTTCGTCACGAATTACATTTACGATTTCCCCAGCCTGTTTCACGGCCATTCCCTAGCGCATACGGTTGTGGATGGCTGGCAGATTTCCGGTATCACTACCTTCCAGACAGGCGCTCCATTTATGGTCACGGCAAATGTCAACGGGTATAACAACCAGACATTAACCGGCTCCTATACCGAAGGTACCCGGGTCAGCATTATTGGTAATCCATTGCTCGGGACAAGCCATGATCCGTACCATCGCCTCAACCCGGCGGCGTTTAGAGCTCCTCAAGTCGGAGATCCCGGTATCGGCAATGAAGGGCAAAACCAGTTCACCGGTCCGGGAATTAACAACACGAATCTTGCCCTGCAGAAACAGTTTACAGTGAAGGAACGCTACAATTTTCAGCTCCGTATGGATGCCTTTAACGTGTTCAACCATGCCCAGTTCAACGGGATCAACAGCTCCCTTAGCTTTAACACCCCAGGGAGCACAGACGTTCAGAATACGGCCGCTAACAATCCTCAACAGTGGAATGGCTTCGGATCGGTATCCGGCGCGAATGATCCTCGAATCGTTCAGCTTCTAGGCCGCTTCACGTTTTAACATCGCGGCGAAACCACGTGTGCGGGCTTCTTTGAATGGCGTCATGATCTTTCATCCGAAGCCCGTGCGTATAGAGTTAGGACATTCGGAGATACCCATGAGAAGCGTTGGATTGTGGAGGGCGGCCTCCGTGGCAGCCTTGTGCGGAGTTGTGTGGAGCGCGGGAGCGCAAACGGCACCCAAGCCTGCCTACCTGGACCCGAATCTGCCGGCTGAGAAGCGGGCGGCTGACCTGGTCCACCGCATGACACTCGACGAGAAGGCAACGCAGCTTGTCAACCAGGCGCGCGCCATCCCTCGGCTCAACGTGCCGGCTTACGACTGGTGGAGCGAGTCTCTCCATGGCGTGGCGGTCAACGGCACGACCGAGTTCCCCGAGCCCATTGGCCTGGCAGCGACTTTCGACCCCGCGAATATCCACACCATGGGCGTTGCGATCAGTACGGAGGGACGTATCAAGCATGCGCAGGACGAGCGCGCGGGGCACAGCAATATCTTCGAGGGTCTCGACTTCTGGGCGCCGAACATCAACATCTTTCGCGACCCGCGATGGGGCCGTGGCCAGGAGACCTATGGTGAAGACCCGTTCCTGACCGCACACATGGGCGTAGCTTTTGTGACCGGCATGCAGGGCGACGACCCGCGTTACTACCGGGTTATCTCAACTCCCAAACACTTTGCCGTGCACAGCGGCCCGGAACCTACGCGCCATATAGCAGATGTGACGGTAAGCAAGCATGATGAGATCGACACCTATCTGCCGGCTTTTCGCGCTACCGTCACGGAGGCGAAGGCGGCGTCTATCATGTGTGCTTACAACAGCATCAATGGACAGCCTGCGTGTGCCAATGAGTTTCTTTTACAAGACCAGCTAAGAGGTAAGTGGGGCTTTAAAGGTTATGTCGTGTCAGATTGCGAAGCGGTGCGAAACATCTTCAGCGGCCATCATTACAAACCGACGCAAGCTGCGGCCTCGGCCATCAGTCTCCAACGCGGCATGGACAACGAATGTATCGATTTCACCAGCAAGGTAACGAATGACCATGACTATGCGCCGTATCTCGAAGCGGTCAAGCAGAACCTGCTGAAAGAGAGCGAGATTGACGTTGCCTTGACTCGGCTGTTTACCGCGCGCATGAAGCTGGGCATGTTTGACCCGCCGGCGATGGTGCCCTACACGAAGATCGACGAAAAGCTGCTGGATGGCCCCGCGCACCGAGCCCTGGCTCGCAAGCTGGCAAACGAATCGATGGTGCTGCTGAAGAACGATGGCGTGCTACCGCTGAAAACAAGGGGAGTGAAGATTGCCGTTGTCGGTCCTCTCGCCGAGCAGACCAAGGTATTACTGGGTAACTACAACGGCACGCCGACCCACTCCGTCTCCGTGCTGGAAGGGCTGCGGGCGGAGTTCCCCGCCGCGCAGATCCACTATGAGCCCGGCACGCAGTTTCTGAATAAAAACACGACGCCGGTACCGGCACAACTGCTCACCACCGATGGAAAGCCGGGTGTGCAGGCCAGCTACTTTGTATCGGACGTAGCGGCGATAGCAGGCCTGGATGCCGCGCCGAAAACCCTCGCCAGCCGCATCGAACCGGGCATCGGTGTGGCCACAAACCCGTTGCCTGCTGAGACGGCGGGAAAAAAGCCGCTGGCCGTTCGCTGGGACGCGAAGCTCACGCCTCAGGAAACAGGGGACTACAACCTTGGTCTCAAGGGAGAAGGATCATTCCGCGTGTCACTGGATGGCAAGGTGCTCGCCACGACGAGCGCGACCAATGGCGTGGAAGCCAAGCTCGGCAAAGTGCACCTCGAACAAGGCAAGCCGTACACATTGAAAGTCGAGTATGCCCCAGTTAACAGCGCGGGCTCAGGACCTCGCCTGGTATGGTCCAAGGTCGATCTGCGTCCAACACCCGAGGCGGTCGCAGCGGCCAAAGATGCGGATGTAGTGATCGCCGTGGTAGGCATCACGAGCGAGCTTGAGGGCGAAGAGATGCAGGTGAGCGAGCCTGGCTTCAAGGGCGGCGATCGCACCAGCCTGGACCTGCCGAAGCCCGAGCAGGATTTACTCGAGGCGGTTGCTACAACCGGCAAACCGCTGGTCGTGGTGCTGATGAACGGCAGCGCGCTGAGTGTGAACTGGGCGAAGGAGCACGCCAGTGCCATTCTGGAAGCCTGGTACTCCGGCGAGGAAGGCGGGGCCGCTATCGCAGATACGCTCTCGGGTCGCAACAACCCTGGGGGAAAGCTGCCGGTAACTTTCTACACGGGCGTGAGCCAGCTACCCGCATTCGAGGATTACTCGATGAAGAATCGCACCTATCGCTACTTTGAAGGGACGCCACTCTATCCATTCGGCTATGGGCTGAGTTATACCAATTTTGCTTATAGCGACCTGAAGCTGCCTGAAGAATCAATAAGTGCCGGTAGCCCGCTGACTGCTCTGGTCAAGGTGACGAATACCGGAAAGCTGGGCGGCGACGAAGTCGTTCAGCTCTATCTCAAATTCCCCAGCGTACCGGGTGCGCCGCTCAAGGCGTTGCGCGGATTCGAGCGCGTGCACCTGGAGGCGGGCGCTTCGAGGCAAGTGAAATTCGACCTGAAGCCGCGCGACCTGAGCATGGTGACCGAGGCAGGCGAACCGGTTATACCGGAAGGGGAGTTTACGCTGTTTGTCGGAGGAGGGCAGCCTGGAGCTGACGAACATGATGTGGAGCAAACGTTTCGCGTGAAGAACAGTCTAACCCTGCCTGAGTGAATCCGCATCGCCTGAGTGAATCCGCATCGCTGCGGCTGTAAAAGCTGCTTGCGGTTGATGCATAGTTTGGGAAGGTGCTGGATTGTCCGTCAGGAAAAAGGTTGGCAATTCTCCTGGATTGTGTAGGAGAAGAAGCAAGTGTAATCATAGCGGGAGGTGAACATTTCATCACGATTCTGCCGTAGCGATGTCTCGGGTAGAGCAACGTCGATGGGATCCCGATCGAGGTGTGCGCAATGAGTGATCATGAAGGCGGCATGAGCGCCAATGGCGCTCTGGTCCTGCCGGCTGCCGAGCATCCGGCAGCGGAGCAAATGCCTGCCGCGAACGGAACAGACCGGCCGACGTATGCCGCCGCTTTTCGCTGCATTGGCGCAAGCTGCGAAGATATGTGTTGTCGGGATTGGTCTATTCCCCTCGACAAGGAAACATACAAGCAGTATCAGAAATTTCCACCGGAAAAGCTTGGTGCTCTGGTTTCGCAATACGTCTCGATCAACGAGACCCCCGGTGCTCCGGACAGCCGCTTCGCGCGCATTCTTCCGACAGCATCCCATAACTGTCCATTTTTCGGAGCCGATCGGCTTTGTGCCATTCAGAAAGAACACGGCAGTAAACTCCTGTCATCGACGTGTTCCACATACCCGCGCGCACTGAATACTGTTGAAGGCGTACTCGAGGGATCGCTAAGCCTGTCTTGCCCTGAAGCGGCAAGGAATGTCTTACTCGTTCCCCATTCCATGCAGGTGGCCGGCGATCTATTCTCAGGGGAATTTCGAACCGACGTCGCGATCCGATTGTCAAATCATGTAAGTAGCCCCATCCACAAGCCATATGGTTACTTCCATGAAACGCGATCCTTACTCGTGGATATGGTCAAGGATCGCTCGCGACCTATGTGGCAGAGGCTGTTGTTTATCGGCTCGCTATGCAAAAGCCTGGATGGAGTGATCACGAAGGAGGAGGACCGGACGGTTCCCGCAATCCTTGAAACGCATGGCCAAGCTCTTCATCTGGACGCATTGCGTGCCGGCCTGGAAAGCATCCCAGGGCAGCTGGAAGTAAAGTTAAAGGTGATACTCAGGCTGACCGATGCCAGGGTGCAGGATAAGGAAAGCGGGACGCGCTTCCGCGACGTATTCTGGGCGTATGTCGAGGGTATCGGCTCCGGTTCGGATGCAAATTCCAAAGACGATGTCCAGCGCTATCTGGAAGCCGAGGAGAGATACTACCGTCCATTCTTCGCCAGGTCTCCATTTATCCTTGAGAACTATCTGCTGAATTACATTTTCCAGAACCTCTTCCCCTTTGGTCGCGAAAACAGCATTCGTTTCAAGGCCCGGGGTATCTTCGACGAGTACGTCCTGCTGGCCACCCAGTTCGCCTGGATCGATACATTGCTTATCGGCGTCGCGGCACGTTATCAGGAGTCTTTTGCCGAAGAGCACGTCGTCCAGGTAGTTCAGTCGTTCTGCCGGGCTGTCGAGCACAATCCACTTGTGCTTAGCTCGATCAACGAGTTCATGACACACCTGCAGTTGGATAACTTGCAGGGAATGGCCATCATGCTCAAGAACTAGTTACCGCGTATTCGCATGGCGGTTGTGTAGTATAGCAATCAGATTCGGGATCTGTCTCACAGTGCCTAACTCATCGGAGACAATATGTCAAATATCTCACAGAAAAGACTTCGCGATGAGAGGGTTGCGGCGCAGTCGCCAACGCTCGTGCTTTCTGCAGTTCAGAAGATCGATAGAGTGCCGCTTGTAGCGCGGATCTCGATGCGGGGAGCCGGCGCGGCGATGTGCGCGGCCGTGTTGTGTGGAGCCGTCAGTGCTCCGGGACAGGCAATAACAGGCGCACCCGCTGCCCCGGTTGCGCCTGTGTCCGCCGTTGCGCCCGCGGCTCCGGTGAAAGTGCAGCTTCCCGCGGATCAACGGGCATTCAAGGCGGCACAGGGAACCGTCGACCCGGAACAGCGGCTGGCCCTGCTGCGGCAGTTTGTCAAGGATTACCCCAAAAGCAAGCGGGTGAGTACGGCACAGTTCGGCATCCTCGATGTGCTGGGTAAAGAACTTCCCTGATCGGACCAGTGAGATCGATGCCCAGGCCAGGTTTGAAGTGAAACAGGGCGGTAAAGGTCAGAACAAGTGGCGTGAAGAAGGAGACATAGCCGACCTGCTGGCCGGCCCGCGCGCGGCGGATTTGCCTTCAGCCGAGAAGTGGGCACGAGACGCGGCGACGCACACAGGCAAAATCAGCGAAGCGAGCTTTGATAAAAATGAGTTGAAGTCCTACACGAAATACAAGCAGCCGGCACCCACCGCAGCCGCCATGCACCGGGACTATGCCGAGATGCAGGCCAATGCGATGGTGCCGCTCGCCGACGTGCTGCTGCACGAGGGGCATGCGGACCAGGCAGCCCCGCTGCTCGTCAAAGCGTACAGCCTGGACCCCATGATCGGTGAAGTCAGCCAACTGCGGGGTGAAATTGCCCTTGACGGGGCACCGGGACGCGGAAGCGCTTGAGGATTTTGAAAGGGCGCAGCTGCTTGGGGAGCTGCGCTCGCCCTGGAAGGACAAAATAGTGGAGTTGTACCGGGCAGCGCACAGCGGCAGCGATACAGGGCTGCCGGCGGAGATGGATGCGCAGTACGCGCGGCTCTTCCCCCCGGTGTTTACGCCGGCAAAGAAGGCGCTGTCCACGGGCGGCCACACCGTGCTGGTGGAGCTGTTTACCGGCTCGGCATGCCCTCCGTGCGTGGGCGGAGACCTGGCGGTGGAGGGCCTGCTCGAAGCCTATCCACGGACGGAGGTCGTGGCGTTGGCCTTCGACCAGCACATCCCCGAGCCGGACCCGCTTGCCAACCCGGATTCAGTCGCGCGCGCGGCGGTGTACGGAGTCAATGGAACGCCCAGCTATGTACTGGACGGCAAGTTGCTTCCCTTTTACGGAGCCGGCCGCTCCAGCAGCGAGGAATTGTACGGAAAACTGAGTAAGGCCGTAGATGCACAAGCGGTTAAGGCAAGCGGCGTGCAACTGGCGCTGACCGCCGAAAACGGAACTGGTGGATTGGTCCTCGCCAGGGCGCAGGTCTCGATAGGTGAGGCGAAGTCGCTGATGGAAGCTCCAGCTATCCCGCCACCCTCTGCTCCAGTGCCAGTGCCAGCGCCAACCGCAGCCAAGGCGGCGAAGAGCGCGGCGGCTGCGCCTGCCGTTGCACCCCAGCCCGCAGGGCCGCCGCAGCTGGTGGTGAGCTTTGCCCTGGTTGAGGATGAGGTGCGCTACAGCGGAGAGAACGGCATGCGGTTTCACCGCATGGTGGTCCGGGCAGTGAGCCCGGAGCAGGCCGTCGAAACAGGGAAAACAGCGGAGCTGAAAACTTCGTTTGACCCGGAGGCGATCAGCGGAAAGCTCAAAACATACCTGGCGGATTACCAAACACATAATGAGCGCTTCGGCAAGATAGAGTTCCTGAGCATGGATACCGCGATCGCGCCCGAACACCTCGCGGTTGTCGCATGGGTGCAGGACAAAATAACGCACCGGGTGCTCGGGACGGCATTTGTGCCGCTGGGTGGCAAGAGTTGATGCGTCACCCTGTTCTGCTTGCCTGCTGCATGCTGGGGGCAGTCCATTTGCTGCGGGCGGCGCCGCCGAAGCCGCCGGTGGCATGGCAGGTAAGGCCGGTCAAGCCGGTCAAGGCCGGGGCTCGATTCCAGGTGTTCCTGACCGGTACGATCGATCCGGGCTGGCGCCTGTACGCGCTGGAGGAGCCCGATGGCGGCCCGATCGCGACAGTGATCGCACTGGCTGACGGAGACCCCGCGGACCTGGAGCGCGTAACCGAGGGCAAGCCGAAAGTGGTGCCGGACCCCGCGTTCGGGCTCTCAACCGGTTACTTTGCAGGAACAGCGACATTTACGCTGCAACTTGCGATGACGAGGGGAGCAAAGGCAGGAGATCATCCGCTGCATGTGCTGGTTCGCTACCAATCCTGCAATGACCGGGTGTGTCTGCCCCCGCGCACCGACATTGTTAGCGTGCCAGTTACTGTAAAGCCCTGAATCATTTTCACAGCACGGGTGAGCTTATCGGCGAACCCGGCGCGGCTGTTCCGTCAGGAAGAGCTACGATCATTCCAAGTCAGCACGTATTCTTATCAAGATGAAAGAGCAGTTGTCACAGATTAGGCTGGCGCACGGAGCGCGTATGGCAGAGAAGCTTTTGCTGGATCGCAGGATTTCCTCAAAACGGTGGCCGAAGCGCCGGGTGCGGTTACGCAACCGGCGCACTTCACCGCGGCGGCCACGGCAGAGTAACCGCACGGCGCGCTAAAGCGGAGCCGGGCAGGCGAGGACATCGAGTATCCGCGCCAGTTTCGCGGACGGCAACTAAAGATGATTTCCGCTGGGCGGAGTGGCCGCGGGCAGCTTGGGGACTGGGAGACTTTCAACCGCCCCAACAAGGGATTCTGCCCGCCGTATGCCTTTCCATCAATTTGGGTGCGCATTGGAGGGCCCGGCGTGAAATGTACCAGTGGAGGAGAGAGACACGGGACAAGGAGAGCGTAGGGGACGGGGTAAGAAGTATGAGCCAGAGCAGGTAGTGAATCTG
>JAABUX010005571.1_pt1 | contig 15415 bp, 13 predicted proteins | sample 5561851 | NCBI WGS metagenome assembly JAABUX01 (sample SAMN10711883, study PRJNA513361) | rock metagenome | isolation source: Antarctica rocks | place: Antarctica: Victoria Land, Richard Nunatak red sandstone | collected 2016-01-03 | reverse complement strand
TCCGGCCGCATCGGCACAGCCGACACACCACTCGGGCAGGCCATCCCCAACAGCACACCGGCCCAGGCCAGCTCTACGCCGCCCACGCCCTGACCTCAGCACGCTTATCGCGGTTTCCCTGCCGGTGTAGATGTAACCCGAGCACGAATTCACCCCATCCGGTATCGTCTGTAGACAAATGAAGGCCATCCATCTAGCCCTCTTCTTCGCTCTCGCCCCCGCTGCCCTCCACGCCCAAACGACCACCACCCCCACCCCCGACCCTGCCATGGCCGAGCAGGTCAAGCAGCAATACCTCCACGCCTGGAACTCCTACAAGCAGTACGCGTGGGGACACGACGAGCTCAACCCCCTAAGCCTCAAGCCCCACGACTGGTACGGCCCCTCGCTCCACATGACGGAAATCGACGGCCTCGACACCATGCTCCTCATGAACCTGCAGCCCCAGGCACAGGAGACCATCGCCGACCTCGACCAGCACCTCTCCTTTGACCAGGACATCTACGTCAAAAACTTCGAGATCACCATCCGCTGCCTCGGCGGGCTCCTCAGCGCTTACGAGATCACCGGCGATAAAAAACTCCTGGACCTCGCCGAAGATCTCGGCAAACGCCTCCTCCCCGCCTTCCACTCGCCCACAGGCATGCCGTACGAGTTCGTCAACCTCCGCACCGGCCAAACCCGCGGCGCCGAGACCAATCCCGCCGAGGTCGCACTCCTCCCCGAGTTCGGCACCCTCTCCAGACTCACCGGCAAACCCATCTACTACGACACCGCCAAGCGCGCCATGACCGAGCTCTGGAAGCGCCGCTCCTCCCTCGATCTCCTCGGCAGCACGGTCAACGTCGACACGGGCAAGTGGGTCGACCCCACCTCCACCGTCGGCAGCGGCACCGACTCCTTCTACGAGTACACCTTGAAAGCCTCACTCCTCTTCGGCGACAAGGACATGGCCGCCATGTGGCAGACCAGCATCGCCGCCATCAACGCCCACCTAGCCGACGACGTCCGCAGCGGCCTCTGGTACGGGGAGGTCGACCTCAACACCGGCAAACCCATCTCCAGGCTCTACGGCTCACTCGATGCCTACTTCCCCGCCGTCCTCGTTCTCGCCGGAGACCTCGACCGCGCCCAGCGCCTCCACCGCTCCGACTTCCAGATGTGGACCCTCTTCGGCATCGAGCCGGAGCTCCTCCACTACCCCGATCTAAAAGTCACCGACGCCGCCTACCACCTCCGGCCCGAAATCATCGAATCCACCTACTACCTTTCGCACGCCACCGGAGACCCGCTCTACCAGCAGATGGGCCGCACCTTCTTCGACAATCTCGAAAAGTGGTGCCGCACCCCCGCCGCCTACGCCGAGCTCTCCGACGTCCGCTCCAAAACCCAGCGGGACGACATGGAAAGCTTCTTCTTCGCCGAAACCCTCAAGTACCTTTACCTCCTCTACGCCCCACCGAACACCGTCGACTGGCACACCACCATCTTCAACACCGAAGGCCACCCCCTCAAAATCATGACGGACGCCGAGCAACACATCACCCATTAACCGCTTGTCATTCTGACCCTGAGCTTATCGAAGGGGAAGAAATCCCTGTATTTTGCTCCTGCAAAACTCCATCTCGCTCCCCTAGCCAGTCGCCCGCAAACCGGGGACCACCTTGTCCGTCAGCTTATCCAAAGCCTGCGTCGTTTGCTTCTGAGATAGAGCTCATCCAAAGCTTACGTCGCTGCTTCTGAGATAGAAGCTAATCCAAAGCCTGCGTCGTTTGCTTTGAGATAGAGCCGGGCTTCAGCCCGACGTCCAAGCGCCGTCGCAAGACGGCCTTCCACTCTGCCGAAGGCCGGAATGAAGGCGAAGCCGTACGACAAAATACGAGCCTCTCCATCCCCGCTCTGCTGCGCTCTTTCGCAGCTCGTCTCGCCAGCTCACCGTAACTAGACGAACCCTACTTCACCCCATCCTCACTGGCCTGATACGCCACAATCGTCTTCAGCGTCTCGTACGGAATCGACGACAGCGGCAGCAAGTGCCCATTCACCGCCAGCATAGGCGTCTGATCCACGCCCACATCCTCGCCCAGCTTCAACGAAGCACTCACCGCATCCTTGGTTGCCGATGTCGCCGCGCATAGATCCACCGCACCCGGATCCACCCCCGCCTTCACCACCGCATTTTTCAGCGTCTCGTCCCCACTCTCCGGCGTCAGCCCGCCCTGCGTGTCATACACTGCCTGCAGAAACGTCCAGAACGCCTCCGGCTTCGTCTTCGCCACGCATACTCCGTCCGCCGCCGCCTTGAACGCAAATGGATGGATCTCCGTCAATGGAAAGTTCTGATACACCACCCGCGCGTTCGGAAAGTCCTTCATCAGCTGATCCATCGTCCCCTGCACCTCCTTGCAGTGCGGACACTGCATATCGGCAAACTCCACCAGCATCAGCTGCTTGCCGGCTGCCCCACGCGCCGGCCCGTCCGCCCTCGCTTGGAGCATCTGCCGCGCGTCCGCAAACGGCGTCGCTCCAAAGCTCACCACACCGTCCCCCGCAATCGCATGCTTGCCGTCCGGCGTCACAAAAAACGCCGACGTCTGCACCTTCGCTCCAGGGCTCCTGTCCGTCACATACACGATCACACGCTCCACCCCCGGCGCCTGCGTCGTCTGGATCGCCTCCACCCGCCATATGCGGTTCGCGTCATACCCCCAAAGCTGCTTCAGAAACGCGTCCACCGTCGCCACCGTCGGAGTCTGCGCCGTAAAATTCTTCGGTTCCGCGGCCGGAAACGGATCGGCCGTGCTCGAAGGCGTCAACGAGCTCAGCTGCGGCCGCTGCTGAGAGGTCGCCGGTGCCGTTGGCGCCTGCGCACCCGCCATGCCCGTTGCCATCGCCATCACAAACACCACCACCGCCGCTCGCATCCTCGCCAAACCAGACCTGCCTTCCGCCGCACGCTCGCGCACAGCCGTCCTAAACCTCAACCTTCGCCGCGATGGGAAACCGCCGCCCCATCCCAAACGCCTTCTTCGTCACCTTCAGCACCGGAGCCGCCTGCTGCCGCTTATACTCGCTCCGCTCCACCAGCTTCAGCACGCCGCGCACCGTCTCCACATCCACACCCTGCGCCGCCGCAATCTCCTCCGCCGACCTGTACTCTTCCACATACGCCTCCAGCATCGGGTCGAGCACGTCGTACGGTGGCAGCGAGTCCGTGTCCTTCTGCCCCGGCCGCAGCTCCGCCGAGGGTGCCTTCTCGATCGTCGCCCGCGGAATCACCTCGCGCTCCCGATTCGCATACTCGCTCAGACGGTACACCCGCGTCTTCCACACATCCCCGATCACCGCCAGCCCACCCACCATATCCCCATACAGCGTCGAGTACCCCGTCGACATCTCGCTCTTATTGCCCGTCGTCAGCACCAGCGCACCAAACTTGTTGGAGAGCGCCATCAGCAGCGCCCCACGAATCCGCGCCTGCAGGTTCTCCTCCGCCAGCCCAAACTCCGTCCCCGCAAACATCGGATCGAGCGTCCGCATGTACCCCTGAAACACATCATGGATCGTCAGCACCTCGATCCGCACGCCCAAATTCTCCGCCAGCCGCCGCGCATCCTCCACCGACCCCGTCGACGAGTACTCGCTCGGCATCCCCACACCCATCACGTTCTCCGCCCCCAGCGCCTCCACCGCAATCGCCGCTACCAGTGCCGAGTCGATCCCCCCACTCAACCCCACCAGCGCCTTCCGGAACCCACACTTGTGGAGATAATCCCGCACCCCCAGAACCAGCGCCTCCCACGTCGCCGCAATCTCGTCCCGCTCATCCGCCGCTCTGCCCTGCGCTCCGCCCAGATCGAGAGCCGTATCGAACACTACCAAGTCCTCCGCAAACGAAGTCCCCCGCGTCACCACCTCGCCATCGCACCCCACCACCAGCGACGTCCCATCAAACACCAGGCTGTCATTCCCACCTACCTGGTTCGTCATCGCCACCACCGCCCCATGCCGCCGCGCCAGCGCACCCAACATCCGTTCGCGCACCCCACGCTTGTCCTTCCAGTACGGCGACGCCGAAATATTCAGGATCACCTTCTGCTCCCCTGCACGCGTATCCCAAAGCTTCATCAGCTCCTCCACCGGATCAATCCCGTACCTCCGCTCGTGCCAGAAGCCCTTGTCGTTCCACGCATCCTCGCAGATCGTGATCGCCAGCCGCTGCCCCCGAAACTCACACAGGCACTGCTCCACCCCAGGCTCGAAATACCTCTGCTCATCGAACACGTCGTAAAACGGCAGCAGCCGCTTCTGCTGCGTAAACACCACCCGCCCCGCCTCCAGCAGCACCGCCACATTCCTGACGTGCTTGCCCTCAGCCAAACCCGCCGGCATCACCGTCCCACACAGGATCCCCGGCCGCCCTGGCTCCGCCGTCCACGCCGCCAGCTGCCCCACTACCTCTTCCGCCCGATCGAGAAACGCGGCCTTCTCCAGCAGATCCGCCGGCGGATACCCGCACACCGCCAGCTCCGGAAAGACCACCAACTCCGCGCCTCGTTCCGCCGCCCTGCCCGCAAACTCAAGTATCTTTGCCGCGTTCCCGGTGAAATCTCCCACCGTCGGGTTGATCTGCGTCAAAGCTATCTTCACACCTCCAGTCTACCGTCTCCCCCCGGGAAACCCTTACACGCCTTCGCCGCTTCAAAGCCTCACCGCGTGGCGAAAGACTCTGTGAGCGCGCCTACCAAACGCACATCGGAAACCGGAGTCAAGTGGCGCACCCACCCCCCTCAAACGGCTATCCTGTTAAGAGAGAAAGGCATTCACCAGAAGAAGTCACACGGGCATGGGAGGCTTTGATGCGGGGCAACATAACTCAAGAATGGAAGACTTTACGCATAAGTCCTTACACAGGTAGCTTTGCGTTGTGGTACTACGCTAACTCATTATATTTGAATATTTTAGCAATGAAGTACCCCCGGGGGGGGGGACAGGCTCTTACGCGCCAGTGCCGCTGAGAACCACACCCACGGTCCGCGCTAGAATCTTCAAATCCAGCCACAGGCTCCAGTTCTCGACATACGCCGTATCCAGCGAAATATAGCTGTCAAACGACGGGTCCTGCCGTGCCTCCACCTGCCACAACCCCGTGATCCCAGGAAGCACATCCAGCCGCCGCAGATGCACCAGATCGTACTGCTCCACCTCGGACGCAATCGGAGGCCGTGGCCCCACCAGGCTCATATCCCCCCGCAGCACGTTGTAAAACTGCGGCAGCTCATCCATCGAATACTTCCGCAACATCCGCCCGAACTTCGTCACGCGAGGATCGTTGACAATCTTGAACAGAACGCTCTTGCGCTCGTTCATGTGCTCCAACTCCTCCTGCATCTTGTCCGCGTTCTCGACCATCGTGCGGAACTTGAAGCACACAAACGTCCGCCCCTTGCGACCGATCCGCTGCGCCCGATACAGAATCGGCCCCTTCGAGTCCATCCGGATCGCGATCGCGATCAGCAGCATCACCGGCGACAAAATCAGCAGAGCCAGACCCGAAAGCAGCAGATCCAGCGTCCGCTTCAGCAGCACCGCACCTATCGCGAACTCGCGGCGATGCAGCGGAATCGTTGGAAACTGGCCGATGTACTCGACCGGCGCATTCCATGCCAGGCCGTCGTATAGATCCGGTACCACGCGCACATCGATGTCCGCTTCGCGAGCCTCCTCCACCAAACCGATCACCAGCTTCTTCTCCGCTGGCACCGAGAAGAAGATCTCGTCGACAAACAGCGACCGCGCCACGGCCAGGCAGTTCTGCACGTCGCCCACCACGTCGGCGTCGCCGGCCTCCGCCTCCCGGGCCGTCAAGGCGATAAACCCCTTGAAACGAAATCCGAGGTGCTGGTGCGACTCCAGGTGATTGCGAAGCGCATGCCCCACCCGCCCTGCTCCCACAATCATCACGTTTCTCGTCTCAATTCCCTCGAGATACCGGCGGTACACAATGCGCCGCCACAGAATCCGTCGCAGGCACAGGAGGAAGCCCGTGATCAACACCATGGACCCTACAACAATGCGCGAGATCGCCACGTTATGGCTCAGGTACAGCGATCCGCAAAGCAGCAGCCCCGCCGTTAACGTCGCCTGCAGCGTCATCCGGATCTCGTGCAATCCGCTCCGGTTCTGAATCGGTCCATAGATGCCGTAAGAGCGCGTCACAAACACCAGGCAAAGCGCATACCAGGTTATAAACGCCGTCGTCATCGGAGGCGCCGTCTCAAACAGGCGCGGCACCATCGACAACATCCCCGTATGCTCCGGAAGTACAACCCGGAGCCGGAGCGCCACGATCCACGCCACAAATACCGTCATCACATCCAGCGAACTCCAGACCAGACTCGTCAGCGAAGGTCGCCAAAGCCAACCCGACCTCCGTGACCGGGCCCGCCGGTCGCCGGCAGCCCTCTTCCGTCCGGAAACCATCACTTGCTGGAGATAATCTGGTGTCGCCACTGCGGGTCCTTCTGTCTTTCGATCCTTCTCCACTAAGGTGTCTGGTCCAACACCGGTGACTTGGAAACAAACGAAAGGGCCGACATCCTCTCGGCGTAAGCAGACCTCGTTCGCGCTACCTGTTCGACTCTAAGTACACCATGCCCAACCCATACTCGGGTTGCCATACAACTTCCCTGCCATCGCACGACTTCATCCCTTCCGAGCATACGTTCCCAATCCGAACGGTGGCAAGAAGCGTATACGTTGAAACACGCCGAACTTCGGTTCGGTGCGTCCGGGCGTGTATGACACCAAAAATGGCGCTTTACGCCGGCAGCACCAGCGCATCCAGTGAGAGAAATTCCTTCAGCACCGGATCGTCACTCCTCTCCATCTCCTCCATCGTCCCAAAAAAGTGCGCTCTCCCCTCGTGAAGAAACACCACGCGGTCGGCAAGCTTCTTGGCAAAACGCATGTCGTGCGTCACCACAATACTTGTCAAATGCAGCTGCTGCTTCAAGCGCTCGATCAAATCCCCGAGCAGATGACCCATCAACGGATCCACCATCGTCGTCGGCTCGTCATACAGCACCGCCTCCGGCTGGCTCGCCAGCGCCCTCGCAATCGCCACCGAACGCTTCATTCCCGTAGACAGATCGCTCGGCAGCAGACCCTCCATCCCCGCCACCCCGACCATCTCCAGCAACCCCTTCACAAGCAGGTAGATCTGCTCCTCCGCCAGCTCCCCTCGCTCCCGCAGCGGAAAGGCCACGTTCTCTCCCACCGTGATCGAATCAAACAGCGCACCGTTCTGAAAGACCATTGTCACCTTCCGCCGGATCGCCTGCAGCGCCCTCTCGCTAAAGCCCGTAATGTCCTCTCCCGCCACCCGGACCTCACCCGTGTCCGGCTTCAGAAATCCCAGCAACATCTGCAGCGACACCGACTTACCGACACCGCTTCGCCCCAGGATGCAAAGCGTCTCCCCAGCGTTGACGTAGAAGCTCACGTCCTGCAGCACCACAAAGTCCCCAAATGCCTTCGACACCCCCTCAAACGAGATGTACGCTCCCGGCCCCTTTCCGCCCTCCTCCGGCGGCACGTCCGCGGCGGCAGCCTCATTCTGCTGCGCTGCCTGCTCCATGAACTCTCCTACAGCCGGCGCTACATCCTCGGAGATCCCCTCCGTCAGCGACGCCCCATCTCGCTCATCGCTCACATTCTCCGAGCTCTGCTCATCGTTCGCCTGCACACCTTCTCCACCCTCCCCGCCAGGAGCCGTGTGCCGTTCATCCAGCTCCCCGCTCTCCCCGCCTGGCCCACTCCGCTCATCCGGCATCTTCGCTTGACCTCACTCCCATTCTCCCATTGTGCTTGGAGACGCCCCGCTCCTTCTTTGAGGTGCCCGCTCCTTTGTTGTCATCCTCGCGAAGCGGAGGATCTGCTGTTTCCGTTTACCTGTCGCCCAGCACAGGACCAACCTGCATCACCCAATCCCGCCTCGATAGGCAAGCCCCCTACCCGCCAGCCGCTCCGCTTCCGCAAACTCCTCCGGCGTATTCAGGTTCGCAAACCAAAGCGCACGCGTCCTCCACGCCTCCTCATCCGGCATCCAGCCCGGCCATACCGACTCCCGCCCTATCCCTGTATCAATCTCGGCGCGCCGCACCCCGCCCGCCGCCGCTCCGCACTCCTCCAGCAGCACGCGCACCCTGTACTCCCCCCGTTCCACCGCCTCCTCGAACTCCCCCCCAAACTCCGCACCCACAAGACTCACCAGCGGCTGAGCAATCCCATCCGACACCGCAAACGCCACCCGGCCCCCACTCCCTATCCACTCGGCCGCAACTCTACGCAGCAACTCCCCTGGGATCAGCGGCATATCCACAGGCAGAAACATCGCTCGACCCGTACCCGCATCCTGCAGCGCCGCCGCCATCCCACCGACCGGCCCGCACCCCGGTCGAAGATCCTCGATGACCCGCACACCCGCAGGCACCCGCTCCCGCCCTCCCACCACCACCACCTCCCGGCAGATCCCCGCCAGCTTGCCCACCGCAATCTCCAGCAGCGTCCGCCCACCGAGCCGAAGCTCCGCCTTGTCCATCCCCATGCGTGAGCTGCGGCCGCCCGCCAGCACATACCCGCGAACCTCCTCAGTCACAAACCGCCCACCCGCGTCAGAAACCCAATGATCGACTCGATTCCCCGATGAAAATTCGCTAGGTGAAACTTCTCGTTCGGCGCATGGAGATTATCGTCAGGCAATCCAAAGCCCATCATCACCGTCGGTATCTTCAGCTCGCGCACAAAGTCCCCCACAATCGGGATCGACCCTCCCCCGCGCACAAACACCGTCTCCCTGCCCCACACCTCGCGCATAGCCTCAGTCGCCGCCCGCACATACGCATTATCCGTACTCACCACAATCGGGTCGCCCGAGTGAAGCAACCGCACCTCCACCTCCACGCCCTTCGGCGTCACCGTGGCGACATACTCCTGCAGCAGCCGAAACGTCTGCGCCGGCGTCATCTCCGGCACCAGCCGCAGACTCACCTTCGCCAAAGCCTTCGCCGGAATCACCGTCTTGGCGCCCGCACCCGTAAATCCGCCCGGCATCCCATGCACATCCAGCGTCGGCCGCGCCCACGTCCGCTCCAGAACGCTGTAGCCCGGCTCCCCCGTCAGCTCTTTCGATCCCACCTCCGCCGACCTGTACTCCTCCTCATCAAACGGCAGCGCTCGCCACGCCTTCAGCTCGTCCGCCGTCGGCTCCTGCACCTTGTCGTAGATCCCCGGAATCAGAATCCGCCCATCCGCATCCTTCAGCTTCGCAATGATCTGCGCTAAAGCCACAAACGGATTCGGCGCCGCACCGCCATACATCCCTGAGTGCAGATCCGTCCGCGCCCCCCGCACCTCAATCTCCGTATAGATCATCCCGCGCAGCCCCACACACAACGTCGGCAGCTCCGGCGCAAACATCTCCGTGTCGCTCACCAGCGCCACATCCGCCTTCAACGCCTCGCCATGCTCGCGCACAAATCGCGCAATCCCCTCGCCTCCTACCTCCTCCTCACCCTCCAGAATCACCCGCACATTCACCGGCAGTTCACCGTTACCAGCAGCCAGTAGGCTCTCCAGAGCCTTCACATGCATCCACATCTGCCCCTTGTCATCCACCGCACCGCGCGCATACAGGTTGCCATCCCGCTCCGTCGGCTCAAACGGCGGCGACCTCCACTCGTCCAGCGGCTCCGCCGGCTGCACATCATAGTGCCCATAGCAAAGCACCGTGGGCGCACCCGGTCTCCTCAGCCACTCCGCATACACCAGCGGATGTCCGATCCGTGCGCGCACCAGCGTCGCCGGCCCACGCGCCTCCGCCACCATGCTCTCGGCCTCCGACGTCTCAATGAGCTGCACCCCCGCCATCCCGATCCGCCGCAGCTCCTCGGCGCAGAACTCCGCCGCCCACCGCACGTCCCCCACCCGCGCCGGATCCGTCGAGATCGATGGAATCCGCAGCAGCGCCTTCAACTCCTCCACAAACCTCGCTCCGTTTTCCCGCGCAAACGCCACCGCTCCCATCGTCACCGCTGCCATTCTTTGCCTCTTTCAGGTTCCACTTCTACGGCTCGACACACCCGCCTGTTGAACCGACACTGAGTATATGGATAACCGCGCCACCGACGCAGCCGCCCAAACCTGGAACACCTCCGCCTACGCCCAAAACGGCCGCTTCGTCGCCGACCTCGCCACCGGCGTCGTCGATCTCCTCGCACCCCAACCCGGCGAGCGCATCCTCGACATCGGCTGCGGCGACGGCGCGCTCACCGAGCGGCTCGCCGCCACCGGAGCCATCCTCACCGGCATCGACGCCTCCGAATCCATGGTCCGTGCCGCCCAGATCCGTGCCGCCCGCACCCGCAACTTCGACATCCATCACACCTCTGCCACCGAACTCACCTTTGACCAGCAGTTCGACGCCGCCTTCTCCAACGCTGCCCTGCACTGGATCCCCGAACACGATCAGCCCACCGCCCTCGCTCGCATCCATGCCGCCCTCCAACCCGGTGCCCGCTTCGTCGCCGAGATGGGCGGTCAAGGCAATATCGCCGCCATTCGCACCGCGCTCTCGGCCACCCTCGCTTCCTTCGGCATCGACGCCGAAGCCGCCGCCGCCTCGTTCTATCCCTCAGCCGACAACTACCGCGACCTCCTCCAGCAGGCAGGCTTCGAACTCCACACCATCGCCCTGATCCCCCGGCCAACACCACTCCCCGGCGGCCCCGCCGGCATGGAGGACTGGCTCAGCACCTTCCGCAACGGGGTCCTCGACCGGCTCTCCCTCCTGGACCGTGCCGCCGTCATCAGGCGCACCGTCGACTTCCTACGCCCTATCCTCTCCGATCGTGGAAACGCTTGGACCGCCGACTACGTACGCCTCCGATTCCACGCCACCCGACCGATATAAGCGCGGGATTCGGGCTCTACTTATGAAACTCCACACTCACAATCGTCGCCACCTCGACCGGCCCCCCATTCACCGTATACGGGCGATACCTCCACGTCCGAACCGCATCCTTGGCCGCGCCACGCAGCATCATATGGCCTGAGATCACCTTCAAATTCTCGACGCGCCCACGCTTGGAGATGATCGCCTGCATCACCACCTCTCCCTGAATATGAAACAGGCCAGCAAACCCCTTCGGATACGCCGGCTGGGGAGAGTACAGCAGGTTCCCCGCCATCACACCTGAAGACACATTGATCCGCCGGTATGCGGGCGCAACGATGCGTCCAGAAGGCGCGGAGGGCGTGGGCGCAACGATTCGACCGGAAGAAGTCGGGGGCGCGGGCAGAGCTTCGACCGGGGCCTCCTGAGCACCCAGCGTCGGAGCAGACGATGCAGTACCCCCGACGTGGCCATCCGCAGGCACCGTCGGAGCTGCCGTCACGGAACTGTCAGCGACGGGCACCACAGGCCTCGGCGCCGACAGCGGCTGAGGCACGACCACGCCTTGCTCGACCACCGGATGCTCAACTACGCCTCCTCGATCCGGACTCCCAGGGGCGGTCCTTCCTGTCCCCCCCCGATCCGCTCCCACCCCCCAGGGCACGTCCGCTGAACTCTTCGGCTGTCTCGCCGATGCCGCCCTACCGGCCACCAGCGGTCCCGCATCTGTCGGGCTGGGTCCCGCATCCGTTGTGCTGATAGAAGCAACGCGCGCTGGCTTCGCACGGTTTACCGACCCCAGAACAAGCAGCATTACCAGCGTCAACGCCGCCACTACCGCGATTGGAATCCAGCGTCGTCGCGCGAGTGCGACCACCTTCTTGACACCCTTCTGAACACTCTCACCGAAACGGGGCGCACCCCAGGAATGCTCCCCCTCCCCCTCAGTCTCAGTCGCAACTGCATAGGGCGCTCGTCGCCTTTCCACCGGAACTCCCTGCGCCCGCCGTCGCCGCTCCGCCGTCGGCCCAGGCACCGGAGGCGAGCCTCCTTGCTGCGCAGAGGAACCTTCCGTCTCTCCCAGGCTCGCTGACGCTGCATCCACAGCCCCCGTAGCCGTCTCCGTCGCCCGGATCTCCTCGAGCCGAGGCTCCATACGACTGATTCGCTGGTCAATCGAATCCAGAAAGAGCTTCACCTCAAGCGAGTTCATCTCGATCCGCGCTAAAGACTGGTTAACCTCCTTGGTTGCAGTTCCGCCAGTATCGGGCGCGCCCTCAGCCCGGGCAAACTCACGAGGTGACGTCTCCTCCTGTTTCGGCCCGCTCGCCCCGCCCTCTTCGCCTCGCCGCCCTGCCTCGCTCCGAGAGGCCGGCCCCTGCTCGTCATAGACCGTAGGATCCAGCACCTTGCGACTGACGTTGCGCTCAGATGGGGTCAAAGCTAGCTCCAGGGTAAAAAGGTTCATATCGCGTTGATCGCGAACGACCTCTACTTTCGATGCCACACCTACAGGGGATGTCTCCTCAGCTCTGCAGAGGAACTCCCTATCTGTTTTAACGTCCATAGAATCATAGCTCCTCAACTGAACCCCAGCACCGGATGCGGAATGTACGCCTCCTCCAGCCGCCCGATATCCGCAGAACTCAGCTGCAATCCAATGGCCTTCACCGCGTCCTCTAGATGATGCGCCTTCGACGCCCCCACAATCGGCGACGTCACCACCGGCTTCGCCAGCATCCAAACCAGCGCCAGCGTCGCCATGGGCACGCCCTTTTCCTTCGCCATCGCCTCGAGCTCGTTCACCACCCCCCGGTCCGCGTCCTCGGTCCCGCCATACAGCGTCCTCTGAAATTTGTCCGTCTCCGACCGGCTCGTCGACTCCGACTTCCACGGCCGCGCCAGCCTCCCGCGCGCCAACGGACTCCACGGCAGCACCCCGATCCCCTCCGCCGCGCACAGTCCCATCATCTCCCGCTCCTCCTCGCGGTACAGGAGGTTGTAGTGATTCTGCATGGATACGAAGCGCGTCCACCCATGCCGGTCCGCCACGTACAGCGCCTTCGCAAACTGCCACGAGTACATCGACGATGCACCGATGTACCGCACCTTGCCCGCCTTCACCACATCATGGAGCGCCTCCAGTGTCTCCTCGATCGGCGTCTCATAGTCCCACCGGTGCGTCTGGTAAAGATCCACGTAGTCCATCCCCAGCCGCCGCAAGCTCTCGTCCAGCTCAAACAGAATCTCCTTCCGTGACAGGCCCTTCCCATTCGGACCCTCGCGCATCACCCCCTGCACCTTGGTCGCCACCACCACATCTTCGCGGTGCACATGCGCCTTCAGAAACCTGCCCAGCACCTCTTCGCTCGCCCCACTCGAGTACACATTAGCCGTGTCGAAGAAGTTGATCCCCGCATCCAAAGCCTGCCGGAAGAACGGCTGCGTCTCCCCTTCCGTCAGCGTCCACGCATGCCGTCCCGGCATAAGCGCCTCTCCCTCCGGAGCTTTGCCATACGTCATGCATCCCAGGCACAGCCGCGAAATCTTAAGCCCCGTCCTTCCCAGATTCACATACTCCATCGTCCCGCTCCTCCTATTCGAGCCTGTCGCCACCGTCCTCCATCAGATGCGACCTGCCTGTTCATCGCGGACGGCAGCACGCCACGCCCATTCTCCTCACTCTCACCGTCCGCAACATCTGGACACCCGACGCCGGCGGCATACCCCGTATCGAGCGCGACATGAAAACCGGAGACTCCACCTATAACTCCGAGATCCGCGCCGTGGGCGCCGCCGAGCACGTCCCCATCATCGACATGGCCACCGTCGAAGCCGATCGCCTCCAGGCTCTCGGACCGCACGAGACCGCAGCCCTCTTTCCCGCCGACCACACCCACACCAGCATCGAAGGCGCAGAGCTCAATGCCGAAGCTGTCGTCGACGCTCTTCGCCTGGCTGGGAGCCCTTGGCCGCGTTTCTAACAACTCCTTAGCTTTCACCTCCACCCCGCTTCAATCCTTGTTGATGTCTTCACATTTCCAATATTGAGCTCTAGCCTGCAGCAGCGATCGATTCGCATCTTACTGTACTAATCGGCAGCTACACAGGTGCGTGAGCTGCAGGTATCGACCCGAACGCCACCACTCAAATACATTCTTCGCGCGCTGAACGCCCAACCCGGAAAGAGGCTCCATGGCACAGACACAGAACACTTCAGGTACCGTTGTAGGTTATTTCGAAAACCAATCCGGCGCCGAGCGCGCCGTACAGGCCCTCCGTGATGCCGGCTTCACCTCAGCCCATGTGGGCGTCGCCAGTCGGGGTGCAAACACCACCTCCAGCGCTGGCAGCACAGTCGGCAACACGGCCAAAAATGCCGCGCAGGCAGTCGGAGAGAAGACGGAAGGCGTCTGGGATAAGGTAAAGAACTTCTTCGATGGCGGCGATGTGGAGCCGTACTCTGACGAGCGTACCCAGGGCGACCTCGCCAACCGCGAGATCACCCCCGATCCCGCCGACGCCTCGCGTAGCGGCTACGGCTCCACCGGTCTACGCGAAAACCTCACCGGGCTCTCCGTCCCCGAAGACCGCTCCCGCTACTTCGACCACCGCTTCTCGTCTAACCCCAGCGGTGCCATCGTCACCGTCAACGCAGGTTCGCGTGTCTCCGAGGTAGAGGCCATCCTCCAGCAGTATGGTGGCGACCTCGGCGAAAACTCCGAGTCCTACGACTACAGCTCCGCCCCGGCAGCCGCAACCACCGGTATGGACAATAACCAGAACATCCAGCTCCTCGGCGAGATCCTCCGCGTCCACAAGGACCGCATCAGCCGCGGTGAGGTCACCCTCCGTAAAGAGGTCATCACCGAGAACCAGACCATCCAGGTCCCCGTCACCCGTGAGGAGCTCGTCATCGAGCGCCGCTCGGTCAGCGGTAACACCCCTGCCGACGGCACCATCGGCGACAACAGCACCATCCGTATTCCTCTTTCCGAAGAGACCGCGAGCATCGACAAGTCCACCGTCGTCCGCGAAGAGGTCTCCGTCGGCAAAAAGGCCGTCGAAGAGGTCCGCGATCTGTCTGGCCAGGTCCGCCGCGAAGAACTGATCGTCGACGACACCACAACCAAGGCCGGAACCACCAACAACCGCTAACCCATTCACCCGGGCAAATACGTCTCCGAGACAAGGGCATCGCTTCCAAGCGGTGCCCTCGTTTCCTCTGGCCCACGCTCGACCAGTGACCTCCTCCCACCTCTGCGCCACACACCCACGCCCCTAATCCATTTACACTAGAGGTTGGGGCAGAGTCGCGCCCACGAAGGACACTCAAGTCTTGCTCAACAAAGCTATCGCCAAGGTCTTCGGCACCAGCAACGAGCGCGCCATCAAGCGCCTCCTTCCCCGCGTCACGGAGATCAATGCCCTCGAGCCAACCGTCCAGGCGCTCTCGGATGA
>JAABUX010005568.1_pt1 | contig 15418 bp, 16 predicted proteins | sample 5561851 | NCBI WGS metagenome assembly JAABUX01 (sample SAMN10711883, study PRJNA513361) | rock metagenome | isolation source: Antarctica rocks | place: Antarctica: Victoria Land, Richard Nunatak red sandstone | collected 2016-01-03 | reverse complement strand
GAGTTCCTGCCTTCCAAGCAGGCTGTCGCGAGTTCGAGCCTCGTCTCCCGCTTTTTTTGATTGACCGTCTCTTTGCAAGCCCACTACAAGCCGCTTCGCGACAAGCGAGCGGTGTGAGGGAAAGCAAGGTGGCGGTTTTGTTTTTGGTGAAAAGGCGTGCAGTGACATCCTGCCTAGATTTTGTGCGACATCCTGCCTTGTCGAGTACGCGACACCCTGCCTTTACAAACACGCGACATCCTGCCTCCGCATTGCATCATCAGAAATCTTGAACCATGACAGCATGAAATCGGATGATTTGGGGATCATTTTGTGCTGTTGAGCAAGGCAAGAGCCTTGCGTCATCACGCTGTGTTTGAGAAGTGATGAAGGTGATACAATGAAGGAAACGAGCAAGATTGTTGGTGAGGTATGCAATGATGTCGTTGTCGTTTCGACGTCTTTGACTCATGCGAGACCTCGTAGGAGGAGGCGGAAGGTGGCAGTGGGATTGAGTCTTCAGGCCAAGCGCGAAGTCCTTGAGCAATTCCTTCCTGTGTATCGAGATGCAGTGGGGACGCAGAAGCGAGTGGTGCTGGATGACGTTGTTCGTCTAACGGGCTATCACCGCACGTATGCAAGCTGGCTGTTGAATCAGTCCACACCAGTGCATCAACCTGCTGTCCGTCCACGCCAACGGCACTAATAGCAGAGGTCGAAGAGGTGTTGGTGCAGGTGTGGAACATTGCGAATCGTCTGTGTAGCAAACTGCTCATCCCGTCTCTGCCGATGTTTCTCGATACGCTGGAACGGCACGAGCATCTTCGCCTCATGCCGGAGTGTCGAAGCCAATTGCTTTCCATGAGTACAGCCACCGCAGACCGCCTTCTTCGCCCCCATCGAGGACAAGCGGTTCGCGGTCTGTGTACCACGCGAGCAGGCACCTTGCTCAAGAGTAACATCCCCATTCGCACGTTTGAGCAGTGGGATGAGCAGAGACCTGGGTTTGTCGAAGCAGACTTGGTCGCGCATTGTGGCTCCTCGATGGAGGGAACCTACCTCTTCACCCTGACTCTCACCGATATTGCCACGGGCTGGACGGAATGCCTTCCTCTGCTCAGCAAGAGTGCAGAGGCAGTACTTGTCGTACTCCAACGGGCACGCTCTCTCTTTCCCTTTCCCCTGTTGGGCTTGGATACCGATAACGGAACTGAATTCATGAATGAGGTGCTGTTCGCGTATTATGAGCAGGAACACATTACCTTCACGCGAGGGCGTCCTCTGCTCAAGAACGATCAGTGCTACGTGGAGCAGAAGAATGGGCATATTGTCCGTCAGGTGGTGGGCTATGATCGCTTTGTTGGAGCACAGGCATATCAGCACATGGACGATCTCTATCGGGTGCTCAGCCAGTATGTCAACTGGTTCCAACCCTCGATGAAGTTGTGTGCGAAACTCAAAGAGGGAAGAAGGGTGCGACGCATCTATGATGAGGCAAAGACGCCGCTCATGCGTCTGCTGCAAGCACAGGTGGTGCCAGCCGAGCACGAGCGTGACCTGAGGAAGCAGTTTGAGGACCTGGACCCAGTCCGTCTGTTGGAGCAAGCGCAACAGGCACAACAGACGCTCTTTTGCTGTGTGACAGGTGTTGTTCTCCAGAGCGAGAAGAGAAGACGATTGTTGGCGTGTGAACGGTTTTGCGTCGTCGGGAGGTCGCTGGTGCCGAGTGCTGCTGATGCAGTGTTGCGCAGAGAGTTTGGGACAGGAAGGGGAGAAGAGGAGCAATCAGCAACAGCTTCGTTATTGGAGTGGCACCGGACATGCAACGATCCCTTTCAGGAGCAGTGGGACCTGATTGCCAAGTGGGTGTGTGTTGATCCTACGCGGAGTTGTCGAGCGATGTTTGAAGAACTGCGACGGTTGTCCCCCGACCACTATCAGCCCTCGCATCTACGAACGTTGCAACGAGGGGTGCGCAAGATACGAGCACGACTTCCTGACAGAGGCGTACCACAGCAGGAGAATATGCAGAATGGAGAGGTGTCTCCCTCTCTGGTATCAGATGAGCGTGTACAGCAGCAGAATGATGTCTATGATTCAGGTGTGTCCATCTCTACGGAAGGAGGTGAGGAGAAACACAACGACGATACAAACGAGCACGTGGTAGTGCCTGCTCACATCCCATCCTTCCCGTTTTCCGTTGATCCACCAGAAGAGCGAGCGTCTGTTCACGAGCCATTGTCTGAACGTGCTCCTTTCAATCCGTCCACGACGAACGAAGAGCAGGTACCAGAGACATCGCTCGTGTCGGGCATCTTTCTAGAGCCAACCAGGTACAGCAAGACCCCAATGAGCATCACAATAGAAGAGGCTATTAGGGACTATCTGGAGGCACAGCAGCGAGCAAACCGACGACCAAAGACAATTGAGTGGCACGAGACGGCATTGGGTCTGTTCGGACAGTATCTGCAATCCGAGTGTCAGTGTGTTCTGCTTACTGAGATGACAGAGGAGTATGTGCGTGAGTGGATGGGGTCTTTGGAGATGCCGACAGCACTGGGGCTGGTGCGCTCAGCGAACACGAGACGGTCCTATGCTCGTTCTGCTCATGCGTGGTGCCAGTGGGTAGTGAATGCTGGATATCTCAGGCGAACGCCTTTTGCCACGATCAGTCTTCCCCAAGAGGACCCACCAGTGATGCGTCCTCTGGAAACGGAGGAATGGGAGCGGTTACTTCTGGCGTGTCACTCGCTAGCAGAAGGCGGGACAGTGCCGGACCTCGGAGCCGCTTGGGGAGAGAGTACGCCTGAACGCAAAGGCTACCGCAATGGAACCTACACCCGTGATCTTGCCACCTCATCTGGCCCCATTGAAGGTCTGGAAGTTCCCAGAGATCGAGAAGGGCAGTTCCATACCCAGGCATTTGATCGCTACAAGCGATATGAACCGCAGGTAGCCGAAGGACTCACACAGATGTTTGTGGCCGGAGTCAGCACGCACAAAGTAGGAGAAGTCGCTCAAACGCTGATGGGAGTGGCTCCGAGTGCCAGTACGATCAGCCGTCTGAACCAAACGCTCACCGAACAATTTGAGACGTGGCGTGAACGTCCTCTGCAAGCGCACTACCGTATCATGTACCTAGACGGTGTTCACTTCAACGTTCGTCACGGAGATCAAGCTGATTCGACGATCATTTTAACGGCACTAGGTGTAGATTTGGAAGGAAACAAAGAGGTGTTGGCGTTACGGGCGTGCGCCGAAGAAAGCAAGGATGGGTGGATGGACCTACTTCACGATCTACGGACACGTGGGGCAACCCCCATTGATCTGGTCGTGACCGACGGACACGATGGATTGCTGGCAGCGGTTTCCTCACTTTTTACGGGGACGCTTCGTCAACGGTGCGTGGTGCATAAACACCCGAGCGCTGATGAACGCTCTTCCTAAACGCGAGCACAATACGGTCGCTACTGAGGTAGCGGGCATCTGGAAATCGGTGAGCAAAGAGGAGGCGCATACCCAATGGGAAGCCTTCAAAGGAAAATATCGGCAGAGGTATCCCGAAGCGGTACGGAGTCTGATGGAAGACGCGCGAACATCTCTTGAGCTTTTATGCGTTCCCACAAGTGATGCACCGTTCTATTCGTAGCACCAATGCCATCGAAAGCTTCTTTAGCAATGTACGACAGCGAACCGATCAGATTGATGCCTTTACCACGGAAACGAGTTGTGTGACCATCGTCTGGGCAGTCATGCAGGATATTCGCTTACCCAAGATTCCAGTGAGCTAGCAGCTGAGTGCTTCTCATATCGTGGGCAAAAGACAAGCAACCAACCACTAAGGTTGGCATAGGGGAAGGTGGAATTTGTCGTGTTCTTTGGGCAAGATGAGTCTTGCAAGAAGTCTCTTTTGTCGATGAGTCATGGAAATCGGAACGGCATGTTGCCGTTCGGACAATGGGAGTCAGAAGAGTATTCTACCTGTTTGTCTCCTCCTCATCTGTACACAACTTTCGGGATGGTATCGCTACTTCAGGGGAAGGAGCAGGTTTAACAAAGCGCGTTCGTAAATGAGCAGTAATCCCTAACTCTGCAAGGTTGCGAAGGAATCCCTGCAGAAAATCAAGAACAATTTTTCCTTTTCCAGCATCAAAGTTCTCTGGATCATGATATTTCAGTTGCGCTCGTGAATTTTTAAAGTTAACAAGTTGGTAAACAGTTTTCTCCTTTTCTACAGCACTAGGACGAAGGTCACGTCGCAAGCTCATGCCGTCTCTGTCGTGGAGGAAAGAAATCGGCAAACAAAGACATGAGAGAAATTAGGGCTGATGAAGCCTTGCCTCAACAAGAGCGTCTTCTAGGAGGTCACGGACCTGCAACGGGTCAGCCCATTGACGCATGTAAGCAAGATCAAGGGCAGTTCCTTGCTGTCTCATGATGCCCAGGATATCATTCCATTGACGCGTGGATGTCCGTCCTCCCATCTCAAACCACTCCAATTTCGTGAGAATGGCATCTTCTGCGGAGGCAATTCTGAGCGGACGTGTGCCTGGTTCGAGCAGTGTTGGTTGAGCACGACGTGCCTCTTCTTGAGAGAAGGTACGTTGCTTGAGCGGAATCAAATCCACTTTCATCATTGTCGTCAGATGGAGCACTCCATAAAGTGTCCCACGGCGCACCGCATCTTGGAAGGCTTGCTCATCCAGATAGTACTGGCCTTGCAGCATCTGCACGAGTTGGTGGATTTGCTGACCAGCTTGGAGAGCGACAATCACATCAACATCTTGTGTCTGACGAGCTACTCCATGCACGGAACTGGAAACAGAACCGCCGATATAATAGGTAATTCCAAGTTGCTCAAATGCTTCAATCAAAGGCGCGAGAGCTTCAACGATGGAGTGATGGAGAGACATGCAGGCTCGTCCCTTTCTTGCAGAGGTGAACGCTTGTATTCGTATAGAGAAGACCAAGAAAATATGCTCTTCTTTGTCTTTCTTCTCGATCACTGATCGTCATGGTTATGCATCCTGAAGTCCCGCATCGACGAGTACCCGTTGCCAGGGATCGTCCAGATGAAGTGAGGTGATCCAGGACTCAAGCAAGGCGAGATCGAGGCTGGTTCTCTGCACTTTGAGCATCCCTAGGATATCGTTCCATTCGGCATCATCATTCATACCATCGGTTCGTGATTGCTCATTATGGAAATACCTCTGCAACTTGAAGAGAATCATTTCGGGTGCCGAGACCATCTGAAAGGGAGGATAGCGTTCATCAAGGGCATATGGAGCTACGAGAGAAAGCATTGCTACATCGAATGCACTTCGTTTTGGAAGAATCACATCAATCTTCATCAGCGAGTCCAAATGGATCAACGAGAATGCTGTGCGATGCTGCACTGCCACCTGAAGAGCTTCTTCATCAACAACAAAGTCCTGCTTGAGAAATGTTTTCAAGGAGGGAATGGTCTGCTCATCCACATGCACCACGAGATCGCAGTCCTGAGCCAACTGTTGCATTCCATAAACAGAACTGGCAATCGAGCCTACAAGATAGGACGGGATGCCAAGTGTCTCCAATCGGTGGAGAGTAGAAAAGAGAAGGGCACCAAGGTCAACACGCTGAATCTGCCAGCCTTCACGCATCCTTACCGCGTCCACGACGCGTTGGATAAGCACAGGATGACAGACATCCGAGAGGACATGGGCAACAAGTTCGTGTTCATTGGTCTCTTGGTGACTCATTTGCCAGGCATGAATGTTGGCCCACAACAGCGTTTGAGTCAGTGATTGAACAGAACGGAAGCGTTTGGACATCGGAGCCTTTCGGATCATGTCGATGAGGACGCGTTCAATCTCTGGATGCGTATCGATGGATTGTGTTCTCATAGCTTTCTCCTCTTGAAGGTAGTGTACGAGTTTTGTGAGAACACGTCAAGAGAAGTTCTCCTGCTTTCCTCCGCATTGCCTCATCAGAAATCTGCTTTTGGATTGACAGTATGGTGAGGATGGAGACGAGCTCGAACCCGTGTTTTGCCTGACGGAAGGCTGAGAGAAGCCACTTTTCATGGACCCTATGGAGGTGCTACCACGAGAGGAAACAGGCAGATTTCTGATGAGGCACGCGAAGCTGTCGTTGTGACATCTCGGTCTCACTGGGAACCTCACCACACGAGGAAGAAGATGGCAGGGGGAATGGGTCTTTACACACGACGCGAGGTCCTCGAGCAGAAAAAAGGCTTCGAGGAGCAATGGGATGAAAGTTAGTTTTGTCATGAACTGAATCAGGGAAAACAACGAGATCGAGAAACGAAGGTGTGAGATTGCGTAGCCTCAAATATTCTTCTAGTCAAAACATAAGAAGTAATAGACTCGATAAAAATATACTCATTGATCGTCGAGTATATGACTCCGTTACAAAGACAAACTCTCGACCTCTCAGATGAAGGACTATTGGCCTTTTTTACGGGCAGCGAATGTGTTTGCGATGAGCCTATAGAAGGCAAAGAGGGCGACGAAGTTTGGGAGAAAGCCTCGGTGAACACCCAGGGCTTTCCAATTCTAATAAACCAAACAGTGACCCATTAGGAGCAGATCGAGAGCTTGCTCAAGATGTGCATCAAAGTACCGCATTTGCCGAGCGACGTTGCCAACCCCCATGCGATCCATCAACGTCAAGATGGTACTATTGAGTTGAGCAAGTAGGCTGGGAGTGGCACCAGTGCGCGTTTGACAGGCATCTTCTCCTAGAGTCACGTCTCGACGCCAATGGGGTCGGTTTTCAATCGCCCAATGTTCGCGGACAAGAGCTAAGATACATGCGGCAGCAGCTTGACTCAAGGCAAGGCTACTGAGTCCGTAGACGACCTCGTGGCGCACCTCTCCACTTTTGAGCAGGCGCACGGTCCGCTCGATCCGAAAGACTTGCTCAATGCCTTGCCAGTCCTTAGCGAACCAGTCGTTCAAATCAGGACTGCACACGATCTGACGGTGTTCGAGTCGCCCGTGTCCGCGAGTCCCACGTCTCGGCGTCCTGCCATCGTCGTCGGTCAGGACGAGCGTCTTCAAAATAATCGGCGATATCTTCTCTGAGCGTGGGCTGGTTGTCTTTGGCGATCAGCACGTAGTTTCCTTCCAGCCGATGCACCTGAGCGCAGAACGCTCGTTGCGTATGCAAGGCATCCAAGCTCAGGATGCGCCCTTTGACGAACTCCGTTGTCAGGAAGGGCTTGAGTTCACTGATCTCATTGTGCTTCTCTTGCACATTACAATGCCACAGCACTCGGCCAGTTGTCACTTCGTAACAACTGAGTTGATGAACAGGATGCTCTTGTTTGCTGGTGGCTCGAAGGGCCTTACCATCAATGGCTACATGGGAATGATCAGCGTGGCCTTGCGGCGTCAACAACCGACTAGGTTCCTCACCGCAGCGACTTTGTGCCTCCCAGCGTAGAAAAAACGCGGAGAGAATGCGGTCGAGGTGGACCCCATCGACTCGTGCTAAGACATTGCAATAGGTCATCTGGCAAGGCAAGCACGTTCGTTTTCGTCCAAACCGCTCAGCTAGAGTGACGCGGCGATGACGGAGCCATTGTGTCGCTCCACTTAAACTCTTCTGTCCTGCCAATTTTGCAACCAGCACCAGACAGAGGATAAAGGCGAGTTCATAGCGTTTGCCTTGAGCGCGACGGGCATCGGGAAGTTCTTGCAGGGCTTCGTACAGTGAGACTAAAGGAAAGGTGGCTTCATCAATCGCCAATTCGGTCTTTGAGGGCAATGTTGTATAGTCCATGTGAGAGATTTCCTTGTAGAGAGTGATTTTTTTGTATTCTACAGGAAAGTCTCTTCTTTTTCACCTCCTTTGGTAGAATTGGAAAGCCCTGGGTGAACACCTGCCTGACTTGTTTTTCTTGAAGAGATGCGCTATAGTGGCTTGGTAAGCAGTTCCAGTCACGAACAACCTGCCTGTGTGAGGTCGCGAACACTTTTGTCAGAACAGAGAGTGCGCGATGGGGTTCGCAATCCGATCAAGGCAGGTGGTCATGTGTTGAAATGCTTGTGAACACTTTTGTTGTGTGCGCTCACACTGAATGTGGTAATGATAAAACCACGTGTGAAGCCACTTCGTAAGAAGCGAGCGGCGATTGAGTGCGTACCTGCCTTCCAAGCAGGCTGTCGCGAGTTCGAGCCTCGTCTCCCGCTTTCCACTCACAACCGTTTCTCTACAGGCCTTTCTTAAGCCACTTGGCGACAACCAAGCGGTGAGAAAGAACTGAGAGGGCGGTTTTGTTTTTGGGAAAAAGGCGCACAACGAAAGCCCGCCTACTAGGTGTTGTAAAAGCCTGCCTCTCCCCTTATCACTACTTGATTGTCTTCTGTAACGCAAGGAGACATCCAACAATGGAGTCAAAACGCACTGGTAAACCCTCAAAGCATGTCACCGACACACGCGCAGCCGCCCAACGTGCGAAACTTGACGCCCAGGCCGAGGAGAGACGACCCAACCAAAGAAATCGGAAACGAAGAAAGACCAACGACAGCTACTCGCAACTCACAGAGTAAACACGACAATCGAACGCGCAGTTGAAGACTACCTTTCAGATCACGAAGGCGGGAACCATAGCAAGAAAACGCTAGAATGGCATCACATTGCCCTCGGCCTTTTACAGAGCTTTCTGCTCAGCGAACGTGATATCACTCTGGTAGGAGAGATTGACGCACCAGACATCAACGCATGGTTCGTCTATAAGCGAAAGACACCAGGAGGACACGGAAAGACCCGAAGCGAACGCACCATTCAAACCTATGCACGTTCCGCTCGCGCATTCTTCCACTGGCTCATACGCCGCGAGACCATAGACCGCAATCCCTTTGACAGAGTTGTGTTTCCAAAGGTCGGCAAGCCGCTTATTCGCCCTATTGAACCAGAGGAATTTGAGCGACTGCTTTTAGCCTGTACCCCTCCAGGAGAAGTCGGACCCCTTGCAGACCGCGCAGCCGCTAGAAATCGTGCTATTCTGTGGGTTCTCTATGATGCTGGAATACGACTCTCTGAATTGCTAGGACTCAAGCTAGGAGACTTTGACCGCAAACATGGAATGCTTATAGTAAAAGGCAAAGGTTCAAAAGAACGGGCGCGTGGCACTTGGCAACAACTGCCTACGTAACTTGCTGTACTACCTAGACCGCTACCGAGCTGATGAAGAGGAGCTTTCCGAATGGGGAAACGCTGGCGAGGAGCATCTTTTTCTTTCTGAGACACGTCTACTACTGACAAAAAATTGAACAGGAATATATGCCTAAGTCTTGTAAAAATGCTTTAATCTGACTATGAAAATTTGCAACCTATGCTGCTTGCAATCCAAGCTTAACCCGCTTCCGTCGCACTTCTGCTGCAAAATCTTTCTTCGAGTGTTTTTGATACGCCAGAGACCGCTCGACAAACCGAGACAAAAACGTGGTGATATCGGTATCCAGTTCGGATAACTCATCGCCCTCCCACGCTGCCATTGACGTTGCATAGCCAAACATCGACTCAACTGCTTTGTCGATATTGCGTTGCTCTTTGCGCTTGCGAATAATCTTGCCAAACTGTGCCGGAACCGTACACGGAACCGTAAACGCTTGCTGCACGATAGTCCAATTGGGATGCGTCGGCCAGCGTGAACGGTTGCTATCATCCTCCGTTGGCACCACACATCGTAACCACCCATCAGGCCGTTCCGTATCAGGACCGCCACCTACTTGACCTGTTGCATACACCCACAACACTTCTAAGCGATCTACCAAATCATACGCACTTTCAATGCCATGAAAGACCCCATCCTGCGTGATTTCGTGAATAACTTCACGACTCAACACCCGTCGAACGTTCAATATGGGACGAGGGCTAGAGATGTGCCCTCCCTACGGGCCACCACTCCTTAGCACGCCACGGCACTTGCACTTCCAGGCGCATACCTATTTGATCCTTCACAGCAAGGCCGTCCATGGAAAGAGTGGGTAGAGGTACCTGTCGAACATGCCTCAATGAAAGTTCAGCAAAAGCACATATCGTGCCCTTTCCCCTTTCGCTGTTGTCTTCCTGCCTCACTTTCCCCTGTAATCGGTTCTCCCGATCTCCCTGGTGAGACGTGACTCTCACGAGTAATATCGAGGCTCTGTCACCACCTGTCTCGCAACAGGAAGGTGATCCCGTGTTCCGTCCTGAAAATACGTCCGAGCACCTCGTAGGCAGTCCACTCATTCCCTTGCATGACCTCATTGGTTATCGCTCTGATTGCACTGGTGGGAGCGAGCTTCGCGCCATCTCTTTCCCCAATCAGACATCGGTTTCAGAGACATTTCCGATGGGAGGACAGATACTCCTTCTGAGAATTGGACTTCGGGCAGTGTAGCTCACGGCCATGGGATGCGGGTCTTGCGGCACAGGTTCCGCTGTATCTTTGGTTCCTCACCGCTTTCTCAGTCTGCTCCTTATATCACCTCTATTATTTGCAGGCGACTTTCATTCCTCCTCCTTTGTTGTGTAGCCAAGCTCTTGAAGAATAGAGCATGTGTCCGCTCCTAGAAGTGGAGGGGCAGTTGGAAACGCGGTTTCTGTATTGGTAAAGGTGATAGGAATCTTTACAGTTGAGATTCGCCCTACGGTCGGATGCTCAATAGAATGCAAGAGAGCGCGGGCCTGAACCTGCGGATTTTCAAACGTCTCTGCCACTGTATTTACACTACCAGCCGGGATTCCTGCGTCTATCAACCATTGCAGCCAGTCACTACGTGGTCGCTTATAAAACAGCGTGTTGAGTGCCTGAGCGAGTGCCTCACGTACCTGAACACGATCAGCGTTGTGAGCATATGTAGGCTCACGATACCAACGGTCTTCTTCACAGACGGTATCCAACACGTCGCAGAGCCGATTCCATAATGAGTCATTTCCTACTGCAAGGTTGAAATAGCCATCACTCGCTTTAAACGTCTGATATGGTGCAATCGTCGGATGAGCACTCCCAAGGGGGCGTGGGATGTCCCCTGTGACCAGGTACGCTTCTGCAAGGTACGTCTGCCACGAAATAACGGTTTCCAGGAGTGATACATCAATATGATCGCCTATCCCGCTTTGCTCACGTACACGCAGTGCTGCCAGTGTTCCAATGATGGCCCACATACCGGTCCCAATATCTGCAATGGAGAACCCCACTTTGACTGGCGGACGCCCCTCTTCACCCGTGACTCCCATTAATCCCCCCTCACCCTGAGCGATCAGGTCATAGCCGGGATGCGATGCAAGAGGGCCAGTCTGACCATATCCAGAGAGAGAGACCAGAATGACAGAAGGAGCTCGTCGGTGTATTTCTTCCCACGCAAAACCTAATTTACCAAGCGTGCCGGGACGAAAGTTCTCGACCACAATATCGGCTGTGTTAATGAGGTCCCAGAGGATTTGTTTACCAGGATCGGTCTTGAGGTCGAGACATATACTTTTCTTACTCCGGTTCACACTCAAGAAATAGGTACTCTCGCCGTTGACAAAGGGAGGTCCCCAGTACCTGGTATCATCACCAGTAGGGGACTCAATTTTGATGATCTCTGCCCCCAAATCAGCAAGGGTCATGGTGCAAAAAGGACCACTCAGCACGCGGGTCAAGTCAATTACACGTATTCCCTGAAGTGGTTGCATACTTGTTCTCCTCCTGCGTCCTTCCTCGTGTAAATTTCGAGATGAAACTGGTAGTTTCTTATCAATTACCCTGATGATTCGGCCTCTTTGAGAGACCGCTAGAACGTGGCACTTAGGCTCTTGCTCGCTGCGTTGTCCATGAAAGTCACTAAATCACCAGAAGAATGAGAATGAAATCACCAGCCTCATCCCAAAATTTACAACGAGTACTCATATTCTCTTTCTCTGTAATGCAATGCCCCTCTTAATCTTCGGCTACAAGAGCAGCCTCGTTTCCCTTGTATGAGTTGGCATCTGAGATATCAGCCCTTGTTAACTCTTTCAGCCCTAATACACTGAGGAACGAAATAATCGCCATTACAACGATGTATATTGCAACGGCCTGCCAGGAGCCAGCCCCAATATGGACAGTGACATTTGTCAGACCGAGAGCAGCAAGGTCGGTTTTCCCATTCAGCAAGAGAAGGGCAATAATTGGTGCCAAACCACCGGCAAAGGGAGCAGCAAGCTGATACCCTAACGAGGCACCACTATAGCGTGAGTTTGTCCCGAAGCGTTCTGCAATAAGAGCAGCTTGTGGCCCATACACCCAGGCATGGAAGAGAGCAAGTGAGAGGACAACAGCCAAACCGAACATGACCCCATTCTTGCTATTCATGAGGAGGAAGTATGGGAAGGCAAAAACCGCCATGAGAGCACAGCCGATCAGATACCACATTTTTCGTCCGACGAGGTCGGAAAGGTAGCCGAAGAGCGGAATGGTGAAAAGTTCAAGGATGGCTCCTACCGTGATAGCGTTTAAGACGGTTCCTTTCTCAATATGAATGGTCTTGGATATGCCGTAGGTAATGACAAACACGGTGAAAAGGTAAAATGGAGCTTGCTCGACAAAGCGTGCACCAGCACTCATCAAGATCTCAGGCGTACTATGCCGGAACGCTTCAAGAACCGGTGCCTTTACCACCTGTTTCTGTTCCTTGATGCGAGCAAAGAGGGGTGTTTCAAGGATACGTAAGCGGATATACAAACCGACAATAATCAGCAATGCGCTCACGTAAAACGGAATACGCCATCCAAAGGTGATGAAACTGCTCCCTGTAGCAGCCTGCACGATGTTGACCACAATGGTCGAAGTGATCAGACCAACAGGGACTCCCATCTGCGGCCAGCTGGCCCAGAATCCGCGCTTGCTCTTATGTCCATACTCAAGAGCAAGCAGAACAGATCCACCCCATTCGCCGCCAACTCCTAGCCCCTGTCCCAAACGGAGGAACACGAGAATAATGGGGGCAGCAATTCCAATAGCTGTATAACCAGGAAGAAAGCCAATAACTAATGTTGAAATACCCATGAGCAAGAGGGTTGCAATCAGGGTAGATTTACGACCGATACGGTCGCCAAAATGACCGAAGAACGCTCCACCAAAAGGACGGGCAATAAAACCAACGAGGAATGTTAAGAGAGCGAGGAGGGTACCAATGAGTGGATCGGACTTTGGAAAAAAGACTTTGGGGAAGACCAAGGTCGCCATGGTCCCATAAAGGAAAAAATCGTACCACTCTACTGCGGTGCCAAGCATACTTGAGAAGATAACCGGCACCATCTGTCGCTGTACATCCTGCTCTGAAGGAACTCTAGACATGCTTACTTCTCCCTTTCTCTTCATTGAGGTATGAGCCTGACGAAATATCGTCAAGATACACGTCAAATCTCGCCAGGATATCGTAGATGTCCGTGGGCAGTGAGAATGGCACCGCTCGCTTACTTGTGTTCGTCGTTTGTGAGCACAAGCAGGGGAACAGAAACACTCACATCATCAATTTTTGTGTCAACGTCATTGCCCACAGGCGTCTACACACAGTTGACGAGGTTTGCACACGTCTCCTGCTCCATGCAAGAGATCCACGATCTTGTAGATATAGTATGTGATAAATATTGCTATTTTGCAAGCCGCTCACTTACCACAATGAGATAAATATCCCTCATTATAGTTATATGGTACGTCGTACTTTTTCGTCAGGAAGACAGTGATAGTCCTAGTGTAATAGTGGTTCACGTTGACGTAACGTAATGTAGAGGTAACTTACGGATAACGAAATAGTAAGAAATAGAGCAAATTGTAATAACATCCTCAGCTTTTGACTGAGAACTGAGGGTATGTACAGCCAGGTACGTTCTCAAGCCATTTCACTCTCTGCCAGAGTACGGAAGAGACAAGCGCGAAATGTGAAGGTGAGAACGTGCTCCTTCAGGCTCGGACCTATGCCCTACTCTCACAGAGATGAAAACGCTTCTCCGTTCCGCTCGCTCATGTTCATCATTCATCTGGAAAACACATGATACTATGTTTAAGCTTTTCCCTCAAGCATCCCCAGCAAACCAATCAGCCTCATCCGGGGGTGTGGCAGCAGATCCAGCTCTTCCCGTACCCGTTCCTCGGAGGCTGCTCATGTGGCTCACCTACGGGGTAGCAGGAACCATACTCTTCCCGATCATTTATCTGATCGAGTGTGCCACCCGCCCCGGTTATAATGCCTGGCAGCAAGCCATCAGTACCCTCAGCCTAGGACCAGGTGGTTGGATACAGCAGGCCAATTTCATCATGTGCGGCGCCAGCATAATCTGGCTTGCATGTGTTTGGCACCAGATTCTCAGAGGCGTCGTCTGCGCGAGATGGTATCCCATCGTGCGAGGCATCGAGGGTGTGGCCTTGATTCTGGTTGGGTTTTCTCAACGTGAGTGTGTATACTCCATTGGACGAAGCAGATACACCAGTCAAACTCTCCCAACTCCCATCAAACGCATTGCGACGACCTCTTCCCCGCCAAGACGAGAAGCGAGACGTTACCAGCCCTGGCATCTGATTGCCAGCCCAGCAGAACGCAACTTCACCGTCATCCGGCTGCACGGTGAGGGGTGGTCAGTGACTTCCATTGCCAACTACCTGCAAACTTCTCGACGCACCGTCTATGATACCCTCAAGCACTGGGCAGATGAGGGGGTTGCAAGCTTAGATGCGAAGCCAAAGACCAACAAGGGAGTGCACAAAGCGACGCTTTCGGTTCGCAACGAGATTCGCAAACTCCAAGAGAATCCTTTGCTGGGTGAATATAGTGTCCATACGGCTCTCCTGCGTATAGGCATCACTGTCAGCCCAGCGACTTGTGGCCGCATCATGGCTTTGGTGGAGTAAAAATTTTGTTACGGGTACAGCGGCCAGAGACCTCCTTTTGAAGCCTCAAACAGACATCTGCAAGTAGCATTTGTGATGCTGCTCTGAAGCAGCACATCCCCGGCTTGCCTCAATTTTGAGGTAATGATATGCTCTACTTGAGCAAAAGAGGTTGTTTCACGAAGATATTCAAGTAGAATCTAGAAAGGTCTGTGCAGATTCATGCAGGAAAGTGAAATCGTCAGCGTTCCTGATGGTTCACTCTGGACGACCCATCAGGGAAATGGACCCGCGCTAGTGTGTTGTCATGGCGGACCCGGACTGTGGGATTACCTTGCGCCAGTGGCAGAGATGGTCGATGACATGATGACGGTCTACCGTTACGATCAACGCGCCTGTGGCCGATCTACCGGAGGACCTCCCTACGACGTGACCACAGCCGTTGCCGACCTTGATGCCTTACGTGAGAAACCTCGCCACGGATGGTTTACACATCCCGGCAGTGACGATGACTGACGCGCCTCTAAAGCCGATGGGAGAGTGAGAAAATAGTCCTATGTTCTGAGCAGATTGTTGTCGTGATCGAGCTTTTCC
>JAABUX010005561.1_pt1 | contig 15431 bp, 17 predicted proteins | sample 5561851 | NCBI WGS metagenome assembly JAABUX01 (sample SAMN10711883, study PRJNA513361) | rock metagenome | isolation source: Antarctica rocks | place: Antarctica: Victoria Land, Richard Nunatak red sandstone | collected 2016-01-03 | reverse complement strand
CCCGATGGCCAGCGCCTCGTCGGCGTCGACGATCCGGCCGGACAGCAGCAGATCCGCCGCGGAGCCGCTGCCCACGAGGCGGGTGAGCAGGTGCGCGCTGCCCCATTCGGCAACCAGCCCGAGGCGGGCGAAGGTGCTCCCTATCCGGGCCGTTTCGCTGACGTACCGGACATCGGCCATCAGCATGTAGCAGAACCCCAGGCCCGCCACTGGCCCGTTGACCGCGGCGATCGTTGGGGTGGACAGCAGGCCGGGGGCGCCAAGATCGACCTGATCGCCGGCCGGCGCGTCCCGGGCGAAGCCGCTGTCCCCGACTCCCTGGAGCAAGGTGAGGTCGGCTCCAGCGCAGAACCCTCGGCCAGCCCCGGTGATCACGATTGCCCGCACGGAGGGATCACGGTCGAGGCCGACCAGCGTGCGACAGTAGGCCTGCTGCATGGTCGGCGTCATTGCGTTGAGCCGCTCGGGGCGGTTCAACGTGACGGTGGCCACCCCGGAGCCGTCCACCTCAAGGCGAACCTCATCGCTCGTGCCGCTCGCCTCATCGCCGGTGCCGCTCGCCATGGCGGAAACTTACGCTGACGTGGCACTGACCTCAGAGGGGCAGGGTCCCCCGCGCGTGCCGCTGCGCCAGCGCCCGGTAGGTGGCCGGATTGTTCTGCACCCACCATCGGGCGCCATCGCTCAGCGGTCCGCGGACCACCGCTGGTGCACCGACGGCAAGCACGTCGTCGGGGATCACGGTCCTGGGGCTCACCACGGACCCGGCCGCGATCAGGGACCGCGCCCCGATGCGGGCCTCGTCCTGCACGGTGGCCCCGTTGCCGATGAGCGCCTCCGCCCCGACGACCGCGCCGTGCACGACGCAAAGGTGCCCGACGGTGGCCCCGGTCCCGATCTCGGTTACCGGATCGGCGCCGCCGTGCAGCACCGAGCCGTCCTGCACATTGGCGCCCACCCGCACGATGATGGGCCCGAAATCGGCGCGCAGCACGGCGCCGTACCAGATGGACGCACCTGCCTCGACGCGTACGTCCCCCACCAGCGTCGCCGTCGGCGCGATCCAGGCCTCCGGATGCACTTGCGGGCTGTGGCCCTCGAAGCTGAACAACGGCACGGCGGAACAGTAGGGGATCACAGCTGGCTGACGGCGGTGATCCGGACGGCGGCGGCGCCGGCAGCGTCGGAGGCGGCGAGGTCAACCTCCGCGCTGATTCCCCAGTCGTGGTCACCGGCCGGATCGTCGAAGATCTGTCGAACCACCCACCTGCCGGGTTGCTCGTCGATCAACAGCAGCGCCGGGCCCCTGGCATCCGCGCCGGTCGGCAACTGCGCGTACTCCGCGAAGTAAGGGGCCATCGCCTCCGCCCAGGAGGTGGCGTCGAATCCGCTGTCGCCGTCCAGCTCGCCGAGTTCGGCCCAGTGGCGCAGCGACGCCAGCTCGACCCGGCGGAACAGGGCGTTGCGCACCACGACCCGAAACGCGCGCCGGTTGGCGGTCAGCGGGGGCGGTTCGTCGAGCACTGCTGGGACCGTCGCCGGCGCAGCCGCGGGGGTACGAAGCTGCTCCCATTCGTCGAGCAGGCTCGAATCGACCTGGCGGACGAGTTCGCCCAGCCACTCGGTCAGGTCGACTACCCCCTCGGTGCGGGCGGCGGCCGGTACGGTCGAGCGCAAGGCCCGGTAGGCGTCGGCAAGGTAGCGCAGCAGCAGCCCCTCGGATCGGGACAGCCCGTAGAACCCGACGTACTCGTTGAACGTCATCGCCCGTTCGAACAGGTCTCGCGCCACCGATTTGGGGAGAAGGGGATAGTCGGCCACCCAGGGGTGGCCGCCTCGGTAGATCTCAAAGGCAGCCTCCAGCAGTTCGGCGTGCGGCCGCGGATGGGTGATCTGCTCGAGCAGCTCAATCCGTTCGTCGTAGTCGACCCCGTCCGCCTTCATCCGTGCGACAGCCTCGCCGCGCGCCCGGAACCGCTGCGCGGCAAGGACCTGACGCGGGCTGTCCAAGGTGGCCTCCAGCACGCTGAGTACCTCGAGAGGGTAATCGGGTGCCGCCGGATCCAGCAGGTCGAGGGCGGCCAACGCGAACGGGGAAAGTGGCTGGTTGAGGGCGAAGTTCACCGCGACGTCGACGGTCAGCGCCACCGCTCGGCCGGTCGGATCCGGATCGGGCAAGCGTTCCAGCACCCCGGCCGCCAGCAACGCCCGGTAGATCGCCAGTGCCCGGCGAACGTGGCGGCGCTGCGCCGGCTGACTCTCGTGGTTATCGGTGAGCAGCCGCCGCATCGCGGCGACCGGATCCCCCTGGCGGGCGGCGACGTTCAGCAGCATGGCGTGGGTGACCGTGAACTGGCTGGTCAGGGTTTCGGGACTGGCCGCCGCCAGCCGGTCGAAGGTTGCTTCGGTCCAGGTCACCGAACCTTCCGGGGGTTTGCGCCGGACCACCTTGCGCAACTTCTTCGGATCTCCGGCCGCCTTGGACAGCGCCCTCTCGTTGTCGATCACATACTCCGGCGCCTGGACGACGACCGTGCCTACGGTGTCGAAACCCGCGCGCCCAGCCCGGCCGGCAATCTGGTGGAACTCGCGGGCCTTGAGGTGCCTGGTGCTGCTCCCATCGTATTTTGCGAGACCGGTGAACAGCACGGTGCGAATCGGAACGTTGATTCCAACCCCGAGGGTGTCCGTCCCGCAGATGACTTTCAGCAATCCGGCTTGTGCGAGCAGCTCCACCAGCCGCCGGTACTTCGGCAGCATCCCGGCGTGGTGAACCCCGATGCCGTGGCGTACGAGGCGAGACAAGGTCTGCCCGAACTTGGTGGTGAACCGAAAACCACCGATCAGATCGGCGATCGCGTCCTTTTCCGGCCGGGTGCAGACATTCACGCTCATCAGCGCCTGCGCCCGCTCGATCGCGGACTCCTGGGTGAAGTGCACGACGTAAACCGGCGCCTGGTGGGTTTCCAACAGCTCCGTGAGTGTCTCGTGCAGCGGGGTGGTCACGTACGAGAAAAACAGCGGCACCGGGCGTTCGGCCGAGCTCACCACCGCCACCGGCCGATTACTGCGCCGCTGCAGGTCTTCCACGAAGAACCCGACATCACCCAAGGTAGCGCTCATCAACAGGAACTGGGTGCCGGTCAGCTCCAGCAGCGGCACCTGCCAGGCCCAGCCGCGATCCGGGTCGGCGTAAAAGTGAAATTCGTCGGCGATGACGCACCCGATATCGGCATCGTTTCCGTGCCGGAGGGCGCGGTTGGCCAGCACCTCGGCCGTACAACAGATGATGGGCGCATCGGCATTCACGCTGGCGTCTCCGGTCACCATTCCGACCGCGTCGGGGCCGAAGATTTCACATAATGCGAAGAACTTCTCGGTGACCAGCGCCTTGATGGGCGCGGTGTAGAAACTGCGACAGTGGTCGGCCAGTGAGCGAAAATGCGCGGCCACCGCCACCAGGCTCTTGCCCGACCCGGTCGGGGTAGACAGGATCACGTGCGATCCGGAGACAACTTCGAGCACCGCCTCCACCTGGGCGGCGTACAACTCGATGCCTCGACCCGCGGCCCACCCGCAAAAGGCGTCGAACACCGCGTCTGGCGCCGCGCAGCCCGGTAACAGTTCGGCCAGAGTGGGGGTGGGGGTGAGGGGGCTTGTGCCGTTCATGCCAAGGATTGCGCCCGCTGTCGCAGCTCGCGGTGCAGGTCGCCGTAGGCCTGTGCGCTCGGCAGCAACGACTTGCGGGCCTTGACGACTGCGCTGTAGTTGGCATCGACGACGTTCGCGATCGGCGCCTCGCTGATCTGGGAGAGTAGCTGGTAGGCATCCATCGGATGCAATCCGTAGAGCTCGCAGAACCAGTGAACCAGCTCAGCCTGCGCGATGCGCCACGCGTCCTCCAGCGGTCTGCTCGAACCGACCGCCATCCAGTAGGTGTCGTCCTCGATCCGGGGCCAGGCAGGGGCGGCACCCTTAATGAGCTCGACGATCAGCGTTGTCGTCATCGCTCCCTCAACCGCGGTGCCGCACGCCTCCCCTTCGCCCTGGCGGTAATGCCCGTCGCCGATGGAGAAAAGCGCGCCCTCGACGTTGACGCCAAGGAAGCAGGTGGCCCCAGCCTTCATTTGCGGGGTGTCCATGTTTCCGCCGAACCGGTCGGGGACGAGCGAACTGCGCACCTCCCCCGCCGCCGGGGCAACCCCGACAGTTCCCAGCATCGGCTCGAGTGGTAGCTCGAATTCCTGCGCGCCGAATCTGGCCTGGAACCCAACGGTGGCCCTGGCCCGGTCCAGGTGATAGATCCAGGTGGTGTCCGGCAGCGGGTCTTGAAGCGTCACGACCCGGTCGGTGCTGGTCAGGCCGCCGAACAGCGGGATGGCCGCCGAGGCGCCCCAATCACGGGCTGGTTCCAGGCTGACGAAGTGCAGGGCAAGCGCGTCGCCCGGCTCCGCGCCCTGCACGTAGAACGGTCCGGTTTGCGGATTCACGTACCGCAGATCCACCTTTTCGCTGGACAGGTCCGTCGCCGACCTAAGCGCACCACAGAACGCGTCGTCGGACCACAGCCGCAGCACAGTGCCGGGTGCGACCGTTCGCAAGGCTGGTGCGCCACCGAAAGTGAATGCGTACTGCTCGAATGTTGGGGTGATCTCGACAACGTCCACACCGAGAAGCCTAGAACTGTGCGGGGTGGACTGTGCGGGGTGCCTGGCGGGTCATTGCACCCTCCTGGGTCGGGATGACGTGCGTGCGCTATGCGGTCCGGTGGAACCGCTTGCCTGCGCCTCCCCCGAGACCGTCGTTGCCGCAATGGCACCCACCGTGCAGCACTACCTTCACCGGGCCGCTATGAATGGCGTCACGCCCTTAGCCGGGGACGGTGAACTGCACCCTGGCCAGCTCCTCGCAGATGGGAGCGAACAGCTCACGGCGCAGCCGGTTGTGCTCCGCATCCTCGTCGTACACCCGGTAGGAGTCTGCATCCGCCCAGTCGTTGGTGATCGCAAAACTCCACCCACCCTCCCGCAAGCCCAGATCACGACCCGTGTGCATGCTCAACAGACCGGCGAAGCGCAGCGCGGCGATCCCCGCCAGCCCCTCGTCCAGCGCAGCCGAGTCGGCGGCCGACTTGGCCTGATCGGTGGTCTCCCGCAGCCGGCCCAGCACGACGTTGCGAATCATCAGCACTCCCCAGACTCGAGTCCCTCAACCATGGCGGATGCCGCCCCGGCTCGGGATACCAGGCTACGTGCGCCGCCACATAGCCTGGCCGTCAGGGCACGGTAAGAGTCGCCCACCGGATTTCCCCCTAGCCTTCGACTCATGAAGCCTGCGGTGGCGGCGCTGGCAATCGTGGCGCTGCTCACCGGATGCGGCACCGCGACGGCCAGTGCACGGCCATCGCCGGCCGCCCTAGGGACGTTGCCATCGCCAGCCAGTGCCTGGCCGCAGGCCGGCTTCGACGGACGGCATTCTTCTGGCACGACCGCGGTCGGGCCGCAGCGCGGCCGGGTCCGCTGGACCCGAAAACTGGAAGGCAACGTGACCCCCGGTCCGGTGATTGGAGTCGACGCCAGCGTGCTTGCAGCCTCCAACGCCGGGGTCCTTCATGCCCTGGACCCGAGCACCGGGACGGACCGTTGGACCTTCAACCCGCACCACGGCGGGTACGGCGCCGACCTGTCGACCAGCCCGGCCGTCCTGGGGGGCGGCACCATCTTGTGGCCCGGTCCCGGTGAAACCCTCTACGCCCTGGACGCGAGAGGCGCCCTGCTCTGGCAGGTCCACTTTGCCGGGCTGGTGCTTTCCCCTGCCATAGCGGGCGCGAGCCGGGTGTATGTAAGCGATGAGGCCGGTCACCTGACGGCGCTGGAGGTAACCGCGTCAGCCCACCGGGTCGCATGGACGCTCGACCTGCACGGCACCAGCTACGCCAGTGCGACCGTTGGACCGGACGGCACCATCTTCACCGCCGTGGACAAGCAACTGGTGGCTGTTCGAGACGAGGGCAACAAGGCAAGCGTGCGCTGGAGGTTCGAGGCCAAGGACACGGTCGAAGTCTCCAACGCGGTGGCGCCGGACGGGACGGTGGTGCTCGGCACCAACGCCGACGACGAGTACGGAATCGGGCCGGATGGTCACGTCCGCTGGCGCTTTGACAAGAAGGGGGCGTACACCTACTCCTCGAGCGTGGTGCGACCGGACGGCACGGCCTACTTCGGGGACCACAATGGGCGGCTCAGCGAGCTCGACGCCGCGACCGGTGAGGTGCGCCGCGTCGGCCACGGGGCCTCGCCGGCCCAAGGCAAGGGACCGGACGGGGTGGGTTTCTGGACTGCCCCGGCGATCGACGCCCGCGGCGACGCGTACGCCGGAACGGCCCTAGGGCACGTTTACGGTTTCGGCCCCGATGCACACCAGCTGTTCGACCTAGACGTCCACGCGCTGGTCGACTCGTATCCGGCGATCGGCGCCGACGGGACGCTTTACATCGGGGTCACCGACGGGCGCCTGCTGGCGATTGGCGGCTGACCGCGAGCCGCCGCAGCGCGCCGGCCGCCGGAATTGGACGAGAGTCGAGAAATGAGTGGACCGACGTCCATGTCCACGGAGAGATCAGCTTCCGGCCGCGATGGCGGTGGCGCTGCACGTCAACCACATGCGGTTCGACGGCCGGGCTTCAGACGATCGTCAAGGCCACTGATGCCTTAGGCGGCCTAGCCGCTTGTCCAACTGATCACCGTGGGCTCGAAGACCCCAGCCCGACGAGGACCGTCTCCAGCGCCGGGCGCCCCTGTGATCGGACGTCCTTGACAGGTACTTCACAGAAGATAAAAATGTTACAGAATTCCGCAGCAATATGGCGAAAGGATGCGGCGATGTGCGATCCGACGTTCGTGGCGGCACTGCACTACCGAGACCCGAAGGCTGCTGTGGCGTGGCTCGAGCGTGTCTTCGGCTTCGAGACGACCATGGCCATCGAGGCACCCGACGGAGACGCGACGACGTGCCACTACGAGCTGGGCATCGACGGTCGAGGCCGAATAATGGTCGGAGGCGAGTGGGAGGAACTGGCCAAAAGCCCGGCTTCCACCGGGGGGGCGAACACCCAGAGCGTGCATGTGACGCTCCAAGCCGGTCTCGACGAGCACTGCGATCGGGCACGGGCAGCCGGCGCAGCCATCGACGCCGAACCCTCTGACGAGTTTTACGGCGACCGCATCTACCGGGTGACTGACCTCGAGGGTCACCGCTGGACCTTCTCGATGCACGTCCGTGACGTCTCGCTCGCCGACGCCGAGAAAGCGATCGGGGCCAAGATCGAGGCAAAGCACTGGTGACGAGCGCCCGGGCGGCGCCGAGCCACCCTCGGTCGTTGGACCGGACGTTGGCTGCCCTGGCCGATCCGCACCGACGCCGGGTCGTCGACCTCCTACGGGAGCGACCACACCGTGCGGGGGAGCTCGCCGCCGTTCTGGAGCTGACCCCTCCGGTGATGAGTCGTCACCTCAGGGTCCTGCGAGAGAGCGGGCTGGTCGACGACGCCCACCCCGCCTTCGATGCCCGGGTCCGCATCTACTCACTGCGGTCCGGACCCATGGACGAGCTTAGGTCGTGGCTCGCAGCAACGCAGCGGGGCTGGGTCGGGGAGCTCACCGCGTTCAAGGACCATGCCGAGCACCAGCGATGAGGTCGAGGGTGATGGTCGCCGTGCGCGTCGCCTCCTCGGCGGAGCGGGCCTTCGAAGTCTTCACGAGCGAGATCGACCGGTGGTGGCGGTCCGACGGCCTGTTCCTGGTCGATGCGCGCCGCACCGGGCGGATGGCCTTCGAGCCCGGCCCGGGCGGCCGCCTCACGGAGACCTACGAAGATGGCGAGGTCTTCGAGGTCGGTCGGATCCAGGTGTGGGAGCCGCCGGCACGGCTGGCGTCCGGATGGCGTCCGGCCAGCTTCGCGCCCGACCAGGAAACCGTGGTACGCGTCGGCGTCGAGCAAGTCGGTGCCCAGACCCGGGTGACCGTCGAGCATCTCGGATGGGACGAGATCCCCCAGGAGCACGCTGCGCGACACGGCTTCCCGCTACCCGACTTCCAGCAGCGCCATGCCGAGTGGTGGCAGACGCTCCTCAGGCGCCTGCGCGAGCACCTCGGGTGAACCACGGTGCAGTATCGAGCGCGGCGGCGAGACGGTCGAGCACCGGCAGGGTCGGCACCGTTCCGCCCGCTTCGAAGCGGGCCACAGCGAACTGCGTCATGGCGGCCGCGGCCGCATGTTGGGCCTGACTTCACTCGCGCCGCTGACAGCGCAAGCGTCCCTCTGCACTCGTCGATCGGTTCAGCAGCGATGCCATCCCTGCCTCGTGTGACGATGGTGACCAGGGGCGGACAGAAAATCGCCCTCCGGCCTGTGTGTTCAGGTCGGAAGGCGATTTGCAATGGATGGATGGTGGAGGTGGCGGGAATCGAACCCGCCGCGAGGGTTCCGCGGCCTACCTGGCGACCTGGGGGTTTTCATCTACCAGGTACCAAGTTGTGAGGAGTGACCTGCGCAAACGTGTTCCCTGAGACGCCTTGGGAACCTCTTGCGTACCGGTGGTCACCGCGCTCCGTCTTCGCGATCTTCGGGCTTTTCCGGGCTTTTTGGGTGCGCCTTGCGTGGTGGCGGCGACACTGCTGCGGACATCAGAACGCCCGCGCGCGGCGTCGGTGAACGACGCGGTCACCCAACGCGAGGAATACGACCCTGCCTGCGCGACCGCAGGGGGTGGCGGAGGGCGCCAGTCGGGCCGAGGCGAAATTCGGCCGGTTATCGAGCTCGGACTGCCAGCGGGGCCGCCGGTCCAGGGTGACCTACAGCAGACCCTACGACACCCACGTGCACAATGATCACCTACTCGACATTCACGATACTGCAGGCGCACTCGACTTCGCCGAGGTCCGCGGCGTGGTCTGGAGCGGGCGCTCCCACTCCTTCAACTGGACCAAGGCCGCCTCGGCACTGTTCACCGACGAGCACAAGGCTTACGACGGTCTGGACGCCGACTTCGCCTTCAAGCAGATGTACCACTCCCGTGGCGGGTACGTCTCCGGTGACGTTTACACAAACGGGATCGAGAACTACTGGTCCCTGCTCAAGCGGTCGCTCAAGGGCCGCCAGATCCACGTCTCCCCCGACCATCTCCACCGCTACGTCACCGACCACACCTTCGCCTACAACAACCATGGCACCGACGACCTCGGCCGGATGCGTCTCGCGACAGCGGGAGCGAACGGCGCCGCCTCACCTTGGCGCAGTTCAGCGATCCCGCGAATGGTTACGGTGCACCTCGTCGGATTCGTCCTTCCGCACCTTGCGCAGTTTCCCCATCAGGTCAGCCGTTGCGTCTAACCCTGACGGCTCGAAATCGAGATTGACCCCCTCCGATGCCCTCTTGGCCCTGTCCTCAGCTTCCTTTTTCACGTCCTGAACCTCCGGGGAATCGAGCAGTTCCGCAAGTCGCCAAGTGGGCACCGCGACCATCATCCCAGACGATGGAACAGTACGGCCGACGCCGCGTCGGCCCAGTCGATCGCATAGTCGTTCTGGCCGACCCGATCAAGTGCCCCCAGTCGAGGCCAAGAAAGCGAGGCAGTGATTCCTCTCCGTACTTTCGGGCGTCTGCACCGATGGCTACGAACCCGACGGTGATGGTGGTCTGGACGCGGTAGATGAACACCGGGGAACCGCTATTAGCCGGACACCGACCGACACTCGACAAGAAAACTTTCTTGCGTGAATCGCCACGGATGCTCGATGGGCACGGTCGTTCCCATCGCCAAGTTCCCGAAGCGAGCAGCGGGCTTGTTCTCTTGTGCTCCGTCGTAGCCGGGGAACCGGCCGAGCATGACGACTTCCTCACCTGGCCCAAACGGCCAACCCAAGGGCTGATGCTCCCACTCGTAGTCCAACGGCGCATGCTCAAGCGGGCGGCCTTCTCTCATCGCCTGAGCCACGTCATACGTGGCGCGAGTGAAGTTCTCGGGCGTCACGAACCATTCCCGCGGTACATAGTCGAGGTTAGTCACGAGCATCCGTCGGGGCGAACCCGATGGGCGTCACAATTACATCATCTTGAGCAGGGTGTCGGTACCAGTCATTTTTCGCACGCACAAACGACGCTCTTGTCCGTGGGTCCGGCAGCACGTACGACGGGGCATGTTCTGACAACGTGCGCGTTCGTCACCGCGAACAGGAACACGGCTCCGGGATCTCACAAGGCTCCCCGACCAGGAACCCGCTGCGCCAGGCTCGCCGCTCTCTGCGGCCTCTTCGCTCGCGTAGAGGTAGACGACCGCCTTTAGAAGCCGGTCCTCAATACGAGGCATCCGCCGAGCCCACGCTCTGAGGAAAGGCCATTCCCTCATCGTAGACCGCTCAGTGTGCGTCATATATGTCAGTGCCCTCGCGAGGGGACAGACCGTCCGGCACCGCCAGGCAAGCCGGCTCGGCGCCGAGCCTCGCGTTCGGCGTCGCCCTGAACGTGGCCGCGCCCGGCTCGGTGGACGGATTCACACAGCCGACTTGGATGATGGGTACCGCGGTGGCCCGGATCGTGGAGCCAACCGGCCCGATGCCCGCCCGCCGCGACCGTGGCAGCCCCCACGCCGCAGGCTATCCGCCCCCGGATGAGCCGCCGCCGGCCACCTGCCACCTCGGTACGTGCGCGCATCGACCCCGGTTGTGCAGCGCTGCAGCGGGCCGACTGTGGCCCAGAACGCTTTCAACGGGGGCGAAACAGCACAATAGAGTGAGGACCGTCCCGGCGCCCGTTACCCGGCCTGGCCACCAGCCACCGCGCATGCCTTGGAGCCAACACCGCGCTCACTGACCTTGACCAGCAGGGGATCCCGCGCGGCCGGCTCAAGGTGAAGACACAACGAGTGCAGTACCGCCCAGCGCATTGGGCGCCATCGGGCATGATTGGTCGGTGTCCTACGCGCCGATCCTCGAAGGGGCAGCACTTACCGCATTCGTGATCGATGTCCTTGTCGTGCTGGTGGTCCTAGGCCTGCGGCGGATCACCAGCCGTAAGATCATCCCGCAACTGCAAAGCGCCACCGATCGGCAGGTCTCACGGCGGGTTCGATTCCGGGGGTGGGTCTGGACGCCATTCTCCGATGGATACGTCAAATCGGGCCGTTATCTGTGGCTGCCGGGTCATGCCGTAGCGACGTATCGGTGGGATTCTGACGGTTCAGTGAGCCTCCACTATGTGACCGATAATGGCAAGACCACCGACTACTCGGGGCCGTTCCCTGCCCGGTTCGTATCCGGTTCCTCGGCCTCCCGCTCGGCGTCCCGATCACGGAAGGTCCTGGTGGGCGTGCTGGTGTCATATATCGGATGCGCGGCCGCGGGATTCGTCATCGGTTATGCGCTTTGGCCCGCGCCGCGTTTTGGCGTGCGCCTCGGTGACGGCGTTGTCGGTGTGCTCGTCGGGGTATTCGCCGGGTACGTGCTGATGCACTTCGCCGTGATCGTGTTCGGGGTCCGCCGGGGAATGCGCCGCGACTCCAGCCTGCGCACTGACACCCGACCGGGCTGAGGCCGCCCTTGGGCGTAGGCCGCCCCGCCGCGCCGACCTGCCACGGCTTTGGCCGATCCTGCCGACAACATGGCCGACGCGGCCATGAATCGCCTCCTAGAGGGAGCCGAGAGGTTGGACGCGGCAACGTGATCCGTCGTAACTGTTCTCGGTCCGCGCGTGACCGAAACCATCACGTCCCCTGGGGAAGTAGCGTGCTCAGGATCGGTGAGAAGGTGTGCTCCGCCTTCGCCATCCGGCCGCTGGTGACTCCCGCCCAGATGCCGACCGCGACGTAGATCACCGTGGCGACGATCTTGACCCGGAGGAGAACTCCGTGCAGCACCCACACGATGATGAGGGGCACGCTCAGGCCTGAGAAAACACCAGCGCGCCGACGAGAGGGAACGGTCTTGTCCGGGCGCCGCTGCTCCTCGTAGATCTCGCCAAACGCGCGTCGACCGGCCACCGGCACCAGGTACCAGGTACCCGTCAACCGGATGATCAACCGTCTCGCGGCAGCCGTCGGCCCCGGCGCTCGCGAGGTTTGGCAGTCCTGCTGCTTCGGTAGGTCCTCGACTGCCCACCCGGCCCAAGGGGTTCGGTGCTGCCTGGAGGATTCGTGAACGGAGACGCGCGCCGTGCGGGTTGGGAACGGCCGCCCGGGCCGCCGGGCAAGATTGCTTCCCTGATCGAGGCCGCCCGCCAGCCGCTCCCTGAGGTCCCCCATCGGGCCCGGCGCAGGGCAGGACGCATCGGGTTTCTGGCCGGCTTGGGTACCTTCTTCGGGCTCGGTCTGGTGGCCCGCGGGATCCTCACCGTCCCCTACTACCTGCTCGGTAAGCCGGCTTGGATCACCTGGCTCAGTTGGGTGTTGCTGATGCTCGGACTCGCTTTCGCCGTAATTGTGGGACGGGCAACTCGGCGTTCCAAGCTAGTTCGAGGCATGACGGAGCGGCGGGATGACCCCAAGAAGACGGAAGTGAACCCCGCCTGAGCAGCCTACATTCCCCTGGCTCACCTTCTACGCAAAATATTCGCCTGCTGAACCCAACGGCCTGGTTGCGATACCTCAGCCGTGACAGGCCCCATGTGTCATCCAAGCCCGTAAACGTTGATCCAACGCTCGACACGGCCAGCGACGCAGTGGGCGCGGGTAGCACCAACTTCGACATCATGGATTCAGGGCTGGCTGCCCCTTTGGTTTGCCGCCGCCATCGGCCTCAGGACAACTCACAGGAGAACAGAAAGACTCGCCGGGATGGCGCCGTGATGACGACGGCACTGCCAGCCGACCCTCGGGGTTCGGCATCGCAGCCGTTCGCGCTCGTCCAAAGTACCTACAGTATAGGGGCTTTCGCACCTCAACGAATCGCGAGGAACGACCTCCAGGCACGCAGCTGGCTACCAAGAACGATCTTGGCTGTCTCCCGAACCCATCAATGAGCGCGACGACCTCCTCACCGTGAATCCCGGAACGGTCGCCTCGAGGTTTTCGTGGATGCGGGTGAACGGGCCGCCGACACGGGCGAAGGTATGCCAAACAAACGATTGTGTCACCTAGGCCTAAGTTATTGGCCATAGCTTAGCTATAGCTAAGCTAGCAACTCCCCTTTGGCCCCGGCGACGGGTACGGCGCCTACCGCCGTCGCCACTGACCTTGTACTAGTCCGTCGTCGCCGGCGGCGGACGCGGCCACCAGTTATGAGGGGGCGGGATCTCCGAGGTCCAGGGGGATGCCGGCCGCAGCAGTGCAACCTTGGTCAGGGACGGAATTCGTACCGTTTCCCAGGTTTCGCAGGCGTCGAGAAGGGCGTGGACCTGCGGGGCAGCGACCAGCGGAAGCAGCATCGGTCCAGCGTTGCTCTTCCATGCGAGACAGCTGTAAGGGGATCGGTCTGGATTGCTGACCGCAAAGTTGTCGCCGGATTTGCGCGGAGGCGTTCCACTGGGTCGTACGTTGAAAACCGGCATGTTCTCGTCCCAGTGTTCGTGCAGCTCCCCACCCGCGATCACCCCCGTACGCACAACGGGATCGACGTCAACGGGATCGTCCGCAAGCGCGAAAGCCCGCAGCAGATTGCAACAGGCGACGAGAGCAAAGTGATGATCGCGCTCGGCCTGCCAGATCAGCGGGTCCGGCAGCTGTGCATTGCGATGAAGGTGCAGCCAGAGGTTTCGTGCGACCAACGATTCCCACCGATCCAATTGCATGCGGGTCCCGAGAGCCCAGGACGTCACCCCTCTCGCAAACCCAAGGGGGAGAAGTACTCACTCGCCGCTGTCATCGGAGTTCCTTGCGCAGTAGGCATGAACGGTGGACGCATCGCAGCCGCCGGCGGCGGTGGGGTACCCATTGCGCGGCGCGGGCAGCTGGCAGCTGGCAGCTGGCAGCACGCTTAGCATCTCAACTGCCCGACCTGTACAGCCACCTCGGCTCCCGCGGCATCGTGCCGGTCACCATCCTGCAGTCCTATAAGCAAGGCGTCCGGGTCTGGGGCGAACCCGGCATGGACACCCTGTGGTCGGCGGCCACCAGCAAACTCATCGGTGCCGGCATCGACGACGCGCGCACCGCCGAGGACCTGTCCCGGCTGATCGGCGAGCACGACGTACCCACCCCTTCGACCAGCCGCGGCCCGGGCGGCGCCAGCCCATCAACCTCGCTGCGCCGCGAACGGATCTTCGGCCCGGACCAGATCCGGGCCCTGCCCAAAGGCACAGCGCTGCTCTACGCCACCGGCACCCGGGTCGCGCTGCTCACCCTGCAGCCCTGGTATGACGGGCCGCAGGCCGGCCGGATCGGCACGGCGCAACGCGACGCGCAGGCCGCGCTGCAACAGCGCGCCCGAGCCGCCGCGGTGACGGCGTGACGGATGAACTGCTGGAGGCGCGGGTCTCGTCGCTGGAACATCAGCTGGCCGAACTGAACCTCGCTTTGGACAACGCGCTCGACCAGCCGGCCGCCGCCGCCCCCGACGCCGGGCGGCTGGACGGCGCCGGCCTGGACCTGCCCGCCCTCGAGCAGTGGGTCAGCGGCTGGCTGCTGCCCACCTTCCGCCGCCCCAGCGGCGGCGCGAACGCCCGCTGGTGCCCCCAATGGTGGTGCCACCCCGAAGCCGTGCTGCGCCTGGCGGCGGTGCACGCCGCGTTCGCCCAGATGTGCGCGCTGCACGGGACCGGCACCGCCACCTGGCTACGCGACGTCCTCGACCCGCAGCTGGCCGCGCTGATGTCCGACCTCGGCCCGTTCCGCAGCTGCGGCAGCACAACACCGCCTCGGCGACCAGCTGCCCACCATCCCGGCACCCACCGAGGCGCTCGCCGCCGCGGACTGACACCGAAGGAGCCGCTGTGGACCTCGTCGATGACCTGCCGGCCCGCACCCAGCGCAACACCGGGCAGCTGGCATCCCAGCTGCTCGCCGAGCTCGCGAACATCACCGCCGCCCGCGGCCGCCGCGCCGACAGCGCCGCCCGCGAACTCAACCGGCCCCCACCCTCGACCCGCTGGACCCGTGATCTGACCACCCAGGCGGCCGCGCCGGACCGGGCGGCAGCCCACCGAACAGTCGCCGACGACCATACCCGCGCCGAGGGCGCCGACAGCGCGACCGTCGACGACCCGGCCACCCCCCACCTCGACGAGCATCAACCCGCCACCGCGGCCGGCGCCCAGCAGAACGCGTTGGCCGGCCAAGACCTGGCCGAGGCGCGCGCCGCGATCGCCGGGGTCAACACCCTTCCGGCCCGGCGCCCAGCACCGGTCGCGCCCACCGGGCCGGCCGGCCTCCGCCCGGCCCCCACCCGCGGCGCACAACCCACCACCCGAGCCCCCTCGCGCTAACCGACTGGGGAATCCACAT
>JAABUX010005560.1_pt1 | contig 15433 bp, 18 predicted proteins | sample 5561851 | NCBI WGS metagenome assembly JAABUX01 (sample SAMN10711883, study PRJNA513361) | rock metagenome | isolation source: Antarctica rocks | place: Antarctica: Victoria Land, Richard Nunatak red sandstone | collected 2016-01-03 | reverse complement strand
TAACAGCGCAGCAGAAATGTTTGGCACATTTGAGGCGTCACTTCAAGAAAGTGGTTTCCTTGGGTCATGGCAACAACCCTGTATTAGGGCAAGCCTTCTTAGACTTGATTGATGAAGCTGGTAGTGTTTTAAATTTGTTGTTTAGCACTAAATTGGTAATCCAAACTCATAGCGATTGATGAACAGCCCAATTACCAAATCATGCATCAACTCTGTCTTGGAAAAGCAAATCGTCTTCCGGGCTAATCGCTTGATTCTTGTTCTCAATCTCAGGTGTTTCCGCTCAATTCGTTGAGTTTTACGTTTACCCACTTCATGCTCTTCGGGCTTCAAATGGCGCTGGTAGGCTCCCCATCCGTCTGTACAGTATCGTTTGATTCCAAAAGGTTCTAGTAATGCTTTAAGCTGGAGGAAGACTTCATCTTTTCGGGCTCCAAAAACATATGCTAGTACCTGCCCGGTGCTGTGGTCAATCGCGTGCCATAACCATCTGGGGTTATCCTTGCTTTTAACATAACTCCACATTTCGTCGAGTTCAGATTCCTCAACTGTACAGTCTTCTGTTTCTTGGACTCGGAAGATTTCAACAAACACTTGTTCCGGTTGCAGTTGCCTCAATACCCTCTGATTCACCGATTCGAGTTGCTGGAGTTTTTTTTAACTCTTGAATCACTGTGGCGGAACTTACCCGCAACACTCGCGAAACGTCTCGTACCCCACTACCATTGAGAGTCATCTCAACAATTTGTTGTTTTACTTCCCGTTTCCGGCCTGGATAAGCTAAGTCCAGGCTAAAGGTTTGGTATGGACATTCGGCGTTTAGGCATCGGAACCGTTGCTTGCCATTAGAGGATTTGCCGTGCCTAATCACGTTAGTGCTTTGGCAATGAGAACACTTAACTGCAATTAACACTCCCATACCAGTTTAACCCAGCTTCCTGTAGACGCTTTTACTAGTCTAACAACAAATCTAAAGCACTACCCTGGAGCGCAACGTGCAGTTATCTGATAGGAAAAGTGATCGCGGCCCTGTCATCCAGGGAGCTAACACAAAGGGAGCGATCGCCTGCATCAGTGTCTTTCCTGTGCCCACGCCCGCCAAAATCAAAGCGGCTTGTCGAGGATGAGTGTCCATCTCTCCTCGCACTGCTTTCTGATAGATTGCTAATAAGGCTTCTACCTGATACTGATACAAACCAGTTTGACCAGAGAGCAGTCGGTTGAGTACCAATTCGTGGTAATTCAGGAAGTAACTGTCAGCCATCGACTCTGTTGCTGATAAAGTTGTCCGATTTGTGTCCATTGCAACTAGCGCATAATGCTTGAGCGTTCCAGACTTCCGTTGCGCCAGCGTGACTGAATGGTATTTGATGGTCGGCCTGGAAATTTTTAAGAGTGAGTGGTGTGCCACAAAGCTGGCATTGATAACCAGCTCGACGTAAAATCAGGAGCTTTTGAGCCTTGGTGAAACATCTTCTAATCAAATGAGGCACTCCAACTTCAACTTGATAACAACAATTTTACATCCTGACCCTAACCAAACACTCACTCAATCGGTAATCGGTTGGGAGTAGGTTGGGACTTCAAGTAGGCGAGAAATTCCAGCAATTCATCATCTGTTAACTGTTGGCGCGAAGTCTTGCCGTATTCTTGTTTCAAGTAGTTCCGTCCCTGCTGATTACTCCAGTCCAGCCGCTTAAGTTCAGTACTGGTTTGAGCAAATGCTTCACTCATGTTGACTGGTTTTTTGACCTCTGCAACTACTTGTGGCTCTAGCTCTGTATTTTCCTCATAGTTGTAGTCGGATAAATCTGTTGACTCTTCGTCGCCAAAAGGAATTATTGTCTTGGAATCGCTTTCTGGCTTGAGGTCATAACTCCGACCATTAGATTCGCCAGTAACCTCTGCATGAGCCGCAGGAGTCACAGACGCAGGAGCCCTATTGTTTTCCAGCGTGAGCTTAGATGGATCTACTGAAATTAAAGCTGATTCCTTTGGCATTGGCGCTGATGGAAAAGCCGGATAGCTTGGACTATTCCATTCTGGTGTGGTGGCAAAGGCCCTAGTGTGTTTATTATCCGCCCCCATTAAAGGTAGAGATGCCTTAACATCTGGTTGTACCTCGCTTATTTCACTGAGATGCTGTGCCGGTAATCCTAGCTGTATCTCGGAATGAGGCTCAGGCAACAAAAACATAAATGCTCGACTTCTGGCTCGGTCTTCTGCCAGTTCTAGGGTTTCTGCTGCTGCCAGACCAGTAGCACGATTGACGCCACCAACTTGAACCTCCGCCTGCACTACAAACTTTCCTGCGTAAATTTGCAGTAACTCAGAGATTAGGCTGGCTGTGGGATAGCGAGTAAGTAATTGAGCCAACATAGTACTCTCCAGTTATTTGAGTGAAGGACACACCCTCTTTGGTGTTAACATAAGATTCCACTTTCAGGCTTAGGTGAATCTTGCTCTCCAGAGAGTTTGAAACGAAAACCTAGTTAAGCCGAATCAGTTAGAGGCAAGTACATCTGCCATCATCATTTAGAAGTTTCAGCCTCTAGACAAATACAATCTCCCTCTTATCCGTGAGAGATTTTGATCTGAAACAAAAGAGAGAACATGAAAGCCGACAAGTTTATCAAACTTAAGCCTAAATCAAGATTGCCGTTGGAGCCAGAAGTCCAACCGAGACCAGACCCAGAGGTGGAAACCCAACCGAGAATTGAAGCAGAATCACTGATCCAGCTCAACCTCCCGCTAGAGTCATTAGTTCAAAGCACTCCCAACTCAGAGTCAGAACTAGAGTTAGAGTTGGAGTTAGAACTAGAGTCAGACCCAGAGCTAGTAGAGAGCATAGAGCCCTTGGCAATGACTTATAAAGGAGAGGCACTCTTTGGCAGCGGGTGGAGATATAGTGAGCTGCTTAAGGAGTTCAGAGAATAAATGCGCCTCTAACATTAAGCTTGGACTACGATTGACAAATTATGCATCATTGCCCAAGCAGGATCAAATGTAAAACGTTGTAGAATCCGCTCTCCCTGAAGCGGGTCATAAACTGATACGTTTGTCTCATCAACAGCAATTACTACCACAGCATGTGCAATCTTAATCCCATCAATTGGTAGCAAATTAATGAAAACAATTGGGATGAAGCCAGAACTTAACTGGGTTATGAGTTCGTCTATCGATAGTGTCCATTTAGCAGTTCTGACGAATCCCAAACTACGTAGAGCGTCGACTGCCTTCAGCGCCTCCGTCCCGAAAGGAGTACAGTCGCAAAGAGTGCGAAGCTCAGCTTCACTGACATCCAGCTCAAAACTAGAAAGCACGATACGTAAGCAGGCTGGGACGCAAGAATAGGGAGTTTCCTGCCTATGGAAAATTAGCCTCGATTTCATTACGATGCGCTGCGTAAAGCTTCTGCCCTGCTTGCTTCATGTCGTTAAGCGGAGTGTGGGAAACAATGATTTCTGATGCTGTGCTCACTAAAATTTCTCCAACGTATCCCAACGAGCCAATGAATGGGTAAGACAGGCTCACAGGCACCTCCCAAGCATCGCCCATTGCAACAAGTTGTGCTTCAGAAGCTGTGAAGCGATCAGGCAAATGGTCACTTAAGAACAGGTTTGCTGCTGCCTGCGCTTGCTGAGCTGTTAGCTGTGGTACTGTTTTCATCTGCAAAATCTGCTGTTGATTCTCACTACAGGGTAACAAGATTGATAATTAGTTATTCTTGCTTATTTAGTACCACTGAAGGAAAAGAGAGAGTTTTAAGCATAGCCTGATTCATCAAAACACACCCCTAAGTCAACCCCTAATACGCCCTCAACTTTGCGTATAACTTCTTCTGTAGCAGGTGATCGCAGATCTTCCCCCTCTAACTGATACCAATAGGAGCGACTTATACCGCACTCCCGGCAGATCTCGCTTAACGAGCGCTCATCCTTTTCCCTGATTTGACGTATCCGCTGCCCCAATCCTGGGAAATCATGAACTGTTTCCACAACTCGTTTAACTTGCACTGTGTTCATAAGCAAATTTCCAAATCTAATCTTATTGTAATTTGTCTACAGACACTTGACAACTGTATGCAGACACTCTACAATTAAACATGTAGAGAAAGCGCCTCCCACCGTCCAAAGTTTGAGGCGCTTCTCTTACCCACAAATGAATTGAGGTTTCTTCATCATGACACAGACAACTACCTGCGTCGCCCTCCAGCCAGCAGACGACGCGGAACTAGCCCAGCACCTAGAATACCCATCGTCTGCTATTGCACAAACATCGGATAGATTCGCAAGTGACGCAACAGAAGCGCTCTTGCCAGTTGAAGAGGTAGCGATCGCCTCCGAATTCGCCCAAGACCACGAACAACAGCCAGACGCCACCGCGCCCTTCAAATTCGACCATAAGGTTCTGGCAGGCTTTCGCAGAGGATACCGTCAAGAGGCCGTTTCAACCGCTGAAAAGACCCGGACGGCTGGAGGATTGGCTACTCAGACCATCCTGGAAATGGCAGCTTTGATCCAAGAGATGAAATTGGGGCTATCTCGCAAAGAATTTGGGGTTTTTGTCAAGGGCCTGCTGCAATGGGTGGGCGATGAAGCCAGGAAGTATCTGGATTTAGCCCGTGCCTTTGACGGGTTCGACCTTTCCCGGTTGGAAAGTCTTGAGCCGTTCACCTTGTTAAAGTTGCGCTCCGATAAATATGCACCAATCATAGAGCGCCTGCAATCGCATTTGGATATCACTCCCAAGTTGGTGCAGGACTTAATCAAGGAGTTGCTACCGAAGCAATCTAGAAAGAAGCCAAGTGAGCCAATTAGTGGTTGGAAGCAGTCACGTTCCGGTGGCGGACGCTACTATAACTTGCTTTTACACGATGAAGAAACTGGGATGCTGATTGAAGGACAGGCTGAATCCGAAGGGGTTCTCCCCCAGAAAATAATAGAGGAAGCAGTAGCACTTAGAGCACAGCAAAAGTCAGGCTCCATCCCATTAAGCGAATACCGTGCTGCCCAGCTTGAAGAACTTCACACGGTAGTGGACAACGCCCGAACTCTTGAAAGAGAGAAGAGGGGATTGGAGCTGGAATTGAACAAACGCGATCGCCTGATTGCTGAGCTTGAGGCGCAATTAACTGAACGGGCATTAGTTCCCGCAGAAATTTGCTTTGAGGAACTGACAGGGTTGCATTTTGAGCAGAAGTTGGAACTTTTAGAGCCTCTTCACCTTCTGGAAGACGGGGTAAGAGCACAGGTTGAGCAGACAGCGGAGCCTGAAGCGAGTAGCACAACTGACTCCCCGGAACCGGCACCAGAAGAAGTCCCTGCCCATCCAGTCCAGGAAACAGACTACCTCGCACCGTCCGATGAAGCTTCTGCCGCCGACCGTCCGCTGATAACGCCAGATTTGGATATGCTCAAGCAGCTTCGAGAGGCTGAAAGCTATGTCCAATTAGTGGAATCCCAAATCCAGGAACTCAATTCAAAATTAGCAAAGCCCAGCTTGGATAGAATTGTCGAGCGAGAACTGAAAGATGTACTCAAAAACCGTCAAAACTTGCGAATTAACAAGATCTCCCAGATAGTGAATTTAGCTGACGGCAATGGTATCCCGGCTGATTACAAACAACTACAAAGCAATGGACGAATCGTTTTAGCTCCTGCATATGCATCTGTTGCGCTCAAGCAAGCCAAGTCCTGGGCGGATGTTGTGCTGGTTGTGGCAGGCGATCGCGATCAATTGCTCAAAGCCGTGGACTCTTGGACAATAGAACAACGACAGATCTTAGTCCAGCTATTGTCTACTTATTTGAAAACAGAACCATCAGGGTTAGAGCATGTAGCATGGATTCCTAAAACTCTGCTACAAAAAGCCCTAACAACTCTGTCATTCAAGATCAGAAAAATCGGTGGCCCTAACAACTTGGTGGATGACCCAAAAATTGAATATATCAGCAACTGTAATTTCATTTCGTTGGAGTATCCTGGCACCAACCGCGAACAGTGGATTTTCCAAGATAGCGATAACAAACGCTATTCGGTTTTTGGTCGAGATGAGATTGAAATAGAAAGATTTTGATGGAAAAACTATCCTCAATTCTGCCCTTGATGGTTGTCGGAGGTATCCCAAACTCTTCAGCCCACAAATATTTCTAAGGAAGCATAGGTATATGTCAATACCGAAGTCTAGGACTGAGAATGTAGACTTGGTGCGCGTTTTTTTGCATGAGATCAGTCGAGTTCCTCTTCTAACTCATGCACAAGAGGTCTTTTACGGCAAGCAGGTACAGGAGATGATAAGCCTGCTGGAAGCCAAACCTGCTTTGACTAAAAAACTGCATCGTGAACCGACTTCACAAGAGTGGGCACTGCAAGTTGACAAAAGCGAGGCCGAGATAAGCACAACAGTGCGACAAGGGCAATGGGCAAAGCAGAAGATGGTTGAAGCCAATCTGCGACTGGTTGTTGCAATTGCCAAAAAATATCTCAAGTCCAATCTGGAGTTTCTGGATTTGGTTCAAGAGGGTAATATTGGCTTGCAAAGGGGAGTGGAAAAGTTTGACCCCACTAAGGGCTATCGGTTTTCAACCTATGCCTACTGGTGGATTAGGCAAGCAATTACTAGGGCGATCGCTCAGCAAGCCCGGACAATCCGGTTGCCGATCCACGTTATTGAGAAGGTCAACAAAATTAAGCGGACGCAGCGTCAGTTATCCCAGCAATTGGGACGCACTGCTAGCATCCCTGAAATTGCGGCGTCGCTGAGATTGACTCCAGAACAGGTACGAGATTGTCTGGGTTGGCAACGTCAGCCGTTGTCGCTAAATTTACGTATAGGAGATGACCAGGGCACAGAACTGGGAGAGTTGCTAGAAGATACCGATGCAGTGCCGGAAGAACTTGTTGTGCAGTCAGAGCAATCCGCCAAGTTAGAGCACCTGATGGCAGATTTGACCCCAAAACAACGAGAGGTGTTGGCACTGCGCTTTGGTTTGGTGGATGGACAAGAGCTTAGCCTTGCCAAAACAGGAGAGCAGCTCAACCTCAACCGCGAGACAGTGCGGCAACTTGAGCAACTAGCACTGAAGCAATTGAAGCTGCGCCGAGATGAACCCGTTTTACACGCTACCCATAAAGGAGTCAAAAGCTGATAGATTGGCTTCCCAAGGCCTTGCTAGAAAAGGCGCTTTCCACACTATCGTTTACCTGAAGAAAATTGCCAGCTCTGATAAATTGGTTGGTGAAATTAAATTTGAATATTTTCAAGTTTGAAATTTTGTCTCACTTGATAAATTGGGTAGTGTTTTAAATTTGTTGTTTAGCACTAAATTGGTAATCCAAACTCATAGCGATTGATGAACAGCCCAATTACAAAATCATGCATCAACTCTGTCTTGGAAAAGCAAATCGTCTTCCGGGCTAATCGCTTGATTCTTGTTCTCAATCTCAGGTGTTTCCGCTCAATTCGTTGAGTTTTACGTTTACCCACTTCATGCTCTTCGGGCTTCAAATGGCGCTGGTAGGCTCCCCATCCGTCTGTACAGTATCGTTTGATTCCAAAAGGTTCTAGTAATGCTTTAAGCTGGAGGAAGACTTCATCTTTTCGGGCTCCAAAAACATATGCTAGTACCTGCCCGGTGCTGTGGTCAATCGCGTGCCATAACCATCTGGGGTTATCCTTGCTTTTAACATAACTCCACATTTCGTCGAGTTCAGATTCCTCAACTGTACAGTCTTCTGTTTCTTGGACTCGGAAGATTTCAACAAACACTTGTTCCGGTTGCAGTTGCCTCAATACCCTCTGATTCACCGATTCGAGTTGCTGGAGTTTTTTTTAACTCTTGAATCACTGTGGCGGAACTTACCCGCAACACTCGCGAAACGTCTCGTACCCCACTACCATTGAGAGTCATCTCAACAATTTGTTGTTTTACTTCCCGTTTCCGGCCTGGATAAGCTAAGTCCAGGCTAAAGGTTTGGTATGGACATTCGGCGTTTAGGCATCGGAACCGTTGCTTGCCATTAGAGGATTTGCCGTGCCTAATCACGTTAGTGCTTTGGCAATGAGAACACTTAACTGCAATTAACACTCCCATACCAGTTTAACCCAGCTTCCTGTAGACGCTTTTACTAGTCTAACAACAAATCTAAAGCACTACCCCCTCGCCGTCTGGTCTGAGCAAATGGACCGTCACGACGGTGTCTAGAATGCTGCGCCACCCTCACTACAACGTGAGTTCGACGGAGGTAAAAGGAGGGACAAGACAAGCTGAGACTATATAAATTGAAAGATTTAAGCCACAGTCTCAGCTATGGAAGCCATGATATCGCACCTGGACCTGACCCAGATTTTTTGTGAAGTAGACGATTTCTGCGCCTCGTTTGAGCGCCAGTGGCAGCAACAGGCGCAACTGCCTGAGGTCAGCGGGATGCGACCAAGTCGGACGCGAATGTGCCTCAGCGAGGTGATGACAATCGTGATTGGATTCCACGGCTCCAGATATCGCACCTTTAAAGACTTTTACACGCTGGAGGTGCTGCCGCGCTGGCGGTCAGCTTTTCCGAAATTAGTCAGCTACACGCGGTTTGTGGAACTGATGCCGTGGAGTTTGATGACGCTGTGTTGCTTCCTGCGCACGCGCCGAGGAGAACTTACAGGGATTCAGTTCATTGACTCGACCTCGATTGAAGTCTGCCACCGCTGTCGGGCGCACTGCCATCAAGTGTTTGCCGACCTGGTCGGGTGGAGCAAAGATGCCATCGAGTGGCACTACGGTTTCAAACTGCATCTGATTGTCAACGACCAAGGGGAGTTGCTGGCAGTCACGCTCACCCCTGGTAATACCGATGACCGTGTCCCCGTTCCCGACCTCACCCAAGACTTATTTGGCAAGCTGTTCGGCGACAAAGGCTATATCTCGCAAGCGTTGTTTGAGCAGCTCTACGCACGGGGCTTGGAGCTAGTTACCCGACGCAAAAAGAACATGAAAAATCGCTTAATGTCCTTGATGGACAAGATTTTACTGCGGAAGCGGGCCATCATTGAGTCCGTCAACGACCAACTCAAAAACATTAGTCAGATTGAACACTCACGTCATCGCAGTGTCTTCAACTTCCTCGTCAATCTCCTTGCCGGGCTAGTGGCTTATACCTATCAACCCAAAAAGCCGTCCTTAGATCTTGAACCCGCATTTCTCACAAAATCTGGAAAGATGGGGCACTAAAAGGGCTACAATATAGTCATAGCAACAGTTTCAGCGTTTTAGCTTCATGACTCCTAGTACAACACAGTGTTTCCCCGCTCAGTTCAATTTGGGAGCTCTCAAAGGTAGACAAGTCATTGCCAATTTTGAGGGAGGAAGGATTACCTCAGATGCTGGAATTGTGTTGATGGCAGAGTTGGACAAAAAGCTGGGATTGACAGCTCGCTTTGCTAAATGTTTTCGGGATCATCGAAATTTATCTTATGTAGATTACTCAGTTCACGAATTACTGGCACAACGAGTGTACGGCATTGTCTTAGGATACGAAGATGTCAATGACCACGATAAGTTACGCTACGATCCAGCCTTAGCAATCGCCTTAGGAAGACTCGATTTTATTAATTCAAAGGCAGCATTATTAGCAGGAAAGAGCACAATCAATCGACTGGAATATTGTCCAGAAACAATAGTAGACCAGAAAGAAAGTCGCTATCATAGAATCGAGCATCAGCCAAAAGAAATCGAAAAAGCTTTTGTAGAGATATTTCTAGAATCGTACAATGAGCCTCCTCGGCAGCTCGTTTTAGACATGGATGTAACGGACGATCAGGTACATGGAAGTCAAGAGGGAGCATTCTTCAACACTTATTACAATGGAGTCTGTTATGCCCCTTTATATATTTTCTGTGGTCATCACCTATTAGCAGCCCTTCTACGACCTTCTAACGTAGACCCAGCAGCAGGAGCATTATCAGAATTGCAGCGAATCATTGGAATCATTCGAGGGAAATGGCAGAGCACTCGAATATTAGTACGAGGGGATAGTGCTTATGCACGAGAAGATATCATGAAATTCTGTGAGTCAGAATCGGGTGTTGATTATGCTTTCGCCATGGCAACTAATAGCCAACTCAAGTTACGAGCACATGACGTAATTCAAAAAGCTCAAGCCGATTACGAGCAGAGGCTTGCACCTGTGACAGCTTTAATGGAAACATTATTTTCTCCAGATGACAAGCCAGAAGCAGTTAGTCAATTAGTGCCAGAAGCAACCTGGTATCGTTCTTTGTGCTACAAAACTCAGGAGTCCTGGAGCCGTGAGCGAAGAGTTGTGACAAAAGTTTGTTATGGTAACCAAGGATTAGAACTTCGTCATGTTGTCACATCTTTACCTGCATCCAAGTTATCTCCTTCTCAAGTTTATACAGACAAATATTGTCCCAGAGGGGAGATGGAGAATCGCCTGAAAGAGCAACAACTTGATTTATTTGCTGACCGGACTTCCACCCAAACATTTGAGAGTAATCAACTCCGACTTTGGTTGTCTGCAATGGCTTATGTCTTAATGCAAGCTTTTCGGCAATATTGTTTAGCACGAACTTCTCTTGCCAAAGCGACAGTCGGAACGGTTCGTTTAGCTCTCCTGAAATTGGGAGCCAAAATTACTGTCAGCGTTAGAAGAGTTTTAATTGCAATTGCCAGTGCATGTCCCTACCAAGATATTTTAGCAATTGCCTATCAACGTCTCCAAGCTATCTCAGATTCTGGATAACTTTTATTGGCTTAAAGATAACTGCATAGTTTGTCAAATGGCTGGGAATGGATTCCGCCTATTTTGTCGTTTAAATTTTTGACGCTCAACTAATTCTTCTGGCTTTTTCAGGGAAGATTCTCCTAAATCAAGACTCTAATTGAGTGGAAATATCAGAAATTTTGTTGATTAGGAAAAACGTTTACTCTCATGTTCTGAATTAGGTCTTGAATTCAGTTTGTGAGAAATGCGGGTGAACCGAAAGGTCTGCCTGCTCTACCTCCTGCTATCTTCTAGCTCCGTCGAACTGACGTTGCTCTGGAAGTGGAATGGGAAGGGAACCATAACGCTTATCGACTGGTGTATCGGGTTTATAAAAAGCCTGCACCACGACGGGTATTAATCCTCAGTTTCGCGGAGCACGACCCAGCCTACGAAAAAGCAAAGGCGAGGATTGGGAAAGGCTAACCACAACTGCAACTGGCAGTCATAGCGCCAATCGCACTGGTGAGAGAGAGTTAGGGTGCAGCAAACCTCAAACTGGTTGTCCAATCACATCTACCGAGCCTGCAACCAATCCGTCAGGTCTTGCATTGAGCCAAAATCCAACAAAGCTTCCCCCAAGTCTTCCAGTTGCACCAGGGGAAGTTGCTGGATGAGCGATCGCACCTCTGGGGAAAGCTGACCAACCCGACGAGCAAGCAAACGCAGAACAAGGGTTGCTCCTTCTTCTTGCCTACCCTGTTCGCGTCCTTCTTGATGACCCTCTTGATGACCCTCTTGATGACCCTCCTGACGCCCCTCCTCTCGTGCCTCTTGATAAACTCTTGTTTGTTTCAGTTCACTTAGCCCTAGCATGTCTTCTATCTCTTCTCGGTTGAGTTGGGGAAACTTGTAGACCATGATCGTTTGGATTAGTTCTATTATCCCCTGTCTGGAAAGACCAGCAACCGCTTCTTGTTGACTCTGCTCAATCAAATGCCTGGCTCGGTTAGCGGCTCGGGCTTCACTCTCAACAACTAACTGGACTAATCCTAACCCCAGTGAAGGCTCTGCCACTGCTGCTAGGTCATCTAAATACATCCGCTGCACTTGAGGACTGTCTAACAACGCTCGATGCAAATTGGACTCATCCGGCTCTAGGCTGCGTCGAGGATAGATGACAACTGCTTGCCAATCTCGCGTTGTTGGATTTTGATCCAGGTAGAGAAACAGCTCAGCAAAGAAGCGGTGATACAGCAATTGGTCTTTCTGGAACTGGACTTCCACAAAGTAGACTGTTTGAGTTGAGGAATTGCTGCTAGGAACAAAGACGCCATCAATCCGAAAATTTGGTTCTTTGACTTCGACTGAACGGAACTCGTAGCTGCTAGCTTCTACGGCATTGCGACCAATTAGCTCGAAGAAGATACCAGGAGAATTGTTAAAGAGTTCATAGAAAAGGCTGTCAGTTCGCACGGCTTCAGGCTGAGGGGCGATAGATAGGGATGAGTTCTAAGCCAAAAGCTTGAGCTTTTTTCTGACTCTCTGGGCAAGTTGGGGATAACTTTTATTTATACTCCAAGGCAGCAATCTTCAGCGAACTTCAACGTTAAATTTGCTAATCTTCCTAGGCTTAGCTTCAGCTTTTGGAGTAGATGGTTTAGCTAGAGGATTTACGGGGTCTGATTTCTCTTCCGGCTCCATGACTAATTGGGCAGCAGCATCTTTTAGCGCAGTTTGAGTCTTGGCCTCGACTTTAGGACTGGTGGAAAGAGCTACCTTACCTTGTTCTGGAGCCGATGCCTCCCTAGCACCTGCTTGCTCCTGCTTTGATGACGCGCCTGTTTTTGACTGGCGCTCGAACACCTGAATATTTGGCTGCTCCAACACAAATCCATCAGCGGTAGCTGCACCCAACTTGCCAGCGATCACAGCTATCCACTGCTGATAACTGGTACTCGCTGTTTCGAGCTTTGCCCAGAGCTTGGGCTTCACCGAAACTTGGAACACATGACCCTCGCAGTCGATCTTGAAGTGACACTCGCCATTCACCTGCTCAACTTGGGGTAGGGTGTTGATTTTGATCGTCAGTTCTAATTTACCGCTCACAGCTATGATGCTCTCCCAATCGACAGTTTCAGTATTTGTTTCGGTTTGTTGCTTAGCTTGAGGCTGCGGATTAGCTGCCCTAAGTCGTGGCAGCTGTGGCTGTTGTTTTTGGTTGAATTTGGGTTGGTTTTCCAATCGCGGCGGGTGAGCGAATGGTCCTGCTGCTTCCACAATTTTAAGAAGGCCATTAACCAATTGGGCCTTGAGCTGCCAGAAGGCTTGATCGGGTGCAGATTGATTTTCCCAGGTGATGGGAAGCAGTCGTGGTTGCCAGTTATGAGCATTGACTTTCGCCGGAGCAGCATTACGCCAAATCTGAAGCTGGCCTGGTTCAATCCAATCACCCTGGAGCTTGAACTGTCCTGACCCAAAAATTGGTTCCTCAGCTAGGGTGACGACATCGAAGGCTAGCCGTTCCTCTGCAACTTTTGGATATACTCGCCAATAGACCTGCTGCCCCTGATATTTTTCTTGATATTTCTCTTCAACCTTATGCGGAACGATCGCTGGGTAATGATCTACCCCACTTTGTAAAAACTTAGCGCCATCACTTGCTACTACTAAGGTAGCCTGTAGTTCCCCAATCGCTTGATAAATACGTTGTGCTTCAGACATTATTCTGCCGAGTGCTTACTTCAACTAAGGTTGTTGCAACTGAGAGAGGTTCAATCCTCTAAGCCGAAGTCTTCATCATCAGCTAGAAGCTCGAAATCATCATCAACACTCTCCGCATCTATCAACCCTGAAATTTCTGGATCTTCCGTACCCAGAAGATCTTCAGGTTCTTCGTAACCAGCACGCGCCATCATCCGACCGCTATTTTCCAACCAGTTGAGCAACATAGACTCACTGCGCGGGGGAATTACTTGCGCTGGTTGAGAACGAGGTTTTTCAACCAAGGTATTTCTGTCCATACTAATCCTCAGCGTGGTTAAAGTTCATATTAGCTATGGTTGCGGAAAACTGTCAGGTACAGAGATAAGAAAGCTAGACGCACAGCGCATGGCAGCAGTGGGGGATGTGAAAACTGGGGCGATAGCAGGAAGCTCCAGAGCAATCACCCCAACAGGTTTTTCTTAACCACGCTCTTGCCGCTGGATGCACATGTACTGCTGTCAAAGAGTTCGCCTGCCTCCAACTTCATGTTAAATTATCCAGCCAGACGCATCGTCAGTCCCAATGCACCAACCCATTCCTGATTTATGTGTCTCAGATATCGAAGAGCGCTCATAATATTACTATGTGCAGTCCTTTTGTGACTCACCGGCTACGTTATTCTGCGCTCACTGGATCAATTCTTATCGAAAACTGAATATTTGACACTAGAGATAGCTGATTCTGACGGCAGCAGGGTTTCAATCTCTGCGATTTCTAGGACTTCTGCCTCAGATACACCTATCCTCTGTGCCAATCGCGCTAAAGTGATTTCCTGATTCTGATACTTGATTATGCCAGCGCCAAAGTAGTGTATCCACTTCCTCAAAGCTTGTAGCGGCGTATCGGCAACAGCTTGATATGCTCCTTCGGCGTCAATACCTACAATGAACTTGTCTCCTTGTTTGCGGACATATACTTGGTAGCTCATGCAGCTTGACCAGAGGCATCAGACTCGACTAGCAACGCTGTTGGTGGCACATCAAAAAACTTGCAGCATTTATAAAGAGTATCAATACCCATTTGATAGCAAGGATCACTAGCCAGATCCTTTGCTGTCTGCATCCCAATACCGGCCCGTCTGGCGAGTTGGGAGTAGGTTATTGACTTGTCTTTCATCAGGTCGCCTACCCTGTGTTTAAACATAGTGGTCTACTTTAGAGCATTTATTTTTAGAATACCACTTGTTTTCTTCGCTGTCTTGTTCTAAACTAGAGCTATGCTCTAGACTAGAGCACTAGGCCAATTAAGAAGCGGTAGCCCATGACCTGAGAAATCAAGCTACCGCCCCACCCACAAAATAGGTAACTACAATGATGCCACAACTTTTAACCGCCCCGGAAGCTCTAAGTGCCAACCACACCCATAAATACTTTTGTGAGCTAGCCAGCACCCAGCTTGACTATGACGGTATCCCTGAAACATTCCACGTTGTCGGTGTCGTCGTGGCTGAGCCAACTCAAAGTGCTATTGAGAATACGCTCTCCTCTGGCTACTGCCTGCAAGGTTACTCTCTTGTGAGCTACTGGCAACCTGAAGATTGCTGCTGTTTCTAAAACACAGGGGTTGGAGGCAATTTCCTTCAACCCCCACTTAACACAGCAGTAGAGGTAAAAGCAATGAACTCCAATACACTTGAAAAAGTATTGATTCAGGGAGACTTATCCCCTTTATCAGAAAGCGATCGCATCGTCTACTATTCCCGTGTCTGCAAGAGCCTGGGACTCAATCCCTTGACTCAGCCTTTTGCATACATCAGGCTTCAGGGAAAGCTCAAGCTGTATGCACTGCGGGAAGCGACAGAGCAATTGCGGCAACTGCATTCAGTTAGCGTCAAGATTGTTTCACGGGAACTGGTAGACGACATTTACGTAGTCACCGCTAGGGCGACACTACCAGACGGTCGTTGTGACGAGTCGATTGGAGCTGTTTTTCTGGGACAGTCCCAAGGAGAA
>JAABUX010005559.1_pt1 | contig 15433 bp, 8 predicted proteins | sample 5561851 | NCBI WGS metagenome assembly JAABUX01 (sample SAMN10711883, study PRJNA513361) | rock metagenome | isolation source: Antarctica rocks | place: Antarctica: Victoria Land, Richard Nunatak red sandstone | collected 2016-01-03 | reverse complement strand
CCAGCGTCAGGTTGATCGTCGCCGGTGCCCGCACCTTCTTAGTCAGGGGGTCCTCCTCGCCCAGGCGGCCGCGGATATAGTCGAGGTGGTGGGCGCGCAGCTCGTGCCAGGGCATCGCGGCGGGATCGACCCCGATCAGCCGCGCCACGGTGGCCAGGCGCTCCTTGACCACCGTCTGACTCTTGGGGGCGAGCGTCGCCAGGTACGCCGTCAGCGGGTCGACCAGCGGCCGGGCCGGCAGCACGGCGGGGAGGGTCGGAGGCAGGACGGGGGGCAGGACCGCGGGCAGCGTCGCCATGCTCCTCGGTGTCGGCGTCTCGACCGCCGCCGCCCCGTTTGTCGCCACTGTCGCCGACCTGGCCCTGCGCGCTTTCGTCGTCGTCGTCTTGCTCATGGGGGTAGTGTAGCACGCGCGCCCGCGACTCATCAACCTAATGGTTATTAGGATAAGGGGTAGGCATAAAAGAAAACGAGCCGCCGGAGGGGTTTCGCCCCGTCGCCTCGTTACTCTTTTATTATACCATGTTCCAGCCCGGCTTGTCCAGGTGTACGTTACCAGCTGTTTGTATTGTCGGTTGTCGTAAAGGTTGCGCCGTTTGCCACAAAGCCTGCGCCGTCGTGTCATAAAGGGTGCGCCGATCGAGCAACCAAGGTGGGACGTATGATTTCTCGTGCCCCTAAAGATTACATCGGCGACCTGCGTGACGTGCACTGACAGGGTGTCAGCCCACTCCTAAGGATGCACATGTAGAACGAGATTGGTTGGCAGGGCAACACCTACTCCGCCGTGGGTGACACCAGCCGTCCCGTTTCAGATGGGCAGAAACAGCATGGGGCGCGACACCCTGACTGAGTTGTCGGTGACGTCCTCTGTACAGGCCTCCGCGTCGGTAGTGCAGGATTGTATATATATGCAACACGGTGACACACATGCACCTTGCGGGAGCACCGACGAGGAGGACGGAGAGACCGTTCGGGCAGCTCATCAAGGTGGGTGCTGTGCGCGCATATCTCCTATCGGGCCATCTTCCGGTGACCCCACGGCACACAACGGGCCACGTCCTGCACGGATGCGCTTATCGGCCAACACAGGTGTGTAGCGTCAGGTCCGGGCGTGCGCGCGACGAGGTCGGTAGGAGCGGGCCGGCACGACCATCCCCATGATCCAGTCGTGGTGCGCCCCCTCGGCTACGTCGAGGTTCTCGCATCATGCGATCACGACCCGCGTGGCCACGATCTCGCGTTGACGATGGACGGTGATGTCTCCGTCGAGGACGATGGATCGCTCCGCGCGCACGTCGGCCGACGACGCCCCGACGCTGAACGTGACGCTGCCGGGCTCGACGACGAACCGCATGTCCGGGTCGTAGAAGGCAAGCCGCGACGAATCGACGGTGAAGGTGACCCGCCGCGCGTGGCCCGCGTCGAGCGGCACGCGCGCGAATCCGACTAGCATGCGGTCGGGCCGCGCGACGGAGGCGGCATCGTCGCGACAGTAGAGCTGCACCACCTCGTCCCCGGCGCGATCCCCCGTGTTGCGCACCGTGACCGCCACCTCGACGGGCGTGTCCGTGCGCGTGCCCTGCACGGTCAGATCGCTGTACGCGAACGCGGTGTAGGAGAGGCCATGCCCGAACGCGAAGAGCGGCGTGGCCGGCGCATCGATGTAATCACCGAAGAACATAGCGCGATCACCCCCCGCGCGCGTTCCCACGTAGACCGGGACCTGACCCACCGACCGCGGCAGGCTCACGGGCAGGCGCCCGCTCGGGTTGGACGCCCCCGTGAGGATATCGGCCAGGCCGTGGCCGCCCTCCTCGCCGGGCGGCGCGACGAACACGACCGCATTAGCCCGTGCGGCGACGCGGTCGAGCGTGTGCACGCGCCCGCTGATCACGACGACGACAAGGGGCGTCCCGGTCTCGGCAAGCGCGTCGATCAGCTCGTGCTGGACGCCCGTGAGCGCGAGGCTGGTCGCGTCATTGCCCTCGCCGACGGTCACGGGGCGCAACAGGCCGCTCTTGCCGGCCACCACCACCACCGCGACCTCGGCGGCCCGAGCCGCCTGCGCCGCCTCCGCGAAGCCGGAGCGATCAGCGCCCAGGACCGCGCACCCCTTGGCGTAGCGGATCTCCACCCCGTCGCCGAGGGCGGTGCGCAGGCCAACGAGCGGCGTGACATGCGGGGTGAAGTAGGGGCCGGCCGCGTAGGCGCCCCCCGCTCGGGGGAGCGTATCGAGCCCTTCGGTCACCAAGTCGTGCGGCGCCGCGTAGATCATCTCCAGGTGCGCCGGGTAGTGGTAGTCGCCCTGCAGCAGGCGCGCATCGTCGGCGGCCGGCCCGATGACGGCGACCCGGCGCAGTGTGGGCACGAGCGGGAGCACCCCGTCGTTCGTCAGGAGCACAGCCCCCTCCGCCACGGCCGTGCGGGCGAGCGCACGGTGCGCTGGGGTGTCGAACGCCTCCGCAGCGGCCTCGATGTCGACATAGGGCTCCTCGAACAGGCCGAGCGCGACCTTCATCCGCACCACGCGCCGCACCGCCGTGTCCACCACCTCTATCGCCACGCGACCGGCCGCGATCTCCTCTTTGAGCGGCTCGCCGTAGAAACGCGTCGCGGGCAATTCCATGTCGAGGCCCGCCGTGAGCGCGCGCCGCGCCGCTTCGCCCGGGTCGGCGGCGACGCGATGATGATCCAGGAGTTGCGCCACCGAGAAGTAGTCGGCCACGACGACGCCGTCGAAGCCAAGCTCGTCGCGGAGCAACCCGGTGAGGATCTGGCGACTGCCGGCGCAGGGCAGGCCATCAACGGAGGCGTAGGAGTTCATCACCGCCGCAAGTCCCGCGTCGCGGATGGCGGCGGCGAAGGGCTCGGCGTAGACCTCGCGCAGCTCGCGCGGCCCCATCTGCACCGGCCCCCAGTTGCGGCCACCCTCCGACATGGCGTAGGCCAGGAAATGCTTGCCCGTGGCGACCACGCCGTGGCGCACGTCGTCGGTCTGCAGGCCCCGGACGTAGGCCGCGCCCAGCGTGCCCACCAGCACGGGGTCCTCGCCGTAGGTCTCCTCGACGCGTCCCCAGCGGGGGTCGCGGGCCACGTCGAGGACGGGGGCAAGCCCGAGGCGCGCCCCGACCGCGCGCATCTCCACGCGGATCGCCCCCGCGATGCGCTCGACGAGGGCGGGGTCCCAGGTCGCGGCGAGGGCGAGCGCCTGCGGGAACACGGTGGCGTCGCGCTGGCACAATCCGCCGACCGCCTCCTCGTGGACGACGATGGGGATACCGAGGCGCGTGCGCTCGACCGCGACCCGCTGGACGGCGTTCATGAAGGCGGCGCTCTCACGGGGACGCAGGCCCGTTGACGCGCCGATACGGGTAATCTGCCCGATCCCATGGGGCATCCGGGCGGCGACGGCGTCGGGGTCGAGCCCACCATCGCTCACCAGGTCGGTGCTCCAGAGACAGCCCAACTGGGCGAGCTTCTCGTCGAGTGTCATGCGCTCCAGGAGGTCGTCGACACGCGCGTCGACCGTCGCCGCTGGATCGTGGTATATCGCTGTCGTCATGGTCGCTGTCACTCTCCTACTCTATGGGCTTCCACCACAACGCTGTGCGCTGCGAGCGCCGCACCTGGTCACCTGAGATCGTCATCTCTTACCGTGCTCCCGACGAGACGCGGCGGTCGGCGACCGCGCGCCACGCGCAGCACCCGTCGCGGACGTGGCCGCCGTCGCCGACCGCCCCCCCTGTCGTGGGGCCAGGCCCATCCCGCGCCTGCGCACGTGCACAGACTCAGCGCGCCCCGAGCAGAATCTCGGTGGTGAGCTGGTCGAGGCGTTCGTAGCCGAGCCCCTGCGCCGCGATCGCCTCCACGTCGACGCTGGCCCCCTTGAGCGCCTCGGCCGCCGCGCGCGTGTACGACGCGGGCGCCGTTGGCCCCTGTCCCTGGGAGCCCAGGCTGCCCAGTCGCTCCAACTCAGCCCTGATCTCCGGATCGGCGTTGAACCGGCGGACCTTATCTTGCAGGATCTTATACGTTCGCATGCAGCCGGCCGCGAACGCCCACACGCCCTGCGCGTCCTCGGTGCGCAGCGCGTGCGCGTCGTAGTGCTTCGGCCCCGTATAGCCCGCGTCCTCCAGCACCTTAACCAGGAAGAAAGCCGCGCGCGGGTCGGCCTGCCCGAAGCGGTAGTCCTGGTCGTAGCGTCCCGGCTGCTGGTCGTTCAGGTCGATGTGTACGAGCTTGCCCGCGTCGAGGGCCTGTGCCACGCCGTGCGAAAAGTTGAGGCCAGACATCCGCTCGTGCGCCACCTCCGGGTTGACCCCGTAGCCCTCGGGGTGGTCGAGCGTCGCGATGAAGGCCAGCGCGTGGCCGACCGTGGGCAGGTAGATGTCACCTCGTGGTTCGTTAGGTTTGGGCTCCAGCGCGAAGGTGTAGCCGTAGCCCTGGTCCACGTTGTACGCATAGAGGAAATTGAGAGCTTCGCGCATGCGCTTGAGCGCCTCGACCGGACTCTTGCCCGCATCGACTTCGGCGCCCTCGCGGCCGCCCCAGAACACGTAAATCCCGGCCCCCACCTCGGCGCCGAGGTCCATGTTGCGCATCACCTTCTGCAAGGCGAAGGCGCGCACGCGCGGGTCGTGGCTGGTGAAAGCGCCGTCACGGAAGATGGGATGCCCGAACAGGTTGGTCGTGACCATGGGCACGACCATCCCGGTATCCGCGAGGGCGCGCTTGAACGCGGTGATGATGCGTTCGCGCTCCCGCGGGGCGGTCCCGAAGGGGACCAGGTCGTCGTCGTGGAAGTTGACACCCCAGGCGCCGAGGTCGGAGAGCTTCTCGACGATAGTGGGCGCGTCCAACGCGGGGCGCACCTCGACGCCAAAGGGGTCGCGGCCGCGGTTACCGACGGTCCACAACCCGAAGGTAAAGTGATCGTCACGCGTCGGCCGGTAAGGATCGTTCTCTGTCATCATCCGTACACCCCTTTCCTTTCCTTAATCACCACACCGCTCTTTCCCCGTCGCTTCAAGTGACGGGGAATCAGAAAGCCATCTCGGGTGCAGTCCCCGCACCTCCATCTGCGTGAATACGTGTCAGCATGCACAAGCGGTAGGATAGGTTGGCGTGCGGACCTCTCATCCCTGCGTAGCCGCTGTGATGCTCCGTGTTAGCTGCGTGTACCCGTGCCCATTCCTACGACTGGCCGCATCCATTCGCGCGTGAGGCGCACGCGGGCCGTGTGGGGCAGGTGAGCGCTGCTGGTCCCGATCAGCAGGTCGAAGTCGCCCTCGTCGGCGACCCACGCTCCCCGGGTGTCGTCAAAGTAGGCCAGCGCGCGCATATCCAGCGTCAGCGCGACCTCCCGCGTCTCACCCGGCCCCAGCGTCACCCGCGTGAAGGCCTTGAGTTCTTTGGTGGGGCGGTCCAGGCGCGCCTCGCGGTCGCGCACATAGAGCTGGATGACCGTCTCCCCCGCGCGGCCACCCGTGTTGTGCACGGGCACCGTAACAGTGAGTGTGTCGCCGGGCTCCACGGTCTGTGCGCTCGGCCGGGGCTCCCCCAACTCGAAGGTGGTGTACGAAAGCCCGAAGCCAAAGGGGAAGAGCGGCGTGAGGCCCGCGCGGTCCACATGACGGTAGCCGATGTACAAGCCTTCGCGGTACTCGACGTGCCCGTCCTCTCCAGGGTACTGCCGGTCGGGGCGCTCCGGGTGGACCGGGTCGTCCTCCAGGCGGGCGGGGAAGGTCACGGGCAGCCGCCCGCCCGGCGCGGCCCGCCCCGTGAGCACGTCCGCGACCGCGTAGCCGGCCTCCTGCCCAGGGAACCAGGACTGGAGCACGGCCGGCGCCTGGTCGAGCCAGGGCATCAGGATCGGGCCACCCGTTTGCAGTAGCACGACCGTGCGGGGGTTCGCGCGCGCGATCGCCCGCACCAGCTCATCCTGCCGTCCGGGCAGCGCGAGGCCCCAGCGGTCCACGCCTTCGGTCTCCCAGTCGCCGTTCGTGCCGACGCAGACCACGGCGTAGTCGGCCTCGGCGGCGAGGCGGGCGGCCTCGTCCACGCTGCTCTCGGGCAACGGCCGGCGAAAACCTAAGCGAAGTGCATTCAATAGTACATCGAATGCGGTGATACCCATGCCCACGTCTATCGGCCGCGGCGCGAACTCCATGACCGCCGTGTGCTCTCCCGCACCCAGGAAGCGGCGCGCGCGCACCTCGTCGCTGCCGAAGCCGAAGTAGGTAGCGCCCGGCTGGAATCGCTCCCAGTTATCAATCACCTCCTCACCATCAACGCTGAGGCGGCTGAGCCCGGCACTGGCGAGGCTGAGGTCGTACTCGCCCGCCTCCACGACGGTGAGGCTGCTCGTCAGGCGGGCACGGAAATCGGCGGGGACGCCATCAGGCAGCGCGAACCACATCACTTCGCCGCTCGGGCGGCTCTCCCGTGCGAGGACCGTGTCGCCTCCGGAGTCGCCACCAGCGTGGAACTCGATCTGCATGGACGCCGTGGAGACGGGGAGGAACCGGTCGTTGTCGCAGCCCACGGCGTAGGTGACGTTCTCCGCGCCAAGCGCGTCGCACAGGCCCTCCAGCGGCGCGACGCGCCGGTGGGCGTTCATCTGCGCGCTGCCGCCGCCCATCACCTGCCCGGTCGCCGCGTTCGGGCCAATGACCGCCACGCGTGCGCCCGTGGGCAAGGGCAGCAGGCCGCCCGCGTTCTTCAGCAGCACCGTGCCCTGCGCCCCGGCCCGGCGAATGAGTGCGCGCGTGTCGGCGTATTCCTCGTCGCGTTCAGCCTCGTCACGGACGTCGCGGACGTCGCGGGGGGCGTCGAGGGTGCCAGTGCGCTCGAGCAGGCGCAGCACGTTGCGGGCGGCCATCCACACGGCCGCGCGCGTCTCCTCGTCGTTCTGCGCCTCGGCGAGCAGCGTGGCGCGGGCGCGCGCCGGGCCCGGCATCTCCAAGTCGAGGCCGGCGCGCACGCTGGCGCCGGCAGAGTGCGTGCCGCCCCAGTCGCTCATCACGAGGCCATCAAAGCCCCATTCCTCGCGCAAGATCGCGGTCAGGAGCCGCCGGTTCTCGCCGCAATAGGTATCGTCCAGCTTGTTGTACGCGCTCATGACCGCCCACGGATCACCCTCTGTGACGGCGATTTCGAAGGGCAGCAGGTAGAGTTCGCGCAGCGCGCGCACGGGTATATCGCTGCTGATCGTGCCGCGCTGGTACTCGGATTCATTGCCCGCGAAATGCTTTACGGTCGCGGCGACGCCCGCCTCCTGCAGCCCGTGGACGTAGGCGCCAGCAAGTTTGCCCGCCAGGTAGGGGTCTTCGGCGTAGCTCTCAAAGGTCCGACCGTTGAGGGTGCTGCGGAAGATATTGACGGTGGGTCCTAGCAGCACCCCAGCGCCCTTATCCCGGGCCTCCCGCGCGAGGAGCCGTCCGACGTCCCGCAGCAGGTCCACGTCCCAGGTAGCGCCCAGCACGATGCCGACGGGGAAGGCGGCCGTCCGCTTGCCGCCGATGAGGGGACCGCCGCCGCGCGCCCCGGCCGGGCCGTCGGTGACTTTGAGGGCGGGGATGCCCAGGCGCGGGATCGGGACAGTGCGCCAGAAGTCCGCGCCGGCCAGCAGGGCCACCTGCTCCTCCAGCGTCATCCTGTGCACGAGCTGGTCCATGCGCTCATCCGTCGCGGTGCGCTCGTGGCCTTGTTGCAAGTCGGCTCGCATGTCTGTTCCTCCTCCGGCGCGACGCCATCACACGACGTGACAAGTCACCAGTGTGTATGACGAACTCAGCAAGTGTCGCGCAGGGCAGCGGTTAGGTTAAGAATGTGGGCGGTCGTGGGACGAAGCGCGGCCACCCATGCGGTCCCACACCGGCCCCTCTCGGGCCGGGAAATCGGATACGTGGGACAGGGTGTCGCGCTTCATGGCAGATCGAGACATCTAGAACAAGATTGTAGACCTCCTCTACAGTTGTACTTGGCCAGAACATCGGTGCGCAGTTTCGCTTCTGTAAGCCTAACACAACGCTTTCCCCATATGTGTCCAGCACTTTGAGAGGCGTTCCGATGGCTACAATGCTAACGACAACTGTCGAAGCCTCCCATTGTCCCATTCTAAATTGTCCCGACGTGTGCGGTGGAGCGAGACCCTATCTATTCCTCTTGCTGTCCCCACGCCGCTCCGCCCACCTATCCTCTCCTCGTCGAGACCGCGCGCCGCATCTCCCCATGCCCTTTTGACGGTGTGTCACGTCATGTGGCCGGGTTGAGGACGAGCGTGTTGATGGATCGCGCCGCGAGCGTCACGGAGGCGGCGCAGCGCTCGTCGCCGACGGTGAGCGGGCGTGGCTCGTCGAAGGGGTTGTTCACGACGACGACCGTCTGGCCATCCGGGTTCTCAGCGGCGATCGCGTTGGCCGCCCACGGCCCCGTTAGGCCGAGCCGCACGGCGCCCGGCGACACGAAGTGCGCGACATGCTTCATAACGTAGAACTCGGGGGTGCGGCGGACCTCGCGGGTCTGCGGGTCGACGGTGAACAGGGAGTTTTGCCGCCATCCCCACGTACCCATCCCACCGGGGGCGAGCGCCATGTTCCAATACACGTAGCTAGCGGCGCCGTTGGACACGTAGTGCCGCAGCAGGCCGAAGGTGTAGTGGGCATAGGCCCAGCTGTTGGCGCCGTCGCCGCACTCGCTCTCGGTCTGCATCAGCCGCAGGGCGGGCCAACTCTCGTACGTGCGCTGGATCGCCTCCTTGCCGGCCCATTGGTAGCCGACCCCGGCGATGTACGCCCGCGCTCCGGCGTCGCTCAGCACCAGGTGCGCGTAGTCGTCGTAGGAGGCGGAGTTGATGGTCCCCAGCCAGATCTCCGCCTCCACCGCCCGGTCGTGGAAGGTGGGCCCCAGGTAGTCGCGGATGAAGTCGCGCAACTGCGCCCCGGTCCAGACGCACGAGGGGAACTTCTGGTCCGCCGTCGGCTCGTTCTGCACATGGACCTGATGGATACGGACCCCCTCGGCCTTGTAGGCCTCGACGAAGCGCGCCAGGTAGAGGGCGTAGGCGTCCAGGACCCGCCCCTCCCAGCGCAGCGTGCCATAGTTGTACGCGCAGGGGTGCTTCATCCACGTCGGCGGGCTCCAGGGCGAGGCGAAGAGCGTCAGGTCGGGGCGATGCGCCAGCGCGGCCCCGATGTAGGGTAGGAGGGCGGAGCGATCCCGCTCGATCGAGAAGGCATCCATGGCGTAGTCGCCGTCGGTCTCGTTGTGGCTGTACCAGCTTGTGGCGAAGTCGTTCGCGCCGATCGGCACGCGACACACCGCGAAGCGGCACCCCGCGACGGGATCGAACAACTCGCGCAGCACCGCGTCCCGCGCCGGCTCGTCGAGGGCGGAGAGCGCGCGCCACCCCAACTCGTTGAAGCAACCGCCGAATCCTTCGATCCGTTGATGGCGCGCTCCCGATAGGCGTAACGACGCCTGTCCGCCGGTCGTCGCGGACACGGTTTGGTCCGTCCACGCCGACGCGGGGCAACTGGCGACCCAGCGGAGAGCGATGTCTGTGGCCATAACGCCAAAATTCCTTTCCGTTCCATTCCGTATCGATGGGCGCGTCAGGGGAGACGTCGTGCTGTGCGCCGACCCTCTCCTGGGCTCCTGGGCTACTGGGCGTTGAGCGCGCCGGCGGTCAAGCCCTGGATGAAGTTGCGCCGCTGCAGGATGTAGAAGATGAGCAGGGGCAACGTCGAGAGCACGACGACACTAAGCACTAGGGGCACATTCATGCCGTACTGGCCCTGATAGGTCCAGACGGCCAGCGGCAGCGTGCGGTTGACGTCGCTCTGCGTCAGGACGAGCGGCAGGATGAAGTTGTTCCAGTTGCCGATGAACGCGTAGATGGCCACCGTGGCCAGCGCGGGGCGCGCCAGCGGCAGGGCCAACTGCGTGTAGCGCCGCAGGTAGCCGGCGCCGTCCATGCTCATGGCTTGCTCCAGCTCGGCGGGGATGGCGCGCATGAAGGCCGTCAGGATGAAGACCGTGATGGGCAGGCTCGTCGCGGCGAAGGGCAACAGCAGGCCGATCAGCGTGTCGTACAGGCCCACGTCGATCGAGAAGCGATAGATCGGGATGATGGCCGCGTAGATGGGCACGGCCAACCCCGCGACGAAGAGCAGGTACAGGATCCCATTGATCCGGCCCGGCACACGAGCCAGCGCGTACGCGGCCAGCGACCCGCACAGTGTGGAGAGCAGCACCGCGCCGACCGAGACCACCACGCTGTTGAGCACATAGCGCAGGAACACGGGCGTGAGGAGACTGGTATAGTTGTCGAGCGTGAAGTGGGGGACGGTCCAGGGGCTCGTCGTGAGCTCATCTTGCTGTGGCTTGACCGTCTGGATCAACGCATAGGCGATCGGGATCAGCACGATGGCCAGCCAGATAAACGCGGCGATCCCAGGGAGGGCATACGCCCGCAGGCCCGCGAAGCGAGAGCTGGCGCGCGCGCGCGTCGTGGTGGACGCGGGGAGGTGTGCAAGTGCCATCAGAGTGCTCCTGTTAGTCCTGTGTTAGTCCTGCAAGAGGCGTGAAAACCGCACGATGAGCCCCGAGACGATGAACGAGATGACGAACAACAGCATGGCGATGGCCGAGCCGTAGCCGACATCCTGGTTCTGGAACGCGGCCCGGTAGATGTACATGGCCAGGGTGTAGGAGGCGTTGCCCGGACCGCCGCCGGTCATCACGTAGATCAGGTCGAAGTAGACGAGCGCCCCGGTGATGATCAGGACCAGCGCGGTGATGAAGGTGCGCCGCAACAGGGGGATGGTGACGTTTCGGAAGCGCATCCAGGTACCGGCTCCGTCGATCGCGGCCGCCTCGTAGAGCTCACGGGGGATGCCGACCAAGCCGGCGTTGAACAGGAGGACGTAGAGGGGGATGTACTGCCACAAGGCGACCACGGTCACGGCGAAGATGGCGTAGGTGGCGCTGCCGAGTAGGCCGGGCGCCTGCTGGCCAAAGGCGTTGTAGAGGTAGTAGAGGGGGCCGAACTGCGGGTTGTAGAGGAACCCCCAGATGATGCCGATGGCCACCGAGGACATCAGCAGGGGCACGATGTAGATGCTGGAGAGCACCGTGCCCAGCCGGCCCAGGCGCTGCAGCAGGAGCGCGACACCGAGCCCGATCGGGATCTCGACCACGATGGAACCGACCAACAGGACCAGTGTGTTGCGCAGCGAGCCGAGGACGGTCCCGTCATGGAAGAGGCGCGCCCAGTTGTCTAGCCCGATGAAGTGGGCCGCCCCGATGCCGTTCCATTGCAGCAGTGAGTACCAGATGGAAATGACGACCGGGTAAAGGATGTAGACGCCGTAGAGCAGCAGGGCCGGCGCGACGAACAACAGGATGACGCCATCACGGCGCCGCAGGGCGCGCGCGATGCTCTGCGCGCGCCGCACGGCCAGGGGGGTGGCGGCGGATGCGCCGGGCTGGGAGTGGGACAAGGACATTTATCTTCTCCTCACAAGGGACAGACGGGTGGCGATACGGTCGGGGGCGATGCGGTCGCCGCGAGCTGAGAGTTGAGGGGGCGCTGGCCGGCGACCCGTCGCACCGATCCCAGCGCCCGCGTGGGAAGGAAAGGGTGCGTGGCGACGATAGACATCTCGCCACGCACCGTCTAGCGCGACCGGCTTAGTGGTGACTGGCGAAGTAGGCCGTGGTCTTCGCCTGCATCTGACTGCCGAACTGCTGCGGCGTGATGGACAACCCGAAGAGCTGCCCGGTCAGGTCCAGGAAATCCTGGGCCAGCTGCGGCGGGAGGTTCTGATCCAGCGACAGCTGGAAGCCCGAGGCCTTGCCGATGAGGGCGGCTTGCGCCTTCACCGCGGGATCGCGGACGTCACTCACATTGAGGTGCGTGACGGGGGGCAACTCGCCGGCGTTCAAGATCTCCTTGGCCCGTGTCGCGTTGAGCTGCTCTTTCAGGTAGGCGATGGCCGCCGCCTTGTTCGGGCTGTAGGACGCCACCGAATAGTAGTTGGCGGGGCCGCCGACGAGGTCGGTGAGCTTGCCCGTGCCGCCGGGCACGGCCGGGACGGGGAAGAAGGCCATGTTCTTGACGAAGTTGGGCGCCTTGGCCAGGGCGTCCCCGAACTGCCACACGCCCATAAACATCATGGCCGTGCGGCCGCCGTAGAGGAGTGCGCCGGCGTCGCCCGTGTCGTAGTTGGCCGACGAGAAGCCGCTCTGGAAGGCGTTGTCCTTCACCAGTTGCTGGGTCAGGGTCGCGGCCTTGATCCAGGCGGGGCTGGCGAATGACGCGCCCGGCTTCCGGTTGGCGATATCGTTGAGGGCGCCGAGACCGCCGATACGCTCGGCCAGGTATTGGATAATCATCATCTCCGGCCACTCCGACTTGCCCGCCAGGGCGAACGGGATGACATTGTGACTCTGCAGGGTCTTGCTGACCTGCAGGAGTTGCGGCCACGTCGTGGGCACCGTGAGGTGATATTGCGCGAACATCGCCTTGTTGTAGAGGATCACCTCGGGCTGCGTGTTATTGTAGGGCACGCCGTAGATGTGGCCGCCGAAGGTAACGGGGCCCATGACAACCGGCAGGTAGCGACTCTGCCAGGAGGGATCGCTCTTGAACGCGCTCGTGAGGTCGGCGACGGCGCCGGACTTGACGTAGGACTGCAGGATGCCGCCGCCCCAGCCCATGAAGATATCCGGGCCACGGTGGGCACCGACCGCGAGGGTCAGCTTCGTCTTATACGGATCATTCTGGAACCATTGATACTGCACCCGGATATTCGGATGCGCTTTGGTGAAGCTGGCGGCAAACGCGTTAAGATTCGTTTGCTCGATACCGGTCTGAATGTCCCAGATGGTGATGGTTGTGGGCGCGGCGGCGCGCTGTCCGACGCGCGCGGCCTGGGCTGGATGGACGGAGGCGGGGGCGAGGGTCAGGCCGGCCAGGGCCAGCGACCCGGCGACCGCGGGGATGAGTGAGCGGCGCAAACGAGATCGACGTTGAATAGTCATCGCGCGTTGTCCTTTTCCTTCTGTTAGGCGTGTCTGCGACACATGGGTGCGGCGCCGACGCCGCGTCGACGAACAGGTGCTAGGCCTGTGTCTAGGCGTATCTGGTTTTCGTAGTCGTCCTGTCTCGATCCCTCCTTCTCATGGTTCATGTCCCCTGCACGTCCGCGGGCCCCTACCAGCATGGTCGATATCGGTAGGGTCGACGCCGCGATCTGTATCGATGACGTCGGGGGGGTGCCCTCCCGCGCCTATGTGAAAGGTTTTCAGAATAATAATCTGAAAACTTTTCTCTATAATAGACTTTTGGTGTCGGTTTGTCAAGACCGTAGCATCGCGACGGGGGAAGGCGCGGGCGGGAAGCGGCCGGCCACTGTGCGAGGCGCCCGCGACGTTAAGCGTACGGTGGCGCGCGGCGGCTGTGCGCGTTCCCTTGACCCGCGGAGGGGCAGTCGCCTATACTGACGATGTATTTCTGCAAGATTTTCAGCAAAAGCAAACGAGCTACGTGAGTCGACTCACATCCTACACCCGATGACGCGCAAGGCTTTCGATCCTTGTCGCTTCATCCGCGAGAGGACGGACCGATGATCTGGTTTGGGCGCCCGCATATGAGGACTCGACATGGATGGATTGCACGCCCCTCGCCCGCGACGCCGTAGCCGGACAGCCATGAGTCAGATCGCGGAACAGGCGGGTGTGTCCCTCGCCACGGTCTCCCGCGTCCTGAATAATCACCCGACCGTCTCTCCGGAAATGCGCGACAAAGTGCTACGACATAGCCACCGGCTTGGCTATGTTGAGACGCGGCGGAGGGACACTGCGCGACAGGTGGGCCTGGTGCTCCCGTGCCTCGACAACACCTATTACGCGACGATCGCGAACAGCGCTGCCCTCACCGTCCAGGAGCGCGGGGGACAGCTCCAGCTGTGCGTCGCGGCATACCACGGGGGCGGCGACAGGGCACGCACGTCGGAACAGACCACGGCGACGGTACAACGGTTCTTGTCTAGCGGCGTCGAGGGCGCCCTCCTCATCCAACTTGGCGCATCCGGTGACGACCTCGCGCGCCTCCAGGAACATGGCTGCCCCTTTGTGGTGATCGGTGAGCCCGCCGCCGCGCCCGACAGCATCGCGGCCGTGGGCATGGCCGATTACGCCGGCGCACGGGCCGCCGTCGATCACCTACTCGCCCTAGGCCATACGCGCATTGGCCTGGTGACCGGCTCGACGGAGCTCCGTAGCGTGGTCGACCGGTCCGCCGGCTATCATGCCGCCCTGGCCGCCGCGGGCCTCCCCATCAACGCCAACCTCGTGTGTGAGGGTGACTTCACGACGGAGAGTGGCTATCATGCCGCCCAGCACCTGCTGACCCTCTCCCAGCCGCCGGCGGCTATCTTCGCCCAGAACGACCGGATGGCCTACGGCGTCATGCGGGCCGCGGGGGAACGCGGCCTGGACGTGCCCGGGGACCTGTCGGTTGTCGGGTTCGACGATGAGGATGTTCCCTCGTTCATCACCCCTGGCCTCACGACCGTGCGTCAACCGATGGCGGAACTGGGCAGTATCGGCGTCGACATGCTCTATCACCTGCTCGACGGCGAACTCGCCGACATCTGCCGCGTCGAATTGTCGACCACCCTCATTATCCGCGATTCGACGGCGCCGCCACGTGCGGGCCGTGCCTAGTGAGGGCGAGAGCGAGGGCCAGTAAAGCGACGATGGCCTGGCGATCCCTTTCTTGGCGAACTTCCTGCCCACCCTGACGTCGCTTCCACGTCGCCGTAGACGGCTATAGTAGCTGGCTAGATCATGCGCATCGTGTTCATGGACGCGAAGGGGTTTCGCCGGACGACTGCAACAACGACCCGCGAGCTATCGGCGCATCGCTCCTGCATAGCCGTACTAATCAGATGCGGAGCAGGGCTACAGGGGCGATGAGTAGCCGATCCGCATGCCCTGCGCCACCAGCATTACTATGCGATGGCACGCATAGTAATGCTGGATCTGGCGCCTGCTACTAGGCGACAGGGGTCGCCGCACGCAAAGGCTGTTTTCTGCCGTCCTTGTCGCCGCGCTTGATGTAATCCAGCTGGGCATAGCCGATGCTGAGGACGACGAAATGCGCCCTACCCTGGTCGCCTGCCAAGTAGCCAAGCCCATCTGTGCACAAAGTTCCTGCGGGAATGGCTCTTATCACAGGAATAAGCGCCGCACCAGGCGTGGAAAAGGCCCGGATGTAGGGCTTGCTTGTTTATTGTTATTCTTATAGAATCTGGGCGGTTAGCGTGGCTCAGGCCCGTTTCGCCGCGAGGTCGGTACCGTAGCCAAGCTGTTTCATTGTTGTGCGGCAAGAGCGGAAGAGTGCGCAGGCGCCAGGCAGGGC
>JAABUX010005558.1_pt1 | contig 15433 bp, 19 predicted proteins | sample 5561851 | NCBI WGS metagenome assembly JAABUX01 (sample SAMN10711883, study PRJNA513361) | rock metagenome | isolation source: Antarctica rocks | place: Antarctica: Victoria Land, Richard Nunatak red sandstone | collected 2016-01-03 | reverse complement strand
GTCGTTTCGCGCGCGCTCGACGTGCTCCGCGAAAAGGGCGCCGTACGCGAGCATGCGACCCACGACGACGCCCGCGTCGCGCTCGTGCGGTCGTGGGCCGAGGCGACCCGGGCCGGCAAGAGCGCCCTGCTCGTCGCGTCGCGCAACGACGACGTGCGCGCCATGAACGAGCTCGCGCGGGAGGCCGTTCGCGATTCGGGGCCGAGCGCGATTGGCGAGGAACGCGTCTACGCGACCGATTTCGGCGAGCGAACCTTGGGATTGGTGACGTCCTCGTCGGCCGGGAACGCGCGCATGGCGGCGTCAACGGTGATATTTACACGCTCGCGGCGCATCGCGATGATGGGCGCCTCGAGCTCATGCGCCGGCGCGACGGCGAGCATGTGCTCTGGGATCTGCACGAGCATCGCGCGATCGACCACGGATACGCAACGACGTCGTATCGCTCGCAAGGCCGAACCGTCGATGCCGTCTTCGCCCTCGCGTCGTCAGCTGAGGCGCGCCGTGGGCTGTACGTCGACGTGACGCGCGCGCGCGAAGACGTCACGATCGCCTACGGCAAGGACGAGGTTCAGGACTTCGGCGACCTCTTGGTTCGCGCGCAGCGCTACCATGGAAAAATGCTCGTGCTCGACGTCGTGCGGGACGTCAACCTTCGGGCCGAGCGCGAAGAAGAACAAAAGCGGTTGCGCGCTTCCGCGCTCACCTTGAACCCCGAGCTCGGCCCCGAACGAGGAAGAGGCCGATGAGGCCGCGACCGAAAACTTTCTAACCGACCCAACCCGTTGAGAGCGATAGTTCCGATATAGGCTGAAGTCGATGAACGCCGTTCTGCTACCTAGCGGTGACACTTCGGAATTACGCGTCAGAAATGACTGCTGACCTCACGGGCTGGTCGACGCTCGCTTTGGATTTTGTGGCAACGCTACTAGCGGTGGCGGCTTTCGCTCGAATCATTCAATCGCAGCGCGGGGAGAAGCGTCGCTTCGAGTTCGAAGCTATATCGTCTCGCGCAATTGCAGGCGCTAATAATCGTTGGAAACGTTATTAAGTATGCTTGTTCTCTTGAGAAGCGCGTGCATGTGGAACAACGTTTTCCGGGAAGCAAAGTCACCCGCCGGCGCCATGGAGATTGAAGCGTCAAGCTCAAGAGTGAGGAACTACTCATCTCAAGAGTGAAGAATACCCATCTGAGGAGCCGAGATGCGTGAATTGATTCTATTCGGAGCCATTGCCTTGGTCACGTTCGATAAGCAAAGTGATGATCCGGCTCAAAACGGAGTAGACACAGCCGGACCTCGGGTGAGCTCGGGAACCAAGACGATCACAGGAGTCGACCGAATACGGTACGAGAAACGTGCCCTTGAAACGATGCTTAGAAGCGGAACCTCTGCGAAAGATGATTTCAACGAGTCGTTCGAACGTACGGTTGGTGTGGACCGCGTCAACGCGATCCTTTCGAAGCTTCACAACGAACTTGGGAATTTCGATCGCATTGAGGCGCAGGGCGATCATTTCGTTGCCTATTTCGTAAACGGGACTGATGCGATATACATCCACGTCGATGATGCTGGTAAAATTGATGGGCTCTTGTTTAAAGAGGCGTCAAGATCAGCAACTTCGCTTCGCGAAGCACTCGGACGGCTTGTACCGACACATGGTGAGATCGCTTATCTTATAACTAGAGATGGTTCAGACGTCGAGCAATTCGAAGCGCAGACGCCACTAGCGGTCGCTTCTGGATTTAAACTAGCCGTCCTCGCTCGATTGCAGAACGACGTACAAGAGGGACGCGCTCGTTGGAATGATGTGTACCTCCTCCGAGAGAGATGGAAAAGTCTCCCAAGTGGAGTGCTTCAGACCTGGCCCGATGCCATACCGATCTCCCTGGCTACGTACGCTGCCGACATGATCTCAATAAGCGACAATACCGCAGCAGATGCGTTGATCGACATTGGAGGTCATATGGCTAATAGCAACTACGCAGGGGCAAATACGCCGTTCTTAACCACCCGTCAGGCATTTGAACTCCGTTCAACTAAAAATAAGCAATATCTTAAAAAGTACCGGTCTACAACTGTACCGGCACGGCGCGCGCAGATCTTACAAGCAATAGACAAGCTCCCGCTGCCGCAGGCGCAAGATCTCTCGGGCGAGCCGATGCTAGATGTGGAATGGCGTTATAGCGTCCGTGACTTGTGTGGGTTCGTAAATCAAGTGTCGGACCTCCCGATAGTTTCTATAAACCCGGGGCTTGCCGATCCGGACGCCTTTAGTTATGTGGCGTTCAAAGGTGGATCGGACACGGGCGTTCTTAGCCTTACGACTCTCGTGGTCACAAAGACAGGAAGTCGAATTTGCTTCTCGGCTACGCTAAATGATTTGCGCTCCGTTGATAACGAAGCTTTCTCTACAGCGTATCGTGAGGTCCTAGCAGTACTCTCGAGAAGGTAGGTTAATGAACTACATAACCTCCGTTCTGGCAACAACCTTCGAAACACCAATAAGAACGTACGACGTTTCCAAAGCGGATTCTAGAAAAAGCCGTTAAGCAGGAGCGGGCCCGAAGAGGAGTAGCGCTGGCTATGCGACTGATCGACGATTTCGTAGAGCTTGATCGCTGCTTGTTTCCTGTGTTCAACCGTTGTGGTTCGATCTGTCACTATTTCAACCAGCTGAGTTATCGCGTCGGAACGGTCGCGCAGTCTACTTGAACAGATCTTTAGCGGAGAACCCCAAGAATCAACTTGGATCGATGCCGTCTCGAGAACTTCGCCAGCGAAGCAGCTTACTAGCAACGAGAAGCGAAGCTCGTCATCTGTTGAGCACTGCAATATAGCTGACATTCGATCTTCGAGGCTTGCAGTCGTCGCGAAGACATCTTGTGCTGACCTACGACGCCCGTCGCGCCAAGACTCTGCGGCGAGCTCGATGAGCATTGAACTTATTCGATGTGGATCATAAATCGGAATAGCTGACTTATACATGCTTGTGATATGACGCGTATCTCTCGCTTTCAGAATGGCCTTTATGGTGTTCACGTCGTCGAAAAAGCCATCGATTACATATTCGCCGATGCGTTCTCTGCGTCGCTGCGAATAAGGTTTTCCCCACAGAACGCATAGATCTATGTCGCTTGTCGGACTTGCTGTTCCGCGTGCGAGTGAACCAGTCAAGAGCACGGATACCAGTCTACCGCCGAGCTCCGCGTAGAGCTTGTTGAGTACTATACCCAAAATGGGTAGGCGATTAGAGATAGCGCATGTCTCTCGGTATCCTTCTGGGACCGTTACTCGTATGACATCCAGCGGTTTCTGCTCTCGACTCATTTCGTGTTAATCCGTTGTGTCGACGCTAAGAAGATTCTCCGTTGCAAAAGAAGCAGCGTGCAGCGCTCGACCAGCATGACGCATTATAGACTCTTTAGACGAGTCCGTCAAAGTCGATCCGGCTCTACTTGCGATCCACCATATCACGAGCAAGTTACGACGTATTATCAAATCGGGCAGCATTCGCCACTCGATAGGGCTCAGCGAGTCCCTAGCATGATAGTTCTGAACGAAGCTTATAGCATTCTTCCAGTTTATCATGCTGCTATTACGGGATATGGAAAACGTGTCCATTCCGACAGCGATGTCGTATGAACGCTCGGTGCGCCTTAATGAATCGTAATCGATAAAACTAGTTACCGAGTCGGAGATTGTTATCACATTTTCTGGGTGGAAGTCACCGTGAACAACGCATATCGCAATTGGACCGGGAGGTAGAATTGCAAGCCGGGAAGAAGCCCGAGACGCTATCTCTGCGAGCCGTGCTGTCGAGATAAGCTTTGCCAGGGGCGAATCGCGCGACTCGGAAGAAAAGAGGTGCCCGAGAGATGCTAGCGATTCGCGACTGATTTCTGTTGACCATGAGCTATGGAACAAGCGACTGCACGAATGAAATTGCGCTAGATTCTTTGCAGCGCTTATTCTTGTGCCCGAAGACAGAGATCCAGCCTCTCCAAAAACATACGGAAACACTGAGTATAGGACCCCGTTTACTTCAATCACGGATGACCCGTTCTTGTCTATTAGCGGTCGTCGAACAAGAGTGGTGCGTGAACCGACGAACAGGATGAATTGGTGGAGCCGAGCGATCACTTGTCGGGTCAAGTCATGTCGGTGGTGTTGACGAACGACGTATGTGGTTCCATCGGCGCACTCAAGCTTCCAAATGTAGGCTCGCCGCGGGCTGCCTAGTGGTTGTTGAACTCTTATCGCTTCCGCAATCCCGAACGTCTTGAGTATGAAGCCTAGAGTTTGTAACGATCGCAGATCCACTCCGGAGTTCGAACTAACTATCGGCATTCTGACGCAAGCCTAGAACTTTACGCAAGACGTTAAGGTCTCCTTAATAGATCGGCGATATTCTAATGTTGCGCACGTTGCTGCGTAGTTTGCGGCCCTAGTGAAAAACTCCCGTTTCGCTTCATTTAGACATATATGGAGGAAGAATGAAGGACAATAGCGACCGTCCTAATGACGAGTCACGTGCCGATGCACTCGCAGCAACTCGACGGCGATTCTTGAAGATGACCGGGACAGCACTCGGCGCATCCCTGGCAGCCACCGGCTTCGGGTTCGTCGCTGCAAAAGATGCACTTGCCATAGGCGTCCGATCAGGCGCCGAAGGCCTGGTTCTCCCGATCCCGGGAATGCACGAGCGCGTGACGACGTTCGTCTCAAAATTGCTTCACGACAGATCGCTTCAAGACTCTTTTTCGCAGAATCCAATGGCGACTCTGGTGAAGTACGGTGTAACACCGAACGCTACTGCGGCGACTATCTCTGCAAGCAATGCGCTGTTCTTCTATCTTGTCAGCAATCGGGAGCTTCAGCAAGAGGTCGCGTCAGCTGCAACTTCATTCCCCAGCATCCACGCTGCTTTAAATTCCTACACAGCGCGCAATGTCAATATTACGTCGGTAGAGTCTGTCGAAAGCGAGGACTACTCGTACACGTCAGCGATAGACTTCCGCCAATCGTTAGACAGCCAGATTCAGATCTTGATTAGAGACATCAGAGTTCAGCAATTGTTAGGGATCAGGCTCGATAGTCCGCAACAAGCCCAGTTCGCTAGTTCCCTGAGCAACAAGCTAACTGCGATCGCTCAAACTCATAACGCTCAAAAGCGGTCGAACGCTCACGTTGTCAGTCCGCAGCGTAGCTACTTGGCGGTGTTCAACTTCAACTTTGTTGCCAATGCCAATTACCAATACAATGCTAACTTCTCCGCAAATTTCAACTTCGTCTCAAACGCGAACGCGAGCCTTAACTTTAACGCGAACGCTGCCACCTACGTCAACTACGATGGTGCGAACAGTGTGTTGGATTACGGGCTCGACCCGCTTGACGATTCTTCAGCGTCTTCTCGATCGCAGCGAGAGCTGTTGAAGCGGTTGTGCGACTCGCTGTCAGCTCATGCTGAAGGCTTCTCTCAACGATGATGAGCTGGAAAGACACATTAGGCGGCGGGCCTTCGTGTATTACAATACTCCCAACCTACAAGTGCACTGCCGCATGTGCAAATTGTTGCTTTGGATCGCACCCATGGGTCACCGGTCGAATTGAGCAGGACTCGCTCAAGCGTTACATTCTTGACGCATCAGGATATCGGTCGTTACAGCTTGTAGTGTTCTCCGGCGGTGAGTGCTTCATGCTCGGCGACGATCTGGCAGAATTGATCGCTTTTGCAACCTCGTTGGGCTTAGCCACCCGTTGCGTTACGAACGCCTACTGGGCCCCGACGCTTGAGGACGCTAAGCGCCGGCTTGCTCCGATGATAACCGCAGGCTTAACCGAGCTGAGTATCAGCACGGGAGATCAGCACGCCCGCTTTGTTCCGCTTGAAAATATAGTGTATGCTATGCGTGCGGCATTCGATGCGAATATTACTGTTGCGACGATGGTCGAGCTTTCGGGAGATCGCCGAGTGACCGAAACTGGTCTTCGGTCGATGCCGTTGTTCGAATCGTTACTTGGTAAATTTCCTCTGCGTAATATACATGTCGACGAAAGCCCATGGATTTCGATGGATGTCGGCGAGAGATCGGTCGAGTACGACTCGAGCCAGCTAGTCAATGCATCGAATCTGCACACTAGGCCGAGATGCACGAGCGTTCTCGATACGATGGTCATTAATCCTCAAGAAGAGCTATACGCTTGTTGCGGGATAACTTCTCAACAGATCCCGGAGATGAATCTAGGCAAGATCACGCATAGGAGCCTTCGTGACAGCTATGACGGCGCTCGCGAGGACTTCATGAAGATTTGGATTTCCACCGAGGGTCCTGAGAAGATTCTCGCTTGGGCGGCGACTATCGATCCGATGATCGATTGGCAAAACCGATTTGCACATCAGTGCGACTCGTGTCGTTTCTTGTTTGAAGACGAACGAGTCGGAAACGTTATACGTGAGCACTATCTCGAGAGAATCCCGGATGTGCTTGTTTCGCGCGCACTCCTGTCGGCGGTCTAGAAATGATTGTGTCGAGTGAGCAACGCGAATCGTTTACAGTCGATTCGAGATGGTCCTTGTTAGCTCGTCAGATTGTTCGTAGCGGTTACTGCTCCTTTCTCACGTCGTTCAACCCGGTGAGCTACCAGCCCATACTTTGGCGGGCGACTCGAAATCTGGCGGCGCCGGATATTCGTCTTTTGTTAGACTTCTTCGCATTGAATGAAGCTGTCGGGACCGAGCAGTTAGATCGCTTGCTCGGCGATGCATGGTATGTGCTTATCAGCTCAGGGGTGGCAGTCGTTGAGGCGGACGGTCGCGCCATAATTCCTGGGCTTATCTTGGTTGTTTCACACGGGTTGCTTCTTTTCGTTGATCGGCCAAACGAAGACCCGACTGTATACTTCGGAGACGACACGTTAGGCCTTCTAACACGTTTGGTACCTTCAGGTTGCGAGTCTAGCCTCGACCTTTGCTCTGGATCTGGAGTGCAGGCTCTTTTCAGTTCACTGTTTACGAAACGATCCGTGGCAGTTGAGATCAACCCGGAAACACGAGGCACGCTTTTAACAAATATCCAATTGAACGGGCTTCACGATCGCGTGGATGTGCGGGGCGGCTCGTTGTTCGAGCAACTAGATGATCCTGAACGGTTTGACCTCATAACGGCGAACCCACCATTGGTTCCGTTTCCAGAGCAAATCGCGTATCCGTTTGTCGGTCACGGCGGAAACGACGGACTCTCCGTGACACGTCGGATCATTGGTGGTTTGCCGAATCGATTGCAGCAATCGGGCTCAGCCGAGATCATTGGCCTTTGTTTCGGACGTTCGGGCCGGGCTGCCGTCATCGACGAGCTAACTGATTTGTCGAAACACCTTGAATTAGACACGCTCTTCACCATCTTGAGTGCCCGACCGCTTACAGAGAAAGATATTAAAAGCTTGACAGCGACGGCGTTGCCAACTTCCGCTGCGAAGAAAGAAGTGGTAGAAATGAAAGTACGAGATCTAGTCGAGACGTCGGCGGCGACGCACCTAATGGCTTTCTGTCTGAGCATTAGGTTAGGGAGCGGCTCATTAGCAATCCAGAATCTGACTCGCATCAACCGCGGAGGCCTCTGGCACGTCATCTTCTGAATTAGGTCCTCTCGATCACAAGGCAGCCGGGGCCGACGTCCACCTAGAGGAATCATTAGTCGGTCGCTTGATGACGAGTAGGTCTTTAACAGAGGCGGCTTTCCACGAGTCGTTTCTGCAGCGAACCGCAGTCGACCAAGTAATACTTGTAATACAGCAGACGCTTAAACGCGTAGGTAAGTTGTGTTCCGTTACTCGCACGCTGCACGGCGCTTACAAAGTGTCCTTTGAAAGAGGTGATGTTGAAGTCTATATCAGTCTGCAAGAAGGCCTAATTTTACATCTTGTGATCGGACGGCCGATTATCCGCGCCATTTCTCTCGCGGAATCATGTCGTGTGTTGGAGAGCCATCCTGGTGTTGTTTCATATCTTCTTCTCCGGAATGGAGAGGAGGTCGTGCAACAAAATGCAGATATGGTTCTGCCCGTTGCGTCCTCATCTAAGCTTGCTATCCTAAATGCCCTTTCTGATTCTTATGTGCTGAAGCTTTTTGAGCGGTCCACAACAATTCGACTCACCGAAAAGCATAAGAGCCACGCGACCGGCATATTGCAGACCTGGCCGGCGGGTACGGAGTTGACCGTAGACTCGCTAGCAATGTTAATGATATCTTTGAGCGACAACACGGCTGCGGACGTGCTCCTCGAAACAGTTGGAACCGCAATGATGTCGCCATACTTGCATGCAAACCGGCCGTATCTTAGCACGCGTCAAGTTGCACAGCTACGCGCCGATACCAATTCAACTTCCGCAGACGCCTGGCTCAACGCTACTACGGAAGAAGATAGGATGATGGTGTTGCACGATGTCGACGCTCTCGCGTTAGAGCGTTGCAACATGCTGCAAAAAAACACGTCGCCATCGACATCATTAATTAAGTCAACGGAATGGCTCTACTCCGTTCGTCAACTATGTGAGTTGATCTCGCGTGCCGCTGTACATCCTGCAACTCGAATAAATGTAGGCCATTCTATCGACCAGCGATGGGGCAGAATCGCCTACAAGGGCGGGCTCGACTTCGGGATCGCAAATGCAACGTATGACCTAGAAACCGCAGACGGGACGCATTTTGTTCTATCAGCAACATGGAACTGCGAAGTGGCCAGTTTTAGTCCTGATCAGTTCTTCGACGGTGTAAGCGGTCTAGTGAATTCACTTCTTTAATCAATAACTTACGTCGAGCCGCGTGATAGCTTTCGAGCGTATTGGATAAATAAGAGCATCATTAGCACGACGAGTGCTATAATGATGTAAATGCCGGACGTCGAACGTACGAGACGGGCAGTCTGAATGGTCATCTGCTGAAGCACGAGAAAGATCGCCGCAGTCAGACTATTGGTAACAGCAATGAGAATCTGCGCGCGAGCACCAACCTCGACAGCATCATTCGAATCTATCTTGAACATATATGAATATCGCGTCGTATTCGTTATGCTGATCAACGTTAAGATTGCGTAAACGATGGTAATGAGGACTGGAAGCAGCAATATCGTGTTCTTACTGCCAACCGCGATTGTCACGCCTGACTGCGAAAGACGTGTAACTATTTGGGACGGCAGCTTCGGATAAGCATGTATCGTTAAGTACCACAAAGCACTCACTTCGATTGCGGCGACAATATTGAAGAACGAACGCATCATTTCCTTTCATCACCACATATGCTCTTGCCGAGTATGTATACCCGCTTAGCCGAACGTCGACATATATCATCCTCGATGGTCATGAACACACGAACAAGAATAAATAGCTCGCTGAAAGTCGGTAATTTGCAGTTGGAGTTGCGCCCATCAAGCCGTACACGTGATCCAGCCAGTCGTGCCGTTCTATGAAGCATAGTAGCTACGTTCCGTTTTCAATGTTCAGATCTCTATCTTATTAGCCAATGATCTCAAGAAGTGGTGGATCGTCGTCGATCGTCGCGGCGGCGATATAGCTGAGCACGATGCCGCTCGATTGCTGTCCGGTCACGCGCTTGATATTCTCGATCGGCACCTTTTTCTTTGCTGCGTTCGTGATAAACCCACGTCGTAGCGAATGCCCTGCGAAGTCGCCCGCAACGCCGGCCGTTGCGGTTCGGCGCCGAAGAACCCGAGCGACGTCGCCTGAGTCAAGTCGCGTGGCCGTTAAGTGCCCCGCGTAGGTCAAATGTCCGGAAAACCGCGCCTGCTGGCCCGACGATTGCGAGCCATTGCTCGAGCGCCACCACGGGGCAGAGCTCCGCCTTGCTGACGTGGTCGGCACGCGCGGTACGAAGAGCTCGCGTCCCTTCTTCCGCGGATCGTTCTTGGCGCTGGCGATCCAGACGTAGCACCCCGTCCTCGAGAACCGCAGCTGCTCGACGTCAAGTGCCACGAGCTCGCTGCGCCGAAACGCCCCCGCATAGCCGAGCAGCAGCAACGCGCGATCCCGCGTCGCTAGCTGGTCGTCCGGCATCGCCATAAGATCGCCGGCAGCTGCTCGATAAGAAGCGGCTCCTTCTGCCGAACGGCCGTCCCTCGGGAACGGCTATAGCGGCGCAGGAGCCGGCGCACGAGCGAGTGCTCCGTCGGCGTCTCAAACCCGGCCGTCGCGTGGCGGCTCGCGATCGCGGCGAGTCGCCGGCGAAGCGTCGGAAGCGAGAGCCCGACCGTCCCCGCCGCGAGGCCGGCTGGCGAGCGGCTGCGCTGGGTTTCCAGAGCCTTGAGATAGAGCGCAATGGTCTGCGGGGCCGGCCGGGAGCGGCGCGAGGCCGTGGCGGCCGCAGAACGCGGCAAAGTCGGCCCAGTCGTGGACGTAGGCGCGCTCGGTCGCCGGCGCGTGGTCCGGCGTCGCGAGGTCGTGCTCGACGGCTCGGGCCAGCTCGGCGAGGACCGCGCCGCCCCCCTCGAGCGGCTCTATCGGGGCCAATGCGTGGCCGCCAGCGCCGTTTCCGGCGGCCGGGCTGACCTGGGAGCCGTCCGCGAGGGTTTCCACGCCTTTCTTTTCCGTCGGGAATGGCCGCGGTTCCCGTGCCTGAGAATGGCTGCATTATCAGGCATGACGCTTTAGCGACTATACACGTACACATCCACGCGAGTCGATCGGAGTTCCAGGAGCCTTTCGGGACACGGTAGTCCATGTGAACCGAGTCAGGCTACTGTCCCGGAAGAGATCTTTTTTAGGACGAAGCTTTCGGTTCGTCGAGATGCGTATCGATTTTACGACGTGGCGTCGTGTCGGTTGCTTGAGCTAACGGCATCAAGGCGTCCCCCGCTTCGCCGACGTCTTCAAGTAGATGATGTACGTGCGGCTCAAGGGCGCAAAGCCGTAGGTCAAGGCCTTCATCGCGACGGCCGCGGATCCACTGAGCGAACGTCAAGAGCGCGCTCTCATCAACATCCTTGACGGCTTCGAGGCACACGATGTAAGCGCAGAACTCAGGGCTAATCGCATCGTCGATCGCTTTTGCGAGGACGGCTCCATTCTCGTGAGAAAAAGCGCCGCTTGCATGAAAGCTTAACGCTTTTGCCGTCGAGCGGCCATGCTCAAAGACCGGCTCATGACCTTTGGTCGGATCGCGCTTCGCCGCAAGTTTTAGTTCAAAGCCCATGTAAACCGTAATTCTCTGCGGGCGACTAAATGCCGCCAAAGAGGCCGGCGCGTGGGCTTCGCTAGCATTCCCGTAGCGTCAGAAAGGGTCGTTTGTGGGTCTTCCGCCTCAGCGTTGGCGGTCTCTTGACAAGAACGCCAAAGTCGTTAAAATCTCGAACTGCAGGAGACGTTGCATGGCTCGACAGGAGGATACATGACGAACTCTCTCGCGCGTACGAATGGTGGTCGCACCGAAGGCGGAAGCCGCGCTTTCCCCTGGACGCCGTACCAGGATCTGTTCGGGTTCGATCCGTTCCAAGCACGGCGGTCCAATTGGGCCTTCGACTACGACGTCTCCAAAACTGAGACGGGATACGAAGTCGAAGTGCCGGTGCCAGGCTACAAACCCGAGCAAATCGATGTCACCTTGAAAGGCGGCGTGCTATCGGTCAATGGCAAAGGTGATCGGCGAACGTTCTCACGCTCCTTCAGCGTGCCGGAAGACGTCGATAACGATCATATTGCGGCGCGCGTATCCGACGGCATGCTCATCCTCACGCTCGAGCGCCGACCGGAGACGCAGCCCAAGCGCATCTCGGTCAATTAGGATGCAAAGGGTGCGCAATGTACGACGGGCCGTCCCGTTCGACGATGCCGCGACGCGCGGACTGCGGCCGCCGATTCTCTTCGACGACGCTCCTAACGTTATCGGAGCCTGGATGAAGCTCTATCGTTTCGGTCTGCCTGCGCTCAACTAGGATCGCCGGCGATGTTGCCTCGACTGGAGTCGTGGGAAGCTCCAGTCGAGGCCTTGGGTTATCGCGTCCCAGAACCGGACCATTCTGGGTCACGTGTAACGTGGAGTCGCCGGTCGTTCGGAACGATGCTTCCCGATTTCGCGCTCAGAAAGCATCAGACACTTGATCGGTAGTTACGGGGAGCGTGTGATCTCGGAGCAGAGAGACCGGGTAGCGACCGACGAGGACAGCTCGAGCGTGGCTTCCCCCTCCTGCTCGCTGCGAGACGGTGAATTCTGTTGTCATTGCAGCGATGAGGAAGAGGCCGCGGCCGTTTTCAGAGTACGGGTCTTTCGGGAGGCGACTAATATGTTGGAAGCCGATACCGCGATCGAGGACATGCAGCACCGTCTGAATGCCGCTGGCATCAACGATGATATCGACCAGGCCTTTTCCATAACGAGCGACGTTGCCGCACAACTCGCCGAATACGATCTCGGCATTTGCTCTGTCGATCTCCGTGAAGCGGGTTGCCGATAATGACGCCGCAAACTTCCGACGCGCGCCTCTCGCCGCCGCCGCGTCATCGGACTCAAAGCGCGCCCGCGTAATGTAGCGTTCGGCTTCATGAAAATCGATCTTCACGACAAGAATAGCAACATCGTCTTGGGAACCGTGCGGGATAACGAAGTTTCTGATTGCGGTTGCCGGGTGTTCCATCGCTGTGGCACCTAGGCGTAGCGCTGCTTCGTGCAACCGTTGGGTCCCATCGATGATGTTATGCGACGCTTCGATAAGGCCGTCAGTATAGAGCCACAGTGCGCTGCCATCCGAAAGCGGGATCGTCGACGCATGCCCTTGGTGGCCTTGACGTAAACCGATCGGCAACGTGAGATGATCGAGATCATGAATGCCGCCGCGCATATCAACCAAGAGCGGCGGTGGGTGACCGGCGGACGCGTACGTCAACGTCTGGCTGACTAAGTCCAGGATACCAACCCACGTTGTGACCAGGGTGTCGGGATACTCCAAGCGCATGGCCCGGTCTGCTGCGTCCAACATGAGTGCCGGCTCCGCGTGGAGCTGTGCAATACCGCGCATGATTTGGCGCACGACGCCCATGATGACCGCGGCGCTTAAGCCGCTTCCGGCGACATCGCCGATGGTCAACATGACCCGTCCGTCTAGCAGGCGGACGGCATCGTACCAATCACCGCCAACCTGCGCGTCACTGAGCCCGGGCTCGTAGATGGCATCGAACGAGAGACCCGGCACCTCCGGAAGGTGGGCGGGCAGAACGGCGTCTTGAAATAACGTCGAGCGTGACTGCTCTTGCTCGTATTGCTGCTTGCAGTCGTATAAGGCGGCTTCGGCCCGCTCTGCCCTTGTGCGATCTTCGACTTCAACGGCGATTCCGATCCACGATTGGACAATGCCGTCAGCCGCAAAGATCGGACAGATACTGATGCTATACCACCGATATCCGTCGACTGTGCGACCACGGCTGATTCGCACGTCACGATGAAACGCTGTGCTGGTCCTCATTGCGCTTTGAAGCTGATCGGCGAACGTCTCGTATTGGTCCGCTGCGATGACATCGGCCCAGATCGTCCGCTGCTGTCCGCTTTGCGCGGGAACGAGGCCCGTATATTCGGTTCCGGCCGCATTCACATAGTCTACCGCTCCGAACGCGTTGCATGTCCAGGCCGGATACGGGATCGCGTCAAGTGTGCTCTTAAAAGGCGACAACATGCTATGTTCCTTCTACGCAGCACCGCGCTGCACGTGCATTGATAGGACCTACAAGAATCTCGCTGCAACGATTGCCATGTCGTCCGCAATGCGGCCCACGCTGAAGGCTTGTGCGGTCTCAATCACTCGCTCAATAAGAGCCTTCAGGTCATCGTGCCGATGGTCTTTGACAAGGTCGATGAACCGCTCCATTCCAAACATCTCGCCATCAGTATTTCGCGCTTCGGTCACGCCGTCAGTGGTAGCGACAAAAAGGGAGCCTGGCGCGACCATGACGACGTCTTGCGTAAACAGGTGATGCTGGTCGTCAAAGACACCTATCAGGGGCGCTGTCGGAGGGAGTACGTCGACCGCCCCATTCGGATGCACCATAATTGCCGGCTCATGACCTGCCGACGCGTAGGTCAAAATCTTCCGTTTCGCATCGACCAGACCGAAAAATACGGTCGCGAAAGACTCATTCCGCTCAAAGGTGTTGTTCTCGAGATAGAGCCTATCCAGGGAGCGTAGCGCCCGCTCTGGCGTCAGCCCGTGGCTCGACAACGCACGTAGGCCATATTTTATTAGCGCTGCGTGCACGGCCGCCCGGGCACCTTTGCCCGAAATATCCGCAATTGACAATGCGACCGAGTTATTATCGAAATGATAGACGTCGATAATGTCGCCACCGATGAAGTCTTCGGCTAGCCGATACGCAGCTGCGTATTCTATCCCCGGTATCTGCGCGTCGGCGTTTGCAAAGAGGTGCTCCATTAGGACCTCCGCCGCATTCTGCTTCGTCGGGGAGCCGTTGATGGTTACACAAACCGATGCGCTACCAAGCGGCTTGTTAGCCGTATCAGCCGGGCTCGGCGGCGTCTCGATGCCATTCGCGATGGTACTAGCTTTTCGCAACATCGCCTCCGAGCTGACGGTTCAGAATCGCGTTGCACCTGAGAACAAGGCGATCGCGACTCAGACTTTCGCGAACCCTGTTGAGTGCGAATGTTTCGCCAAAACAACGTGATCGAAGTGCCGCCCGCAACGGACCGCGACGATAGCAGCAGCGCTGCTTCTTATTCGTCATCACGCCGCACATCGCGGATCGGTGAAGCATCCGCTTCGCAGTGCGCTACGAAGTCCCACGGCAAGCTCCGTGATGCTCGACTGTTTAGAGAGTAGACCGTTTGCGCCCGCGGCGTGATAATCAACGTTCCACGAACCATTCGGACAATCCATGTACACAAGAATAAGGGAAACCGATAACACGAAGCGCACTTGACGTAACAACTCAAGCGGGTCCGCCTCGGATTGGTACTGGGACGCCAGGATCCGCGCGCTGATCTGATCCTGCGAGTCTTGCAGCATACGCTTTTCGTAAAACGCGATCGTCTTGTCTCGGTACACGTAATCGGGCTGCACCGGAGCGTAATAAGCATATGTCGCGTTCGCGCGCTGGGCGCCCAGAAAGGGCCACGCGGCGACCGCCACGAGCGCGATCGCCACGATGATGACCCAACGCCGTCCAGAAAGTGCCATCATAAAGCTCAACTAAGGCCAGACGTCCAAAGCGTAGGCTGTGTGACGGTTACGGCGAGATTCAAGCCCGTGTACGAGATCCAAGCAGCATTGACGTAGTCGAACTGGCCGAACAAGTCGTACGTCCAGATCATGTACGGAATCGCATCGGAAACCGTCGAATTGCTCAAGTGTCCCGTTTTGAAACTTTAATAGTCAACTCCAAGGGCCTTACATCTCGCGCTTTGCGTGGCAAGCGA
>JAABUX010005555.1_pt1 | contig 15437 bp, 13 predicted proteins | sample 5561851 | NCBI WGS metagenome assembly JAABUX01 (sample SAMN10711883, study PRJNA513361) | rock metagenome | isolation source: Antarctica rocks | place: Antarctica: Victoria Land, Richard Nunatak red sandstone | collected 2016-01-03 | reverse complement strand
AGATGCTGCCCAAGCTGGCGGAGAACCCGGCGAACAAGGTGCTGGTGGTGCCGACCGACATCGCGGGCATCGCGGGGCTCGCCGCCACCCTCACCAACCTCACCGACGGCGTCGCCAGCAACGGCAACGGCAACGGCAACGGCGCCCGGCCCAACGCGGCGGGCACGACCTACCGGCCAACCGCGCCGGCCCTGCCGCAACTGTCAGCGCGGCCGAGCGAGGACGGCGGGTCGTAAGATCGGCAAAAGCCGCCTGCTTTCGTAGCAGCGCATCAAGGCGAGATGGGAGGGACCCTACAAGGGCATCTCGCCCCACGATTCAGAGTTTGTGAATTGTCGTAGGCGCGCAGAAGTCCTGGGATTGGGGGCAAGGACACGGGGAGCGCGGGCGGCCCGCCCGCATTGATCGCATCCACGACGGTGACTCATACGCTCACGCGGCTGCCGCGGGGTCAAGCGGGCGGGCCACCCGCGCTCCCCGTTGTCCCAGGACTTCTGCGCGCCTACGACTTTTCACGAGCCCTTGCCCCGCGATTGCTCGACGGCAGCAGGGAAGCCTGGCATAGACTACAATAGCTCCAGTAGCCCCGCGATTAAGGCCTCACCCCGGACATTATGCCAATATGAGGGCATAAGTGAATCGAATCGGTTATCCCAAGGGTCAATGCGGCGGAGAGTGAGGGTATATGAGCGTATTCGATTGGTTGGCCGAACCGTTCCGAGGCCCCGTCGGTGATGTCCGAGTCGGGCAACGCCAGCGGTCCCTCGCCTCACGCGGTGCGGTCCTGGCGCGCGGCCTGGCGGCGGTCGTCGTGCTGGGTCTCGTCTACGTTATCGTGTTCGGCGGACGAGACGGTCCGAACCTCGAGAACGTCGCCGCTTTTGTCGCCATCGCCGGGCTCTACCTCGCCGCGGGTTATCTGCTACACCCTGCGCCGGATACGTCGAACGTGGGATGGCTCGGCGGTCTGGTGAACGACCCGTTCCACTACACGGACAACGTCAACCGCCAGTTGGTCGTCCTGTCCGCGATCCTGCTCCCTGCCCGGTTCGCCGCGGAATCGCTGATTGACCTCATCCGTTTGTTGTCGACGCGCTAGACACCATGCTGGCAAGAGTTCGGGCGAACCTCTTAGCGCCGCCGAGCGCCACCTTGTGTGCGGGCGGAGCGGCCCGTCTCCTGAAGAGCAATGCGATTCTCGGGCTCGAGCCTCAGCGCATCGGCGAGCAGGTTGACCGTTTCCTTCCGGGGGCTGCGATGCAGACCGCGCTCCAGGTCGCTGATGGCGCGCACGCTCAGTCCCGCCCGCTCGGCCAGTTCCTCCTGTGTCAGACCGGCGGCAAGGCGATATCGCTTGAGCAGCGCGCCGAAAGATGGCGCCGGGGCCGTGACGGGGGCCAGGGTTGGGACCGGTAGCACACCTGCCCCCTCGCGGTTGCCCTGGTCAGTCAGTTGATCCATTCCGGCGCCAGGCTCACCTTGTCGTAGTAGTCCTGCCCCGTCGCGGTGGCCCTGATCGTTCATGGCATCGCCGCCGCTGGGGACGTTTGTGGGACTGGCTGTATCGGTCGTGACGGATGTGGAGGGCGCAACGATGGCCATATCAGCCGCGGCGGCCACGGAGGGTGTGGCAATAGCCGCATCGGTCGCGACGGCAAGGCTCGCGGACGGCGAGGTAGACGCCGTCGTTGCGGCGACAACCGGAGCGGGCAGGGGCTCGACGTAGGCGGTCAGCCCGCTGACCGCGCTGATCCGCACGTGGCAACCTGCCTCGAGGCCGGGCGGCGCGACCGTCGGCGACGCTCCAGGCGCCCAGTCAACGGACGGCGCGGGGCGGGCCGTCCAGAACTCCGCCTTGCCGATGCGGATGGTCCCACTCTCGGTCGTGACGGCGTCGGTGACGGTACCGACGCGACCAGCGAGGGCAGCCACGTCGGGCAGCGCCAACTCCTCCCGCCGTCCCATCAAGGCCCGCAGCATGCGCGGGCGCGCCAGACCAATCAGCAGGAACGAGAGCGCCACGAAGACGGCCAGCTGTACCGGCAGCAGGGTAACGGCGAGGGCGAGCAAGGCGACGGCGAACGCGGCGACGGCGACGTTGAGCAGGAACAGCGCCATGTGGACCGACTCGCCCACCAGCGCGACGACGCCGAGTATCACCCACGCCCACCACACCATCAGCCCGTCTTCCCTTTACCTACCGCTTACCTACCGCGCCCGTTTTCGGCGCGCTTACCCGTCGCGTGGCGTTCACGCAGCCCCGAACCACCATCTATCTTACTCTCCCCCACACCTCGTGTGCTATACAGAGGACGGCAGCCGCGATACCCCTGCCACGTTGCGCCCACGCAGACCGGACAGGCGTGCAAGCAGGCCGACTGGGAAAGGAAGATAAAGATGATGGCCAATGCGGATCACAATGCGTCGACGCACGACGCGCCGTCCTTGCAAGACGTTCTGGTCCAATTAGACAGCGAATTGGTACGCGTGGAGATCCACCTCGGCGGCATGCACTCCATGCAAGAGACGATGCAACTGCTGCTCCCGGATGGAGACGCGGGAAAATCGTCCGCGTGGCGCGACATCAAGGATCGCCTGGACACCGAAGTTGACCGGGTCAGGATCCACCTGGGGGAACTGCGCTCACTCCGCGAGCCGGTCCGCCACCTCATCGATGCCACCGACCCTGTGGACACGCTGCTGCCGGATTGAAGGGCGCTACAAAGGCGCCAGCGGCGTCGTTTCCGCCTCGCGGTCGCCGCGCCCCACCCGGCGTCGGATCATGCTCCAGGCCGTGGCCAGCTCGGGCGCGCCCAGGACGTGCGACCAGCCGGCGTAGACGGCCGCGCCGACGGGAATAGCAACGGTCAGCAACAGGACGCTGCCGCGCGAGCCCTGCGGCCCGAAGCGATGCCACACGACGAGCAGCGCCAGCAGGGCCACGGCCATGGCCTCGCTGGCCACCAGCTGGCGCAGGAGGGAGAGCGCCAGGTCGCGCAGGCCAAGGTTGCGCACGCGCTGCCGCAACACGATGCCCAGCCAGACCACCTCGAAGAGCACGGTGAACGAGATCACGCCGGTCAGCACGGCCGCGCCGACGAGGCTGTTGCCGCGCGACACCTTGACGCCCGCGACGCTGAGCACGACCGCCATACTCAGCGTGACCAGGTTGATCAGCACGGGCGTCCAGGTGTCCTTGAGCGCGAAAAAGGCGCGCGGCAGCAACTCGACCACCACCAGCGCCGGCGCCCCCGCCGCGTAGGCCAGCAGCGCCGAGGCCACGAAGTCGCGATCCCGGAGGCTGAAGCTGCCATGGAACAAAATGACGTCGATGATAGGGTAGCGCAGCACCATCAGCGCGACCGCGGCAGGGATGGCAAAGAAGAGCATGCCGCGCAGCGTGCGCGACACCGTCTGCCCCAGCGCCGCCAACTCGCCGCGCGCGGCCAGTCCGGTCAGGGTGGGGAACGTGGCGGTAGCGATGGCGCCGCCGAAGACGCCGACCGGCAAGGCCACCAGGTTGGCGGCCAGGCCGATAGCGTTACTGGGACTAGCCTGGCCAGCCGCAAATCCGAGATTGCCCAGCACCACGGTCACCAATATGGTCAACTGGATGCCGGCCTGTCCCAAGATACGCGGAACCATCAAGCGCCCCACCTCGCCCACGCCGGTCTCGGACAGAGCGACCGCGGGCGGCGCGACGAAACGCCGGTAGAGGGTTAGCCCCGGCAACATCACCACGACCTGCAGCAGCGCCCCGACGGTCACGCCCCATGCGGCCAGCGCGACCTGATTGTGGAAGACGGGGATCAGCAGCAGTCCCACGATGTTGGCCAGATTGTAGACCAATGGGGCCACGATCGGCGCGACGAAGCGGTGGTAGGAACTGTACAGGCCCATCAAGATGCCGCTGACGGCCAGAAAAAGCGGCTGCAGCAGCATGATACGAGTCAGGGTCAGGGTCAGGTCCCCGTCGGGCGCCTGGACCATGTGCGGCACGAACAGCGGCGCGGTCAACTCGGCTGCCACGACGACCACGATCATCACGGCGAGCACACCCGTCATCACGCCCGACGCGACACGCCAGGCCCGCACCTCGTCGTCGCGCTCCAGCAGCCCCGCGAAGACGGGGATAAACGAGGAGCCCAGCGCGCCACCCGAGACGATGGTGAAGACGACGTTAGGGATAGTGATAGCCGCGGTGAAGGCCACACCGGCGTGACTCGTCGGTGACAGCACCCCTGCCTGGATTGAGACGCGGGCCAGGCCCAGGATGCGGCTGAGCACGAATCCGACCATCACGATCATCGCTGCAGAGAGCACGCTGGTGCGCCGCGGCCGTTGCGCCACGAGCTTGCCTACTGTCTCTTCCGATGTGGTAACGCTCACGTCCATAGCTTCCATGGTAGCCGACGCACCGGCTAGCCGCACGCGCCGCTGCTATATACCAGGGTCATTTAGTTCTCGCGATAGGACGGCCAGACCGGGGTAGGGGCGTATTGCATACGCCCGGCGGTGGCTTGGGCGTATGCAATACGCCCCTACCCTCAAGAATTGCCCGCACAATCGAGAACTAAATGGCCCTGGCTATATACTGTGGTTATGGCCAAAGAGAGCACACCCATCCTGCCGGTCAATCTGCCCGCGCGGCACGAGCGACCGAGTTTTGTTCGGTTCCTATGGGGCCGCATCATGAGTCCCAACGGCGTCCTCAGCGGGCTCTATATCGCGCTCACGCTATGGGTGCTGCGGTACCCCACGCAGGCCGGCCGCCTATGGCGCCGCGTCCAGGGGCGACGAGACTGACGACAGCGGCATATTGTCGATCAGGTGGGTCGTCCCGATGCGCGGGGCGATGACAAGGATGGCCCCGTCACGGGCTGCCGTCAGTCTGCCCATCGTCGCGCTATCGGCGGCGGTGGCGAGTTCGGCCAGAGGCTCCTCGGCCGACGCTCTACACTCTCGCCGCGCGGTCGAGCAGGTTTTCCATCGCCGTCCCCCGCTCCCAATGCAGCGTCACACCTTTGAAGCGCCCGGTCAGATCTTGTACCTGTGCAAAGAGGGGCCGCAGGCCAGCGGAGCGGACCTTGTACTCCCCGTTGAGCTGCTTGACAACCAATTCGCGCCGGCTGTGGGCGGCGACGGTGCAATCACCCGGCTCGCGCCCCGCGCGTGAGAGCAAGCCGACGAGGTCGCTCAAAGCGGCGATCAGCGTCAGATACTCGGCTTCGTCGGGCAGCCGCTGCCCCGCATGCGAGACGGCAGCATAGTGTCTCGCGGCGCCTTCATCCCATAGCAAAAGGTAGCGACCGCTGCTCGGTCCCGCCCCCGCGCCGGCCTGCGTGCTCCCGTCCATGCGCGAGGCCAACATCACGGCGCAATCGGCCCCGGCGAGCCATGGGGATGGGGAGCCACCGTCTGTCCGCCCCAACGCCGGCGTATACGACGATGTCGGGGTAGAGGTGGACGGCACATCGGAGGGCTCAGTGGAGTCGGAGGCAACGGCGGCTTGCGCCGCGGCGGACGCGCCCGAACCGAGCGGGGTCGTGGACACGCCCAGGCTGGGCGGAGGCGTGGACGTATTCGGGGTCGTGGGGAGGGTCACGCCATATTTTTGGAGGGCGGCGGGAGTCAGCATTTCGCGGCCGGTGGCGGCCTGCGCGGCGCGGTAGCGGGCCAGCGCCGTCTCGTCGAAGTTGAAGGCCGCGCGCGAGGCCAGCTCATCGGCCTCCTCGTTGTAGCGGTTGCCGGCGTGTCCCTTCGTCCACCGTAGGGGCGGCACGCGGCCCCACGACCGCTTGAGGTCGTCCACCAGGCGGTCGTAGGCGAACCAGAGGTCCACGTTTTTCTTGCGCGCCCATGCGCCGTTGCCGCACTGCACCACGTACTGGCTGTCGCTCCAGATCGTCACCTGCCCCGCGTCCGTCGCGGCGCCCTGCGCGGCGAGATGTGTCAACGCCAGCCAGGCGGCCAGCGCGCCGGCCAGCTCGGCGCGGTTGTTGCTCGTCTGTGGATCGTCGGCGCGGGCCGGGACGTAGCCGCCGAGACGAAGGTGGGCGCGGGGCATGGGGCGTCGCGCCGACGGGGCGTCGACGGGCTCCGCGAAGCCGACGACCACGGCGGCAAACCCGGCCTGCCCACCCGGATTGCGCACCGGCGCGGAGCCGTCGGTGTAGACCTCGACGGCCCGGCATGGCGTAAAGGCGGCCCATATTTCGGGCGCCGCGGCGATGCTCTCCGCGACGACGCGCTGCACGACCTCCCACTCGCGTTCGATCAACCCATCCATGAACAATAGTCCCACAGTCGCCTCTTTGTCGGCCCTAGCAGCTTGTCGGAAAGAACGAGAGGATGACGAGGGGCGGCGCCGGGGCTGCGGTCGTCGGCGGTGCGGGGCATAGCTAGCGCCGGGGCGACGGACCGACGGAGGCCGTCAGAGAGCCGCGGGACCCGGTTGGGGGGAGCACGAGGCGGTGGCGCGCACCTCCGCCGCTCCGCTACGCCCACGAGAGGGTATGGGACCGCTTGAGATTGAAGGCCAGGCAGAGCACACACCACTCGCCCGCCGCAGCCACTGCGCCCCGCAGTGAGACCTGCCGGAAGCCCGGGACTTCGGTGATGATGCCCAGGACGGGCTCGACGGTGTGTTTGCGCGCGCCGTAGATCGCCTTGCCCGCGGCGGTCTTGAGCTTGTAGGCCATCCGCTCCTGGGGGCTGGCGTCCTCCGGCGGGGCGGGCAGGGGGGCGAAGCGCTGCTGCCCGCTCTGATGGTGGGGCTCACGGCCGGTCGCGATGTAGGGCTCAGCGTGTCGTGGTCTGGGTGCCGGGTGCCCGCGATGAAGCGGAGCGGGATCGCCTCGTCCGTCGCGCGCTCGATCTTGCGCGAACTGAACACGCCGGTCGCATACCCGTAGACGAGCAGCACCTCGGGCGCGTACGGCTCACCGCCCCGCGATCCATAACGCGCGTAGAGCGCCGAGAGGTCGAGCAGCGCCACCGTGTCCACCACGAAGCAGGCCAGATGATCGGGCGGCAGACAATCGCCTAGGCGCACGGTCGGGTCGTGCGCCGCCTCATAATCCACGGCCTTGAATGTTCTACTCATGCCCCGAGTGTACCACCCCACCCTCTGCAGAGTCTGCTTCTCTCCGACAAACTGCTAGGTAGCTCATGGGCCAGCACGCTCCTTTCCCTCTTGTCTGTCTTGGTCCCCTCCATCTTGCTCGCAATCCTGATCCCCCCCATCTTGGTTCCCGCGCGTCAGCCCGAGCATGGCCATGACAACCTCAGCGCGCAGCTTACCTGTGGGGGGAGCGAGTCCCAGTAGGTCTGCCAGCCACAGGCCATCGGCGGCCAGGCGGACCAACGTGGCCGTAGCCGGCGGTAGCCCATCCGCTTCGACCTGTTGTTGCCACAGCGCGTAACGCCGTTGCAGCGGCGCCATGAGGTCGGGGCTTGTCGCGATGGCCGCGATCAGGGCCGCGGTCTCGTCGCGCGCCCCCGGCTCGTCGTCGGCCTCGTCGCGCCCCCCGGCTCGTCGTCGGCCGTGGCCAACACGTACGCGCGCAGCCAGCGCCCCGGCTCCTCGTCGTCCGCGCCGCTCCTGCGCCGCACCTCGCCTTCGAAGTCCTCCAGCAACGTCGCCGTCATGCCGGCGATGAGGGCGTTCTTGCTCGGGAAGTGATAGAGCAGGCCGCCCTTGCTGAGACCCGCCTCCCGGGCCACGGCGTCAAGCGTAAGGCGGGCCACGCCGTCCCTGCGCACAATCCTGTTCGCGGCGTCGATGATCGCGCGCCGTCCGCGCCGTCGTTGTCTCCATGCGTCTACTAAACCGTCCGGACGGTTTAGCCGTCAAGGACGGCTGTGAGGGAACATCGGACGCGCCTGGCAGGACGGCAGGACCTGGGCGCGGATGCTTCGTATCGTCATATACCGTCTGCTGCCCTCTCAAATTGTCACGTTGTGACGCTGTTTTGTCAGAGCGACGCGGACGGTGTGCGCTGCCTTGACCTATGGGGTGGGCCTGCAGACCGTGTGGGGTACATTACATCGGCACATCGACCGGTACAGCGGGTATGGGGTCTGAACACCTCACGCCAGTACCGCCGGTCCAGACGCATCTGCCCGCGCCGCTCGACCTCGCAGACCTGTACCGGGTCCTCGACGACTGCAACCTGACGCCAGCTGGCCGACGGCGCGCCACAGCCCGCAGGAGGGCTGCGGCAGCTCCTTAGTCTGAGGCGCATCGATGTGTCGCTCCTATTGTCATGCCCTTGCGGTGGTGGTCCCAGGCGGAGGCTGGCGGGGCCGCGATGGGAGACGTGATCGGCGAGGACGCGCTCAGCCCTGTCACCTCGGGTCCGACACCGAACATCGGGCGACAGCAAGGGGACGGGTGGGGGATAGCCCTGTGGCGGCGACTGACACGGATAGGTGGATAGATGCAGGTGGAAAGATGACCAAGGCAGCCCAAATAACTGAGATGACTGGGATAGCTGGAGTGACCGGCGTGACCGGCGTGACCGGCGTGACCGGCGTGACCGGCGTGACCGGCGTGACCGACCTGAGCGAGCAAGCCGAAAGGAGCGATGACATCCGGGGCGAGGCAAGGGGCGGGGAGACGACCGAGTGGATTGTGCTAGCCGGTCACCGCGTCGTCAATCTGGCGCACGTCTCGGATATCAAGTTCGTCTCGGACCATGGTGTCGTCTACGCCACCATCCGTCTCTCCTGCTTCAACCCGGCGACAAACGACAAGGAGGGGACCAGTTGGTTCAACGTGTCGGGGGTGGACCCGGAGTTGTTGCGGGCATGTATCCTGCGACGGTTAGCACCCGAGTTCGCGGGTCAACTGGGGCCGGGGGGGCCGCTCGACGGGCGGCGGACCGTCTACGACGCGCGCCGCAAGGACGTATGAACGAAACGAACTGTGTGCCGCGTCCGCTCGGCGCGGCATTCCGCACCACCCGCGCTACCTTGCCCCGTTGTTTGCTCGTGAGCGGCTCCTCGCCCGATCACCTGCCCCTCTCGTTCATCTGGCCCCTCTCATCGACATGACTGCCTGCGCACGCGCGACAGGGACAAGGAGTATGAATGTCTGTCGAGCCCGAGACCTTCGATGTGGTCTGCCTCTCCCATCTGCGCTGGAACTTCGTCTACCAGCGCCCGCAGCACCTGCTCAGTCGTTTCGCGCGGGAACACCGCGTGTTCTTCGTCGAGGAGCCCGTCGTCGATCACGGCCCGGCCCGGCTCGACGTCACCGCGTGCCAGCATGACGTGCTTGTCGTCGTCCCCCACCTTCCTCAGGACCTATCGGAGGAGGAGACCGATGCCACACAACGGGGCCTGATCGACGGCCTGTTCGCCGCGCGCGAGATCCGCGACTATGTGCTGTGGTACTACACGCCGATAGCCCTGGCCTTCACCGCCCATCTGCGGCCGATAGCCACGGTCTACGACTGCATGGACGAGATCTCCGCCTTCGCCGCCGCGCCGCCGGCTTTGCAGGAGCGCGAGGCGGAGCTGTTTGCCCGCGCCGACCTAGTATTCACGGGCGGCCGCAGCCTGTATGAGGCCAAGCGTCGGCAGCATCCCCAGGTGTACCTCTTCCCCAGCTCGGTCGACCGGGCGCACTTCGTCCGGGCGCGACAGGCGCTTCCCGAGCCCGCCGATCAGGCGCCGATCCCACGCCCGCGCCTCGGCTACTACGGCGTCATCGACGAGCGTATGGACCTCGATCTCGTCGCCGGGATCGCCGACCGGCGGCCGGACTGGCAGTTCGTGTTCGTAGGACCCGTGATCAAGATCGACCCCGCCGTGCTGCCACGACGCCCGAATATCCACTACCTCGGTCCCAGGGACTACGCCGACCTGCCGGGCTATCTCGCGGGATGGGACGTGGCCTTAATCCCCTTCGCGCACAACGACGCGACGCGCTACATCAGCCCGACCAAGACCCCCGAATACCTGGCGGGGGGCAAACCGGTCGTCTCGACGGGCATCCGCGACGTGGTCTATCCCTACGGGGAACAGGGCGTGGCGCACATCGCCGAAGGGCCGGATCTCTTCGTGGCGGCGATCGAGACCGCGCGGCGTGAGGATGTGTCGGCGCGACATGACGCGGTGGACGCGGCCCTGGAAACGATGTCCTGGGACCGGACGTGGCAGCGCATGAGCCGGCTGATCGACGCCGTGGCGGCGCATCCCGTGTCTCACGCGCCGCGGCCTGACGCCACGCCGGAGCCTCATACCGGCTCCCAGGTCGCCGCGGATGGTGCGAGGGCAACGGTACGGGAATCGATGGGGCCGGACATCGCGCGGGGCTTCGACCACCCCGGTCGCCCTGACCACACCGATCACAACAACAACCGTCGCGGGCCGTGCCCCCCATTCGACTATCTGATCGTGGGGGCGGGTTTCGCGGGCAGCGTCCTCGCGGAGCGGCTGGCCAGCCAGGCCGGCAAGCGCGTGCTCATCTGCGACCGGCGCAACCACATCGGCGGCAACGCCTACGACCATCACAACGACGCCGGGCTGCTCGTGCATAAGTATGGTCCGCACATCTTCCACACCAACGCGGCGGGCGTCTTCGACTACCTCTCACGATTCACGGAGTGGCGGCCCTACCAGCACCGCGTGCGCGCCAGCGTCGACGGCCAGCTCGTGCCCATACCGATCAACCTCGACACCATCAACGCGCTCTACGGGCTCAGCCTCACCTCGTTCGGGCTCGACGAGTTCTTCGCCTCCGTGGCGGAACCCGTGGCCCAGGTGCGGACCAGCGAGGACGTGGTGGTGAGCCGGGTGGGGCGCGAGCTCTACGAAAAGTTCTTCCGCGGCTACACCCGCAAGCAGTGGGGCCTGGACCCCTCCGAGCTCGACGCCGCCGTGACGGCGCGCGTGCCCACGCGCACCAACCGCGACGACCGCTATTTCACCGACACCTATCAAGCCATGCCCCTGCACGGGTACACGCGCCTGTTCGAGCGCATGCTGGACCACCCCCGCATCAAGATCATGCTCAACACGGACTACCGCGAGGTAGAGGGCTTTATTCCGTACCGCGAGATGATCTATACCGGCCCCATCGACGAGTACTTCGACTGCCGGTACGGCAAGCTGCCCTATCGCTCGCTCGAGTTCCGGTTCGAGACGCTCGACGCCCCCGTCTACCAACCGTACCCGGTGATCAACTATCCCAACGACTACGCCTACACCCGCGTCACCGAATTCAAGTACCTGACCGGGCAGGAGCACGCCCGAACCACGCTGGTCTACGAGTACCCGCGCGCCGATGGCGACCCCTACTACCCCGTGCCGCGCCCGGAGAACGCCGCACTCTACAATAAGTACAAGGCCCTGGCCGACGAGACGCCGGGCGTGCACTTCGTGGGGCGGCTGGCGACGTACAAATACTACAACATGGACCAGGTCGTGGCGCAGGCCCTGGCGACGTTCGAGCGCATCGTGGGCGCGCGCGAGCTCAATCCCGCGCGCGCCACGAATGGAACGAATGGGACAGGGACGGGGATAGTGATCGGCAACGGGGCGCGGCAGGACTCGGCGGGCAGCGATGCGACGGGCGCGACGGACGCTGTTCGCGCGACCCGCTCCGTCCAGAGGGCAAACGGCCATGGCTGATTCGGGGCAGGCCGCCACTGTGCTCCGCGGGGCGGCGCTCGCCTGAACGACGTGGGCATAAAGACGTCATAACGTCAACGGAGGAGAGAACCATGGACACATACCTGGCGAGCCAGGTCACCGCGGCCGTCGCCGCATACCGGGACAGCATGGTCGATTTCACCAAGGCCCTCGTCGCCATACCGACCCAGAATCCCCCTGGCGCGGCCTATCCGGCGTGCGCGCGGGCCATCGCGGATATGGTGCGCGATCTCGGCCTGGACTGCACCGTGGTCGATGTGCCTCCCGATCCCCCGCTCGCCGAGGGCACGGCCGATCCCTACCCGCGGTCCTGCGTGCTCGGGTCCTACGGCGGCGGCGCGCGCGCGCTGTACTTCCATGGCCATTACGACGTCGTGCCCGCGTCGGCCGCGACGCAGTTCGAGCCGCGCGTGGACGGCGGTCGCCTGTTCGGGCGCGGCTCATCCGACATGAAGGGCGGGCTCGCGGCGATGGTCTACGCCGTCGCGGCGCTGCGCGACGCCGGCGTCCCCCTGGATGGCCGGGTCGGCCTGGCTATCGTGCCGGACGAGGAGACTGGCGGGGGGCGCGGGTCGCGGTACCTGGCCGAGGCGGGACTACTCGGCCGGGGCGGCATCGGCATGCTGACAGCGGAGCCGACAAGCGGCGTCGTCTGGCACGCCAGCCGTGGCGCCATCACCTTACGCGTCACCGTGAAGGGTACAGCGGCGCACGTGGGCCTGCAGCATGAAGGCGTCAACGCCTTCGAGCGCATGCTGGTTGTCGCCGGGGCATTGCGCGACCTCAAGGCCGAGGTGGAGGGCCGGGTGAGCGCCTTCGCGCTCGAACCGGAGGCCGCCCGCCATTCGATCCTGATGCTCGGCGGTCAGTGTGAGGGTGGCACGAACTTCAATGTCGTCCCGGCGACGTGCTCTTTCACCGTCGAGCGGCGCATTAACCCGGAGGAGGATCTGCACGCCGAGAAAGCGCGCCTGTTCGGCGTGCTCGATCGCCTGCGGGCCGACGGGATCGACCTCGACATCGAGATTCTCCAGGAGGCCCCGTCGTCCGGGTCGTCCGACGATGGTCCCCTCGCTGCGGCGCTCGCCGAGAGCATCGCGGCCGAAACCGGGCGGGCGCCGGCTTTCGAGATGTGCCCGGGCCTCCTGGAGATCCGCTTCTACGCGCGGGCGGGCATGCCGGCCTATGCGTACGGGCCGGGGCTGCTCTCGGTCTCGCACGGCCCGGACGAATTCGTCGAGGTGGACAAGATCGTGACCTGCGCGACGATCTACGCGCGGACGGCGCTGCGCCTCCTGGGCGCGTAACGGCGCACCTGTTGTCCGGTCCCTCGTATACTCTGGACAGGACGACGGATCGTTGCGCGCACGACGGATTGCCATGAGTAGGACGAGTCGCCGCGCGCACGACGGATCGCGACGATGGAGAGGATGGGAGTAACGGGATGCAGCAGCCGCTCAAGTTTGGGGTCTCGGCAGTGACGGCGGACGGGCGCGACGTGGGCTCGCTCTACCGCGTGGTGGTCGAGGTGGGTGAGCAGGGCGGGCCAGGCGCGGGGACGGTCACGGCGATCACGGTGCGGCGCAGGCTGCTGGAGTCGGGCAACCTGCTCAAGCCGGGCGGCTGGGAGGCGCCGCGCGACCTGCGCGTGCCCTTCACGGCGGTCACGGGAGCGGATGGCGGCGAGGTGCGCCTGGCCCTGACCGAGGAAGAGTTCCTGGCCCTGCCGCCCTACGTGCTGGGCGAGGTGGCGGAGCCCGAGCCGGGATTCAGGCCGCCGCCCAGCTTCGCGGCCGAGGACGTGGTCATGGAGGTCAGCGGCGCGCTGGGCGGGGTCTATCAGCGCCCCACGGCCGAACAGAACAACCGCGCCCCGACCGAGCGCCACCTCAGCCATGAGACGGCGGTCTGGCAGCGCGAACCGCACACCCACGCGGGCGACCTGGACATCGTGCTGATGGACGACGTGTCGAACGCGGTCGAGGCCCTGGTGGTGCGCCAGGGCGTCCTCTTCAGCCACGACGTGCTGACGCCGGCGGACTACGTCGTCGACCTGCTCGACGACCTCGTGCACATCGACATCCCGGCCGGGAACGTGCACGCCCTTCCGCCATACCATCCCCAGGGATAAAGGGAGAAGCCTCCTACACCGCTTGCAAAACGACCGTGGCGTTGTGGCCGCCGAGGCCGATAGAGTTGGAGAGAGCGGCGCGGACGCGGGCCTGGCGCGCCTCGCCGGGGACGTAGTCGAGGTCGCAGTCGGGATCGGGAGTCTCCAGGTTGATCGTCGGCGGGATCAGGCCATGGCAAATCACCAGGGAGCAGATGGCGCCCTCCAACGCGCCCGACGCGCCCATCATATGCCCCGTCATGCTCTTGGTCGAGCTGACGGCGAGGCGGTAGGCGTGCTCGCCAAAGACGCGCTTGATGGCCGCCGTCTCCACGCGGTCGTTGAGCGGGGTGCCGGTGCCGTGCGCGTTGATGTAGTCGATCCCGTCGGGGCCGAGGCCGGCCGAGGCCAGCGCGCGGCTCATGGCGCGCGCGGCGCCCTCGCCGTCTTCGGCCTGCGCGAACATATGGTAGGCGTCGTCGGTCGCGCCGTAGCCGACCAGTTCGGCGTAGATACGCGCGTCGCGGGCGCGGGCGTGCTCCAACTCTTCCAGGATCAGGATGGCGGCGGCCTCGGAGATGACGAACCCGCCGCGGTCGCGGTCGAAGGGACGCGAGGCGCGCTCGGGATGCTCGTTGTCGGAGGCCAGGCCCTTCATATTGATGAAGCCAGCCAGGGTAATCGGCATCACCACCGTATCGGCCCCGCCCGCGATCATCGCGTCGGCGTCGCCGCGCCGGATGGTGTGCATGGCCTCGCCCAGGGCGTGACCACCCGTGGCGCAGGCCGAGACCGTGGCCATGTTGGGACCCGCCGCCCCGGTGAGGATGGCGACGTGGCCGGTCGCGGCGTCGGCCAGGAAGTTGGGCAGGAAGAAAGGGTTGACGCGGTCGGGACCGCGCGTGTCCAGCACTTTCTGCGCGTCGAGCAACGTCTGTATGCCGCCGGCGGCGGAGCCGATCATCACGCCCACGCGGTCGCGATTCTCCGCCGTGACGGCCAGCCCCGCGTCGGCCACGGCCTCCTGCGCGGCCACCACGGCCAGTTGAACATGGCGGTCCATGTGCCGCGCCTGCTTGGCGTCGACACGCCCGGCGATACTGAAGCCCTTGACCTCGCCGGCGATCCTGATAGCGAAGGGCGCGGCATCGAAGAGGGTGATCGGCCCGATCCCTGAGCGTCCTCGTACGAGAGCATCCCAGGCATCAGGCATGGTGTTGCCAACGGGACAGACCGCGCCCAGCCCCGTCACCACGACGCGGCGGCCGGTCACTCCTCGGCTCCTTTTGCACCCCTGTCCGTCGTACCCTTACCGCTGGCGCGCGACTCGCCGTTGTCCTGGCCGGAGGCGCCGGGCAGGGGCAGGTGCTCGGCGATAAACTCCTGCACGTTGACGGTCTTGACGTCGTCGCCGATGCGGCGGATCAGGCCGCTGAGCACTTTGCCCGGCCCGACCTCGACGAAGGTGCGCCCGCCGCCCTCGATCATTTCGCGCACCGAGCGCGTCCAGTTGACCGGCTTGACGATATTCTGGACCAGCTCGTGGCGGATCTCCTCGGCCGTACGCAGAACCTGCCCGCCCACGTTGGCCACGATGGGCACCATAGGATCGCGCAACGGCACGTGCGAGAGCACCTCACTCAGACCTTGGGAGGCGCCCTTCATC
>JAABUX010005554.1_pt1 | contig 15437 bp, 17 predicted proteins | sample 5561851 | NCBI WGS metagenome assembly JAABUX01 (sample SAMN10711883, study PRJNA513361) | rock metagenome | isolation source: Antarctica rocks | place: Antarctica: Victoria Land, Richard Nunatak red sandstone | collected 2016-01-03 | reverse complement strand
GGCAGGCAGGTGCCGCGCGGGGTCAAGCGCAAGATGAGCGGCTACCCATTGCGTCCGCGCACGCCACAGCCGACCACGCGCATCGACTTTAACGCCGCCATTCGGATTGCAAAGTGAACAGTGTTGCCCTTAGCAGTAACTGTCGGTATCATCAGTCTAGTATTTGGTATTTTTCTTGGCTGGATCGTGCGCAAGGCTGTTGGATCATTCAATCAATGAGCATCGATGAAAAACAAGGTAATGTCATACACTTTGGCTGCTGATGTAGCTACTGCAGAAGATGTGCCCTGCTTTGTGGCTCAATGCCTGATCAGGCTCTGTGTGGTGCTTCCCGCAATAATCCATCCAGATCCAGCCGCCGCGTAAACATTGCCAGCGTTCCATCCGCCGCACGCGGCCATTGCTCAGCCGGCCGATCCCAATACAGCTCGACGCCGTTCCGGTCCGGGTCTGTCAAGTAGAGCGCCTCGCTCACCCCATGGTCGGACGCCCCGTCCAGCGCAATCCCCGCATCCATCACCCGCCGCAACGCATCCGCCAAGTCGGCCCGCGTCGGATATAGGATGGCCAGGTGGAACAGCCCGGTCGTCCCCGGCGCGGGGGGCGAGCCGCCCAGGCTTTCCCAGGTGTTCAGCCCGATGTGATGATGGTAACCGCCCGCCGAGATGAACGCCGCCTGTGAGCCGAACCGCTGCATCAACTGGAAGCCGAGCACGCCGACATAGAAGCCAAGTGCCCGGTCGAGATCCGACACCTTCAGGTGCCCATGACCGATGCGAGTCCCGGCTGCAATAGGCCGAGGCATGGACTGAACGGGGCGAAGCGCCGTGTCGGACATTCTCAAGCCTCCTTGCACCTTAAACCACCCATCAACGCGCCGGCTTCCGCACCGCAGGCGGCGGCACCGGCTGCGCGTCCCGCCGCAGCCGGTTCTCCCCCAATAGCAGCAGGATTGGCGCGGCAATAAAGATCGAGCTGCTTGTCCCCACCACGATGCCGAACAGCATCATCAGCGCGAACCCCGACAGCGACGCCCCGCCGAACAGCGCCAGCGGCAGGCTGGCCAGGAACACCGTCATGCTGGTGCCCAAGGTCCGGTTCAGCGTCTCGTTGATTGACAGGTCGATCAGCCGCCGCAGCGGCATGGTCTTGTACTTGCGCAGGTTCTCCCGCATCCGGTCATACACCACGACCTTGTCGTTGGTGGAAAACCCGATCACCGTCAGGATCGCCGCCACCATCACCAGGTCGAACTCGATCCGCGTCGCCACCAGGAAGCCGATGGCCTTCGTCACGTCCAGGATCAGCGTCACCACCGCGCCCACCGCGAACTGCCACTCGAACCGGAACCAGATATAGACCAGGATCATCCCCAAGCTGATCCCCAACGCCAGCAGCCCGTTCTGGAACAGCTCCTGCGACACCGAGGCCCCGACCGCATCCGTGCGGATGATCCGTGTCCCCGGCTGCGACTGGTCCAACGCCTGCCGCACCCGCGACACCGTGGCCTCGGTCGCGTTCTGGTCACGCTCCGGGTCCAGGCGGATCATCACATCGTCATCCGCCCCGAACCGCTGCAGCCCGGCCTGCGGGATGCCCGCCGCCGTCAGCCCGTCCCGTATCTTGGTGAAGTCGGCCGGCCCCGGCGTCCGCACCTCCATAGTCACGCCGCCGCGGAAGTCGATCCCCAGCCGCAGCCCCGGGTAGAAGAACAGCCCCAGCGACAGCAGCGACAGCACCGCCGAGGTCGCCAGTCCGGCATAGCGCCCCCGCATGAACTGGATGTTGGTATTGTCCCGGACCAGCCGGAACCGCGGGCGAAGCAGCGAATTGAGGATCATGGCTACACCGGCAACAGGGCGGGGCGGGTGCTGACATACCACCGCACCATGAACATGCGCGCCACCACCGTGGCCGTGAACAGCGTCGTCACGATCCCGACCGTGATAGTGACGGCGAACCCCCGCACCGGCCCCGACCCGAACACGAACAGCATTACGTGCGCCAGGAACGCCGTCGCGTTGCTGTCGATGATCGTCCCGTATGCCCGGCGGAACCCGGCCTCCAGCGCATTCAGCGGCGTGCGCCCGGCCCGCACCTCCTCCCGCACGCGCTCATTGATGAGAATATTGGCGTCCACCGCCACCCCCAGCGTCAGCAGGATGCCCGCCATGCCCGGCAGGGTCAGCGTCGCCTCCAGCAGCGACAGCACCGCGATCTGCAGCAGCAGGTTGATCAGCAGCGCCGCGTTGGCGAACCAGCCGAACAGCCCGTAGAACACCGCCATGTAGGTCATCACGAACAGCAGCCCGACACCCAGCGCAATGGCCCCGCGGCGGATGCTGTCGGCGCCCAACTCCGGGCCGACGCTGCGCTCCTCGATGACGGTCAGTGGGGCTGGCAGGGCGCCGGCGCGCAACAATACGGACAGGTCCTGCGCGCTGCGGGCGGTAAAGTTGCCGCTGATCTGACCGCGCCCGCCGACGATGGGCGTCTGGATCACCGGGGCGCTGATGACGCGGTCGTCCAGCACGATGGCGAACCGCTTGCCGACGTTGGCGTTGGTCACGTCGGCGAAGCGGCGCGCGCCGGTGCTGTCGAAGGTGAAGTTGACCACCCAGCGGTTGCTCTGCCCGTCCTGGCCTGGCCGGGCGTCGGTGAGGTTGGCGCCGTCCACCTCGACCCGGCGGCGCACCGGCTCCTTCACGCCGGGCTGGCCCTCGACGGGGAGAAAGTCGACGCCGGGGGTGGGGGTGGCGGGGTTGGCGCTCTCGTCCAGCAGGCGGAAGGTCATGCGGGCGGTGCGGCCGATCAGCTCCTTGATGCGGTTGGGGTCATCGACGCCGGGCAGTTGCACGACGATGCGGCTGTCGCCCTGGCGGGTGATCTGCGGGTCGAGCACGCCGGTCTCGTCGATGCGGCGGCGGACGATCTCGATGGACTGCTGGATGGCTGCCTTGCCGCGGTCGGCGAGCATGGCGGGGGATAGGGACATTACGACGGCGCCGGGTTCGGTCGAGACGTCATACTCGGCCGGGCCGGTGGTGGTGGAGGCGTCGCGGAGCAGGCGGACGGCGTCGTCCTGCTGGGCGGGATTGGGGATGCGGACCAGGACGCGGTTCTGCGCCGCCTGCACCGTGGGGGTCTGGAAGCCGACCTTGCCGCGCAGGATGGAGCGGGCGCCGTCGGCCAGGCTGTCCAGGCGCTCCTTGGCGACGGCGGCCATGTCCACCTCAAGCAGCAGGTAGCTGCCGCCGCGCAGGTCCAGCCCTAGCCGCACCTGGCGCCAGGGGAAGCCGCCGGCGGGGGCTGGCAGCAGGTTCGGCAGGCACAGCAGCGCGCCCAGCACGCAGACGCCGAGGATCAGCGCGATCTTGAGGCGGCTGAAGTACATCATGGGTGGCGGCACAACCTGGTTGATGGAATGCCGGGGTATGCCGGATGCAGGCCGGAGGTGGCAAGCCTTGGCCATCCGGCGCCTCCGGGCTACAGGGGGCGGATGGGCACGGGACCGCTGCGGATCGGTATAGCAGGCGCTGGGCACTTCGGGCGCTTCCACGCCCTGAAGGTCGCAGCGAGCCGCCGCGCGGTGCTGGCCGGGCTGTATGACCCCGACACGGCCCGCGCGGAAACGGTGGGACGCGAGGCCAGGGCGCCGGCCCTGTCGCTGCCAGACCTGCTGGCCGCCTGCGACGCCCTGGTGATCGCCGCTCCCGCCGATGCGCACCACGCCCTGGCCGTGCAGTCCATGCAGGCCGGCTGCCACGTGCTGATCGAAAAGCCCATCGCCGCCACCCTCGCACAAGCCGACGAGCTGGCCGTCCTCGCTGCATCCGCCGGCGTCGTGCTGCAGGTCGGGCACCTGCTTCGCTACTCCGCCGAGCACGCCGCCATCAGCGCCCGCATCACCCGGCCGCTGTATATCGAGTGCGCCCGCATCGCCCCCTTCAAGCCGCGCGGCACCGACGTGTCGGTCATCCTGGACCTGATGATCCACGACCTGGATCTGGTGCTGGCCCTGGTCAGCAGCCCCATCAGCAGCGTCGATGCCCTGGGCGCGGCGGTGTCCAGCCCGCACGAGGACATCGCCAACGCCCGCGTGCGGTTCGAGAACGGCTGCGTCGCCGCCATCACCGCCAGCCGCATCTCGCTGAAGACTGAACGCCGGATGCGGCTGTTCTCCGAGGAGGGCTACTTGTCCGCCGACTTCGTATCCCGCAAGCTGGTCATGATCGGCCGCACCCGCGGCCTGCCGCTGCCCGGCACCGGCGGCTTCCGGCGCGAGGAGGTCGGCTGGACCGACGGCGACGCCATGGCCACCGAGCACGACGCCTTCGTAGCGTCCTGCCTGGACGGCGCCCCCGTGGTGGTCGATGCCGCAGCCGGCCGGCGCGCCCTGTCGGCAGCGCTGGCGATCACGGACGGCATGGCCGCGTCACGCCGCCTGGCGATGGCCTCCGGCCTGATCCAAGACGTCCAGCACCTCGCGGGCGGCGGCTTCTGACGGCAGGCCGGACGGCGGGCGCAGCGTGTCCAGCAGGGCGCGGAAGCCGTCCCGCTGCGCCTGGGCCATCGCAGCGTCATGCAGCAGCGCCAGCGCGGTGCGGCTGAGTATGTCCGCGGTACAGTCCTCCTGCAGCAGCTCCGGCACGAGGCGGCGGCCGGCCAGCAGGTTGACCATGGCGACGTGCGGCACCTGGATCATGCGCCGGGCCATGATGGCGGTCAGCGGGTTGATGCGGTAGGCGGCGGCCATCGGCACCCCGGCCAGGGCCAGCTCCAGCGTGGAGGTGCCGGACTTGGTCAGTGCTGCGCCGGCGGCGGCGTAGGCGTCATGCTTGTCGGCCACCTCGGTCACGATGATGGGCGGCGCCGGCCAGTCGGCTGCCTTGCGCCGCACCACGTCGGCGACCACGGCGGACACTGGCAGCACCGGGCGTAGCCCCGGTTCCTGTTGGGCCAAGCGGCGGAGCGTGCGGCCGAACACCGGCAACAGCCGCGGCGCCTCGGACCGGCGGCTGCCGGGCATCATGATCAGCACGGGCTGGTCCGGCGACAGGCCGTGCGCGTTGCGGAAGCGGGCGGCATCGCCCTGGCCGGCGCCGGACTCCAGCACGGGATGGCCGACGAAGGTCGCTTGCAGGCCGCGCTCGGCGAACCAGGCTGGCTCGAATGGCAGCAGGCACAGCAGGCGGTCCCACAAGCCCGGGTAGTGCTTCACCCGGTGCGCCCGCCAGGCCCAGACCTGCGGCGCCACGTAATGCACCCGCGGGATGCCCAGCCTGGCGCACGCGGCCAGGATGCGGTGCATGAAGCCGGGGCTGTCGATGGTCACGACCATGTCGGGCTTCAGCCGGGCGATGTCCGCCATGGTCTCGGCAAAGCGGCGGCGCAGCACCTGGATGCGCGGCAGCACTTCGATGATGCCCATGACGGACAGGTCGGCCATCGGATACAGGCTCTGGAATCCACGCTCCGCCATGCGCGCGCCGCCGACCCCGGCGAACTCGGCATCCGCCCGCATGGCGCGGATGGCCCCGATCAGGCGCGCGCCCAGCACGTCGCCACTGGCCTCCCCGGCAACGACATAGATCAACGGCATGGGGTCAGCGGCATGGAGGCGGGTTGCAGGCGGGCATGGCTGCCTGCATAGGGAGGCCAGGGCAGGGGTGCAACATGACGGAATGGACCGAGGCCATCGGGATGCTGGCAGGCGTGCTGACCACCATGGCCTTCGTGCCGCAGGTCGTGCAGACCTGGAACAGCGGCAGCGCGCGGGATTTCAGCCTGCGGATGCTGCTGATGTTCGTCACCGGCGTCGGCTTGTGGCTGGCTTACGGGCTGCTGTCGGGGTCCATGCCGATGATCCTCGCCAACACGGTCACGCTGCTGCTGGCGTCCTACATCCTGTCCGTGAAGCTGCGCCGCGGATGACCCTGCTGCACGTCACCACGGCGGAGGCCTGGGCCGCCGGGCCGCCCGCCACGCCAGAGGGCGGCTTCCTCCACCTGTGCACCCCGGCGCAACTGCCGTTCGTGCTGGCCCGGCACTTCGCCGGGCAGTTCGGGCTGGTGGTGCTGCACCTGGACCCTGCCGCGCTGGAGGACGTGCGGTGGGAGGCGAGCGAGGCCGGGATGGACCCGTTCCCGCACCTTTATGGGCCGTTGCCCAGCGGCGCCATCCGCTGGGTGATGCGGTTGCCGTCCGGGCCTGCGTCGTCCGCGGCTGGCCGCTAGGCTTTTGGTTTGACGCGCAGGGCATCCACCAACGCGGCCAGGGCAGGCGTCATCTGCCGGCGGCTGGGATAGTAGATGAAATAGCCGGGGAACACCGGGCACCAGCGGGCCAGGACCTTCACCAGCCGGCCCGCGGCGACATGGTCAGCCACCTGGTCCTCGAACAGGTATGCGATCCCCTGGCCCGCCAGGGCAGCAGCGAGGATCAGGTCGCCGTCGTTGAACACCAGGGGACCCTCGACCCGCACCCGGAACGCCCGTCCGTCCCGCTCGAACTCCCAGGGCCACAGGCCCCCGGCCGTCACCAGGCGGTAGTTGATGCAGCGATGCGCAACCAGGTCCCCCGGCGTATCCGGCGCCGCCCGCCCCGCCAGGTAGCCCGGTGATCCCGTGACGGCCACCCTGACCGGCAGCCCAACGGGCGCTGCAACCATGTCCTTGGCCACCTGCTCGCCGAACCGGATGCCGGCGTCATAGCCGCTGGCGACGATGTCGGTCAGGCCCTCGTCGATCGTCACCTCCACGCTGACATCCGGGTAGGCAGCCAGAAAGCCCGGCAGCATCGGCCAGACCACGGTGGCCGCGGCATGGCGGGGCACCGTGATGCGGACGGCGCCGGCGGGCTTGTCCCGCAGCCCGCCCAGCACAGCCAGCCCGGCGCCGATCTCGGCCAGGGCAGGGCGCAAGGTCCGCAGCAGGTCCGCCCCGGCCTCCGTGGCGCGGACGCTGCGGGTCGTGCGGGCCAGCAGCCGCACCCCGAGCCGAGCCTCAAGCGCCGTCATCGCATAGCTCAGCGCGGACGGGGACATGCCCAGCTTGGACGCGGCGCGGGTAAAGCTGCGCGCCTCGGCCACCTCCATGAAAGCGGCCAGGTCGTTCAGGTCCTTCCGCTGCATTGATGCACCCATCTCATAAGTCCATACGAATTGCAGCCACTAATCAACGAGGCAGGTATAGGCCACCTTTGCTGCATGGGACTGATCTTCCCTGCTTCTGGCATCAAAGGACGTTGTAATGCGGATGAACAAGCTTGGCCGAACCGGCCTTTTCGTGTCTGAACTCTGCCTGGGCACCATGACTTTCGGCGGCAGCGGCGAGGTCTGGAGCAAGATGGGCGACCTCGACCAGGCCGGGGCCGAATGCCTGGTTGCCCGCGCCGTCGAGGCCGGGATTAACTTCATCGACACCGCGGACATGTACTCGGACGGCCTATCCGAGCAGATCACCGGCCAGTCACTGCGCAACCTGCAGGTCCCGCGCGACAGCATCGTGGTCGCCACCAAGGGCTACGGCCCCACCGGCCCCGGCCCCAACGGCGGCGGTAATTCGCGCCTGCACCTCATCAGCGCGGTGAAGGCCAGCCTAAAGCGCCTGCAACTCGATCACATCGACCTATACCAGGTTCACGGCTTCGACCCGGCAACGCCCATCGAGGAAACCGTCCGCGCACTGGATACCCTCGTGCAGCACGGCCACGTCCGCTATGTCGGCGTGTCGAACTGGGCCGCCTGGCAGGTTATAAAGGCCCTGGGCATCGCCGAGCGCCTCGGCCTGGCGCGGTTCGAGAGCCTACAGGCCTACTACACCGTCGCCGGCCGTGACCTGGAGCGCGAGATCGTGCCGATGCTGCGCAGCGAGGGCGTGGGCCTGATGGTCTGGAGCCCCCTGGCCGGTGGCCTGCTGAGCGGCAAGCACACCCGCGGGCAGGAGGAGGACACCGCTGGCAGCCGCCGGGCCGTCCTACCGTTTCCGCCCGTCGTGCGCGACCGCGCCTTCGACTGCATCGACGCCATGCGGCCCATGGCCGAGGCCCGCGGCGTTTCGGTGGCGCAGGTCGCGCTGGCCTGGCTGCTGCATCAGCGGGTGGTCAGCAGCGTCATCATCGGCGCCAAGCGGCTGGACCAGCTTGAGGACAACATCGGCGCGACGGAGGTGGAGCTGACGGAGGCGGAACTCGACGCCCTCGACCAGGTGAGCACGTTGCCCAAGGAATATCCGGGCTGGATGTTCGAAGCGATGCCGATGCGTGCCAAGCTGCTGGCGGCAGCGGGCCGCAGGGTGACGCGCTAGGCAGCGGCAGGGGGCGTTGCCGTCAGCCGTCCGGGGCGGACGCGCTGGCATACAGCGCCTCCGCATCCACCAGCGGCTGGGTGATCTCCACCAGCAGGCCATCCCGCGCCGCCCGGTAAAAGCAAGAACGCCGGCCGGTGTGGCAGGCGACACCGTGCTGATCGACCAGCAGCAGCACCGCGTCGCCGTCACAGTCCACCCGCAGCTCCACCAGGCGCTGCGTCTGGCCGCTGGTCTCGCCCTTGCGCCAGGGCGCCGCCCGGCTACGGCTCCAATAGCAGGCCTGGCCGGTGGCGAGCGTCTCCGCCACTGCTGCCGCGTTCATCCAGGCCAGCATCAGCACCTCGCCCGTATCGTGCTGCTGCGCCACCACCGCCACCAGGCCGTCCGCGTTGAAGCGCAGGGCGGCGATGACGTCTTCGGCCGGCATGGGTACGGCAACGACCGCGTCAGCCCCCATAGGCACGCAGCACCGCCATGCCGCGGTCCAGGTCCGCCGTCAGGTCCGCCACGTCCTCCAGCCCGATGTGGAACCGCACGACTGGCCCGGCGAAGTTGCCCGTCCCCGCCGTGCGCGTCAGGTGCCCCGTCGTCGGCAGCACCAGGCTCTCATAGCCGCCCCAGCTTGCGCCAATGCCGAACAGCTCCAGGCTGTCGATCATCGCCTCTGTCGCCAACGTGCTGTATTGCGGCTGGAACTCCACGCCGAACAGGCTGCACGCGCCGGTGAAGTCGCGCTTCCACAGGGCATGGCCGGGCGCGCCGGGCAGGGCAGGGTGCAGCACCTGCGCAACCTCCGGCCGCGACGCGAACCACTCGGCGACCGCGATCCCCGACTGCATCTGCTGCCGCAACCTGATGCCCATGGTGCGGACGCCGCGCAGTGCCAGCCAGCAATCGTCGGGGCTGGCATACTGGCCCAGCGCAATCGCCGCCATTCGCACGCGCTCCCAATCCTCGTCGCCCGCTGTCGTAATGCTGCCCAGCAGCACGTCGGAGTGGCCGGCGACATACTTGGTCAATGCCTGGATCGACACATCGACGCCGTGCTGGAACGGCTGGAAGAAGTGGATGCCCCAGGTGTTGTCCATCAGCACCTTGGCGCCGTGCGCATGCGCGACGGCGGCCAGCGCAGGGATGTCTTGCACCTCAAAGGTATGGCTGCCCGGGGACTCGGTATAGACGACCTTCGTGTTGGGTCGCAGCAGCGCCTGCAGCCCGGCGCCGTCGATCTCGGGCGGGTAATAGGTCGTGGTCACGCCCAAGCGCGTCAGCATCCCGTCGCAGAAGGCGCGGGTCGGGCCGTAGGAGCTGTCCGGCATCAGCAGGTGGTCGCCACTCCCCAAGTAGGCCAGCAATGGCGTGGTGACGGCGGACAGGCCGGAGGACACGATCTGGCAGCGCGTGCCGCCCTCGATCTCGGCCACCACATCCTCCAGCGCATGATGCGTCGGGCCGCCCATCGTGCCGTAGATCAGCGACTGCTCCAGCCGCTTGGCGCCCAGGCTCTTGCGGTCCGCGCAGCTCGGGTACAGCACCGTGGAGCCGCGGACCACCGGCGGGTTGACGAAGCCATGGATGCGCGTGCCGGCGCGTCCGGCGTGGGACAGGCGGGTGTTGAAGCCCATCCCATGGCCCATGTCATCGCCGGGAGGCTGGGCGCGTCCGGACTGGTCGTCGGGCATCAGGTCGTCTCCTTGGGGGTGTCGGGCCGGCTGGCCCACTCGGTCCATGATCCGTCGTACACGGCCCCCATGGGCAGGCCGGCGCGATGCAGGGCCAATGTCAAGATGGTCGCTGTGACCCCCGTGCCGCAACTGGTGACGACGGGCCGGGCGCCATCCGCGCCGGCCCCGGCCAGGACAGCGCGCAGATGGTCCGGGTCCAGCATCGTGCCGTCCGGGTTCAGCAGCGCCGTGAAGGGCAGGCTGCGGCTGCCGGGCATGTGGCCGCTGGGCAGGCCGGGCCGCGGCTCCGGCGCGGTGCCGTCGAACCGCCCCTTGGGCCGCGCGTCCAGCACCAGCGTTCCGGGATCAAGCTGCATCATGTCGCCGATGCCACGCAGCCACGTAGCGCGGAACGTGGCCTGGAACACGGCCGGCGTGATGGCGGCTGGCGGTCCGCTCTCTATCTCGCGTCCTTCCCTGATCCATTTGGGCAGGCCGCCATCCAGCACGAAGGCGGCGTCGTGACCGAACAGCCCCATCATCCACCAGCCGCGCGGAGCGGAGGCGATGCCCTTCTGGTCGTAGAACACCACCTGGCTATTGTTGGACACGCCGAGCGCGCCCAGCAACCGCTCAAACCGGGCAGGTGTCGGCACCATGTGCGGCAGCGCCGCGTCGGGGTCGGCGACTGCATCTATGTCGAAGAACCCTGCGCCCGGGATGTGCGTCGGGCCGAACTCCGCCAAGCCGTCCGCGTCCTCCGTCGGTAGAAACTTCGTCGCATCAAAGATCACCAGGTCCGGATCGTGCAGGTGGTCCGCAAGCCACTCGGTGGAGACCAGCGCGTCCAAGCTAACCCTCCAGCGCCAGGGCGATGCGGCGGTTCTGCCGGCCCTTGTTCTCGATCTTGCAGGACCCGGACGACGCCGACCTCCACCGTGCTGGCGACATGGGTGCCGCCGCAGGGCTGCAGATCGACCGGCACCTCCCCGCCGATGCGGACCAGCCGCAGCCGCCCGGTCCCGCGCGGCGGCTGCACCGACAAGGTGCGGACCAGGCCGGGGTTGCTGTCCAGCACCGCCTCGTCAACCCACTCCGTCGTGATCGGGTGCCCGGCGGCGACCAGCGCGCGGAAGCCCTCCTCCAGCGCCTCGCGGCCCGGCGCCTCCGGCAGGTCGAAGTCCAGCCGCGACCGCTCGGCGCCGATCTGCCCGCCCGTGACAGCGGCGCCGGGCAACAGGCTGCACAGCAGGTGCAGGGCAGTGTGCATCCGCATCAGGGCGTGGCGGCGCGGCCAATCCAGGCTCGCCGCAACGTACGTGCCAGGCGGAGGCAGCATCGCGCCAAGGGCGGGGAAGTGCAGGATGGCAGCGCCTTCGCCCTTCACCGCCTCGGTCACGGCCACCTCGCCGCCGGGCCAGCGCAGCACGCCACTGTCGCCGGGCTGGCCACCGCTGCGGGCGTAGAACGGCGTGCGGTCCAGCACGATGCCAGCAGCGTCCGACGACAGCACGACCGCCTCCGCCTGTCGCAGCGTGGAGTCGTCCAGGAACAGCCGCTCGGTCATGCCGCGGTCCACCGTTCCCGCAGCCAGTCGCGCCGGGCGGCCAGCCACAGCAGCGCGATGGTGGTGACGGAGTTCGGGTAGTGCCCGGCGACGGCCTCCGCAATCACCTGGTCCGCCGGGCGCAGCCAGATGCGGATGTCCTCGTTCTCCGACCGCAGCCCGCCGTAGCCGACCAAGCCATCCGGCCCGGTAACCGGCGCCTTGATACGACCGGCGAACAGGGTGCACCGCTCGTCGGACGCGCCGGGCGTCAGCACGAAGTCGCCGATGGGCGCCAGCAGGTCGGCTTGCAGGCCCATCTCCTCCTTGGCCTCGCGCATCACGGTGGCGGCCGGGTCCTCGCCGGGGTCGCACATGCCGGCGGGGACCTCCATCATCACCGGCGGCACCCCGGCGGCGAGGGCGGGCAGGCGGAACTGCTCGATCAGCACGACCTGGTCGGTATGGGGATCGTAGGGCAGCACCGCCGCGGCCCGGCCGCGCACAAACAGTTCCCAGGTCCGCACGTTGGACATCTGCCCGTCGAACCGCCGGTTGCGGAAGCGGACCACGTCCACCTTGAACCGCCCAGACCAGGCGGTGTCACGGGATTCAATGCTGACGTCGGGATCGAAGGGCAGATCGGCCATGCCGCACCCTTTAGCGGGGCCGCGGCCGCCGGGCCACCCTGTTGCGCACCGCTACGCGTTGGCGCCCAGCATCGCCCGCAGCCGCGACGCGGCGGTCGCGCCCTTGGTGGCATCGCGCCACATCGCCTCCGCCACGCGCTGGTGGCTGGCGACGGCCTCGTCGGCCCCAGTGATCATGGCGACGCCGGTCTGCATCGTCGGTGCGGTGTCGGCGCGGAACGGGTTCACGGCCAGCATCGCCCGGTCGCGCGACCGCAGGATCTTGAATGATGCCGACGGGTCCGGACCGGCCAGCAGGCCGAACTGCAGTCCCATCGGCTCGGTCTCCATCAGGCCGGCGATGTGCTCGATCTCGGCCGCGGCCACCTTGCGGCACTGCTGGCGCAGGGTGTCGGACAGCTTCAGCCCACCCAGCAGCCCCTGATCCAGGAAGGCCCGGATCGACGACAGGGACAGCAAAGCGATGATGCCGGGCTTGCGCTGCAGGTACATCCGCTTGCGCGAGGCCAGGATGCCCAACACCTGGTCGGCGGCGGCACGCGACGCGGCCCGTTCGGCCGGCGCCTGCTCCGACGCCTCCGCCAGACCCTCGGCCATCGTTCTGTCGAACTGGTCCGAGGTCGTGAGGTAGGCAAACGGTCCGAACACCTGCAGGATCTGGTCCGCACTCTCCTCGATCTGCCTGATCCGCTCGAAGTAGCCGACGGACCGGCTGTAGTACTCTACACCGATGCCTAGCAGTGACAGCGGCGACACCTTCAGCAGCTCCGCCAGCCGCTTGACGGTGTCGAGCTTGATGACCTCGCCCTTCTCGTAACGATAAAGCGCAGCGCGCGAAACTCCGAGACGCGCTGCAATCTCCTCCGCACGCAACCCGGACTCGATCCGGTAGGCTCTCAACTGCTGACCGATCTCTGCGAACCGCATGGTACGTCCTCACGCACGGCAATTGCGGCCCGGCTGCCGCATTGCTCATTGATGAAGATATTACGACCTTTACCGAGTCGCGTGGTGTGATTATTGCGTCAGTAAGCAGGAATTTTCGCTGTGGATGACGCTGATCCCAGATTTCACACCCCGAACCGGGCGCGCCAGGCCAGGCCCGCCACGGTGTCCCCCGCCGGCCGGTACTCGCAGCCGACCCAGCCGACATAGCCGAGCGCGTCGATTTGCGGCAGCACGTAGTCCCAGCCGATCTCCCCGGTTCCAGGCTCGTGCCGGGCCGGCACGTCGGCCAACTGCATGTGCACGATGATCGGCAGCAGCGCCGCCATCCGCTTGGTCAGGTCGCCCTCGGTGATCTGCGTGTGGTACAGGTCGAACTGCAGCCCGGCCCGGTCGCGGCCCAGCGCCTCGACGATATCCGCTGCCTGGCTGGTGGTGTTCAGGAAAAAGCCCGGCATGTCGCGGTGGTTGATCGGCTCCAGCGCGATCCGCAGTCCCGCCGCGGCGGTGCGCTCCGCCGCCCAGGCGAGGTTTGCGGCATACAGCGCCGCCGCCGTCCCGTTCGCGACGCCGGCGGGCGGGATGCCGGCCATGCAGTGCACGAGCTTGCACCCCAACGCACCGGCATAGTCGATGGCGCGATGTACGCCGTCGCGGAACTCCTGCTCGCGGCCGGGCAGGCTGGCGGTGCCGCGCTCCCCGGCGGCCCAGTCGCCAGGCGGCATGTTGAACAGCGCCAGCTCCAGCCCCGCATCGTCCAGCCGGGAACGGATGTCGGCGGCGGGGTGGTCGTAGGGAAACAGGAACTCCACGCCCTTGAACCCGGCCCGGGCCGCGGCGTCGAAGCGGTCGAGGAACGGCGACTCGTTGAACATCATGGACAGGTTGGCGGCGAGGCGAGGCATGGGCGGTTCTCCGTCGAGGCGTGCATGGAAGCAGGCAAAGCATCGGCCGGAAGCAGCATCGGTTGCAATCCGGCCCCGGGTTGGATACCGGACGGGTCCGCCATGGGCACCCTATGATGAAGCCGCCGACCGAGTTGCTTGCCGAACGCCTGCTGATGGGCCTGCTGCTTGTCGGCATTGCCATCGGCTGCGTGCTGGTGCTGCGCCCATTCCTGTCCGCGATCCTGTGGGCGGCAATCCTGGCCTACACCACCTGGCCGGTGTTCACCTGGACCCGGAGGCGCCTGCGGGTCCGGCGCGGGGTGGCGGCGGGGATCATGGTGGCGCTGACGACGGTGCTGATCGTGCTGCCGCTGGCGCTCGCGGCGCCAGCCGGGGCAGAGGATGTGACGCAGCTCCGCACCTCCATCGAGGGCGCGCTCAACGCCGGGCTGCCCGGCGCCCCGGCGTGGCTGTATCCGGTGCCGCTGCTCGGACCCACCCTGGCGGATTACTGGAACGAGTGGGCGGCCGACCTCAGCGCCATGGTCAGCTTCTTCAAGCCATACTTCGGCATGATCGCCGAGCAGGGGCTGAACGTGCTGCTGGGCATCGCGGGGGGCCTGCTGCAGTTCCTGATGGCGCTGCTGGTGGCGTTCTTCTTCTGGGCGTCGGGCGACCGGATGGCGGTGCACCTGAACCGCATCGTGCACCGCATCGCCGGCAGCCACGCCGAGCGGCTGGTGGCGGTGACCGGGGCGACAGTGCGCGGCACCGTGTACGGCATCCTGGGCACGGCGCTGGTGCAGGGACTGCTGACGAGCTTCGGCATGTGGGTGTCCGGCGTGCCGCGCCCGCTGCTGCTCGGGGCAGTGGCTGGGCTGCTGTCCGTGTTGCCGATCGGGGCGCCGGTGGTTTGGATCCCGGCGGTACTATGGCTGCTCGGGGCTGGGCATACCGGCTGGGGAATTTTCCTGGGGTGCTACGGGCTGTTCTTCATCACGGGAGCCTACAACCTGATCCAGCCCTACTTCATCGCCCGCGGCGCGCAACTGCCGTTCCTGCTGACCATCCTGGGCGTGCTGGGCGGGGCGCTGGCGTTCGGGTTGCTGGGCATCTTCCTGGGGCCGGTGCTGCTGGGGGTCGGCTTCACGCTGGTGGCGGAGTTTGCGGGCGCCGGCACGCTGGCGCCCGGCCTGGTCCCTGAGCCGCTGCCCCCCGATGCCGTGCCCCCCACAACCTTGGCATCCGAATTGCTTGGCCTGGCTGTGGAACCCGTCTTAGATGCGAGGCCGCCGGTCGCGGCCAGGGACTAGCCCCAACACTGTTCACTTTGCAATCCGAATGGCGGCGTTAAAGTCGATGCGCGTGGTCGGCTGTGGCGTGCGCGGACGCAATGGGTAGCCGCTCATCTTGCGCTTGACCCCGCGCGGCACCTG
>JAABUX010005553.1_pt1 | contig 15438 bp, 15 predicted proteins | sample 5561851 | NCBI WGS metagenome assembly JAABUX01 (sample SAMN10711883, study PRJNA513361) | rock metagenome | isolation source: Antarctica rocks | place: Antarctica: Victoria Land, Richard Nunatak red sandstone | collected 2016-01-03 | reverse complement strand
GGTAATGTTGAACCTCGCGCGAAATGCATGTGAGGCCACAACCCGGCCCGGCTGTACGGTTACGCTCGAATTCGCCTGTGTCAGCGACGGCGTGGAGTTCCAGGTTACCGATCAGGGATGCGGGATCGATCCCCAGATCCAAACTGCGCTCTTTGAGTTCGGAAAATCAACCAAAGGGGAGAATGGAAACGGTATGGGCCTCTGGGCGGTTAAGCAGATCCTCACCACCCATGGTGGCCAGATCGCACTCGATACAGAATATCGGCGCGGAGCCCGCTTCATCGTTTGGTGGCCTAAGCTCTTCTGCGCCGGACCGATGACAGAACCGGGGACCAGGTTACACATCTTCCAAAATCAGACTGGCTTGCGCTCAGTACACGTTTGAGGCTGTGGCTGTCCTCACTAAAGATTCTCTTCGGAGATCATCGACTCCGAAACGAACGAGCGCAAGCAGCCCTTCGAGGGCGCGCTGAAAACATCCACCCTGATGGCTCAGGGTCTACACGAGAAGTGCGGCTATGAGGTCGTAGAATTGCCACTGTGCTCCCCAGAAGAACGGGCCGAGTTCATCCTCAGCGGATCGGCTGAGAGGCCATCCTTCGCCCTGTAGCCTCTGCCCTCCAGTTTCCGTTCGTACGACCTAAAAAGGACGTGCGCTGCTTCGCATCGGGAGTAGATAGCTGACACATCACCCCCAAATGGGAACTGCAGGTAAACGCGAAGGGTCTCTCGCGTTTATAAAAGTAAACGCGATTGCAATGAGCAACTTATCGAAATAACGTTTACACCTGTTTACGCGCGTTCCCGGATGGAAACGGGCTTGCTACTCTGGCGTAAACGCATTGAGTGTGCAGATACTTAGCCCAGAACCGCGATTCCGCCCACTTGACGGCCTCTGGTGACCCGGTCTAGGTTTTCTGCAGGACAATTCCCACTTGAGCACTCCCGGCCCGAGCACTCCCCAGCCCGATCAGAAGCCACGAAACGCCTCCGCAGGCGTGGAGGAGAAGCCGGGCTTCCGCACCAAAACCGTCGCCACGCGGATCACGCCCGAGGAGCTGCGGGAGGTCGAATCCGCTGCCGAGCGCGAGGGAAAATCTCTGGCCGAGTGGCTTCGCGATCTGGCGCTGAAGGCGGCGCGGCGGCGTCCGGCGGACCCGATAGAGCTGCTCCTGAGTGAGCAGTCGGCGACCCGGTACATGCTCCTGAATCTCTTCCATGCGACCGCCCAGGCGAACGCGGAAGGGAAGCACTTGCTGGCTGAATCCGTGCTCAAAATTCGCGACCAGGCGGACGCCCGGAAGCTGGCTGACGCCCGCAAGATGATCGAAAGTTTTCATGCCCAGGATGCCCAGGATGCCCAGGATGCCCAGGATGCCCAGGAGGGGCAAGACGGGGGTCAGCCGTGAGCCGTCTGATGCGGTTTCCGAGTCGCGGCAGGAGGGTGTTGCTGCTCCTGTTCGGGATCACCTTGGGGCCGTTCCTGCTCGTTCTCCCCGCCTCCGTTTGGCTGGCATGGACGCTTACCCCGCTCGAAAAATTTTATTTTGGCACCTACACGGCAAGCTCTATCGGGGCTACTCAGCCGCACAATATGACGAGCATTCGGTGGGTGCTGAAGACCGCTCCGGAACGCAAATCCGTGCCCCTGCTCCCCCAGGATGCGGTCGCCGGACCGAACCGGAAGCTGCCAGTCAGCCTCTCGGCTCAGGCCGTCGCGGACGGCTGGCGGGGAGTGGCGCTGAGTTCCCCCGAGAAGGTTCCGTCGTCTGAGTTGGCCCCGCTGCTCCGGGATTCGATGTACGACGGCGAGAGTGTTCCGCGCCTCCTTGGAATGCCCTTGCTCTATGGATTGGTAGGGTTGATCTTTCTGTGTCTCGCCCTGCAAAAGGCGAAGGACGCCTGGGGCTATGGACTGAGTTCCTGGGCGCAGCGGCGGCATGAAGAGCGCCACGGACGGCGGACCAAAGGGCCGGAGTTGAGCCTGCCAAGCAGTCTGAAAATGTTCCGCCGAGACGACGGCATCCGACTCAAGTTACAGGGCGAGAGCATGGGGTCGAAGCTCGTTCCGTGGGGCCGGAGCTACGCGATTCCGAAGCGTCTGGAGTCGAGTCACATCCTGCTCATGGGCGATACCGGGGCGGGGAAGTCGTCGGCCATCCGGCAGATTCTGCGGCAGGTGAAGGAGCGCGGCGACAGTGCCATCGTCTACGATCCGGCGATGGATTTCGTCGGCGAGTTCTACTCGCCCGAGCGCGGCGACCTAATCCTCAATCCGCTGGACGCCCGGTTTCCGTATTGGTCCTTGCCGGATGAGATATTCAACGACGAGATCGCTACCTCTATCGCTGCCGCGCTCTTGCCGGAAAAAGAATACGAGAAGGCATTCTTCACCGACGCGCCGCGCCGGGTTCTGGCCCATCTGCTTCGCCGAAAACCGCAGGTCCGCGACCTGTTGCGGTGGATGAGCGACCCCGAGGAGATCGCCGCGTTAGTGAAGGGAACGCCGCTGGCCGCCTACCTCGATCCCGGCGCTCCGGCGCAGCGGGCGGGGATTCTTTCGAGCATGAATATGGTGGCCGACAGCCTGGAGCTGCTGCCGCAGTATGCCAACCACAACGCCCCGCGCTTCGCTACCTCGTCGTGGATATCGACCCGGAAGCGGTGGGTGTTCCTGACCTCCAGCTCCGGCTACCGGGAAAAGCTCTTGCCGCTGCATTCCGTGTGGCTGGACCTGTTCATCCTGCGCATGATGGGCCACTGCCCGGACGCGCAGCCGGTCTGGTTCGTTCTGGACGAGCTGGCGAGCCTCAACAAGCTGCCCCAGCTCCATACCGCCGTGACCGAAAACCGCAAGTATGGGAACCCGGTCGTGCTGGGCTTCCAGGGCCGGAGCCAGATGGAAAAGCGCTATGGCCAGGACGCCGAGGCCATGCTCTCGCAGCCCGCGACCAAGGTATTCTTCAAGACCTCCGAGCCGCGCGCGGCCAAATGGATCTCGGAGGCCATCGGCGAGATCGAGGTCGAGCGCCTGAAGGAGTCGCGCAGCATGGGACTCTTGCGATCGAAGAAGTCCTACGCGATGGAGATCGCCACCAAGCCGCTCATCATGGCCTCCGAAATCGCCGGCCTCGACAGCCACCGTGCCTACATCAAGCAGGAGAACCGGGTCGTGCCGGTGCGTTTTCGGTTGGCGAAGAAGCGGAAGAAACAGCCCGAGTTCATCGAGCGCAAGATGGAGAAACCAGCGCACAGGAAAGCAGCGGAGGTCCCAGCGCCCGCTCCGTTAGTTCCAGCGCAAACGCCTCCGAAGAAGCCAGACCAGGCTGCGGTGCCGCTCTTCCACGCGCCCGCCGTGAAGCGGGAAGGGTTTGTTTGGGATGCCAGCCAGGAGATTGAGTGATGTGGGTTCCGTCTGGACCCTCATCCATGAACAGCAGTTTGGTGTCGTTCTGTTTTCTCACGAGCACAAATATTGACAACGCTTTGTAGCGACTTGGTGAGAGTGGAAGAGGACTCAGGAGTCGCCGCAATTTCGGCAGGGGTCGTGTTTTTCCCTAAAACATGGACCGTCACTTCGGCTGCATGGAGCAGTCGCGCGTCCATCGTCGTGAGAATTTCTTTCAATGAAGCTTGGGCGTACGTCCCGCGAGAGGATGCATTCACCATGGCGACGGGCTTTCCAGATAACTCACCACTGCCTACAACCCAGTCCAGAGCATTTTTCAATGTTCCAGGTACTCCGTGTGCATACTCTGGAGTGGAAAAGAGAACGGCATCAGCTTCTTGCAACGCCGTTCTAAATCGAGCCACTGGCCCGGAACTATTGTCTTCCTCTTTATCAGGGTTGAAGGGAGGAATCTGATCCAACTCCTCATAGATCACAATTTCAAGTTCTGGGGGTGCGAGCATGGTCAGCGCTCGCAGGAGAGAGGTATTCGTAGATAGAGAGCGCAAACTCCCAGATATAGCTAAGAAACGCATGGGATTTTAGATGTTCGTGCTATGGCGTCCGGCCCAAAACATGAATGTTGGCTGGGTAGAGAGTCACTCTGCGCGGGCCTAGAATCGTAGGCAAGTGTCGAACAGCAACACTGCTATGGAGCAAACACTTATGCTCACGATGTCCTCCAAACCGCTTTCGGCAGGCCAGGCGCGGACGTACCATGCGCGGGAGTTCGCGTCGGAACAGGCAAATTACTGGAGCCGCGACCAGCAGGGCTTCAGTGAGTGGCAGGGCAGGCTTGCCGAGCAGTGGGGCTTGGAGGGCGCGGTTGGCAATGACCACTTCGCACGTCTGAGCGAAGGCCAGCACCCGTTCACCGAAGAGCAGCTGGTGCGGCATCAGGTTTCCCGAACCTACGAGGGCAAGCAGGGGAGGGAAGTAACCAGCGTGGAGCACCGCGCCGGGTGGGATGCGACGTTTTCCGCGCCGAAGTCGGTTTCGCTGACCGCGCTTGTGGGCGGCGATGAGCGGGTGCGGGAGGCGCACCGGGAGAGCGTTCGCGTGGCCCTCGGCGAGATCGAGCACTACACCCAGGCGCGGATCGGCAACGTGCATGCCCCGGAGACGACCGGCAAGTTCGCCGCCGCGATCTTCGAGCACGATACGGCGCGGCCCGTCGCTGGCTACGCCGCGCCGCAGCTCCATACCCATGCCGTCATCTTCAATGTGACCGAGCGCGAGAACGGCCAGACCCGTTCGGTGCAGTCGCATGAGCTATACGCTTCGCAGCACTACGGCACGGCGATCTACCGCGCGGAGCTGGCCACGCGCCTCGAAAAACTCGGCTACGAGCTGGAGCGCGGCAAGGACGGCCAGCCGGAGATCAAGGGCTACACGCGGGAGTATCTGGAGGCGTCGAGTCCCCGCCGCCAACAGGTGCAGGACTACAAACGGGAGCAGGGCATCGACGGCGCGGCGGCCGGGCAGATCGCCGCCCATCGCACCCGCGACCGCAAGGAGCTGCTATCGCCGGAAGAGGTGCAGCGCCAGCATCGAGAATTGGCCGGGCAGTACGGCCATCAGGCCGACCGGGTTGTGGCCGAGATGCGGGAGCGCACGCAGAAGCTTACCCAGGAGAATTCCCCAGCCCGGACACCGGAGCAGACGGCGCGGCAGGCCGTGACCTACGCACGCGATCACCTGTTTGAGAAAGACGCGGTGCAGGACCGGAGAGCGCTTTACGAGACAGCATTGAATCGCGGCATGGGCCAAATCACCTATACCCAGGTACGGCAGGAGTTCGAGCGCCGGATGCAGGCAGGCGAGTTCCGCGAGGCGCAGGCGTCCGTGCGAGGGCCGCAGATCACGACTGCGCAAATGGTGCGGATGGAGCGCGAGATCGTCGGCCAGATGCAGCAGGGCAACCGGCGCGGCTATCAGGACCCGATGCTGCTACAAGGCCGGGAGCGCTTCGACACACTGGAGCGACACCCGGAGCTGAACCGTTCGCAGCAGGAAGCCGCCCGGGAGGTCTTCGCTTCGCGCGAGAAGATCGTCGGCATCGACGGCATAGCCGGAGCCGGGAAGACCACGACGCTGGCCGTCATCCGCGAAGGAGCCGAGGCCGAAGGGTACAAGGTGGAGGGTTTCGCGCCCACGAGCCGCGCGGCGCAGAAGCTCGGCGAGGCCGGTATTGAGACTTCAACCTTGCAGATGCACCTGGCGCGGCGGCAGGGGCCGGACACCGGAGAGAAGCGGCTCTATGTGCTCGATGAATCTTCACTCGCGTCCACCAGGCAGATGCACGAGTTTGTGACGCGCCTGCATCCGAACGACCGTGTGTTGCTGGTAGGCGACCGGCGGCAGCATGAGGCGGTCGAGGCCGGAAAGCCCTTCGCGCAGTTGCAGGAAGCTGGAATGAAGACCATCTCGCTCGATCAGATCGTGCGCCAAAAGGAACCAGAACTGCGGCAGGTGGTCGAGCAGCTCGCGCGTGGCGAGGTGGGAGCTGCGGTCAAGAACCTCGACAGCCAAGGCCGGGTGCATGAGTTCCGTGGCCGCGAGGAGCGAATCGACGCCATCGCGAAGGAGTATGCGAAGTCGCCGGAGAACACGCTGGTCGTCTCGCCCGACAACCGCTCCCGCGCGGAGATCAATCAGCGCATTCATGCCGAGCTGCAACGGAATGGCGTGGTTGGCAGGGAAGAGCATCGCGTCGAAACGCTGGTGCCGCGCCAGGACCTTACCGGAGCGGCCCGCACCTGGGCCGAGCGGTACGAGGTGGGCGAGCTGCTGCGCTACAGCAGGGCGTCGAAGGAGACCGGCATCGGCAAAGGCGAGTATGCCCGCGTGGTAGGCATCGACGCCCCGCACAACCGGATCACGGTGGCGCTGAAGGACGGCACCGAGAGGACGTACGACCCGCACCGTCAGCAGGGAGTTTCGGTCTACCGCGAGGAGCCGCGCAGCTTCTCCGTGGGCGACCGCATCCAGTTCACCGCGCCAGCAAACGACCTCAAGGTCGCAAACCGTGAACTTGGAACGATTCAGAGCATCACCGAAGGCCGCATGGCGCTTCGCATGGATGATGGCCGCTCCGTGCAGCTCGATCCAGCCAGGCATCCGCATCTCGATCATGGCTATGCCGTGACCAGCCACTCCAGCCAGGGGCAGACTGCCGAGCGGGTGTTGGTGCATGTGGATACGGAGCTGGGCGCGAAGGACCTGCTCAACAACCGCATGGCTTACGTCGCCGTCTCGCGCGGAGCGCACGATGCGCAGCTCTTCACCAACGACCGCGAGAAGCTGCCCGCCGCGCTCGGGCATGAAGTCTCGCGCGCGAGCGCCCATACGCCGCAGCACACGCAAGAGCAGTCCATACAGCCGCCGCAGCGGGAGATCGCGCCGAAGCAGGAGCACAGCTACGGATTGGGGCTCGGCCTCTAATTCCTATTCAATGTCTTCCTGTTCTGCGGGCGGGCCTAATACGCTTGAAGCATCGTCGATAAGAGATCGGGGATATCCCGGTCCAACGAGTGAAGAAGTTGGTAAAACTCGCGGGACTATGGAAACCAATGCACTCGCCGATCTCCGCCAAGGGCCGGCTGGATTGAACCAGGAGAAGCTCGGCCGCAGATGCACGAAGCCTGCTCAATTACTCGTGTGGTGAAGTGCCCACCGAATTACGGAAGGCATGTTTCAGTGTTGAGTGCAATCACGCGAAAGTTCATCATCGTTCTCTCTCCCAGAAGCTCAATTTGCCTCTGAAAGAGTTTGCCTTCGCTTTACCGATGACGAAATCCGATTCCTGCTTTCAAATTCTCGAATGGCATAAAGCCACCCATAACCGAAACACTCGTCATCCTGGCGGCGAAGGGTGTAGCAGGTGGCGCACATGCCGTTCGCCAGCACCCGCACGCGTCCACACGGGAAGTGCATGACCCGTTGCTTACTCCGCTTCATCGGCCCCGGCCCTTTCCTTTGAGGAACAGCATCTCGCTTCCGCGCACAACGCCATTCTTGACCGCCTCGACAAAGCCGAGTTCGATGCCGCCATTTGGTGGCGTGTCGTTCAGCACGGCCCCGGTGAAGAAGCCAGGCGTCAGCATGGCTCACTTCTCAAGGCTCTTCAAATAGAGTATGAACGTGAGCCCGCATCAGTATGTACTGCAGCAAAGGATTGATCTTGCCAAAGCTCTGTTGTGCGATCCGCGAGTGACGATCATGCAAGTCGCTGAACACTGCGGATTCAAGACGCAATCGCACTTCACTATGGTCTTCAGGAGACTTTGTGGATTGGCACCGGCAGCCTGGCGCGCCCACCGCTAGAAGGTGTGTAAAGCCAACATTGCTGTCACGAGGGGCAATCTGGGAGTGCCTTTAGCCTCGGCGGTAGCGACGAAGCTCCTTGACGCCCAAACCGTCGCGAAAACTTACGTCCCCCTCGCCTCGGCAAGGTGCGCCCGTTTGGTCGCCTGGTAGTATTCACGCGACCGAGCCCGCCCCATGCAACGCTCGCTACACCATTTCCGGGTGCCGCTCTTGCTGGTGTCGTAAAACAGTCCTATGCAATTGGGGCAGGCCCGTACCCGGGTGTGTTCTCCTTCCTGGAGCAGTCGTGCGGCGGCTAAGGCGATGGGCAACAAGATACCACCCTGGGCCTCATCCCTGGTCTGATACGTGGAGATCACACCCTGTTCCGGCCTCCACTGTAGAACGGGATACCCGTTCGCCAGCACGTTATTGAGCTGGATTAGAGCGGGCGAAGGCAATGGGGTCCCCGTCGCTACCGCCGTAAATAAGTCCCGCAGCGCCCACCGGAACTCACGTACCTGCTCCCATAAAGGCTCGTTCCATTGCACGGAGCCGGCCAGCTCCCGCGCGAGTTCGCCTTCTGGTCGCTCTACACAGACCACGTTCCACCAAGCCTGGAGCTGCGCCACATCCTGTAACAGATCGCGAGACTTCCGACGGTGCAGGTGCTCCGTATTGACCAGATCGAGAGCCAAATTATTGCCGCGCAACGGAACAAACGGAGCGGGAGGAGAGGGTTCACCCTGTGTGGAGAGAGGCATCATGGAAACCGATCCGAACCAACTCTCTTCATTGTACAGACCCAAAAAACTGTTGACATGTAGATTCTCCTCTTCTATTCTGCATGTACATGGTAAAGGTTATTTTAACCTGTACATAAAACTGTGCGTTCTTTCTGCCTAACTACGGCTTCGATTGGCTCGGCGGGCTGGTTTTGCGAGCTTTCTGCTGGCCATCTGTGCTGGGTTCCGGTGTGAAGGCGCGCTGAGGAGGAAAGGTGACGCAATTCTTAACAGATAAGGTGGCACTCATTACTGGGGCGACGCGGGGTATCGGAGCCGCCACGGCGGAAAGCTTCGCCGGGCACGGTGCCAAAGTGGTCCTGAACTATGGGCGAAGCCGTGAGGAGGCCGAAGCGGTGGTCACGCGTATCCGTGCGCAGGGCGGTGAGGCGATGGCAGTCGGCGCGGACTTGGCCCAAGCCGCCCAAGTTCCGCCACTGTTCCAGGAAGTGATAGAAAAATTCGGACGACTCGACATCCTTGTCAACAACGCCGGTCTCGCCGAACGCAAACCGATCGCGGATATGGACTACGAACACCTTCAACAGGTCTTTGCCCTGAACGTGTTCGGTTTGGCTCTGGCTACACGCGAGGCGGCGCGCTACCTGCCCCGGGGCGGGCGCATTGTGAATACCGCTTCCATTGCGGGCCAGCGCCCTCGGCCCCGCGTCGCCGTGTACGCGGCCAGCAAAGCAGCCGTAGAATCTTTGACCCGGAGCTTTGCCGCTGAACTAGGCCCGCGCGGTATCACGGTGAACGCGGTCGCTCCCGGCCACGTCGAGACACGCATGGGAGCAGGTGCCCTGCCGACAGAAGAAACGCGAGCAGCGGTCGTAGAACGGACCCCGCTGGGTCGGCTCGGACAACCGGAGGACATTGCGCGCGTGATCACGTGGCTGGCGTCAGAACAGGCGGGATGGATTACCGGCCAAGTGATTAACGCTGACGGCGGCTTTGCCGGTTAGAGAAGATAGACACCGTTCAGGCGCATGTCAAGATCAGGCAGAAGCAACGGCCTTGTGCTGTCTCCCCAAAGAACGGAGGCAGGCAGAACAGAAGGTGTGTGATCCTTTCCTACATACCCCCTAAGCATGATTGTACTTTGTTGAGACGGTGGTTTCAGAGAGTACAGGCGTGTCTTCCGGAGCTTTCAATGAGCGGCGGTGCTGTCGACGTCCGAAACAAAGCTCTTGGTCAGAAGTGCAAGAGGGGCAGCGCATAGGGTTACGAGGCCGAGCACGTAGAAGCAGTCCATAAACGAGAGCAGCGCCGCTTGAGCCTGCAGCCGTGCGTAGACGTTGGCATAGGCAGCGGTTGCGGCGTCGGCTTGAGAGAATCCGTGGATGCGTAAGTAGGCCGTCATTCGCGCAACCGTCTCCTGGAACACAGACGAGGAAGCATGAACGTTGACCCCGACTATAGCTTGGTGAAAGTTTTGCCGGCGTGCTGAAACCGTCGTGACAAAAGCCACCCCAAAGCTGCCGCCCCAGTTCCGAAAGAAGTTCGTCAACGACGATGCCTTGTTGTTTTGTTCAGGGGCGAGTTGGGAGTACGTGATCACGGAGAGCGGGACGAAAAAGAAGGCGTAACCCAGACCTTGGTAGACCCGCGCCATCAGGAAATGATGGTAATCGGTGTCGAGATTGAAGCGGCTGTGATGAATGAAAGCCACGCCCACAATGATGAGGGAAAGGAACAACAGAACACGAGGCGGTGCCACTCTGCGCTGGACGAGTTGTGCACAGAGCGGGGCAAGCATCGTGATGACAATGGCCCCAGGCCCGAGCACAAGGCCTGCATCGGTTGCCGTGTACCCGTAAAGAGACTGCAATAGCTGCGGGTCGATCGTTGTGGAGGCAAAGAGCCCAAAGCCGAATAAAAAGAAGAAGAAATTCGCGAGGCCAAAGTTACGAATGGCCAACACACGAAAATCGATCAGGGGGTCGGGATGGAAGAGTTCCCAGAAGACCGCCGCAACCAGACAGGTGAGAGCCGTAGCGAACATAGCCGTGATGAACGGCGAGCCAAACCAGTCGTCGATCTGACCGCGATCCAGTAACACTTCGAGAGCTGCAGATCCGACGCCGATGAGCAGCATCCCAAGCCAGTCGATGCGAAGTTTGCCGGAAGGAAGGCGCGCTTGTTTACGCTCCTCTGCAAAGCCGGGAGGGTCTTGCACAAATCTGTTGGTGAGAAAGAGCGACAGCAGCCCAAACGGAATGTTGACGAGAAAGACCCAGCGCCAGGTGTAGTGGTCGGTGATCCAGCCGCCCAGCACGGGGCCGATTGCGGGTGCGGTGACGATCGCGATGGTATAGAGCGCGAAAGCAGCGGCGCGCTTTGAAGGCGGGAAGGTATCGACCAGGATCGCCTGTTCGACCGGTGCCAAGCCTCCCCCGCCGACGCCCTGAAATATCCGTGCCAGAAGCAGTATGGGCAATGAGGGAGCAATCCCACAAAAGAACGAGGCAATCGTGAATAGAGCCACGCAGGACATGTAGTAGTTTTTGCGGCCGAACACTCGTGACAACCAGGCTGACATCGGCAGAACGACCGCGTTCGCTACGAGGTATGTGGTCAGAATCCAGGTCACCTCATCGAAGGAACGGCCCAATCCTCCCGCGATGTGCGGCAGCGACACATTGGCAATCGAGGTATCGAGCAGCTCCATGAACGTCGCTATCGTGACGGTCAGCGCAACAACCCATGGGTTTACTCCAGGTGCGACCGTCTGCTGCTCAGGTACTGCGACGGCTGTAGCCAAGCTGTCTCCTTACTAGATTGCGGTGAACATCTCATTAGGCCAGCACGCTGCTCGATAAGTCCTCATCACGGTCGCTAGAAGGGGCTGGTCGAGTGCCAGCGCACGTATCCCAGGTAGCGCAGAGCGATTTGGTATTCTTGGTGCCGAAGATGAACGGAATGAAAGAGAAGCGAGGTGGACAGGTCCATGTAGCCGGTTGCCGGGTGCTTTATAACGCCAACATCCCTGATCGCGGAGCCTTGATCCTTTAGAATCTGCCCTAGCTGCTCGTGTTCGCTGTTCCACCGTTGGAGTACTGTCTCCAGACAGTCCGGTTCACCAGGTCTGATCGCTTCAAGGATCGCAGGCAGACGCAGCTTAATCGGCAACCGAAGAGACCAAATAAAGCACACCGCACGGCGGCGCTCGGCAGGGCTGACATGCACCGGTGGACGCGTAAGGGTTTGTTCGCAAGTTTGCCTGAACAGCGCTTCCGATCGGCACAAATGGTCGAGAACTTGCAAGGTACACCAGGCGTTGTCGTCATCCGGGGGCCGATACCGAAGCTGCCCCTCGGTCCACTCACTTACGCGCTGGATCAGCTTCGAGCGACGCGCGGACATGCGCTCAAAGATCGCAAGGTGCCTGTCGAAATGAACAAGTGCGCTCAAGATCAGACCCCAGTTTGCTGGTGCTTTGTCATGCCGCCCATCACCTGCGCAAGAATGCGCGACCGGAGCGAGCGCGGCAACGGCAGCAGAGAAAACGTCAGGAGCTTGCTCAAGGCTCCAGGAATGACGGTTCCCTTGGATCCAAGGGCCGCAAGAGACTCCTTCGCTACGACGGCTGGAAGCATGGCAGAGGTCATTTTCATGTCGGCTCGATCCGCGAAGCCGCTATGCACGGGACCGGGAGCCGATGCAAGAACATCGATCCGCTTTGACTTCACTTCCAACCTCATGGCTTCAGCCAAGGATTGAACGTAGGCTTTGGTCGCAGCGTAGTGCGCGGATTGAGGCGTTCCCTGCCAGCCCACAAGCGAGGCCATTAAGATGATGCCTCCGCGTCCACGCTCAGCGAAGCGATTGCCGTAGATCACGCACTGGTGCAGCAAGGCAAAACAGTTCAGCTCCAGCATGTTGTGCTCTTGCTCAAGATTGGCCCGGAGGAGAGGACCCGAAGTGCCGTATCCGGCGGAGGCGATGAGCAGGCCGATATCGATGTCCTGCGTAGCGCGGTCGACATCCGCCAGACCTTCGGTGGTGCTCAGATCGGCTACGACGCTTAGGACTTTGATTCCGTGCCGTTCTTCTAAGGTGCCGGCGAGTTTATTTAGCCGGTCTGTCCGGCGTGCGACGATGACGAGGTTCATCCCCATCGCCGCAAGCTGTTCAGCGAAGGCATTGCCGATTCCGTCGGAGGCACCGGTGATGAGTGCCCACGGTCCATAACGCTGCAAAAAGCGTTCGCAATTCATTGGGTACTCTCTCTCTGTTCTGCACCTGAACCGCAAAAGGCGTTCGTAAAAAAAGCTCGACCGGCGAGCAGAATCTGTTGTTGCCGCTTGGGGCTGTCATGAGCCCGCGCGGTCATCAGACAACCGGCCATGGAGGGAAAGAGAACCAGAAACGCTGACCTGCGCTCTTCTTCGCTGTTCCCCGGCATGAGATAGCTCAAACGTTCCGCATAGGCGTCCAGCGCCATGCTGACCTGACGCTTCATCGGTTGAGACATTCGTGCCATTTCCGTCCCGAGAGCGGCCAAAGCGCACCCCAGCTCGGGACGCTGTAGGTGCTCCTCGCTCAAGTAGAAGTGAATGACGGTTCGAAGCGCCTCGTTTCTAGACAGCCCTTCCGTGAGCTGCGCGAGCTGGGCTGAGACTTCGATCAGCGCCGTGCGGATCGCCTCGTGCAGCAACTCGTCCTTGTCAGCAAAATGTTTATAAAAGCCGCCATGCGTAAGGTGGGCTGCGTTCATGACATCCGCAACCCGCACCGTTTCCACTCCGCCGGCACGGAACTGCTTGGCGGCAGAGTCGAGAATCCGGGCGCGGCTCTCTTCCTTGTGCTTGACGTGGTAGCGCATCGACCATAGGATTATCACGAACATCTTACTGGAGGCAAGCCATGCAAAGGCGAGTAGGCAATCTGCTCTGTTCAAGCATTCTCTTTGGGGCCTTTCACGCGGAGGGGCAGACCTCCAAGTTGCAGGGTTACTGGCTGGAACCCTCTGGAGGGATCATCCACGTAGCTAGTTGCGATGCTTACCTTTGTGCCAAAATCGTGTCGTTCTCCCGTGAAGACGGTCCACGAACTGACGTTAACAATCAGGATCGCGCTCTCCGGACTCGTTCGCTGTGCGGTCTAGAGCTTGGTGCGGGGTTCGTACCGGGAGCCGGCGATCGTGCCGAAAACGGTCACATCTACGATCCGAAAACCGGCAAGACCTATATCGCAGCTATGGCGGTGGAAGGGGATGTCTTGCTCCTTCGAGGCTATGTGGGAATAAAGCTGTTTGGCAAAACGGAGAGGTGGCAGCGGGTGTCCGCCACTCCAACACCGTGCGATGGAGGACGCTGATGCTGCAGCGCGTTCTGTCCTTATTCCAGCCGATGCATCCGGGGATCGCGCTCAGCTTGTGGTGGCAGGTCGGATTGCTTGCTATCTCTCTGGCGGCTTATCCTTTTGATCGCCGTCTCATCATGGGAGTCAATCCTTGGCTAAAACCCATGAAGTTTGAAATCTCAGTCATGATTTTTCTACTTACGACAGGTTTACTGCTTGCGCACCTCGAACAAACGAACGCAGCCACGAACCTAGGCACGGCGTGGCGGCAAGCCGCTTCCGTGGCCGGCTGGACGATCGGTATCTCGATGATCTTTGAGAACACGCTGATTGCGCTCCAATCGGCGCGTGGCCTGCGGTCTCACATGAACTACGCAACCGCCTTCGACACCGGGGTTTTCGGCGTCATGGCCCTCTTCATCCTGCTTAATACGCTGGCTCTTGCGGCTCTGCTCGTGCTTTATCTGGGCCCCAAAAGCGGTTTGGCATGGCCTGCTGCGGTGACTGCCGGAGCGAGACTTGGGCTTGCAATTCTCATTTGGGGAAGCGTGGAGGGAGTTGCCATGGTGACTCGGCAGCAGCACCTTGTGGGAACACCGGACAATGGCGAAGGCGTACCGTTTCTTAACTGGAGCACAACGCACGGCGACCTTCGCATTGCTCACTTCTTTGGCTTACACGCTATCCAGTTCCTCATGCTCTTGGGATACCTGATCTCCCGAACGCGGATTCCTCGGCTTCTGCAAACGACCACTGTCACCGCAGTCGCGTTGGCATACATGGCGGGATGTTACTGGCTATACCGCACGGCGTTGCAAGGACAATCCCCGCTTCCTTCTACCGTTCAACTCAGGTCAGAGTCCGGCGCGATCGATCCGCCGCCGATGAGCATGACGCCAAGGCTGGAAGCGATGCCGCAGAAATACCACCCATAACTTCTTTTATGCAGGTCTCACCGTGCTCTTTGGGTTAACCCAGCGGTCAATCGGAAGTCTTCTTGACCTGGTGGATACGCAGCCGCAGCAACTCTGTTGCCGCCGCGCATCCTGTGAAAGGCCAGGTAGGCGGTCGGCACGAACTGCATCCATTGCTCGAAGAGTTCTTGCCAGGGCGGCCTCCGTCGTCTTCAGGCCTTCCGTGGTCGGCTCCCCAAAGGGAGCGTTCGGATCGCCTGGCAATGGAGACCGCATCGAAGGTCGCGCAGTTCATGGCCGGACACTCCAACGCCAAGACCACCGGTCTCTATGACCGGCGAAACGATGACATCAACCTCAGCGAAGTTGAGCGCATCGGGATTTAAGCTCAACCTATAATCCCTAGCATGCGAAGATTCTTGGAGAATCTGGAGCTCATCCTTACTGGTGCCGGGGTCGCGGTGGTTGCGATCTTTTTCGCGCTCTTCAGAGATATTGCTCCATGGAAGGCGGCGGCACTCTCCGCGCTTGCCGTAGGCGTGCTCCATGGAATCATCTTCTTTGCGGTGCGTTCGGCGCAACGTCAGGCACGGAATAAGGCCGTTACCGCGATTCGGCATACGCTCGACGATCTCGTACGCAACAAACTCCAAGTGGTGCTTTTCGCCACCGAAAT